>Ga0126311_10001373_pt1 | contig 11783 bp, 8 predicted proteins | sample Plot61_FD_92539 | JGI IMG/M metagenome (GOLD analysis project Ga0126311, IMG submission 92539) | Serpentine soil microbial communities from UC McLaughlin Reserve, CA, USA - Plot61 | ecosystem: Environmental > Terrestrial > Soil > Grasslands | place: USA: UC McLaughlin Reserve, Lake County...
ATATCAGCAACCTCAGTGACGGCCTGGCAAATCAATTCACCAAACTCGCTCGTCGTGACGACGTAGCCGCCCGTGCCTTCGGCGATGTCGGGTGTGCGATAGCCTGCTTCGAGCACGTTCTCGATCGCGGTTTCGATGTCGTTCGCTTCCTGTTCGAGATCGAACGAGTAGCGCAACATCATCGCCACCGACGCGATCGCCCCGCAGGGATTCGCAAGGCTCTGGCCCGCGATATCAGGTGCCGAGCCATGCACCGGCTCGTAAAGCCCGACTTCGCCGCCAATCGTCGCCGAGCCGAGCATGCCGAGGGAGCCAGTGATCACCGCAGCTTCATCGGAAAGAATGTCGCCGAAGAGGTTCTCGGTTAACAACACATCGAAGCGACGCGGGTTCGCGATCAAGTGCATCGCGCAGGCATCGACGTAGAGATGCTCGAGCGTCACGTCAGGATAGTTTTGCGAGACGCGAATCACGGTCTGCCGCCAGAGCTGTGAAGTCTCGAGTACGTTTGCTTTGTCGACCGAAGTCACTTTGCCACGACGCTTGCGCGCTGCTTCAAATGCGACTTTTGCAATGCGCTCGATCTCCTCGACTGCGTAACGCATCGTGTTGGTTGCGACAGCAGTTCCCGTAGACGAGTCAATACCGCGCGGCTCGCCGAAATAGAGACCGCCCAGCAGCTCGCGCACGATCAGAATGTCGGTGCCGCGCGCGACTTCAGTGCGCACCGGAGAACAAGCGGCGATTGACGAGTATGCGATTGCCGGCCGCAAGTTCGCATACCCGCCGAGCGCGCTTCGCAGCAACAACAGTCCTGCTTCAGGCCGTTGATTTGGTGGCACGCGGTCATATTCCGGCGCGCCTACAGCGCCCAGCAGCACAGCGTCGGACGCCAGTGCTGCGTCGAGCGTGATGCGGGGCAGCGGTGAGCCGAAGTTTTTGATCGCGACGCCGCCGATGGCGTGTTCTTCGAATTCAAATACAAGCCCGTGAATAGCCGCGATCGTTTCCAGCACTCGTACTGCTTCGGTCGTGACTTCTGGTCCAATCCCGTCGCCGGGAAGAATCGTAATTTTGTTCATTGTAAATCCTGTCTGCTCATGCCGCTGCTTCAATGACTTTTTCCGCGCCATTGAGCAATGAAATCAAGTCCTGATCGTAAATTCTCTTTTTTCGATCCGCCAGGCGTGTAAAACTCATGTATGCCGCCTCGAGCTCCGCGGCCGTGACATCGTAGCCGAGCTCCGCGTATCGCAGCGACAAAGCGTGTCGCCCTGAATGCTTGCCAAGCACTAGCGAATTCGCCGGCACACCAACCGATTCCGGCGTCATGATCTCATAGCATAGCGGATTATTGATCACGCCATGCTGGTGAATGCCGGCCTCATGCGCGAAAGCATTGCGGCCGACGATTGCCTTGTTCGGCTGCACATCAAAACCGACGATACTCGAAAGCAGTTGGCTCGCCGGATAAAGCTCAGGCGTCTTAATGTTCGTTTCGAATGGCAGGCGATCGGCGCGTACGTGCAGCGCCATCACGATCTCTTCGAGCGACGCATTACCGGCGCGCTCGCCGATGCCGTTGATCGTGCACTCAACTTGCCGCGCTCCTGCTTCGATCGCCGCGAGCGTGTTTGCAACCGCGAGACCGAGATCGTTGTGACAGTGAACACTGATGGTCACGTCTCTGTCTCGTACCACGCGCTCGCGCACCTGTTGGACCAGGCGGATGTACTCGCCTGGCGTCGTGTACCCAACCGTGTCAGGCACGTTCAGTACTGATGCACCGGCATCAACCGCAGCGTCAAGCACTTCGCACAAATAATCGATATTACTGCGCGTCGCATCTTCGGCTGAAAACTCGACATCGTCGGCGTAGCTGCGTGCTTGTCGCACGGCGGCTCGCGTCATCTCAATCACTTCTGTGCGTGTCTTCTTTAGCTTGTGTTCGAGATGGATGTCGGAGGTCGCACAGAACGTGTGAATCCGTGGGTGAGCAGCATATTTCAACGCCTCGGCAGCGCGTGCCACGTCCTGTTCGGCGGTGCGACAGAGCGCCGCCACTTTGACCTGCCGGCACTGGGCGGCGATGGCTTTGACGGCAGCGAAGTCACCTTCGGAGGCAATCGGAAAGCCAGCCTCAATGATATCTACTCCGAGGTCCTGGAGCTTATTGGCCATCCGGACCTTCTCTGGCAAGTTCATCGAGCAGCCGGGAGACTGTTCACCGTCACGTAAAGTCGTATCGAAGATGCTGACTCGGTTTTGTGGCATGGGGTTCCTCCCGCGGGCAAGCAAGGATGCTACGGAGGCTTGGCCCAAGAGTCAAAGCTATAATCTTTATAGGAACATAAGAATTATTTTAGCCGCGGATTTAGCGAGATTCTTCACGAGACCTGGTCATTGCTTCTCTCCGGCGGTTGTGTTATTGGTCAAACAAATTCCCGAGAAATCTTGTCAATCCTGTCTAACATGCGTCCGAATACGCTTCGCAAAAAACTTTCCGGTGTGATCGCGTTCCCCGTTACGCCTTTCAAAGAAGATCTGTCTCTCGATCTGCCGGGGCTACACGAGAACCTCACGAAGTTGCTGGAGCATCCGATCGCTGCTGTTGTCGCTGCCGGCGGCACTGGAGAGTTGTACTCGTTAACGCCTGCTGAATACGCGCGCGTTGTTGAGCTGACGACGCACGCCGTTGAGGATCGCGTCCCTGTGATCGCGGGCGTTGGATTCGGGCAACGTCTCGCAGTCGAGATGGCGCAAGCCGCTGAGAAGGCGGGCGCAGACGGCATCCTCGCTTTTCCGCCTTACTACCCGCAAGCGGAAGACGAAGGGTTATTTGAGTATTACCGTGCGATCGGTGAAGCAACGCGGCTCGGCATGCTCATTTACAGTCGCGACTGGGCGAACTTTAGCGCGTCGATGGTGGAGCGTTTGACTGCGATTCCGACGCTCGTGGCTTGGACAGACGGCCAGGGCGACATTCGTCGCTTGCAGATGCTCATTAATCACGTTGGCGATCGTCTACACTGGACCGGCGGTGCCGGCGACGATATGGTTGCAGCTTACTTCAGCATCGGTGTGAGCACTTTTACTTCGAGCATCGCGACTGTCGCGCCGCGACTGCCCTTGAAGCTCCATGAGCTCGCGGAAGCTGGTGATACGGAAGCGCTCACCGAGTTGCTGGACCGTTGTGTAATCCCGCTCTACTCTTTGCGCGGACGCCGGAGAGGTTACGAAGTGTCTGCGATGAAAGCGATGATGGACATGGTTGGGTTGAATGGTGGTCCAGTGCGGCCTCCGCTTGTCAACGTGAAGCCCGACGAAGAAGACGAGCTCCGCGCAATCCTCGCTACCTGGGAAAAATTTTTCTAATGTGTCTTCTCTGCGTCTTTGCGTCCTCGGCGTTAAATATATTTCTTCAACAACCAGCGTAATGCACATCATTTCTTTCGCCACAGAGGAAACCGGCTGGCGTGTGCCGCGCATGGGCATGATTCTGCACATCGACGGTCGTGACACCGGCTATCGTCTCGACTGCAACAAGCTGTTTACTGAAGCCGAGCGACCGTCGAATCCGCTCGCCTGGTTCGACATGGATGGTGCCTGGTTTCAAAAAGCACGTGCGACACACGACAGGCTGATCGAAGACGCGAAAGCACTGGCCGAAGCGCGAGACAAAAACTGGCTCGTCCCCAGCCGTGATGCTTACTGGTTCGCGCCCGTGCCGCGTCCTGGCAAGATCATTTGTATCGGACTCAACTACAGAGATCACGCGGCTGAGAGCAAGATGCAAATCCCCGAGAAGCCTGTCGTCTTTTCGAAATTCTCTACGGCGGTGATCGCGCCCGGCGAGCCTGTGGTCCTTCCGCGGGCGAGCCAACAGGTGGACTATGAAGCGGAGCTGGCGGTCGTCATCGGACGGCACGCAAAGCACGTCAAAGCAGATCGTGCATACGATTACGTGTTAGGCTACACGGCTTTCAACGATGTGAGTGCGCGCGATTTCCAGTTTACCGATGGGCAGTGGCAGCGTGGAACATCGTGCGACACGTTCGCGCCCATGGGCCAGACTATTGTCACCACCGATACGATCCCCGATCCACACAAGCTCTCGATCAAAATGGTGCTGAATGGTCAGACAATGCAGCAGTCAAACACAGACCAACTGATCTTTGGTGTGCCGGCGCTGATCGAATTTCTATCGGAATCGATGACGCTCGAGCCGGGAGACGTGATCGCGACAGGCACGCCTCCGGGCGTCGGCTTCGCACGCAACCCGCCGGTGTTTCTGAAAGATGGCGACCAGATGGAAGTGCTGATTGAAGGGATGGGCGGGTTGGGGAATCCGGTGGTTAGCGAGACAAATTATTAGGTCTCACGCAAAGGAGATGTATGGGAAGTAAATTGACTGGGGTTTTTGGAGTCTTGATTTTGTCTTGTGGTTTCACACTGGCACAGGCACCCGCACCGGAGTGCGCGGAGATAAAGACGCGGCTCGACCGTGCGGAAACGAAGCTGAAAGACTGGCCGGCGCTCGCGCGTTATCGTGAGGACAACAACAAGACTTTACCTCCGTTAAAACACGAGCAGCGCGTCGTGTTTATGGGAGACTCCATCACCGACTCGTGGGACGATCCCAGATACGGCGGGTTCTTTCCGGGCAAGCCCTACATCAATCGCGGCATCAGCGGGCAAACAACACCACAGATGCTCATCCGTTTTCGTGCGGACGTGATTGACCTCAAGCCGAAAGTCGTTGTGATACTGGCCGGCACAAATGACCTGGCCGGTAACACTGGTCCAACGACTCCTCAGGCAATCGAAGACAATCTCGCTTCGATGGCGGAGCTTGCAGACGCGCACGGCATTCGCGTTGTCTTCGCGTCAGTGCTTCCCGTGAGCGACTACGAGATTCGCGACGGTAAACCGATTGTTCAGACAGTGCGCCGTCCTCCCGCACAGATCCTCACGCTTAACAAATGGATAAAAGACTATGCCGCAGCGCATCAACACGTTTACCTCGACTACTTCTCGGCAATGGTTGACGCCAAAGGCTTCCTTAAAGACGAGCTGAGTGACGACGGACTTCATCCCAACCCACAAGGCTATGCTGTGATGGCTCCGCTCGCAGAGCCTGCCATCGCGATGAGCTTGAAGCGCCGCAAGTAACTCACCCGATGTCGTGTTAATCCTGGAAATCAGACGCAGGCCGCGACCTCTACCAGGTCTAAGCTGCGTGCATCACTGTAAATTGTGGCTCGAGATTGCAGCTCTCGATGAACTGTTCCAACTGTAGCCCACCAAGCGGAGTTGAAAAGAGATAACCCTGCCCGTTCTCGCATTCCAGCTTGCGCAACAGCGTCAGCTGATCTTCCGTTTCGACACCTTCCGCGACCACGTCCATGCCGAGGTTCTGCGCGAGCGCGACGATGGTGCGCACGATCTCGAGGTTCTCTTCATTCTCCATCATCTGCGTCACAAATGAGCGATCGATCTTCAACGTGTCGATCGGAAAACGCTGCAAGTAACTCAAACTCGAGTAGCCCGTGCCGAAATCGTCGATGCTTAACTGCACACCGAGAGCCCGCAACTGTGTCAACAACTCAACCGCAGCCTCGATGTTGTCGCTAAACACTGACTCGGTTATCTCCAGCTTCAAACAACGAGGCGGTAGTTGGAACTGTTCGAGCAGGCTCGCGATGTTGTTGACCAGTCCCGGTTGATTAAATTGCTTCACTGACAGATTGACGCTGACGAATAACGGCGGCGCTGCTGGATAAGTCTGCTGCCACTCGCGCGCCTGGCGACAGGCGGACTCAAGCACCGTTTGTCCGATCGTGAGGATCTGACCCGTCTCTTCCGCGACGGGAATGAAATCCTTTGGTGGCACAAGCCCAAACTCCGGATGGCGCCAGCGCGCCAGCGCTTCAAAGCCAATCAACGTGCGGTTTCCAAGCGAAACGATCGGTTGATAATCGACGAAGAGCTCGTCGCGCTCGCATGCGCGTCGCAGATCCGTCTCCATCTTCAAGCGACTCATCAACTCGCCGTGCATGTCGCGTCCGAAAACTTCATAACGCGCCTTGCCGCGCGCCTTCGCCTGGTGCATTGCGGTTTCCGCGTCGCGCAGGATGTCTGAAACCTGTTCGTAATCGGAAGCGAGCGCGATGCCGATGCTCATGGTCGTGTAAACTTCCTGGCCCAGCAGGTTGAATGAGATCGAAAGCGCCTGCTGGATGCGCGTCGCCACTGACGACGCCTCTTCTTCACCCGAAACGTCGTCAAGCAGAATTGCAAACTCGTCTCCACCGACGCGCGCGAGAATGTCTCCCTGTCGCATGCACGTCTTAACCCGGTTTGCGATCTGTATCAGCAGCTGATCGGCGCTGGCATTGCCGAGACTGTCGTTAACGAGCTTGAAGCGATCGACGTCAAGCAGCAACACCGCACACTGCTGGTCCTTGTTGATCTGTTTGCGCGAGACGCGCATTTTAAGCAGATCGTAGAATCGCGCGCGATTCGGTAAGCTGGTCAGCGTGTCCTGCGTCAGTTTCTCTTCGGCCTTCTTGCGATCGCTGATGTCCTGCACCTGGAAGAACAATCGCTTCGTGCTCGTTTCCGAATCCTTTAACACTGAGACGTGCCACTGTACCCAAACCGTGTGACCTTCCTCGTGAATATAGCGCTTCTCCTGCTCGTGACTCTGAATGTAGCCTTCGAGCACGCGTTGAATGCACGACTGCACGTGCCGCAGATCTTCCGGATGAGTAAGTCGTTGGAAACTCGTTGCGCGCAGCTCCTGTTCTGAGTAACCGAGCAGTTTGCAAAGTGAATCGTTCACCTGGAGCCAGCTGCCGTCCATCGACACGACAGCCATTCCGATCGCGGCGTTGTCGAACGTGCCGTGACCGCCGCTATACGCGCGTGGATTTGTTGAAACAGCGAAGGGAATAGAATTGGGCGCCAGGGCCGGCTCGGAATGCGATTTGAGGTCGAGTTGTTCGCTGTGAGCTCTCTCACTCGCGTCGCGACGCTTCATGCGTTTCTGCTCGTACATTGCCTGGTCAGCTTGTTCGAGTAACTCTTCGAAACACGTCATGCGTTCCGGTTCGAGCGTGGCAACACCGATACTGAAAGCGAGTTGATGACTGCGAGTTTCTGAGGTGTTGTAGGCGTTCAGGTTCTCGTTGAGTCTTGCGATTGCCTCTTCTTTACTCGCGTTCAGGTCTGTGACGAGAATGGTGAACTCATCACCACCGAGACGCGCGATGATGTCCGAGCCACGGAAACTGCGATTAAGAATGGCGGCGGTTTGGATGAGCGCGTTGTCGCCTTCGTTATGTCCAAACTCGTCGTTGATCCGCTTCATGCCATCAAGGTCGATGAAGAGAAGCAGCAGCTTTTCTTTTTGACGGCGAGCAAAGTCGAAGTAAGGTGCGGCTTGTTTGAGCAAGCCGCGACGGTTGAACAGTCCTGTCAGGTCATCTTTGAGCGAGCTGTTGCGCAGCGTCTCTTCGAGGTCCTTACGCTCGGTAATGTCGCGCACGACCTGGACCAGACCGCCACCGTCGACGCTCGAGATCGAAATCTCCAGTGGAAGGGTTCCGCCGCTGAGTTTCAAGCCCATTGCTTCGCCGCGCCACGATCCATCGCGCCATACCGCCGGCATGATCTGCTCTTTTAGGCGGCTCAGCTCTTCGTCAAAGTAAAACATCTCCCAGCTCGCACCGATCAGTCCCGCGGGATCTGCGTAACCGAAGATCTTCGCGTAAGCGTCGTTTAGATAAATGCAGACACCGGTATGGTCGATGATCGCCATGCCGTCCATCGAGGCTTTCATCGCGGCCGCCTGTTGGGCCAGTGAGCCCGCGGCTCGTTTACGCTCGGTGATGTCGCGCGCGACGACTGAAGCGCCCGTCATTGTCTTGCCTTCCATGATCGGGCAGATCGTTAGGGAGACGTCGATCGGAGTGCGGCCCTTCTTGAGGTGGACCATTTCATGCTGCGTGACGTTCTCTCCGCGCGTGACTTTTTCAAACAGTAAAGAAGCTTCCTGGTCTCGACGATGATCGAAGAGCATCGAGATCGGGGCGCCCAGAGCTTCCTTGGAGGTGTAGCCGTAAATACCGCGGGCACCGCGGTTCCAGCTCATGATCACGCCTTCGGTAGTCACGCCGATGATAGCGTCGCGCGAAACATCGACGATGCCTTGCAGGCTCGATAGTTCGTGTCTTACACCGGCGAGTTGCTCGTGAGTGCCTCGCCAGCTCTTCCACACGGCAATGCTGGCGATTACTTGAGCGACAACGAGGACCACGACGATTTCAGTCAGGTTAAATCCGAAGAGTGCGGAAACGATGAAGCAGAATCCAAGCGCGGTTGGAATCACGAAGGTAGGGAGTGGCCAGAGGTTTCGGCTGGCACGGGAGATAAAAGAGTTGGTATCGAGAAACATACTGGCTCAAGTAATGTTGATTCGAATGGAGCGAAGTGGGTAACTGGGGATCACCCCTCGGGTTGTCAAAGGCTACGAGGCCACCCGACGCCAAGCCACTCCTGTGCCAGTGTATTTGTCTATGAATTCTGCAAACGGCGGCGGGGCGTGAGTCAAACTAACCGGGACGGCCACAGCATTCTGACCAGGAACCGATTATTTTGAACAATGTTAGGGAGTTTGCCGGAGGTCGGACTCGAACCGACATGTCCTTGACGGACGCCAGATTTTGAGTCTGGTGCGTATACCAATTTCGCCACTCCGGCGCGAAGGATGCACATGATACGGTGCTTTCCGACGGAGCGCACGTCTTCTATTTTCCTTAACCACCCAAAACGCACTTGAAAGCGCACCCAATTAAGGGCGCGTTTTCAGGTGTAGGGTAGCAAAGGAAGAGGAGGATGAGAACCAGAACTGGCTATGTGTATAGGGACCAGAAAACAGGAAACTGGTACGCGAGAGTTTGCTATCGTCAGAATAATGGCAAACGTACCAGTGCCAAACGGTCTGCACCGTCGAGGGCTGCCGCAAAGAAAGCACTCAAGCAATTACTCGGCACATTTAACAATGGAGGACGCAAAGCACTTGAGGCGGAAAAGGCGACCTTCAACGAACTCTGCGATTATTACGCGGAAACACCAGAGGAATTCCTTAGATGAAGAATCTATTTATCTCCTGACGTTCGAATGGTTTTTGCCAAAGGCTTTCTTCGGGCTGGCAGTTGGTTTCGCTTTAAGGGTTATTGAACACTATGCTTATCACAAACGAAAATCGGAATCCGTTGAAAGACTGTTCACTTGGTCGCTGGTTGTACTCACTCAATCAATCTGCGTAGTAATTCCCCTCGCTTATATCATTCTGGCGATTCTGATTAGCAAGTTTCCGAGCGAAACCTTTGCCACCGGTGCTGCTTATATGTTGCCTGTTATGACAGGTTTCATTGCTGTTGATCTACGCGAGTTGGTACGACGCGATTATCGGAGAGACTAAATTCTCGCTGGTCAGTCACTATATATGATCCAATAAAAGGGTAGTGGACTACTTTATTTCCCGATTAGATCCAAAAACAAAGCGCAGGCGCAAATGGGGATACGCCTCCAAATAGCCATCGAGTAGGAGCAAGCAATGGATCAATCCAACAAGGCTGACAACGCAAACAACCAAAACGATCTCACCTACCGTTGGTCTATAGGGCATTACGTTCTCGTCTCTTTGCTCATTTTAATGGCTGTCATTGTCGTTCTGATCGTTGCGAGTCGCTGGCTGAATACTTCCATCTCTGATCGCGTCCAGTTTGTAACTGCCAATCTTCTCAATGCGCTGATTTTTGCCGCTATCGTTGCGCAAGTCGTGATCTATCGAAACCAGCGAGACATCATGCAACGGCAGGCTGATAGCTTTGACATCGTAGAGCGAGCATATGTGGGTATTAAGGAAATGCTCGTAGAGCAGATGGAAGTCGGCAAGCCTTTGATAGTCATGATCGTTTTTCAGAATGGCGGGCGCACGCCAGCGTGGGACGTGAAATGTACCGCTAATCTGATCCTCTATCCGCCGCGCCGTTACAAACCGTCTGAGTTATCCCTCAAAGGCGCATTCTTTTTGCCCGCTGGCTTTGATAAACAGAGGCCCGTTGTATTCGATTTCAGTCCTACGGCTGAGGATTTGGAGAAGATTTTGGCAGGCGAGATTCAGATCATCGTTTACGGAAAATTGGAGTAACAAAGATTTTTGGCGCGAGCGGAAACCCACTTACATGTTTTCCGGTGTTTATGAGCCCAAGAGTGGACAGCCATAGCACCTTGGTCAGTCAAAGTATGTTACCGCCCAATGACGAGTTGAAAAACCCAATCCAATGGAAACACCATCATCAGATGAGGTAACACGACTTCTCAAAGCGTGGAGCGCTGGTGATGAAACGGCACTAGAGAAATTACTTCCTCTTGTCGATGACGAACTTCAAAAAATTGCTCATGCTTATCTCCGTCGCGAACGTTCAGGCCAAGACTTAGATGAAACGGAGTTGGTCAATGAAGCATTGTTGCGCTTCATTACAGAACCGCAAATAAAATGGCAAGACCGCAGACAGTTTTTTGCTATAGCCGCCTCTAAAATGCGGGAAATCCTCGTTGATTACGCCAGGCGTAGGCTTAGCTTTAAAAGGGGAGGCCGTAGCCAAGCCATTCCTCTCGATGAGGTAGTAATTTCGATCACTCAATCAGAAACACTTGCGTTACTCGACCTGGCACTTGATCGCCTGGCAGAGTTAGACGAACGCAAAAGTAAGGTTGTTGAGCTGAGATACTTCGGGGGCTTTACCATGGAAGAGACCGCTGAAATACTCGGTCTCTCGGTAAGTACTGTAGAGCGCGCGTGGAAGTCCGCAAAAGCTTGGCTCAGGCAGGAACTTGAGCCAGAACAACGTAACAAATTAAAGAAGTAATCTGATTTTGACGCTTATTGGTCTCTATCAAGGCGTGCCCTTCCATACATACATGCGCAATTCGGTGGTAGATCCCGTCATTTAAAAAAAGATTTTTTTAAAAAGACGGCCAAATGGCCATGCAACACGTTCAGGCAACCAATGATTGCACAAATGAGGGTGATTACCTGTACGACTTCGGGCGGCATAGCAGAATCACTTTAGCTGCTCACTCTCTGATCAGTCAACGATAAACATCCCCAAATCGACTGAAAGGCATTAACAGACAAACGTTCCTGATGGGAGGGCGTCCATGCCCAGCCACATAGAGTCTCCACATGTCCCCCTATCGTTGTCTCTACCGATTTGCAGCGAGTGGTGGTCAAACATAGCACTTGCAAAGCGGTTGTTGGTTTTACACCGTTCATGTAGACTTTCGGGCATCGAAAGCGCACGTCAAACGCACCTGAAACCTTGAAAACTCAATAACTTCGGAAAGATAGAAGGCGTGAATGGCAATAAACGGCCATTTACTGGTGCCGGAGGTCGGACTCGAACCGACATGTCCTTGACGGACGCCAGATTTTGAGTCTGGTGCGTATACCAATTTCGCCACTCCGGCGCGAAGGATGCACATGATAAGGCCCATCCTTTGCGAGCGCAACCCGCAGCCCCGGCTCAATTTAGCCCTTCGTGTAAAAACATGTTTGCCACTTGGCCCACAAAACGGCTAGAATGCCTGAGCCAGGTAATGGCGCGGGGTCTACCCAGCCCCACCCACGAACTCTCACAAGCTGGTTTAGCTCTACTAATCTTCTAGCCGCCTATGTCCTGCCTGTTTGGAGAAACCCATGCCGACAACTG
>Ga0126311_10001374_pt1 | contig 11781 bp, 6 predicted proteins | sample Plot61_FD_92539 | JGI IMG/M metagenome (GOLD analysis project Ga0126311, IMG submission 92539) | Serpentine soil microbial communities from UC McLaughlin Reserve, CA, USA - Plot61 | ecosystem: Environmental > Terrestrial > Soil > Grasslands | place: USA: UC McLaughlin Reserve, Lake County...
CGAGGGCCGGCGAGCCTTGGCCGCGTAATACGTGCTCGGCGCCACCTGCAGCACGGTGCAGATGGGCTCGACGCCGAGCTCGTCGCGGTTCGCGTCGATGAACGCGACTACCTCTTGTGTTGGCGGTCGAGCTCCGCCCCGAAGAAACTCGCCGCCCGCTTGAGGATCTCATTCGCGCGGCGCAGCTCACGGACCTCCTGCTCGAGCTCACGCACCCTGGCCGACTCGCTGCTGCTCACCCCGGGGGCGTGGCCGTCGTCGATATCGGCCTGCCGCACCCACAACCGCACGGACTCGGTCCCGTATCCCAGCTGAGTGGCGACCCGCCCGATGGTCCCGTGGTCGGTGCCCAGCTCGGCCCGCAGCGCCCGCACCATCCGCACCGCGGCGGCCTTCTGCTCCTCGGAGTACCGGCGCGTGGTCGGCCTCCCCTTCGACACATCTTCCGGCATGGCTCCATCCTCGTTTCCAAGGTCAGGAGCCTCCAAGCAACCCAGGGCGGTTCACCGACGACCACCGCACGGACACCGACAACTGAGCACAGGAAAGGACCGACCATGAGGACAGCCCGACCGCTTCTGTCGCCCAAGGATGAGCAGCCGTCGCCGCCGGAGTGCGACCGGCTGTGGACCGTGCATGACGTCGGGGCCTTCCTCGGCGTCCCGGTGACGACGCTGCACCAATGGCGCTACGTGGGGACCGGCCCGGCCGCGTTCCGGGTGGGCAAGCACCTGCGGTACGACCCGGCCGTCGTCCGCCGCTGGCTGGTTGAGGAGTGCACGTCGACCAGGCCCCGTCTGACGTGGCCGGAAACATCGCCCGCCGCCCGGACGGCCGTTGGCGCGCCCGGCATCGCGACGCCTCGGGCCGCGAGCACGCGCGGCACTTCGACCGTAAGCTCGACGCCACCCGCTGGCTCGCGGGAGTCGAGGTCGCCAAGTCGCGCGGGGAGTGGGTTGACCCCGCCCTTGCACGCATCCGGTTCGGTGACTGGGCGCGGACCTGGCTCGACGCGCAGGTTCAGCTGAAGCCGTCCACGCGGGAGCGTTACGCGGTCGCGCTGCGCTGCCACGTCCTGCCGATCTGGGAACGCGTTCCGTTGGCCGCCATGACCCATGCGGACGTCGCCGCGTGGGTGCAGCAGCTGGTGGCATCGGGGCTGAAGCCCGGGACCGTGCAGTACGCGCACCGAGTGCTGTCCCTCGTGCTGGCCCATGCGGTCCGGGACGGTCGCCTGGCGCGCAACGTCGCCCAGGGCGTGCGGCTCCCCCGCGTGGTCCGCGGTGAGGTCGTCTTCCTCGACCACGACCAGGTCGAGCGGCTCGCCGCGGCCTCCGAGCCCTACGGCCTGCTGGTCCGCGTCCTCGCGTACACCGGGCTGCGCTGGGGTGAGGCGACGGCGCTGCGCGTCGGCCGGCTCGACCTGTTCCGGCGCCGGCTGCACGTGGTGTCCGCGTTTGCGGAGGTCCGCGGCAAGCTCGTGGAGGGCACACCGAAGAACCACCAGGTCCGGTGGGTGCCCCTGCCGCGGTTCCTCGTCGACGAGCTCGCCCGGTACGTCGCCGGCCTCGGCCCGGACGAGCTGGTGTTCCGCTCCCCCAAGGACGGGCCGCTGCGCAACTCCAACTTCCGCGACCGGTTCTTCGACAAGGCGGTCATCGCCTCCGGGCTGGACGGGCTGACTCCGCACGACCTGCGGCACACCGCGGCGAGCCTGGCCGTGGCCGCCGGGGCGAACGTCAAGGCGGTCCAGCGGATGCTGGGGCACGCCTCGGCCGCGATGACGCTGGACGTGTACGCGGGCCTGTTCGGCGACGACCTGGACGCGGTCGCGGAGCGCCTCGACCAGGCGGTTTCCGGCCGGGTTGCGGACCAGGTGCGGACTACGGGCACCCGAGAGACAGTCACGCCCCTCCCGCCGAGAGGGCGGAAGGGGCGCTGACCTGCAGTGATGCAGTGGAGCCGCCTGTCGGAGTCGAACCGACGACCTACGCATTACGAGTGCGTCGCTCTAGCCGACTGAGCTAAGGCGGCATGTGTCCCGAGGGGCACGGGTATCGAGTATAGGGGACGTCTCGACCCGGCCGCGCACGCGGCCGGAGTGCGGTCAGTCACAGCGCAGACCTGGCTCCGGCACTTCACCGCGGAGCAGGTAGGCGTCGACGGCGCGGTCGACGCACCGGCTCTCCCGCCGGTACGCCGTGTGGCCGTCGCCCTCGTAGGTGATCAGGTGACCGTTCTCCAGCTCGCGCGCCAGTCCCTGCGCCCACGCGTACGGCGTGGCCGGGTCGCGCGTCGTGCCCACCACGACGATCGGTCCGCTGCCCTGGGCACGGAGCGGCTGCGGCCGCCCCGTGCTCTTCGCCGGCCAGTACACGCATGCCAGCTCGCTCCAGGCCAGGAACGGTCCCCACGTAGGCGCCTCGCGCTCGAAGCGGGGCACGGACTGCTGAACCCCCGGCAGGCCGCCGGGCGCCGGGCGGTCGAGGCAGTTGACGGCGTAGATCACCGTGTTGGCGTTGGACTGGAACCCGCCCGGACCACGATCGGTGAGCGCGTCGGCCAGGCTCAGCAACGTCGTACCGTCGCCGGCGAACGCCGCCTGCAGCCCCTGCCGGAGCACGGGCCAGAACCGGTCGTCGTACAACGCCGAGGCCACCCCGAGCGCGCCGCGGCCCTCGGTCAGCGGGCGAGCGGGGTCCTGCGTCCTGAGCGGCTGCGCGTCGAGGTCCTTCATCAGGCGCTGCAGCCGGGCAACGCCGGCGTCGACGTCGGACCCGAGCGGGCACGACGACTCCCTGACGCAGTCGCTGACGAAGGCCCGCGTGGCCCTCTCGAAGCCCTGAGCCTGGCCCAGGTTGATCGCGTCGGCGTCCAGCGCGGGGTCGAGCGCGCCGTCCAGCACTAGCTTGCCGACGTTGCCCGGGAACTCCTCCGCGTAGGTCGCCCCCAGGAAGGTGCCGTAGGACTTGCCGAGGTAGTTCAGCCGCCGATCCCCGAGCACGGCGCGCAGCACGTCCATGTCACGGGCGGCCTCCACGGTGCTCACGTGGGCCAGCAGGTCCCCGCCCTTGGCCTTGCACTGCGCCGCCATGTTCTTGAGCTGGGCGGACATGGCCCGGACCTCGGAGGCGTCGTCCGGCGTCGGGTCCGAGCCGATCAGCGCGTCGGTCTCCGCGTCATCAAGGCACGGCAGCGGGTTGCTCTGGCCGACCCCGCGCGGGTCGAAACCCACGACGTCGTAGCGCCGGCGGACCGCATCGCTCACCACGGTCGAGGCTTGCCGCGCGTAGCCGACGCCGGACGCCCCGGGGCCGCCCGGGTTCAGCACCAGGGAACCGATCCGGTCACTGCGGCGGCTGACGGGAAGGCGCACCACGGACAGCCGCACCGACTTGCCCTTGGGGCGGCGGTAGTCCACCGGCACCTCCACCGTCGCGCACTGGAACCCTCCGCCGCACCCCGACCAGTCAGGCCGCTGCGAGTAGTACCGCTCAAGTCCCGCCGGGACGGGAGCCGGCGCAACGGCCGACGCGGAACCGGACGGCTTCGTCGACCCGGACGAGGTAGCCGTCCCGGACCCGCTGCCCCCGGCGTCACCGGCTCCGCCTCCTGACACCGTGCAGCCGCCCAGCACCATCAGAGCGGCGGTCGCCACAGCCGCGACGCCTCGGACGGCTCGTGGCTGGTGCGGCATCGGCTCTCCTCGGACGGTGACGCCCGACGGTAACCCAGCGCCCCCGAGTCAGGCGTCCAGACGCAGCCGCAGGGTCATGGCCTCCAGGGCTAGCAACACGTTGACGTTGGCGCCGATGCGGTCGCGCGCCTCTCGCACGGCGTCCATGCGCTGCAGCACCTGCTCCGGCGAGAGCGCGCGCACCATGCGCTCCAGGTCGGCCCGCATCTCGGCGTTCACCAGGTCGGCGGCCGGGTCCGCGTGGAGGACGAGCACGTCGCGGTAGACCGACAGGATGTCGATCAGCGAGCGGTCGACCATGTCGCGGACGAACCGTGTCGCCCGGCGCTTCTGGTTCTTCTCCAGGTCACGCAGCTGGCCGCGCACGTGCGGGGGTTGGGTCCGCGCCCCCGGGTCCGCGCCCAGGGCCCGCAGCAGGTCAGCCCGTTCCTGCTCGTCCCGGTCCGTGGTGGCTGACTGTGCCTCCGCGGTGGCGGTCGCCAGCAGGTTGGCCGCGTGCAGCACGCTCTCCCCCACGCCGCGTAGGTTCATCGGGACTCGCACGACGTCGCGCCGCCGGATCCTGGCGTCCTCATCCACCGCGAGACGACGGGCCATGCCGATGTGGCTCTGTGCGGCGCGGGCCGCGTACGCCGCCATCGCGGGGTCGACCCCTTCGCGCCGCACCAGCAGCTCGGCGACGGCGTCCGGTGGGGGCGTCCGGAGGCCGACGTGCCGGCACCGGCTGCGCAAGGTGATCAGGACGTCGTCCACGCTCGGTGCGCAGAGCAGCCAGACCGTGCGCTCGGTCGGTTCCTCGATCCCCTTCAGCAGCGCGCTGCCCGAGGACTCGTTCAACCGGTCCGAGTCCTCGATGATGACCACCCGCCATCGGCCGACCGACGGACGCCGGGCGGCCAGCGGCAGCAGCTCCCTCGTCTGGTCCACGGAGATCTGCAGGCCCTCGGTGCGCAGCGCGGTCACGTCGGCGTGCGTGCCTTGCAGCACCGTGCGGCAGCTGTGGCAGGTGCCGCAGCCAGGCTCCGCCTGCTCGCACTCCAGCGCCGCGGCGAAGGCCCGGGCCGCCACCGAGCGACCGGAGCCCGGCGGACCGGTGAACAGCCACGCGTGCGTCATCCCCGGGCCCTGGCCGCGGGCGGAGGCCACCGCGGCCCGAAGCACCTCGACCGTCGGTCCCTGGCCGACGACCTCGTCCCAGACGCTCACCGGGTCAGTCCCGGCCCAGGCCGAAGATCTCGTCGTCCAGCGAGATGGTCTCTGACTCCTCGACCGGCGCGGCGCGTCGCTTGCGGCGACCCGAAGCGGCATCCGGCCGGACGACGGGCAGTGGCGCCGTGGGGTCGACCACGGGGGTCGTCGCGGTGTCGGCGTTCCGGAACGCGTCCCGGGCACTCGCCTGCTCCGCCGCCTCCCGCGCCCGCTCCGCCGCCAGTGCGCGGGCGCGCTCCCGCTCGTCGATCCGGGCCTGTTCCTGCGCCTCCCGGCGGGCCTGGGCCTCGGCCTCGCGACGCGCCCGCTCCTCGGCCTGCCGTCGGGCGCGCGCCTCGGCCTCGAGTCGCGCGCGCTCCTGAGCCTCGCGCCGGGCCTGGGCCTCGGCCTCACGACGCGCCTGCTCCTCGGCCTCGCGCCGCGCCCGCGCCTCGGCCTCCTGGCGACGCCGCTCCTCTTCGGCCCGACGAGCCTCCTCGGCCGCCTTCTCGCGGGCCAGCCGCTCCGCCTCAGCGCGCTCGCGGGCCAGCCGCTCCTCCTGCTCGCGCCGCGCCTTCTCTTCGGCCTCGCGGCGCACCCGCTCAGCCTCGGCCTGGCGCGCCTCCTCGGCGGCCCGTTCACGCTCCAGCCGCTCCTCCTCCGCGCGGCGCGCGCGCTCCTCGGCCTCCCGGCGGGCCCGCTCCTTGGCCTCCCGGGCTTCCCGGGCCTCGCGCTCGGCACGCGCGACCGGGGACTCGGGCAGTACCTGGGCCAGCCGCGCCACGACGAGCTCGTGCACCTGGTCTGGAGGCAGGGACGCGTCGACCACCAGGTACCGCGAGGGCGCGCCTCGGGCCAGCTCGAGGAACCGGTCCCTGACCCGGCCGTGGAACTCGTCGGGCTCTGCCTCGAGCCGGTCCTGCTCCTCGCCGCGGCGGGCCCGTCCGGTGGCCGGGTCGACGTCCAGCACGACCGTGAGGTCGGGGATCAGCCCCTGGGTGGCCCACCGGGACAGCTGCGCGACCTCGGCGGTGCCCAGATCGCGGCCGCTGCCCTGGTAGGCCACGGAGGAGTCGGCGTACCGGTCCGTGACCACGATCGCGCCGCGCTGCAGCGCGGGGCGCACCACGGTGTCGACGTGGTGCGCCCGGTCGGCCGCGAACAGCAGCGCCTCCGCGCGGGGGGTCAGGTCGCCGCCGTCCAGCAGGACGTTCCGCAGCCGCGCACCGGTCGGCGTGGCCCCGGGCTCACGCGTCAGCACCGGCTGGTAGCCCTGCGCGTTGAGCCACCGACCCAGCAGCCGCACCTGGGTGGACTTGCCGGCACCGTCGCCGCCTTCGAAGGCGATGAACCGTCCGGCGTAGGCCGGCTGGCGCCGCGGCGGGTGATGCAGCCGGCGCTGCCGGACCGCCGCCAGCAGGTCGGCCCGCAGTGAGACGCCGCGCCGGTCGTCCATCTGCCGGTAGGAGATCACGCCGATGCCTATGGCCAGCAGGCCGGCGAGCAGGAAGGTCGCCATGACGCCGGTGTAGGTCAGCGCCACATGGTCCTTGTAGTGGAGGGTGTGCGGCAGCGACAGCGCCTTGGAGAACAGCGCCGCGACGACCGGTCCGAGCGCGAGCACGCTGACCAACACGACCCGCACCATCGACTGCACGAACGCGAACGTGCGGCCGCGGACCTCGTCACCCACCTCCAGCCCGAGCAGGGTGTAGCCGGTGACCCAGGCCGTGCCCGCGCACGCGCCCAGCCCGAATGTGAAGAAAACGGCCAGGGCGATGTTGGGCACCAGGGACAGCAGCACCAGCCACCCACCCGCCGCTGCGATCGAGAGCCCGAACAGCCGACGACGGCTGAAGTCGGCGAGCAGCCGCGGCCCGAGCCACATGCCCGCGGCCAGGCCGATGAAGACCGCGGCGAACAACGTGCCGTAACCCGGTGAGCCCGCGCCGAGATCGGTGACGAAGCTCTGCGCGAGGCCGATGACGAACCCGCCGGCGGCGAACGCCCCCAGCATCCCGAGGACCAGCCCGCGCACCAGCGGGGTGCTTCCGATGAAGCGCCAGCCCTCCATCGCCGTGCGCCACACCGACTCCTGCCGTGCCGTGCTGGTGGTCGTCTCCGGGAACTGCAGCCGCCAGATCACCAGTCCGGACACCAGGAAGGTCACGGCGTTCACGTACAGCGCGAGGTACGTCGGGTTCTGGGCCAGGTGCGGGACGACCTCGTCGACCATGCCGCTGACCAGCGTCAGCCCCGAGAAAACCACGGCGGCGACCGGTGCCGTGCCGTAGGTGACGGCCAGGCTCAGCTGGTTCGCCGTCTCGAGACGGCGGCGCGGCACGAGGTTGGGGACGGTGGCGTCCTTGGCCGGCATCCAGAACAGGCCGACGATCTCGACGAGCACGGTGGCGACGTACAGCCACCACAGCGTGCCGACCAGAGGGATGCTCGCGAACAGCAGGAAGCGCGCGACGTCGCCGTACACGAGAGTCCAGCGGCGGGGAAGCCGGTCGGCCACCACGCCCGCCACTGCTCCGAACAGCACCGCGGGGGCAAGGCGCAGGATGAACACGCCGGAGACCGCCAGGAGCTTGGCGGCCGGCGTGGTCGGCAGCGCACCGGCCAGGGCGGTGGTGGCGAGCAGGCCGAGCCAGTCACCGAAGCTGGACAGGCCGAGCGCCATCCACAGCCGACGGAACGGGGTGATGGCGAGGACCGCGCGGACGTCGTGGTCCGGGGCGTCCGGCAGGGCGTCTTTCGCCGTCGGCGGCAGGGCGCTGGTGCTGGCATCGACCACGCCAGCAGCCTACGTGAGGCCCCCGACAACGGGTGGTGGCCGGTGCGCCGCCTGCTCCCACGTGCACCGCACCCTCACGGGGTGGACACGCACCTCACTCCGCAGTCGCCGTCGTCGCCTTCGCAGCCGTCTTCTTCGCCGTCGCCCGCGGAGCCGTCGTCTTCTTGGCGGTCGACTTCTTGGCGGCCGCCTTCTTCGCCGGGGCCTTCTTCGCCGCCTTGCGCGCGGTCTTCTTGGCCGGACCGCGAGCCCGCTTGTCGGCGAGAAGCTCGGCGGCGCGCTCGAGGGTGATCGACTCCGGGTCGTCGTCCTTGCGCAGGGTCGCGTTGACCTCGCCGTCGGTGACGTACGGGCCGAAGCGGCCCTCCTTGACGAGCACCGGCTGCCCGGACGCCGGGTCGGCACCGAGCTCGCGCAGCGGGGCCTGGGCCTGGCGGCCGCGGCGCTTCGGCTCGGCGTAGATCTTCAGCGCGTCGTCGAGCGTCAGGTCGAACAGCTGGGACTCCGAGGCCAGCGAGCGCGAGTCCGTGCCCTTCTTCAGGTAGGGCCCGTAGCGCCCGTTCTGCGCGGTGATCTCCTCACCGGTCGCGGGGTCGGTGCCGACCACCCGCGGCAGTGACAGCAGGCGCAGCGCGTCGTCGAGCGTCACGGTCTCCGGGGACATGTCCTTGAACAGGCTCGCCGTCCGTGGCTTGGCCTTGGCCACCGCCTTCTTGCGTGCGCTCTTGGCGGCGTCCTCGGCCGGGACGTCCTCCTCGTCGATCACCTCGGTGACGTATGGCCCGTAGCGGCCGGCCTTGACGATGATCGGCCGCCCGGTGACCGGGTCGTCGCCCAGCACCCGGCCGTCGTCGCCGCTCATCGTCAGCAGCTCGCGCGCCTTGTCGACGGTGAGCTCGTCGGGAGCGATGTCGTCCGGGACGGTGGCCCGTTGGGTCTCCCCGTCCGGGCCGGTCACCTCGACGTACGGCCCGTACCGCCCGACGCGTAGCGCGACGCCGTCGCCGAGCGGCACCGTGCTGATCTCCCGGGCGTCGATGTCGTCGAGGTCGTCCGCCAGGCCCTTGAGGCCCTCCGCCGCCGTGTCCTCGCCGAAGTAGAACCGCTGCAGCCAGCGGACCCGGTTCTCGTCGCCGCCCGCGATCCGGTCGAGGTCGCCCTCCATGGCCGCCGTGAAGTCGTAGTCGACCAGCCGCGGGAAGTGCTCCTCGAGCAGGCGGGTGACGGCGAACGCCAGCCACGACGGGACGAGCGCGTTGCCCCGGGTGTTCACGTACCCGCGGTCGACGATGGTCGAGATGGTCGAGGCGTACGTCGACGGCCGGCCGATCCCGCGCTCCTCGAGGGCCTTCACCAGGCTGGCCTCGGTGTAGCGCGGCGGCGGGCTGGTCTCGTGACCCGCCACCTCCAGCTGGCGGGTGTCGAGCGGGTCACCGGCGGCCATCACGGGCAGCCGGCGTTCGGCGTCCGGACCCCGCCCATTGAGCGAGTCGGCGCCGCGCTCCTCGTCGCGTCCCTCCTCGTAGGCGGCGAGGAAGCCTCGGAAGGTGATGACGGTGCCGCTGGCGGAGAACTCGGCGTCCCGCCCGTCGGACGCCCGGGCGCCCAGCCGCACCGACGCCGTCGAGCCACGCGCGTCGGCCATCTGGCTGGCGACCGTGCGCTTCCAGATGAGCTCGTAGAGGCGGAACTCGTCGCCGCGGAGCTGGCCGGACACCTGCGCCGGCGTGCGGAACCGGTCGCCTGCCGGGCGGATCGCCTCGTGCGCTTCCTGCGCGTTCTTGGACTTCGATGCGTACACCCGCGGCTTGTCCGGCACGTACTCGGGACCGTAGAGCTCGGCCGCCTGCGAGCGGGCCGCCGTCAGCGCCTCGTTGGACAGCACCGTCGAGTCGGTGCGCATGTAGGTGATGAAGCCGTTCTCGTACAGCGTCTGGGCCACCCGCATGGCGTGCCGGGACGAGAACCGGAGCTTGCGGCTGGCTTCCTGCTGCAGCGTCGACGTGGTGAACGGCGCGGTCGGGCGCCGCGTGTACGGCTTCTCCTCGACCGACCGGACCGCGACCTGCACGCCCTCGAGCGCCTCGGCGAGCGTGGTTGCGGCGGCCTGGTCGAGGTGGACGACGGCCCGGCCCCCCTCGCGGAGCCGCCCGAGGTCGTCGAAGTCCTTGCCGGTCGCGACACGCGCGCCGTCCACGGCGGTCAGCCGGGCCGGGAAGGCGGCGTCCGCCTCGGCGGGCGGTGCGAAGGTGCCCAGCAGGTCCCAGTAGGACGCCGAGCGGAACGCCATCCGCTCGCGCTCACGCTCGACCACCATGCGCGTGGCAACCGACTGCACCCTGCCGGCGGACAGCTTGGGCCGGACCTTGCGCCACAGCACGGGCGACAGCTCGTATCCGTACAGCCGGTCGAGGATCCGCCGGGTCTCCTGGGCGTCCACCAGCCGGTCGTCGAGGTCGCGGGTGGTCTCCAGGGCGCGCTGCAGCGCCTCGCGGGTGATCTCGTGGAAGACCATCCGGTGCACCGGAACCTTCGGCTGCAGCGCCTCGAGCAGGTGCCAGGCGATCGCCTCGCCCTCGCGGTCCTCATCCGTCGCGAGGTAGAGCTCGTCCGCGTCCCTGAGCAGGCGCTTGAGCTCGGCGACCTTCTTCTTCTTGTCCGTGTCGACGACGTAGTAGGGCTCGAACCCGTTGTCGACGTCGACGGCGAACTTGCCGAACGGGCCCTTCTTCATGTCGGCGGGCAGCTCGGACGGCTGCGGGAGGTCGCGGATGTGCCCGACGCTGGCCTCGACGTCGAAGCCCTCCCCGAGGTAGCCGGCAATGGTCTTCGCCTTGGCCGGCGACTCGACGATCACCAGCTTGCGGCCGTTGGTCCGGGACGTGGTGGCCACGGGTTCCTCTCTCGCGCCTGTCGCCCCTCCGTGCGTCGGCGCCCGCCACGGATCGACCCGGCTCCCCTGGGCCGGGTCGTCACGACGGTAACGCCGCGGGACGGGCCAGGACTAATCCGGGGTGGACGCTGGTGCGCCCCCGGACGGACCCTGCCACAGCAGGCCGTCGGCCACCAGGGTCCGGACGGCGGGAAGCAGCCGGGCCCGCAGGACGTCCACCGGCTCGTCCAGCAGCGCGCCGAGCGCGCCGACGATCTGTCCCACCGCCAGCTCGCCGTCGCAGGCGCCGACCAGCCCGGCGAGCGCGGTGTCGGCACGCACCGCACGGTGCAGTCCTCCGCCCTGGCGCAGCAGCACGACCTGCGGGTCCGTGGCGCCGGGCCGACCGTGCCGCTCTTCGGTGACGTCCGGCGCGACCAAGAGGTGGGCGGCGAGCAGGTCGGCGTCCGACGTCCCGGCCAACCAGTCCTCGGCGGCCAGGACGTCCGCCACGACCGGGCCGACCGCCCGACCCTGGCCGACCGGCCCGGGAAGCTCCTCCAGACGGCGTAGCGCGGGTCGGCTGCCTCGGACCGGACGCCGCAGCGTCACGACGCCGAAGCCGACCGCCGCAACACCACGGGCGGCGAAGTCGTGCAGCCAGGCCTCGACCAGCGCGTCGTAGGCCGGCTCGTACGGGCGGTGGCCGCCGTCGCGGGCCCAGGTCTCGGCGTACTCCGCGGGGTCCTGCAGCTCGCGCTGCACGACCCAGGCGTCGAGGTCCGCCGGCAGCCACGAGGCCACGCGGTCGCGCCAGCCCTCGCCGGCGTGGTGCTCCCAGTTGCCGAGCAGCTGCGCGACGCCTCCGGGCGCCAGCACGTCGCCGAGGCCGCTGACCAGCCTTCGCACCACCTCGTCACCCGTCCAGCCGCCGTCCCGGTACTCGTACGTCGGGACGCCCGAAACACGGGGCGTGATGACGTACGGCGGGTTGCTGACCACCAGGTCGAAGCGCTCCCCGGCCACCGGCTCGAGCAGGTTGCCCATCCGCAGGTCGAGCGAGCGACCGGCGAACGGGCCGCCCGGCAGCGCGGCGTTGAGCCCGGCGTTGAAGCCGGCGAACGCCAGGCAGCGGGCGGACAGGTCGGTGGCGACGACGTCCTCGGCGTGCGAGGCGGCGTGCACGGCCTGCACGCCGCAGCCGGCTCCGATGTCGAGCGCCCG
>Ga0126311_10001375_pt1 | contig 11781 bp, 7 predicted proteins | sample Plot61_FD_92539 | JGI IMG/M metagenome (GOLD analysis project Ga0126311, IMG submission 92539) | Serpentine soil microbial communities from UC McLaughlin Reserve, CA, USA - Plot61 | ecosystem: Environmental > Terrestrial > Soil > Grasslands | place: USA: UC McLaughlin Reserve, Lake County...
AGATCAAAGGCTACGCGATCAACTTCGAGTCGATACTGAATAACAGTATAGTCTCCTGACCCGCCGCCACTCGTCGACACAGGTGAAGGGCCGCGTAAGTCCGGCAGCCGGCGCTGACCGGGTGCGGCCTGACAAAACGGCGCGGCAAACGGAACAGAGACGACAATCGCCCGCGGCGGTTGGTTAGGCAGGGCGATATTAACGGCGGCCTTCCGGGCTTTGACCCGTACGTTCTTCAACGGCGGCTTCTATAAAGTGGTGGTCGCATGATACATTCAAGTGCCATCGAGCAGATGATCGTGGTTCGCGAAGTTAGACCCCACGCTCCTTACTAACATGAATCATTGAAGTCGAAGCAAAGGACGCTATGAAAATACTGCTTTATAACCCCGATAACGGCGTTACTCGCAATTTTATGCCGCACCTGTGGATGTTCCTGCTGCAATCGCTCACGCCGCCTGAACACGACGTGATCCTGGTAGACGGCAATACGCGGTCGATGAACGCGGAAGAACTCGTGGCCTACGCGCGCGAGCTTGGAGTAGAGCTTGTCGGCATCGGGGCGATGACCAGAATGGTGGCGAAGGCTTATCTTATGGCCGACGCGCTGCGCGCCGCGGGGTTCCGGGTCGTGATGGGCGGGCCGCACGTGACGGAGGTGCCGGATGAAGCGCTCGGGCGGGACGGCGGGCCGCGACACGCCGACGCCGTGGCCCTCGGCGAGGCTGACGAGACGTGGCCCCTGATCGTGAGCGACGCCGCGCGCGGCGAGCTGAAGGACGTATATCAACCGGAGGTGGACGCGAAAGGAAACGACCGGAAGCCGAGCCTGCAGCCGTATCCGATCATCCCCTGGGAAAAGATGGACCTCGAGCAGTTCAACCTCGTGCCGGGCTTCGCGCGCCCCTGGCTCAAGCGCCTGGGGGGCGGGTGGGGCAAGTTTCACCTGATCCCGATCGAGACCGGTCGCGGCTGCCCTTACGGCTGCGAATTCTGCACCGTCACCGGATTCTTCGGAGACTCGATCCGCTTTCGCACGAACGAGAGCGTGGTCAACGAGCTGTTGCGCCTCAAAGCGCGAGCGAGCCGCGAGCAGGGGCAGGTGGCCGTCTTTTTCATCGACGACAATCTCGCGATCAATATCAAGCGCACCAAGTCCCTGTTGACCGACATCATCGCCGCCGGCGCGCAGCTGCCCTGGGTCGCGCAGATCAGCGCCAACCTCTTGCGCGACGAGGAGCTCGTGGACCTGATCGCCGCGTCCGGCGGCAAGTGGGTCTTCATCGGCATGGAGTCTATCGACCCGGTCAACTTGGCCGACGTGAACAAAGGCTTCAACAAGCCGGCGGAGTACGCGGTGGTACTCGACCGCCTGGCCCGGCGCAACGTCTACGCGATCACGTCGTTTATTTTCGGGATGGACAACGATACGCCGGGCGTGGCCGAGCGCACGCTCCAGCAGGTCCGCAACTGGCCGCCGGGCCTGCCCGTCTTCGGCCAGCTCACGCCCTTCCCGGCGACCCCGCTTTACGACCGCCTCCTGAAGGCCGGGCGGCTGGTGCGGCCGAAGCACTGGATGGACTTCGCCCCTTTCGAGATGGCGCACACGCCTTTGAAGATGACGATCGACGAAGCGCGTAAGGAGGTCAATTACGCGTGGTCGTCGTCATACAGCCCGGAGAGGAATGCCCAGGCGCTGGACGCGATAAGCAACCAGCCGCTCGGCTACAGGATCGGGCACATAATAGCCCGGCTCTGCTTCCGCGGGATTTACTTCCCACAGATGAACAAGCGGGACTGGGGCAAGGTGATCTTTCAGAACCGCCGCGCGATACTGGGCCTCGTGGCGGAAGGCACGTCCATGTGGCGCGCCTCGCGAAAGAGCCAGAAGGTCAAAGCGTCATCCCTGCCCCGGCCCGATGAGTCCTGAGCCATGAGCCGCGAATCCGGCTCATGGTTGCCTCGCTGCTCGGGCGGCTCCATAATGAGACGTAAGAGGCGGGCCGGGCGAGTGACCGTGAGCCAGTGACTGTGAGCCAGTGACCGTGAGCCGCGCGAGCCTGATACGCGAGCCTGAAGCGCGGGCCTGAAGCGCGGGGACGAACGCCCGACACGAATCGACGGCGGTTGCAGCAATGATGAAGTTGGTCCTGATTGCCTCAATTCTGTTTCTCACCCTGAATTTCAACGCGGGAGCCGGGCCTTTGCAGGGCGGCTCAGCCCCCCTCACCCGGCAGGAAATCATCTCCATGCTCAGGCAAGCAGAGCTGCGCCAGGTGCCTCAAGGCGACATAGCGACGGAGATCGAGAGGCGCGGCATTGCCTTCGCCGTGGACGAAAAAGCGCTCGCGGAGTTCAAGCAGGCCGGGGCGCGGTCGTTCCTGCTCGACTCGATCAGGCGCGCGAGCCAGCACGCGGGCAAGCCGCCGCCCGCCGCTCCCGAGGCGAGCGCCGTGGATGCCGACCAGCCTGTGAGCGCCGAAGACCTCGCGCGCATGCCATTGCTCGAACAGGCGCGGCGTCACGCGCTGGAGTACTCGAGGGAGCTCCCGAATTTCATCGTTACGCAGGCCGTCACCCGCTACGCGCAAACGCCCGGGGATAAGGACTGGCAGGTTCAGGACAGGCTCGACCTTGAGCTGACCTATGAAGCCGCGAAAGGCGAACGCTTCAAGCTCCTGCGCGTTGACGGGGCCCCCGCCCGACAGGCCTATGAAGAGCTCGGCGGCTCGACCTCGACCGGCGAATTCGCCAGCATCCTGAGAGCCCTGTTCGTGCCGGAGTCCAAGACGGTCTTCAAAGAGGTGAAGCGCGAAGAGTTTCGCGGCCGCGAGACGGTCGTCTACGATTACAGTGTGCAGAGGGCAAACTCGAAGAGCGTCATCGTCGATAAGAGCAGCGGGCAGCAAGTCGTCGCGGGTTACCGGGGGAGCATCTGGGTAGATGCCGAAAGCGGCCGCGTGCTTCGCATCGAAGAGTCGAACGAAGGCATGCCCCCCGGCTTTCCCGTCACGCTCTCGGAAAACGCGGTCGAGTATGATTGGGTGACCATCGGCGAGGAGCGGTATATGCTGCCGGTACGCGCGGAAGTGCTGATGGGCTGGGACCGTCTCAAGACGTACTCGCGCAACGTGATCGAATTTAAAGGCTACAAGAAATTCGAGACGAAGATAAGGCTCGACCCCAACTAGAGGCCGCCGCAACCCGCTTTCCCTTCGGGCGGCCGGGATGCGACCTGCGCGGGATCAAGCTATAGCTTGCATGGGAGCCTTCGCCGGGTCTAACTTGATCAGGGGCTTGTGAAGTAAGACGAACAAGGGGAAAGTATGACAGGTCCTCGGGAACTCACCCTTCCGGCGGCTCAAGCTGCCGCTGCTGATCTCAATAAAGGCTCGATCTTCTTCATCGGCACGGCCACGGTCATTCTGAGGTATGCCGGTTTCACCATTCTCACCGACCCGAACTTCCTGCACGCGGGCGATCACGTGCATCTCGGTTACGGGTTGACCTCCGAGCGGTTGACCAACCCCGCGATAGATATTGAGGAGTTGCCCGCGCTCGATTTCGTCATCCTCTCGCATTATCACGGCGATCACTTCGACCGCATAGCCGAAGAGAAGCTCCGGAAAGACATCCCGATCCTTACGACGGAGCACGCGGCATCCGAGCTCACGGAGAAGGGCTTCGCCGCGCCCGTCGCTCTCAACACCTGGGACGACGTGACCGTGGTAAAGGGCGAGGCGCGGGTGCGCGTCACTTCCATGCCGGGTAAGCACGGCCCTCCGATAGTCGATGCTTTCCTGCCGCCCGTCATGGGCAGCATGCTCGAATTTCAGAACTCAGCGGGCCGCCCCTCTCTGCGCCTTTACATCTCCGGAGACACGCTCATACACGACGATTTACAGGAGATTCCCCGAAGGTATCCCGAGGTAGACCTGGCGCTCCTTCACCTCGGGGGCACCGAGATCATGGGCATACTGCTCACGATGGACGCCGAGCAGGGCGTGGAAGCGATAAGGATAATCGACCCGCGCGAAGCCATACCGATCCACTATAACGACTACGGCGTTTTCAAGTCCCCCCTGGAAGATTTCAAGAAGGCCGTCGAGGCCGCGGGCTTCGGGGACCGGGTGAGATACCTGAGCCACGGGGAGACCTACAACTTCGAACTGCCGGCGAGCAGAATCCAGAGCGCCTGAGACTCGGCCGGCGAGGGGCCGCCGAATCGTAGAGCGGGCTCCGGAGCTTGCTTGTCGCTCATTCTCCGGGGCCCGCCGATTGCCCTTAAGCGCCGGGTCGATCCCTTCAAGATTATCTTGAAAAGGCGGTGCGTTGTGGTATCATCCTTCCTGTTTCTGTCGCCTCCCAATCCCCCCATCAAGATTTGCGAATAAATTCCTGCCCCTTTACAGCCGGCTTCCCCTGCGTTGCTCTGCCGATCGAGCATCAGTCGAGGACGATAAACTCATGCGCTACGACAAGATTCTCCTGTTAGTCGCTATATTGCTCATAGTGGCTGAGACCAAGGTTTTCGCTTACACGGACCCGGGCACGGGCACTCTCATCTGGCAGGTCGTGATGGCCGCCATCTTCGGCGCTATGTTCTATCTGAGGAGGCTCATCGCCTGGTTCCGCAGCACCAGAGGCAACGTCCAGCCCGCCACGCCCGGCGACCTTGAGGCGCGCGAAGACCGATAGGGATGATGAGCGCACCACAGACACTCAAAGACCTCGCGAAAGCCCTGTCCCTGGCCAATCTCTGCTTCATCGGGGCGTGGACCGAATTGCTGACCCTGTCGCCTCGCCTCGAAGTCAGGTACGGCGTCTACTCTTATAACAAGTACGTGGCCATAGTTATAAACGTGGTGTTGCTGACCGCCGTCTTCTGGGGCGTCGTCGTCGTGATCCGGCGATCCGGGAATATCTTTTTATTGAGGCTCGGGAGATTCGGATTGCTCATGTTGCTGCTCTTCGGCCTCAATAGAGTAATCCAGCACCCTCTGCCCGGCTTTTCGCTCGAAGGGATCTTCGACATGCTCAACCGGGCCGAGCTGGCCGTATTCGCAACGGCGGCCTTAGCTCTCTGCTTCGGAGCGATCCGGAACTGGCGCTATGCCTCTACCGTAGCCGGGAGCCTCGTCCCTTTCGCGCTGTTCGGAAAGGCGTCGTTGCTGGCCGTGGGTGTTATGACGGTGGCCGTCTTCTGGGCCGTGAGGAAGCCCGGGGCAATCGTCAAGGCTGCGCCTGTCGCCGTCATGGCGTTGTTCCCGTTCAGCCTTATGACGCTCTTTCAAACGTCCCTGCTGCTGACGAAATTCGGGGAGAAGCGACCGGCCCCGCCGGTTTCACGGGCCGTCGAGCCATCGCGTCGCGTGGTCTGGCTCTTATTTGACGAGATGGATTTCCGCCTCAGCTTCTCGGAGCGGCCCGCGGCCCTGAGCCTGCCCGAATTCGATCGCTTGCGCGGCCAGGCGATATTCGCCACCAATGCCTACCCGCCGGCAAATTACACCCTGGTGTCGATGCCCGCGCTGATAACGGGCAGAATTCTATCCGCGGCGGTGCCGGTCAGCCCTTCAAAGGTGCTGATCACGTACGCGGATTCGGGTGAGACGGTCGATTGGAGCACGCAGCCGAACGTGTTTTCGCGCGCCGGCGAGGCCGGATTCAAGAGCGCGATAGTAGGCTGGTATCACCCCTATTGCAGGATCATAGGCGACAGCCTCAAAAAGTGTTCCTGTGACGATTTCGGGAGAATCACCGTCGCCGAAGCGATGGCCGAGCAGTTGAGAAAGCTCGGCGGGGTGCTGCCGTTCGCCGCCCACTACGACCTGTTCGACGAAAAGGGCAGCGTGAAGAAGCGCGAGCGCAAGGGGCACTTGAGAGATTACCTCGGCATCCTCGAAGAGGCTAAGAAGGCGACCACCGACACAGACCTGAACCTTGTCCTTGTGCACATGCCCGTCCCGCACGCGCCTTCGATCTACAACAGGCACGAGAAGCGTTTCGAGCTCGAGGCGGAGACCGGCTATCTCGACAGTCTCGCGCTGGCGGATCGCGCTCTGGGCGAACTGAGACAGGCCATGGAGGGCGCCGGTACGTGGGACGACACGACGATTCTGGTCACGGCCGATCACTGGTTGAGATTCAATGAATCGGGCGAGAGAGCCGATACGGAGATCACCAGCAAGCCTGATGACCGGGTCCCGTTCCTGGTAAAGCTCGCGGGCCAAAAAGGGGGCGTGGCCTACGCGCAGGAGTTCAATAACGTGATCCTTCACGACCTGATTCTCGAAGTGCTGAAGACAGGGATTTCAGAGCCTTCCGGCGTTATGCAGTGGATGGACCGCAACCGCCTGACGGCCCGGCCGCTCAAGCTCCGCGCCACCGAGTCCGAGTAGGACGCGGCGGGGATCGTTCCTTTTCGCCGGGCGATGATTTCAGTCGCCGTCAACCGTATCGAGCGACCCGTCGAATAAGACCGCAAGGAGAGATGATGTCCACGACCAGAGCCAGGACGAGCCGCGCGATGAGGAAGCCGGCGGCGAAAGAGCGTTCCGCTTCCGGCCTCCACGGCCGGCCCGCCGAAGTCGCTGTCGAAGGCGCGTCTGACGGAATGCCCGGCATCTTTCAAGGGCTGAGCGGCAGAAGGATCGTCCTCCTGATATGCATCCTCTCATCACTCACCTATGCGAATTCGCTCGGGGGAGACTTCGTCTTCGACGACATAGATCAGATCGTCGAGAATCACGACATCCGCTCCTGGGGCAACGTCGGGCGGGCCTTCACCACCCACGTCTGGGCCTTCCGCGAGCGCCCTGACATATTGCGCGCGCCGATACCTCCGCCTTATTACCGCCCCGTTTTCACCGTCGTATTTACGGCAGGCTATCAGATGTTCGGGCTATGGCCTCAAGGCTGGCACCTGCTGACCCTGCTTCTTCATATCCTCTGTTCGGTAGGGATATTCTACGTGCTGCTGATGTTGTCGGGGAGAAAGAGCGTGGCTGCCATCTCGGCCCTGCTGTTCGCCGTCTTCCCCCTCCATTCAGAGTCCGTGAGCTGGATAAGCGGAATGACGGACCCCCTGTTCGGAGTCTTTTTCCTTTCGGCTTTCTATTACTACTTGAAGTTTCGCGAAAGCGGGCGGCGGCCCTCGCTTCTCGCGTCGCTCGGAATGTTCGCCGTGGCCGCCTTCTCGAAGGAGACGGCTCTGAGTCTGGTCCCCCTGGTCTTCACTTATGAGCTCATCGACTCGACTTGCCGGCCGGGAGGCGAGAGGGAGAACCTCTTTGCCCGATTGAAGCAGGCTCTCCTTTACGCCCTGCCTTTCGCGGGCGTCGCCGTGCTCTACTTGATTCCGAGATACCTGGTGCTCGGCGGGTTCACGTGGAAAACCATGCATTCGCACGATGGCCCGTTCACCGATACGCTCATCACCTTGCCCTGGGTCGTCGTGACTTACCTGGGCCACCTGCTGTGGCCCGTCAACCTTAGCATCGCCTACTTCACCAGCTTCGTCACGAGCGCCGCATCTCCCAGGTTCCTCCTTCCGGCGCTCGCGCTCGCGCTCATTGCAGGAGCCTTGATCCTGAACCGGAAAAGGCTCGGCAGGGAGTTCTGGCTTGCGCTCGCGCTCATCTTCGTCCCGCTCCTTCCCGTGCTCGACCTCAGGCGTCTTTCGGTGGAATACCTGATCTTCGACCGCTACCTCTACCTCTCGTCGGGCGGATGGTGCTACCTGATAGCGCTGGGCCTTGAGCGGCTCGCCGCCTTCGAAAGCGATCGCGCCGCGAAGTCGAAGAGCCTTTCGGCCGGGGAAGGCGGCGCGGCCAATCCGGCCTTCGCGCACAGATTCAGCCTGGCGGCGCTGGTTGTCCTGCTCCCGGCTTTCACGGCGGCCACGGCCCGCGAGAACCGCAACTGGGCCGACGCGCACTCTCTCTGGTCGAACGCCGCGCGGGTGCGGCCCGCCTTCTGGGCCGCGCATTACAATCAAGGCCTCGCGCTGATGACGGCCAGGCGATACGGAGAAGCGCGCGAGGCGCTCAACCGCGCGGCGGCGCTCGCGCCGAACGAGCCTTTCGTCTTCGACGCGCTCGGGCGGACTTCGGACGCGATGGGCGACAGGGCCGGCGCGGTGGAAAATTTCAAGCGCGCCCTGGCCGTTGACCCGGAGACGTTCGAGTCGCTCAACAATCTCGGGACCGTTTACTTCAAGGCTGGAGACTACGTAAAAGCGGAACGCTGCTTCCTCTCCGCACTCGAAGTCAAGCCGCAGGCGACGCCCTCAAGGTTCAACCTGGCCAAGTGCTACACGCTCATGGCGCGCTACCCGGAGGCCGTCCGCGAGTTCGAGCAAGTCGTCGCCGCCGCGCCCGACGACGCCGAGGCCCACTACGAGCTGGGCCTGGCTTACGGGAAAAGCGGTCGAAGCGACGACGCCAGTCGCTCATTTCAAAGGGCGCTCTCGGCGACCGGATCACAGGAGCTGGCAGAGAGAGCTAAAGATGCTTTGAGCCGGGTACAGGCTCGCAAGCAGTAACGAAAGAGCAAAAGCATGAAAAGCGCCGGAGCCGATACTTATAACCTCGCCGCCCCATCGTCCTCGTCATTTCGCGACCCCGCGGGCCGGTTGCTAAAGATCGACGGGCGCATAATTCGCGTCGTAAACGAATGCGGAGTCGCGGACCTCGAAGCCTTCCTGGGCTCGAAGACATCGCGCAGCTTCGTCGGGCGCGGCAGCCTTGTCGGCACCGGCTTCCTCAGCCCGGACGAGATCTGCGACCTTCTCGCGGATGCCGACGCACGGGAATCTCTTGGCCTATCGGTCGATTCGAAGGTGGCCGAGCACGAGCTGATCTCATTCCAGAATTACCCCTACGAGTGGCCGGCCGAAATGCTGCACGCGGCCGCCTCTTTGACCCTCGACCTCGCCCGAAGCACGGTTGAGGAAGGCCTCGGGCTCAAAGACGCGACTCCCTATAACATTCTCTTCAGGGGACCCGACCCGGTGTTCGTAGACCTGCTCTCATTCGAGCGGCGCAAGCCCGGAGACCCTATCTGGCTGCCGCAGGCTCAATTCGAGCGGACCTTCCTCTTGCCCCTGGTCGCCAATAAGCACTTCGGCATATCCCTGGACACTATCTTGAGCGCCCGCCGCGACGGGCTGGAGCCGGAAGACGTTTACCGCCTCTGCGGCCCGGTTCAAAGGCTATTGTCTCCCTTTCTTTCGCTCGCCTCACTCCCCGTCTGGCTCGCCTCCCGCCACGACGAAGCAAACCCCGCGATCTATAAGAGCAGGGAATCGAATGACTCGGAGAAGGCCCGCTTCATCCTCGGGTCCGTATTCAAACGCCTGCGCCGCATGCTGAAGAAGCTGGAGCCCGAAGACCGCAGAAGGTCGACCTGGTCGGACTACATGTCGGCGAACAATAACTACACCGAATCTCACTTCAAGGCTAAGAACGATTTCATCGAGGGCGCGCTCTCCGAGTTCAGGCCTCGCAAGGCTCTGGACGTGGGCTGCAACACCGGCCACTACAGCGCGATGGCCGCCAGGCACGGAGCTTCGGTCGTCTCGATCGATAGCGACCCTGTCGTAGTCGGAGAGACCTGGCGCCGGGCCCGGGCGGAGCGCCTCGATATGCTGCCGCTTGTGATCAACCTGACTCGCCCCAGTCCCGCCACCGGCTGGCGCAACGCCGAATGCCCGTCCTTCCTCGACCGCGCGCGCGGCTCTTTCGACGCCGTGATGATGCTCGCCGTGCTGCACCACATGCTCGTATCGGAGCGCATACCTCTGCCCGAGGTAATAGACCTCGCCTCGGAACTGACGACCGACCTCTTGATCATAGAGTTCGTTTCACCCGAGGATTCGATGTTCCGCCGGCTCACGCGCGGCAGGGACCACCTCTTCGCCGGGCTCTCGCCCGAGGTCTTCGAAGATTCTTGCAGGCGAAGGTTCGAGATAGTTCGCTCGCAGCATATCGAGGGCACGAGCCGGTGGCTTTACCTCCTGCGAAAGCGTTGAAGCGTTATTTGGTTCCGCGCCCGGCGAGCCGGCTATTCGTAGCGCAGCGCGACCATCGGATCGATCTTTGTCGCTCTGCGCGCGGGAATGTAGCAGGCGAGCAAGCCTACGGCGGTCAGCAGCAATGCCACGCCCGCAAAAGTCAGAGGGTCGGAAGGGCTCACGCCGAACAGTAAGCTCGACAGCAACCGGGCCAGGGCGAAAGAGGCCGCCACCCCGACGGCGATGCCGATCAAAGTCATGGCCAGGCCATGCCCGAGGACCAGCTTGAGGATGTCGCTCCTTTGCGCGCCAAGCGCCATGCGGAGCCCTATCTCGTGGGTCCGCTGGCTCACCGAGTACGATATGGTCCCGTAAATTCCCACCGTGGCCAGCAGCAGAGCCAGCAAGCCGAACACGGCGAGGAGCGCGGCGGCCAATCGCGAGGGTATCAGCGAAAAGGCCATGTGCTGAATCAAAGTTCTGGCGAAGAAACCCTGCACTTCGGGGTCCTGCTTCTGGACTTCGCGCTGGACGGTCCCGATCATGGCGGCCGGGTCGCCTGCCGTCTTTACCAGCAACGCCATACCCGAGTCGTAATGCTGTCGAAAAGGCAGATACATGTGAGGTTGGGCCTCCTCACCGAGTGTGCGGTACTTCACGTCCTTCGCCACTCCGATCACTTCCAGCCGCATCTCCGGCGCGCCCTGCCTGGCTTCGCTCGCGAGCACGAACTGTTTTCCTATCGGGTCCGCTCCCGGCCAGAAGCGCTTCGCCATGTTCTCATTTATGATAACGACGGCGGCGCTGCCCGCTTGATCCCGATCATTGAAGTCGCGCCCCGATAGCAGTGGAATAGCGAGGGTTTGAAAGTAGCCGGTATCTACCCTGTTAACCGAGAGGCGAAGGGCGGGCTGCCCCGGACGTGGCTCGTGCCCCTCGACGATAACTCCTCGCTTCGGAGTCGCGATGTCGAGCGGGGCGAGGTTGGCCAGTGTGGCGGACCGCACCTCGGGCAATGACCGGATGCGTTCGAGCAGGCTCTTGTAAAACTGTAAGCCCTGGTCGTTGGAAAGGCCCTTCGGCTCCAGGTCGATGTCCATGGCCAGCGCGTTTTTAGGGTCGAAGCCCGGGTCGAGAGAGCTCGCGTTCCGCAAGCTCTGCAAAAAGAGGCCCGCGCTGAAAAGCAGGGCCAGAGACATCGCGACCTGCGCGACCACGAACATGCTAAACAGTCGCGACCTGCGCTGGCTGCCGGAGACGGTTCCCGAATCGTCCTTGAGCGCGGGGACGAGGTCGGGCTTTGAAGCCTGCAGCGCCGGGGCCAATCCCAGTAGCAGCCCGATGAGCAGCGAAATCAACAGCGTAAAGACGAGTACCCGGCTGTCCACGCTCAGGTCGAAGTGGAGAGGAACGAATGGGAGAGGGTTGAACTTCATCAAGAGAGCGGAAACCCAGGTGGCGATCAGTATTCCGACGGTGCCGCCCAACAGGGTGACTATCAAGCTCTCGGTGATGAACTGGCGGATGATGCGAAAACGGCTGGCCCCCATCGCCAGGCGAGTGGCAATCTCTCGGCGGCGGCCCATTGCGCGGGCCAGCAGCAGGTTGGCTATGTTGGCGCACGCGATCAGCAAAACCAGCGCAACCAGGGCCATGACGATTGCGAAAAATCCCGAGGCCGCGCTCCTCAGGCTTCCGTGCAACAGCGTCGCTTCGACGAGAGTTATTCCCCCTCCTTTGTTGGCATCGGGATATGCCTGTTCGAT
>Ga0126311_10001376_pt1 | contig 11778 bp, 10 predicted proteins | sample Plot61_FD_92539 | JGI IMG/M metagenome (GOLD analysis project Ga0126311, IMG submission 92539) | Serpentine soil microbial communities from UC McLaughlin Reserve, CA, USA - Plot61 | ecosystem: Environmental > Terrestrial > Soil > Grasslands | place: USA: UC McLaughlin Reserve, Lake County...
CGAGGCGCTGCTCGTACACCCGGCGACCGGCGACCTCTACGTCGTCACGAAGGGCGGTGACGCCGCGGGCGTCTACAAGCTCGCCGCGCCCTTCGACTCTTCAAACGTGAACACGTTCGCGCGCGTCGCGACCCTAGGCGGCCCCGGCTTCTTCGGCGCGCTCGTGACGGGCGCGGACATCTCCTCGGGCGGCCGCCGCGTCGCGCTCTGCGACTACGCGAGCGGCTACGAGCTGACGCTCCCCGAAGGCTCGAAGAACTTCGACGACGTTTGGACTCAGAAGCCCACGCTCGTCCCGCTCGGCGCGCGCCGTCAGGGAGAGTCGGTCTGCTACAGCCTCGACGACGCGGCCCTCCTCGCCACGAGCGAAGGCACGCCCGCGCCCCTCATCGAAGTCGTACTCCGAAAGTCGGTGAAGAGTGACAAGTGACGAGTTGAAGACAGATTTTATCTCGCCACCCGTCACTGCTTTTTCTGAATCTCTTCGCGGACGAAGCGCAGGAGGTCTCGAATCTCGTCATCTGTGAGTGTGAACTTGAAGGGCGGCATGCCGTTGCCGCCGTCGTGAATCTGTGAGAGGAGGCGCGCGTCCGGGTCTTGGACGGCGCGGCCTTCGCGGAGCGGCGGCACGCGGAGAGTGCCGACCTGCTTGCCTTCTCCATCAGCGCCGTGGCACGCGGCGCAGTTGCGCGCGTACAGCTCGCGCGCGGTGTCGTCTTTCGTCCTCTTAGCCGCGCTCACGTCGGCGCGCGTCGCGCACGCCGACGTGAGGCACGCGAGCGCCGCGAACACCGCCGCGAGAATCTTTGCGAGGCTCATCTCGCACGAACGATAACCCGTAGACGCGCGCGGCGGCAAACGCCCCCACCCCCCTGGGAGCGCGGGCATCCCTGCCCGCCAAAGCGTGCGCGAGCACGCTTCCTACCTTTCTCTTAATCTCAACATTGAGCTTTAGAGTCTCACAATCTTCGCGCCTGCGGCGCTCATGGCGGGCAGGGATGCCCGCGCTCCCAGGGGGGAGTCGCGCCCTGTTGGGCTTCGCTCTAGTCGCGGAAGCGCAGGACGTAGCTGAACTGGCCGTCGCCGTTGACGCCGACGTGGACGCGGGAGACGCTCTTGCCTTCGGCCATGCAGGAGAGGAACTCGTTAGACATCTCCGGGAGGAGCGTGCGCGTCAGTATGTGGTCTATGTTGCGCGCGCCCGACTCGACCTCCTCGCAGCGGTTGGCTATCTCGCCGACGACCGCCGCGTCGTAGCTGAAGGACGCGCCGTGGTTCTCGGAGAGTCGCTTGCCTACGCGTTCGAGTTGCAGGCGTATGATGCGGCGCATCACTTCGTCCGAGACGGGGTAGTAAGGGACGACGGCCATGCGGCCGAGGAGCGCGGGCTTGAAGACTCGCAGGAGTTCGGGGCGTATGAGATCGCCTATGACTTCGGGCTCGGGGACTGAGTCGGGCTCGGAGCAGACTTCGATAATTGTTTCCGACGCGACGTTCGACGTTAGGATGATGACGGTGTTGCGGAAGTCTATCTCGCGCCCCTCGCTGTCTTCGAGCACGCCCTTGTCGAAGACCTGATAGAACAACTCGGTCACGTCCGAGTGCGCCTTCTCCACCTCGTCGAGCAGCACGACCGAGTAAGGCTTTCGCCGCACGGCCTCCGTGAGCACGCCGCCCTCGCCGTAGCCGACGTAGCCCGGAGGCGAGCCCTTGAGCGAAGAGATGGTGTGCGCCTCCTGATACTCGCTCATGTTTATGCTGATGAGGTTTCGCTCGCCGCCGTAGAGCGCCTCCGCGAGCGCGAGAGCCGTCTCGGTCTTGCCTACGCCCGACGGGCCTACGAGTAAGAAGACGCCGACGGGCCTGCGCGGGTCCGTGAGGTTGGCGCGCGAGGTGGCGATGCGCTGCGTGATGGCTTCGAGCGCGTGCGGCTGCCCGACGACGCGCTGCTCAAGTCTCTCCTTGAGAGTAAGGACGGTGTTTATCTCGTCCGTCAGCATTCGCCCGACGGGGATGCCCGTCCAGCCCGAGATGACTTCGGCGCAGGTCTGCGAATCGACGCAGACCTGCGCGAGCGGCGTCTCGCCCTGCACCTGCCTGAGCTTCGCGCCGAGCCGCGAGAGCTTCGCGCGCAGCTCTTCGGGCTCGGCCTCCTTCTGCTTCTTCCGGCCGTTCTCCGGCTCCTGCTTCCTGGAAGACTTCGCCTGCTTCTTCTCCTTCTGGCCCTCCGGCCCGCCCGCGCCCGCCTCCTCCGCGACGGCGACATCCTTCTCGTCCTCAGAGTCCGAGGGCTTTGCGCCGTTGTCGCCCGCGCCGCCTTCGAGCCGCGCGCGCATCTCGCGCATCTGCGATATCAGCTCGCACTCGCTCTTCCACTGCTCTTCGAGGCGCTCGCGGCGCTGCCCCTCCTCCTCGCGCTCTGCGAGCAGCGACTCGATGCGCGCGCGGTGCGAAGCGCCCGCGGCCTCCTCGCGTTCGAGCGCGGCCACCTCGGACGTGAGGCGGTCTATCCGCCGGCGCGAGTCCTCGACCGCGGGCGGCGTCGCGGCCTGACTTATGGCGACGCGCGCGCAGGCGGTGTCGAGCACGCTGATGGCCTTGTCCGGAAGCTGTCGGCCGGAGATGTACCGGTGCGAGAGGTGCACGGCGTCCTTGACGGCCTCTTCCAACACGCGCACGCCGTGGTGTCGTTCGAGCATGGGGACGAGGCCGCGCATCATACGCACGCACTGCTCCTCGGTCGGCTCCTCGACCTTCACGACCTGAAAGCGGCGTGCGAGCGCCGCGTCCTTCTCGAAATATTTTTTGTACTCGGCCCACGTGGTCGCGGCTATCGTGCGCAGCTCGCCGCGCGCGAGCGCGGGCTTGAGGAGGTTGGCGGCGTCGGACGCGCCCGCGCCGCCGCCCGCGCCGATGAGCGTGTGCGCCTCGTCTATGAAGAGGATGACGGGGACGGGGCTCGACTTGACTCCTTCGATGACTCCCTTCAGCCGGTTCTCGAACTCGCCCTTGACGCCCGCGCCCGCCTGTAGGAGCCCGAGGTCTAACGTCCGCACGGAGACGTGGCGCAGAGGCTCGGGCACGTCGCCCGCCGCTACGCGCAGCGCGAAGCCTTCGACGAGCGCGGTCTTCCCCACCCCGGCCTCGCCCGTGAGTATCGGATTGTTCTGCCGCCTGCGCGTGAGTATGTCTACTATCTGGCGAATCTCGAAGTCGCGCTCAAGCACGGGGTCTATGCGGCCTTCGCGCGCGGCGGCCGTGAGGTCTATTGTGAAGCGTCCGAGCGCGGACGTGTCGCCGCCGGCGGCCCGCGAGCCGTCGCCGTCCGCTTCGTCGTAAGCGCGCGGCGGGCCGTCTTCCGAAGGCGCGTTGGAGAGCGAGGGCAGTTGCTTTCGGAGCGCTTCGACCGAGACGACCTTGAACTCTTCCGAGGCTTCTCGCGCGAGCCGCCCGAGGTCTTCGTCCGCGAGCAGCGCGAGCAGCAGGTGCGCCGAGCCGACGCGCGCCGCGCCGTAGTCTATCGACGCGAGCATCCAAGCCTCTTCGACCAGCCGCACGAGGCGCGGGCTCAGGGCGGGCGTGCGCGCGTTGCCGGTCTTCAGCTTGTCGAGCGCGCGCGTGATGTCTGACGAGAGGCGCGAGGCGTCCGCGCCGAACTGGTGCAGAGCGCGCGCGATGTCCGAGTCGGAGTCCTCAGTCAGCTTGAGAAGGTAGTGCTCAACGTCCACCTCGTAGTTCGTGCGCGCCAGACAGAGCGCCGCCGCGCGCTCCAACGCGTCGCGGCACGCGTCGTCCAAGCGGCCGATGAGTGATTTAAGATTTGAAGCCATCGAGAGCTTAAAGGTCACCAGCCCGGCGGCCGACCGTGAATGCGTAGTATCTCGTTACATATGTTCTGCGGCGTATGGGTATGCGTCATACGGCCCGCACGCATCACCTGACCCGGCACCCCCTCCCGTCCACGGTGCGGCGGCGCGTGAACGTGCAGGGAGTAGTCTGCTCCGCCCAATCTCACTAATAATTCACGGTCTTCGTTCTCGCGCCCCGGAATGCGCCGCCAGGTTCCGTTTGTGATGTGACCCACAGTGACCGGCACTCCGCCGTTAACGTTTCCGACGACGACGGCTGCTGCTGCTGCGGCTGCTGCGGCTGCTGCTGCCGCCGCGTTGGCGGCTGCCGCTGCCGCGGTAAACAGCGGGTCGTTGTTTACGTGGGCTATTATCTCGGCGACTGAGTTGAACTCCGTACCCGCCGCCTGAAGTGCTTGCAGTCTGGCCAGCGCCGCGGGGTACTCCGTGGCGTTCCAGTTACGAAACGCAAGGTAGACCGCCCCAGTCCCAGGGCCGCCGACCTTGAAGACAGGTCTTGCTGCAACGGCGGCCGCGGCCGCACCGCCGGCCACGACCGGAGGGGCGGGCGTTGCGGGAATGATGGCGGCGGCGGAAGTGACGGCCGCGGCGACGCCGCCGGACGAGGCGGAACGCTGAATGACCCGGCCGTACGCCCGCGCGTCGGGACGGGCGGGGCGGTTTACGCCGGCCGTCTTTCGTTGGACGGCAGACGCGAGATTCGGGCCGTGCGCGTGACGCGGGGCCGCCGCGGCCGGACGAATCGCGCGGCACGGGGCGGCGGCTTTCGGCTGTGAATGCTCGGCGGACTGTTGAATACGGCCGACGGGCGAAGCGACGGGCTTACTTTCATGCCGCAAGGCTACGGCCCGCAGGCCCGCGGCCTCTTTAGGCTGTAAGACCTTCTGCGCGGGCCGCGTTTTATGCGCCGGCTGAACGGCCGGGCGAGCTATTAACTGCGGCGGGCCGGGCGTCTTCGCTCGCACGCCCGACGGGGTCGCACGCCGCTCCGGCGGCCGCGGGATGCTTCTCGCTGCCGGCGGTCTCTTGTTTGCCGAGTTCATGGTGCCGTCATCCCTTCTTGCGCGTGCCGGGAGAATATGTGGCGGCGATGAAAGCCGAGGCGGTGTGCCGTCGTTCGGGCGAATTTAGAATCCCGAAATCGCAAGCCTAACGCCGCGCCCTTCGGTAAGAAGTACTATACGTACACCCCCACGGTGTGGCGGTGTCTGTTGTATTGCTCCACTCCTCCCCTGTGGAATCTATTGTGATCGCCAACCAACATGAGTGCCAGCGAGCCGCGCCCATGCGGGCCTCCGCCGATTCTCCAGTCGTGAACGTGGTGCCAGACCGTGCCGGGTGGTTGAGGCATACCGTGCAATCCGTTGGCGTGAGCGTAGTCTGCCAACCTTGACCCCTGATAGGGCATGAGCCCTGTATGGAAAATCGCTCGGGCGCCCGGTTCTAAAACCCGCCAAAAAGCCCATGCGTCGTTAACTCTAACTGCTTTCCAGAAATATCCATATTGCCCCGCCGGCGGCGGTCTGTACCGAATTGCCTGCCTCCGTACCCTGACCCTTCCCCTCCCGCGCGCATCCAAACCCATCCTTCTGTTGGCCTCTCTTGACGCCGCCCGGCTGGGTGCTAGTTGAACCGTGTCGCCGGAAATAGCTTTCACACTCCCGGACTGACCGGCGGTCTTTTTGTGCGGGTGTTCGCGTCCAGCGTCTGCCGCCTTCTTCATTTGCGCGGACTGGCCTGATTGTGCATTCACTTGCCGAGGCTGCTGCTGCGAACGGTTGACCGGAGGGGCCTTTGGTAGCATGTGCGCCGGTGTTACCGCCGCCGGCTCAGGCTGCGCGATTCTCTTTTGTGCGGGACGATACGCAGGCGACGCCGTGGGTGACATTCGCTGTGGCGCGACGGCCTTCGGCTGGATGAGTTTCTTTGCTTCCGGACGATGGGCCGGAGGCGCGACAGGCTGGCGCGACGCTTGGCCCGCCTGCGGGCTGGGAGCCGATGAACTCTTTGTCTGTAAGACTTTCGGTACTTGTTGAGAATGATAGGCCGGAGGCGCGACGGGCCGCCTGACGCTCGGCGCGGACACGGCAGTCTTTGGTTGAGCGACGACAGGCTTGCTTTGCGGCGCGTGTCCCGTCTGCCGGTTGAATGGCTGTGGGACGCCTCCGGCCCCCGGAGATTTTTTACCTGTAGGGTTCATAGCGACCTCATCATCTCTTGCGCTTGTGCTCGCCCTTGATGACCTGCTGGTAGGAGTAGAAGTTGTCCATGGGGAGCGCGGCCTGCTGCGCGTCTTCCGAGTCGGGCTGGTAGTGGCCCGAGCCGTTCGACCACCATTCGAGCTTGCCGTTGTTGAAGTACGCCTCGCCCGCGTAGAGCACCTGTCGGCCCTCGGCAATCGAGGGATGGCGGTAGCGGTTGTGCATGAGCATCTCGCCGTCGGACGTGCGCACGAAGTTGTAGAGCTGGTTCGGGACGTAGACGCCGTGGCTCTGCGTCTTGCGCAGGCGGTACTGGTCTGCGAAGCTCGAAAGCTTGTAGACGCTGCCGGGGTCGATGGACTCGACCGCGCCCGGATGCAGGTTCGGGTATAGCTTTGTCGCCTGCACTACCTTCGACGCGAGCCGCTGCAACACGCGCGGCTTCGAGGCGTGCGGCTGTAAAGCGACGCCGCGCTCGTGCGCGGACTGCGGCGCGGGCGCTGACTGCTGCTGCTGTCGGCGCGGCTGCGACGCGACGGCCTTCGCGCGCGGCGGCGCGGTGTGCGAAGGCTGCGGACGCGCGGGCTGCGGCTGTGTGCGCGCGGGCCGCGGCGCGTGCGCGTGCGAAGGAGGCGGCGGCTGAAGCCCCGCCGGCCGCTTCGGCTGTAGGCACTTCTGCAAAGGCTGCGGGCGGTAGACGGCGGGCGGTGCCGGGGCCGCGTAAGGCTGTCTGACGTTAGGGCAAGGCGGGACGTTCGCGGCCGGCTTCTGGACGACCACTGCCGCGCTCGTCTGCGTCGGTCGTTGAGACGGCGCTCGCGGCGTTGTGGCCCGCTGTGGTTTGTTCGGAGGCTTCATTCGACCCGGAGTGCTAGAGGTTGCGTTCCATGAGCGGGTTGCCGCGTCTCGAACGGCCCACGCTTCGGAAGCCCATGCGGCTGTACATGGAGACGAGCGCCTGCGGCGTTATGCCCTCGTCGGACGGGTGTGCTTCGAGGCGCGCGGCCTTGAAGCCCTGCACGCGCGCGCTCCTGAGCGCCGCGTCCATCAACTGACCCGCGAGTCCCTGACGCCTGAAGTCGCGCCCGACCTTCAGGTTCGAGATGTAAGCCTTTCCGCCGTCGGTCGGGCGCAGGTCAACGGAGCCCGCGACCTGCCGCGTCCCCGACACCGCGACCCTTATCTGCTGACGGCCGCCCGCGAGCGGCGTCGGCGGGAGAACTCTGTAGCCGGCCTGCCGGGCAGGCTGGGCGGCGGCCTGCCTCTGCGCGGTCGCGGCCCCGCGTGGCGGCTGCGGCTGCGGCGTGCGCGCGTGCGCGGCGTGCGGCGTGGGCGCGTGCGCGGCGAAAGGGGCTCGGGCCGTCTGCGCGGCGCGCGGCGAGTTGGGCGCGGCTTTCTTCGCCTGCGCGGCGGCGTTGGGCGCGTGCGGAGCGCGTGGCGGCGCGGGCCTCGCGCTGGCGAGAGCGTTCGAGCCCTGCGCGCAGTTCGGGGCGCGGCATGCGCCGTGTACGTGCGTCGGGTGGTTGCGCGTGCTCATCGTTCGGCCCCTTTCTCAACGCGAGTCGGCCTGCCTGCGCGTCACGGAAGTCAGCGCGGCCTTCTCGCCCATGCGGTCGGCTTCGGCTTCGAGCGCGTGATCCTGCACGACGGCGACGCCGCCGCCGAAGGGGTTCTTGACGCGGCCCGCCTTCTGCTGCACGACGTGCCATAGCTCGTGCCCGAGAACCTTCTGACCTTGAAGCGTGTGCGGGTTGTAGTGGCCCGGAGCGAAATGTATGTTCGAGCCCCACGTGTAGGCGATGGCCCCTATGCGCGAAGCCTCGTGGCCGACGTGCACGCGCACGTCGGAGAAGTCCGCGCCGAAGGCCGCCTCCATCTTCGCGCGCACTTCGGAGGGCAAAGGCTGCCCGCCCGTCTTCGGCTGTAGAGAGACGCGGAAGGCGTCCACGCCGCGCGCGCTCTTGCACTGAACCGCGTTCGACGCGTCGCGCTGCGCGCCGCCGAAGCCCTGCGTCGCGGCGCGTGACGCGCTCGCGCGCTGCTCGGCCGCGTGCATCGCGACGAGACGCGCGCGCAGAGCGCGCGTGCCGCCGACGACGTGGGCCTGTATGGAGCCCCCGCCGCCCGCGCCCGCGCCCCTGACGGCGGCGTGGGCTAACGGCTGCGGCTCTTGCGTCTTCGGCTGCGCCGCGCTCGCGGCCGCGCGCGAGAACGCCGACGGCCGCGGCGCCGACGACGAGGAAGTTGACGGACTTGCGGAAGGAGTCTGGCGAGGGGTCTGCGGTGGTCTGTTCATCACCAACCCTCCTGACTTTTACGACTCGTTTGATACTGCGTGCTTCGCGAGGATTACGACGGACAAAATCTTACACGTGACGGCGACGAAAGGATAGCTTTTTCTCAGCGCGGGCTTTCGCCACAAGTCACGCACGACGCCCGAACCTTAGAGCCCGCCCGCGGGACGTACGGCGGCCCTGCGCCCTTCCTGCTTCGAGAAGTTCGAGGCGGCCGACCCGGCCTCGCGCGCGCTCGCGTAAGAGCCTATGCGCACGGCGTACCACGTGCGCGCCTCGGCGTCGAGCCCGCTGATGACCTTCGGCGTGTAGCCCTTGCCCTCAAGCTCGCGCGCGAGCGCTGCGGCCTCGCCCTCTTCGAGGTAAGCGCCGACCTGCACCGAGTAAGAACTCGAAGACGCGCGAGCGCTGACACTCGCCTCCTCCGGCGACGCGCCCGCCTCCTGCACGAGTCGCGGGTCGGGGTCTATGTTGCGCGCGCTCAGACGCGCGGCCTCGTTACGGCCCGTGGCCGCGGGCGGCGGCGCGGCGGCTTCAGGAATTGACGCCTGCGCGCCCGCGCCTCGCGCGGCGTACCTCTGCGGCGCGTACCCTCCGGCCGCGTAGCCCTCCTGTTCCGTATAGTCACGGCGTGCGCCCGGCTGCGCGGCGTAAGCCTGCTCTTGCGCCGCGTAGTCTCGCGCGCCGCCGTAAGGTTGCGCGTCGTAAGGCCGCGGGCCGTAGCCTTCGGCCGCGTACTCCCGGCGCGCGGGGTCTTCGTAGAGCACCGGCTCCTGCGGCAGCGCGGACGCGGCGGCGGGCGTCGCGCCCTGCGCCGCGACGTTGCGGGCCGCGGGCGCGACGCCGGGGGCCGCGCGCGCGGGCGCGCGCGTCGCGTCGGGCGTCGAAGTCGAGTCGGCGCGCGATTCATCCTTCGCGCGCAAGCCGACGCCGGCCATCAAGCCCGCGAAGAAGAGCAGCAGGCAGAGGACGGTCGCGCACGCGAGAATCGCCGCGACCGATTTCCGCTCGAAAGAAAAGTCGTAGGTCATATCTCACCTCCCGCCGGCTCCGGCGAGTGTCAAGGACGCCGTCTTCATGGAACCATCATCTTCGTCTGTCCGGGGACGACTATCTGTATGACGCCGCCCCACGCACACATCAGCTTCGAGTTGTTGTTGAGCGCGGGCATGTTGCCTATCAGAACCGTCGGCGCTCCGACTATCCACGGCGCGGGCGTGACGGGCACGCACGGCATCGGCGTCAGCACGCCGAGCGCCGCGGCCGTCGCCGCGGCCACGGTCGGGTTCGAGGGCGACGAGCACATACCGAAGGGCAGTATGTTGACCATCGGCACGTTGTCCATGATGGTCGCCGCGGGCGTCACGGTCAGCACGCGGTTCGCGGGCAGCACGACGAGCGACGAGGGCGCGACGCCGAAGCTGCACTGAAGTGTCGCGCCCATGCATACCTGAATCGCCATCGCCTTGAGCCCTTAGTTTTAACTTTCCGGTTTTCACTTCACTGCCGCGGCTTGCCCGCCTTGTACGCGACGCGCTTCAGCGTCGCGCCCTCTTCCGAAAGCTCCACCGACTCGCCTTCGAGCTTGTCGGCCTTGTACTGCGCGCGCGTGCGAACCTTGCCCGAGGGGTAGTACTCGACCGTGTAGCCTTCGAGCATCCCGGCCCTGTACTGCGAGCGCTTGAGGACTCGCCCCTCCCTGTCGTAAAGCTCCACGACGCCTTCGAGCTTGCCCGCGACGTAGGGCGCGCGCATGACCGCGCTCCCGCCCTCGTCGTATGTCACCGTCTCGCCTTCGAGCTTGCCCGCCCTGTACTGCGAGCTGGCGAGCACGCCGCCCTTCGAGTAGACGACCGCGGGGCCGTCCAGCAGACCATTCTTGAACGTCACGCGCTGCGCGACGCGCCCGTCCTCGTCGAACATCGTCGTCAAGCCTTCAAGCACGCCCGCCTTGAGATTCGAACGCTGCGCGACGCGCCCGCCGTCGCCGTACGTCACGACCTCGCCTTCGAGCGCGGGCGGCCCGCCCGCCTCGCCCGCACCGCCGCCGCCCGCCGCCTGTGTCTGCGCTTCCGCCATCTCGTCGCTCAGTTGATTTGAACCAGCGAGCCCTTTATCTGCGTGATGCCCGCGCTCTCGACCGTGTTTGAGGCGTTGCCCTTGTTGGTGATGGCGGTCTGCGCCTCGTTCGTGACCGTCAGCCCTTTGTTCGTGAGCGAGGTCTGCGCCTCGCTCGCGACCGAGAGCCCCTTGTTGCTCAACGCGGCCTGCGACTCGTGCGACATCGCGCCCGTGGACTTCACGGTGGCCGAGCCCGTCACGTTGATGGTCAGATTCCCCGTCACCTTCAGCTCGTAGTTGCCCGTCACTTCGAGCGTGTAGTTGCCCGTGACCTTCTGCGTGTAGTCGGCCTTGTCGGTGTGCGTCTCGTTGCCGGTGACGGTCACGTCGCGCGTGCCTTTGACTTCGTACGTCTCGTTGCCGGTCTGCACCTGAAACGTGCGGTTGCCCTTGGCCACGACGTAGGTGTCGTTGCCCTCGGAAATCGTGGTCGAGCGGTCGCTCTTGATGGTGTTGGTCTCTTTGTTCAAGACCTTCTTCGTGCGGTCGTTCTCGACGACGATGTTGTGATCCTTCTGCGCGTGGAGGTAGACCTCTTCGGAGTCCTTCTTGTCCTCGAAGCGTATCTCGTTGAAGCCCGCGCCGCCCTTCGAAGAGTTGGTCTTGATGGTGCTCTTGGTCTGCTCGCCGGGCAGCGTGTAGGGGACGGTCTGCTCGGCGTTGTAGACCGCGCCGGTGACGACGGGGCGGTCGGGGTCTCCCTCTTCGAAACTCACGACGACCTCCTGCCCGATGCGCGGGAGGAAGATGCCGCCCCACTGCTTCCCCGCCCAGCCCTGATCCACTCGAATCCAGCACGAAGAGTTCTCGTCGTTCTTGCCCTTCTGGTCCCAGTGGAACTGAACCTTGACGCGGCCGTACTTGTCCGTCCAAATCTCCTCGCCCGACTTGCCGACGACGATGGCCGTCTGCACGCCCGCGATGACGGGGCGCGGGGTCGAGCGCGGCGGCCGGAAGGGCGCGTCCGCGGGGAACGCCTCGAACGAGTTCGTGTATGCCTCCTGGGTGGCGGCGTGCGTGACGGCGCGCAGGACGTATGCGGCGTTGGCGTCTTCGCGGTAGTGGCCCTTGAGGTCGAACTTGTACCCGGCGGCGAAGGCGCGCACGTGGCCCTCGCCGCGCAGGAGCTTCTGCGGGTGCTCGTGCGCTTCGAGCCGGACGTTTGCGCGCGACTCGCCCGCGTCCTTCTTCAGGAAGCCGCCCGGATACTCGTAGACGCGCATCTTCCCGGCGTCCGACTCTGACTCGACCTTCAAGTCCGTCGAGGGGGTCTCGAAGTTGAAGTCGTCGTGC
>Ga0126311_10001377_pt1 | contig 11774 bp, 10 predicted proteins | sample Plot61_FD_92539 | JGI IMG/M metagenome (GOLD analysis project Ga0126311, IMG submission 92539) | Serpentine soil microbial communities from UC McLaughlin Reserve, CA, USA - Plot61 | ecosystem: Environmental > Terrestrial > Soil > Grasslands | place: USA: UC McLaughlin Reserve, Lake County...
CGATGGCCCCGGCGAGCAGGTAGTCCGTAGACGGCGACAGCTCTAACGCCATGTCGTATTCGTCTGCCGCTTCGGTGTAGAGTTTATACTTGTAGAAGATTTGGGCCCGCTCCGTGTGTCGAATCGAGTCGGTGTAACTGTCCCATTTAGCTAGTTCTTTTCGTAACGGCTGTTCTTTGGAGGCTGGAATGATCTCGAAACAATAACGCTGCTTACTGGGGAAGCTGTCCGAGCTGACGACAACCTCCAGCTCGACTGTTGAATTCGGCTTTTGCCTTTGTTTCAGCCGCTCTCTGACCGGCGGTGGGAGGTAAGAGCCTTTCTTATAATCAATGTTTGCTTCGCCCCAGACAAAGTCGTCAGTCTTACAGCCATTAAGCGAGATGGTCAGCGGTGAGATATTACTCTTTGAGGTCAGCCAGCGAAACTTGAAAGATTCTGGGCGCACGAACCCGACTCCCTTTTCGGGAGGCGCTAACAGTATGTCGTTCAAGCCGCGAGTCTTTGATCCCGCCGTGACACGATCCCTACTGCCTTCAGGTCGCCGGCTCGGCACATTCGGGATAAGGTAGGACTCACCGTCGGTTATCTTCTCCGGCGTGCTCCCGATGTAGAAGTCTACCCGACACTTCGACCCGCACCTTAGCTTCTGTTCGGCGAACAGGAGGACATTCTTGTCGCGCGCGGTTAATCTTCTGTTCTCCCTCTCTCCTTCCAAATACGCCTCGCCCTGCACTTTGATAATCTTACCGACGTGCTTGCGCGAGCTTTCCTGTGCGTGAGCGAAGCTGATGGAACAGAGTAGTAATAGTGCGGAGACGGCATGCTTCATTTTACTCCCTCCGCGGCGGGTGCAGATTTGTCCATTCTCTTGAGCCACCTGTCGATCCTTGCGCCAACTGCCTTCTCCAATATCGGATGGAATAACAGGGCGATTATCACAATCAAAAAGTCGAACCAGATGATGCCTACCCATCGAACCAGAATAATCCCGCTGACAAAGACCAGGGCGATGGTGATGATGAAGGCGCGCCATTCCTTCCTGTGCCAATCGTAGTCCGCGTTCTTACGATTCCGATACCGAATGACGGCGACAAAGATGAGGATGAAGAGCGGCAGTAAGAGGTCAATTAAAAATCGTGACTTGTGCGTTAGCTCGAAGAGCGGCGATTCGACTAAGGTGTACGCGGCCGATGCGTGAAGCAGAACCCCGGGCACGTCCTGGTTCCTGCCGACGACCCTTATCCTGTCCCTCGCCTCGGTTATCCTGCCTATTAAAACCAGCTTATTTCTAAATCGCTCCTTGAACTCCTCTATCGAACCGGCCGAGCGCGTGGGGATACTCTGCGTCTCTATCACCCCAAGCATGCTGTAATTGACAAGGGCTTTGGCATATCCCTGTTCCCCTTCATTCAGCTTTTCCGTTTTCGGATCGTAGTCTTCAATCTTCGCCAGCATCGGCGCGAACAGAGTAGGCGGCGTGGGCAAGCTTTCCCGGTAAGTTTTGGCCAGCGCGAGGCTGAGGCTAGGGAGGTGCTCGGAAGTGTTGGCGGGTCTGGTCCACAGAAATACTTTGTTGGTATTTGGGTGTTGAAAATCCAGTCCAACCGCCAGAGATTTATATTTCTTAACACCCAGCCAAGCATCCGGCGGGTCTTTGATTGATCTTCCGACTCCGAGAAAGATCGGTATCCCCGTATCATCTCTGAGGCTTAAACAATAGTCGAAAAAATCCGGATCGTTTCTATCCTGCCAGCCCCCGTTTTCCTTGAGTGAAAAATCTATAGCAAGAGCGATGGCCCGCGGATTTTGTTTGGCGATTGCGCCGATAATCTGCTTCAACGCGTCCCGCGGCGTGGGCTGTTCGTCTGTCCCCCCGTCTAGCCTACCGATATCAACGACGATAAGAGGCATTTCTTCTCTAGAAGAGAAAGACGGTAAGTAGGACTGTAAAAGCTCATAGCCGTATGACTCGACTCGATAGCCTACGTCCGTCCTCTCGAATACAACCTTTGCCCCTAAGAGGATAAACGTGGTAATCAGACCTACTATGATAAAGATGATCGTTCGGAAGAACGGTTTGTCTATCATTTGAGGCGTCTATTCTTACGTAAGCCGGCCGCCATGCCTAGCACTGCGGCCGCGAATAAAGTAGACCTTCTTATGTCGTCACCCCTGGCGGTCTATTTTCATCGTCATTCGTGAGAGAAATTAGCGGCCGGCCCGGAGCTTAATCAGGAGAATTAAGGATAGCAGTTCTCCGTTCGGAGGGGAATAGCTTCGGGCCGTGCCAGACGTTCGCAGGGATGGAGAGTAAGCCGAAAGGGGCGCGGCTCTCGCTGCCCGCATCGGCTTCCACTACCGGCAGAAGCTGAGTGGGGAGCTCAAGCTCACGGCCAGCTTCATGCGTGAATACCTGCCGCAGCCGCGCCTCAGAATGTTCAAAATGTTCAAGTGGCTGACGGCTCCCCAAAAGTGATAAGCGGTCAGGACCTATAGGTCTTGACATTTCTATGATAATGATAATAATGAGCGGCCGTTACGCGTGGTACCTTCCTGCTGATGAGTTCTAAACGCTCCTCAGCCCTCTTCAACGCCGTCTGCTCACGGAGACAACCTATGAATACCCCCACCTCATCGGCGGCTTCGACCTACCCGGGTCGGGCGCGCAGAATACTTTTCAAATTCAGCCTCCTGCTCTCCCTCGTACTTGTGCTCGCGTCCAACATAGCCCCGGCCCTGCCTGCCGGAGCCGCGCCCGTCGCGAGCAAGTCTCTGGATGTGAAGTTCCATCGGCAGAACACAGTCGTCTGGTGTTGGGCGGCGACTATCGCCATGGTCGTCGAGTACCTGAAGGATGAGGATCTCGAAGACTGTGAAGTTCTGTCGAAATACGACAGGGCACTCGGCGGGAGGGGGCTCTGTTGTGAGGGCGCTTCTGAATGTATGCGGGCGGGGCAGTCTGAGGAGATGGCCGGTATTCTGGGCAGACTGTTTGACATCCACGGGAGGTACGTCCCGCGGCCGCTTTCCTTCGGTGACGTCGTCACGCTGATCGACGATGAAAAGCCCATCATCGCCGGTCTACAGAAGCCGTCGTCCGGACACGTCGTCGTCATCTCCGGCTACAACACCAGCGACGGGACGGTGAAGGTGATGGACCCCATGTATGGCATCCACTGGGTACCGTATCAAAGGCTAGTCGGGAGTTGGGAGATGGGGGTATGGAATCTGTCCTTTGTGTTCACGACGGATCACGAGGGTAGCGACGACTCGGATGAAAGGCGAACGCCTACCCAGCCCGAAAACCGGCCGCAATACCGCACAATTACCGAGGCGTGCAACCACCCGGCCCATCCTCGCGGGGACGTGTCGGCGTGCTCGCACGGACCGGCGCACCCGAGGGGCGACATCTGGCCATGTCAACACCCTTGTTCCTATTACGGCCGCGCCGTCCCCTGCCATCCGAACGGCGACCTGTACGCATGCACACATCCGATGCACCCGAACGGTGACCTGTACCCGTGCTCACATGCCGCTCACCCCGGGGGGCACCAACGCACGGTACAAGTCAATTAAAGGACTCTTTACCGCCAGAACCTTCCGGGCGCGTCGCTTTGAGCCGAGGCTCAAAGCGACGCGCCGTCTCGTCTCGTGTCCACGACTCCAATAAGGAATATTCCGATGATGACCTTACGCCTTTTGTTAACACTGACGACTTTCTGTGTGATGCTGACGTTACCGTCAGTTGGGTGGAAGGCGGCGGCGGGCCCGCGCGAGCGCCAAGCCGTCATCAGGCGGGCGGGCGGCGGGGCAGACATTTCGGCGGGGCAGGATAAGGATAAGCCTGAGGGCACCGAAGACCCCGTCCAGTGTCTTCAGGAGTCGGACTCTGACATCGACTGGAACACCAACGGGGACCCTCCGGTCGTGAGGGTCATGTTGGAGTTCGAGAATATTTGTAAGCGGCCGGTCAGTTGCAAAGTCACGGTCCAGTCGGGATACCGCCCGACCGGCGCTGCCAAGGGGGATTACAGCGGCTGGGGGGTTAGAGACATGCTCAGTTTTAAATTTTCCCTCGCGCCTGAGGAGACGAGGCGTTTTCTGACCACACTCTTCTGGGATAAGCCGAAGGGCACTACGCCCCAGCTGCGCATACCGAGCGTGGACCCGGCACGTCACCGCGAGCTGATGGAGTGTACTTTTGTCGAAGCCGAACCCGCCGGCAGATGAGCAGCCCCGGGCGTAGCTGGGCCTTCGGGCTCAAGGGACACATTCGCAGGGCGGCGGGCTGTCGATGATTTTGCGAGCCTCGACCGCCATTACTTCCTGCATCTGACACATCGCCGCCGGCCGGCCGATTGGACATGCGCCCTTCCATGCCGTGACTAACTCCTGCGACCGCTCCTTGAATCCGAGCGCGGGAAACGCCTCTCTGAAGCTCGCAGGCCCGCCGGGAAACTGCGCCATCAGTTGTGGTTTTTTAAGGGTCAGGTAGTGTTGCATCCCCATGAACGTGGCGACGGTGAAGAGTGGCAGTGCCATGTCTGCCTTCGCCAGAGTGTCGAACGCGAGCTTATCGCACGCCAGTTCGACCCCCTGCGAGTTCATCTCTGCGGTGAGAGCCTGATTGCTCTTATAGCCGCAGGCGTTGTTGGTCGTTCGCAGGTGCGCCATTTCGTGCGCGAAGAGGAATTGGTAAGTGGTCCCGGCCACCCGGTAGACGTTCTGCTCGCCGATCCTCGGGGACAGTGAAGTGTTGGTCCACTTCACCGGAAGGCTGCAAGACTTCCCGCCCAGCTCGCGCAGGCTCGCGAGCCACGCGTAGTAGCCCTCGGGCGCGAGCTTTGGGTCTTCGAGCATGTCGTTCGCCAGCATGTGCGCGCTCCTCTGTATAAAGTCGACGAGCGTGGTGGTGATAATCAGGTTGATTGCCGGGGCACCGTCGGAGGTAGCGACATAGGCCCTGGGCAGCGGGTCGCCGACCAGTATGAGTCTCATGTCCTTGCCGGTGGACGAGCAACCGTAGCTGCCGCAGGTGGCGCGCTCGGCGTTGTAGTAAGAGTTCAACGCGATGTGGAGGAAGAACGGGACGTGCCTGGCCGGCGACCAGCCCTTCGGCGAGCTGCAAACTTTACTTTGGAGCTGACCGACCTTCGGGTACTCATCCATCGCGCGGAGGTGGTAGATGAAACAATTCCCGACAATCTCAGGCTCCAGTTCGTCCAACGACAGCCTCATCTGGCCGACGGCCCGCTGGCCCGAACACGCGACGATGACCGCCGCGAAAAACAATCCAATAATTATGCGCATTACTGCTCCTCATCCGGCTTCGCCGCGAACCTCACGCGCGCTGCTCCGGTTCTACCCGGCGCGGCATCCTCTCGGCGCGCGTTTGTGGGCAATGATTGTGGGTCAAGCGCGGGGCCCGTTCATGGCGCCCCGGCGGGCGGGGCGGGCCCCGGCGAGTTGACCTCCGCGGGCTGATCCAAGGGGGACTTTCGCAGGTGGAAGCCCGGCAGTCCGAAAGCCAGGGTCAGCGACGTAAATATCCCCTGATAGACGAGCAGCAGCAGCGCCGAGGTCAGTGTCAGGGGTAAACTTCCCATCTTGTCGATGGCCTCCTTCACGCCGCCGATGCCGTAACGGGCGATGGCCGACTCTCTGCTGCCCGCGCGCTCTACCATCCGGCTCACGTCGCCGTTCAGCCAGAGGGGGTAATAGGCGGTTCCCCGCGCCTGCTCGACGACGGTGTGCCTGAAGAGCAGGACGTAAACGACGACGAGCGCGAAGCAGAGCGCGCCGAGCAGTATGGCTGCCTTGGTCACCTTCCGTTGCGAGAATCGGCGGAGCTTGCCGCTGTTGACGAGCAGGATAATTATCGCAAGCGCGCCGAACGCTTCGATGACGCCGCCGAACAGAAGCTTGTAGCCGGAGCCGGGCGGCGTACCCAGGCCGCTGATGAGCACCGTCACGCCGGGGATGGCCGCGAAGGCCGCAGAGACCGCCAGGAAGAGGGCCTTCATCTCCAATCCCCTTCCGTCGCTGCGCACTTGTTGACCTTCTTGATCGCCGTCACATCGCAGGGTAGTGCGGCCTTTTTGTCGCCGCGGAAGAAGACGGCAATGAACAGAAGTTCCGTGCGCTCCGCCGTCTGGTCGGTCAGCCCTTCGGTGACACGGAACCCCGCTGCCAGCAGCCGACTTTCATCATTCAACAAAGCCGCTTCGCCATTGTCCTCCCAGAAGAGGAGCGGCACGAGGTATATCCTCGCCCCCTTAGGCGAGGATTCGAGGAGCACGTCCACTATGAGGTCGCCTCTACTCGTCCCGGTCGTGCCCGCGAGCTGGCCCTCGATGGTCAGGCGGCTGAAGTTCAGCTCGGGGAAAGCGGCGCTGTTCCAAAGCTTGCGCGACACGGTGCCTTTCGGATCGATGTAGAGTCTGTCGTTCCCGCGCGAAACGAGCGCCTGGCCTCTGTAGAAGTGGCCGGCGCGGTTGAACGTCGGCTGGATAACCCTCTCGCCCTTCAGATTAACGTAGCCCCACAGCTCGCCTACCCTCACCGGTGCCAACCCCTCCGAAAACGGCCCGGCGTCGTCGAACCGCGCCGGGATTTGTAACTCACCTTTATCATCCACATAGCCGTACTTGCCCTTGGCCGCGGACGTGTCGCCGACTCTCACGGGCGCCAGCCCCTCGGAGAAGACCCCGGCGTCGTCGAAGCGCTCCTTGATGATGACGCGGCCCTCCCCGTTACTGTAGCCCCATTTGCCGACGAGCCTGTACGGTATCAGGTTTCCACCCATCACCCCGATGTCGTCGAACTGCGGGGTGAGCAACTCCTCGCCGCGCGGACCGATCTGCCCCCACTTAACATCGACTTTGACGGCGGCGCGCCCGGCGAAGAACGGCCGCGCCCCGGCGTACTTCGGCGCGATGACGGGTTGCCCCTTCTTGTCCACATAGCCCCACTTGCCCTTCACCTTGACGGGCGCCAGGCCGTCACCGAACGCTCCGGCGCTTTCGAACTGGGGCCGGATCACCTCGTGCCCCGTCACGTCAATGAACCCCCAGAGTTCTCCCACCTTGACCGCCGCCAGCCCTTCCGAAAAAATCCCTCCGCCGTCGAACTGCGGCTTGATGACCAGCTCGCCCACCTCGTCCATGTAGCCTAGCTTGTCATAGAGGAAGACGGGACTCAGGCGTTCCGAGAAGAACGCGACCTGAAACTTGTTAGCGGGGCTGCCCGCGGTCGTGAAGCCAGCGCCGGCCCCCTTCACGTCTATGAACTGCCATTGGTTGTCCTTCCTAACGTAAGCCACTCCGCCGGAGAAGGTGCCGGCGTCGTCGAACTCGCTGGCGATGGCCGGCTTCCCCTCGGCGTCTATGTAGCCGCGCTTGTCGCCGACCTGTACGGCCGCGCGGTTGTCGACAAAGACGGAGGCGAAATCGTACGTGGGTTGGATACGCATCGTCCCGGTCTTATCAATGTAGCCCCACTTGCCGCCCTTTTTCACAGGGGCCAATCCCTGCGAGAAGCTACCCGCGTCCTCGAACTGCGGCTTGATGACCGGCTTCCCGGTCTTATCGATGTAGCCCCACTTGTCCCCGTCCTTGACGTAGGCCAGCCCGTCGGAGAACGGCCCGGCAAAGTCGAACTCTAAGGGGATGACCCTCTTCCACCTTTCATTTACGTAGCCCCACTTCCCCGAGCGTTTCACCGGGACAGGGCCGCCAGCGTCCACCTGCGCGCGCGCTAACGGCGCGGTAAGAACGACGAATGCCATGACTGTTATAAAACGCAGCAACTTCAGCAACTTCATCTCCGTCTCCTGACCATGTCGGGTCGCTCGGCCGTCCGGCGCGGCCGCCGAACCTTATTCGAGCGCGTAGAGAGTCCCCCCCACGGTCCCGAAGTAGACGACACCGTCCGCGACGGCTGGCGACGAGGAGACCGGGCTGAGAGTGACGTACTTCCACATCTGCTGTCCGGACGCGGCGTCCAGCGCGGTCAAGATGTTGCCCCCGCCGATGTAGATCATGCCCCCCGCGATGGCCGGCGCGCAGAAGGCGCACGCGCGCGCCGGTGACTTCCACCTCTCCTTCCCAGTCTTCATGTCGATGGCGTAGAGGACGCCGTCCTCGCTCGGGATGTACACGAGCCCTTGGCCGCGGTGGACGGCGGGCGAAGCGATAATGCGCTCGGGCGTCTGGAACCGCCACTTCTCCTGCTGTGTGTTCACGTCGATGGCGTAGAGCTGTCGGTCAACACCACCGAAGTAGACCATTCCGTCGATGACGGTCGGCGAGGACATCACCGGGTCGCGCGTGAGGAACTGCCACTTCTGTCGCCCCGTCGCCGCATCCACGGCGTAGAGGTAGCTGTCTTCGCTCCCGAAATAGACGACACCGTCGGCGAAAGCCGGCGACGAAATGATCGAGGCTTCCGTCTTGAACCTCCATTTCATTTTCCCGGTTCGGGTGTCGACGGCATAGAGATAGCCGTCGGCCTTGCCGACGTAGAGGATTCCGTCGGCGACGACCGGCGACGAGACTACCCCTTTGTCTTGGCTCTCCTCACCGAGCAGGACACGCCCCAGCTTTTTTTCGCCCGTATCGGGCCACCTGTTCGCCCCAGTCGAGGCGTTTCTCGAATAGAGGTAGCCGTTCAAGCTGAGGAAATAGACCGCCCCGTCCGTAATCACCGGGGAGGCTATAAAGTGATACCGACCCGGGTCCATGACGGACGGCCGCGCCTCTTTCCCCGTGCGTGCGTCTAGGCTGTAAAACTCACCGCCGTAAGCGCCCACGTAAACGACCCCGCCGCTGATGGCGGGCGTCGCCGCCAGTTCCCGCCCGGCCTCGAACTTCCATTTCACCCGGCACAACGTCAGCGGCCCCGAGGTTCTATAAACCCCCGTGTGCTGCGGGTCGGAGCGGAACATCGAAGACACTTCCGGCTCCTGTCCGAGCGCCGCGGCGCCGCCCAGAAGCCACAAACTACTCACGATCAAAACTTTTCTCAGGTTGTTCATCTTTTACTTGGGGGTGTCTCGGGACGCCAGTTAGGAGCGTTCCGGCGCCACGTCCGACTTAAGGCGTCGGGGCAAAATGGAGCCCGACGATTTTCTGCTGGCCGTCGAACACTACCCGAATCATCACGAAGCCGCGCTCGAAAGCACACCGCATGTCCCACGCGTCGTGACCGCTCACCTTAAAGTATGTCGAGTTAGTAATCCGCCGGTAACCGCCGACGTTCTGCATCACACTTGCCCAGAGCGAACGCAGCTTATCGACGCTCATCTGCTCTTTCATTTGCGGGCTGAACAACTCCCACGCTTCGGAGAATTTTTGAGCTTCCAGTAGCGCCACTACTTGCTTTGCCGCCCCCCCGGACTGAGACTCGGAAGGCTGCCCCTCGGCCGCCGTCCCCGTCTGAGATGTTGCGGCGCCGAACTCCACGCCCGGCGACACCAACAAACCCACCACCGTGTCGTCGCGGTCGAATAAGATTCTGGCCGTGCCGGCGCCCTTCTCGAACACGAGTCTGAGGATGACGAGGTAGTTACCCTCGGGTGTGTTCATCACCTCGGTTCCGCTCACGTTTTTAAATTTACCGACCTGCGCGGCCATGACGGCCCACCCCTCTTGCATCTTGTCCGTCGTCAGCGAAGATTTCAGTTTGGCATCGAATCTCTCCCTCACGGCGCAGAAGTCTTCGGCCACGACGGTATCAATCATGCTCTTAGCGATTGCGATGATTTTTGCGTTGTCTTGAATGCCGCCGGCAAACGCGGGTGACCAACCACCCGCGGCAACACATAAACTCAACGCCAAGACTAGGTGTTTCATGCTTCCTCGCGCCCCGCCCCGGAACTTCTTTGCCGCTGTCAGCTTCGCGGCCCGAATCGTTCCGACGAGTTTAGTCTCAGATGCCGACACGCGTCCCGCGGACATGCGCATGTCCGCGAGACGCGTGTCGGCAGATAAAGAGGGTGGTTTCCTCTGCACGACTCATTCAACTGCGCGGCCGCGTCGGACAGTTAAGCTGCTGCCGGACGCACCCACAAACCGCCGATCTTCCCATTCTGGTCGTAAGCAACGACAACCTCCATGGGGCTCCGCTCCATCTCACACCTTATGGTGTAAACGTCGTAACCTTGCTGCTGGGTATTGGCAGCCTCGCCCTGACTCTGGAATTTACCGTGGTACTGGATGGCGGCCGTCCACACCTCCTTCATCTTCTCGGCGGAGAGTCCTTGCTTCATTTCATCGTTAAAGTCCGCCCTGACGCCTTCAAAATCTCCCGCGACGAGTTTGTCGACTACCGCTTTGGTGGAGCTTTTGCGAGCTTGGGCCGGGCTCGGGTTGGCCGGCGTCGCGGTGACCGAGAGGGACGTTGCCATACACAACAGAGCGAACAACGCGGCTAACAGGTTGGTCGAGGTGGGAGTAAGAGAACGGTTGAAGCACTTCATGTTACCTCCTAAGGCGGGCAAGACGTCGTTGATATGGCACACTGGGCGCAGTGTGTTGAGAGGAGACCAATCGACCTCGGTCTGCGTTGGCAGAGCCTCTGCTGTTTCATCTGGGAAGTGATGCTTCAGAGAGATTCGATAAATACCTGCGGCGGGCGCAGAGTTTAATTATCGCGAGAGGAACCGGCCCTGTGTGCGCCGATGAGTATTTGATGAGTCTACATCCACCTACGACTTATCCGAGGAGCTTACGTCCTGACATATCTCTTGGACTTGAGGCCGAGTGAATAATATTGCGCTGGAGAGTGCCCGACAACTTAGAGTGAAATTTGATCCCGGACAAGATGCCCTGCCGATAGCCCGAGGATGAACGCGCATAAATTAGTGGAATTCACTGTTGATGTCAATGTTTCCACGTCGATTGAAAGCGCGTTTGGGTTCGCCTTGGAAGAAGGGTCGTCGGGTCACAAACGCGTCGGCCACCCGCGCTGGCTGTGATGTGACAAAGCAGGCATCTCCTTCTAGAACTTTCGAGCTGCGGTATACTCCGTTTGCGCACGAGGCCGCGAAGTAGGTGCCTATGACCATCTATCGTGGAATCGACTTCCACGCGCGTCAACAGACTATTTGTTACTGCGACACGGCCGGCGGTGAACTTCTCTTCGCTGAGTTAGACCATATGCGGGATGATGTCAGCGGATTCTATTCTGCCCACGTCGGCGACGTCGTCGTGAGGATCGAGGCTGGCGGCTACAGCACCTGATTAGTCGACCTAATCGAAGGGCTCGGCCACCGGGTGCTCGTCGGCGACGCGGCCGAGATCAGGCGGCTGGCGCGGCGGAGGCAGAAGAACGATCGGCGCGACGCGGGGCTCATCCCCGACCTGCTGCTACGCGCCTAAGCGACGTGTCTCGGAGATTTGTCTTATCGGCCTGGTAGGGGTTCTCTACCTTATGCATAAAGAGTTCTCCTCGTCAGTTATATAATTGGAGAATTTCGTTATTACAGGACCTCTGTTCGGGGAGAAGGTCACAGCGATTGAGTGCCTTCCGATGTCTTCTCCACTGTGTCGAGCCGGCGGTGGCAAAAAGATATAAGGGAAGGGTTCACGACGGAGCCGGACGTGAACCCTCACTTCCCGACCAAGGGGCAGTGGCGCCCAGTCCTGTGCCTTGTCCGGGGAGCCTGATGATCTCGTGGTAAGTATCCCTCAGCGCGGTCTCGAACATCATCCAGTCTAGCTCGCCAGGACATCTCGTCGCCGGGGTGTGCCTAGGGACATCATGTTGCTTAA
>Ga0126311_10001378_pt1 | contig 11770 bp, 12 predicted proteins | sample Plot61_FD_92539 | JGI IMG/M metagenome (GOLD analysis project Ga0126311, IMG submission 92539) | Serpentine soil microbial communities from UC McLaughlin Reserve, CA, USA - Plot61 | ecosystem: Environmental > Terrestrial > Soil > Grasslands | place: USA: UC McLaughlin Reserve, Lake County...
CGCGTAGTTGCACAGCATCACGAAAAGTGGGATGGCACTGGTTACCCGCTCGGCCTGCGAAGCGAGGACATCGACATCTGCGCGCGTATCTTCTCGGTAGCGGATGCGTTTGACGCGATCACGAGCGATCGTGTGTATCGTCGCGGCAAGCCGTATGAAGCAGCAGCGCAGGAGCTTGATGACTGGGCCGGACGGCAGTTTGATCCGAAGGTGGTTGAAGCCTTCCATCGGGTGCCGAAAGATGATTGGGAAGAATTACATCGCCTGTCGATGATGCCGAAGCCGGATCAGTTTGACGTGCGGCAAGTGATGCAGATGATGGAAGCGCGACTCGAGGCAGCGGTTAGTTAGTTTTGCGTTGGCACGACGTAGCCGCGACGAGCATGAAGACTCAAACCCACGCGGCGTGAGGCGACCTGGACGCGGCGGTATTCGCCGGGTGTGGCTTCCGCCAACGGCCGCTTCGGACGATAAGTTACAACGTACTCAGCACCGATCGCGCGCGCCACTTCACTCGCCTGGGCCAACATCTCCTGACTGTTAACCGGCAACATGATGCGCCCGCCAGTCTCATCCGCGACATTCTTCAGCGCCTGCTCACTTTTTTTCACTTCAGCCTCGTAAGCTTTGCGCACCCGGCGCATCGCCGGATCGAATCGGATGCCGATGCCGAACGATGGCGAACGAGTTACGCCTGGCGGTAACGTCGGATCTGTCGCGGTGATCGGATCGGAACTTGTCGGACGCTGGCCAGTCGTGCCTGATGAAGAGGTGTTCTCAATCTTCTGTTGCACGAATTCTGTGTAACTGATGATGTGAACGGTGGCGCGTGCTGCGACGAGTTGTTGTATCGCGTCCTCACGACGGACCTTACCACCCGGCGTATCAACACCGTCAGTGATCATCACGACGTGTCGACTTCCTTCGGGCCGTTCTCTCAGTTGCACACTTGCTTTGGCGATCGATTCAGAGATTCGCGAACGTTTCGTGGAGAGGAGCTTGTTCTTCAAGGTGCGAAGAACGGTGGCTTTGTCAGTGGTCCATGGCTGGACCATGTCGGTCGTGTTACCCGACATCATCACGGCTATTGAGACGCCGTCCTGAAGTTGGGTTACTAATCGCGATGCAACCTGGCGCGTCAGGCTTGTACTCTTCGATGCGCCTCCGAGGCCGCTTGCTTCACCGCCGGTGTCGAGTATGAACAGCACGTTTGCGGGAATGTGGCGGACGCTGCGAAGTTGCTGAGCGACGCCGTCTTCGAGCACGAGAATATCGTCGAGCTCGAGTGTCGGGTCGTAATGTCCGTAGGAATCGAAGGCAACGACCGGTAGTCGGACTTCTTCAGTAAAGACTTTGACGGAGTCTTCGGGGGATGGCGATGGTTTCGGTGCAGGTTTTGACTGTTGATTGGACGTTTGTGCGGCGGCAACAGCGAAAAATGCCGCGATCAGAAGGAGTCCGGTTGTGCGTGTCATCCAGAACATTTCGGGAATTCGGCAGTTTTGATGCCTGGGAGAATCCTACGTTGCCCTATATTGCGTCAGCATTCTTTATGTCAACCGCGCCTGGGCCTGGACGGCTGTGATTGCAATCGCATCGACGATGTCGTTTGCGGTGCAGCCGCGCGAGAGATCGTTTGCAGGCTTGTCCAGACCCTGCAGGATCGGCCCGATGGCGGTGGCCCCTGCCAATCTCTCCGTCAACTTATACGCGATGTTTCCCGCCTGAAGATCGGGAAAGATCAAGACGTTGGCGCGGCCCCCGACCGGCGAGCCGGGAGCTTTCGATTGTGCAACGCCGGGAACCAGCGCCGCATCCGCCTGGAGTTCTCCATCAATCAGTAACTCCGGTGCGCGCGCCTTCACTGTCCTGGTCGCTTCGACCACTTTATCGATTAATTTGTGTTTCGCACTTCCTTTAGTTGAGAACGAAAGCAATGCCACACGAGGCTCCGTCCCCAGCAAAGCCCTGCACGAATCCGCCGCCGCCAACGCAATCTCCGCAAGCTCGACTGCACTCGGTTCGATCACCACTCCGCAATCGGCATAGATCATCGCGCCATCATGCCCAAACTCACTGTTGCGCACCGCCATCAGAAAAAAGCTCGAGACTAACTTGAATCCCGACCTGACACCGATGCAATGCAGCGCGGCGCGCACTGTGTGACTGGTCGTGTTGGTAGCACCCGCGACTGATCCATCCGCGAGACCCGATCGGACCATCAAGTTTCCGTAGTACAGAGGATCGGAGACGAGAGTGCGCGCCTCATCGGCCATCAAACCCTTCGCCCGGCGCAAGTCGTGAAACAGCGAAACCATCTTGTCGAAATCAGCGGCTCGCTTGTGATCGATGATCGTCACACCGCCCAGATCGAGGCGATTGTCTCTCGCGATCGTCCGGATGGTTTCATCGTTTCCCAACACCGTGATACGCGCGATGCGCCGGCTGGTAGCTTCAGCCGCAGCGACCACGGTACGTGGATCGTTGCCTTCGGGAAGCACGATGTGTTGCGGCCTTGACGCGGCGCGCTGTCGAATTCGATCGAGGATGTCCATGGGCAACAATGTTGCCACAGATTACACGGATCAGCACGGATCTGTATAATCCGTCGTATGTCACGATCAGAACTGCGAAGCCGAATGACCAATCTGTTGCTCGTCATTCCCAACATGCTTTTGCTGAGCGCGCGCCTGATGGTCGATCCGCGCGTGCCCACAAAGGAACGACTGCTGGTCGCGGCCGCGATTGTCTACGCGTTTATGCCCCTCGACTTCATCCCCGACATGCTGCCGTTTGTGGGACAGGTTGACGACGCTTACCTGATCGCGTTGACGTTGTTGCGTTTGATGACCGTGACGGAGCCGCACGTCGTGCGCGAACACTGGCGCGGTGGCGGTGACGTGGTGGAGTTGGTTGGTGCGACTGCAATGCTTGCAGGCCGATTACTGCCGCGCAGAATTCGACGCGTGCTCACATCTCAAGTCGAAAGTCCGAAAGTCTCGAGTGAACAGAGTCAGTCAACAGCAGTGCCGTTATTGATCGAACGATCTGCGGCAGAATCAAAAACTGCTTAAGCTGCGAGCGACCAGTCGATCACCCCCTCGATTGCATTCGCGAGATTCCACACCAGGTTTTCATTACTCGTCTTCAAAGCCCAGTATCTGATCTGTTCCGGTACTGTGTCGGTGCCGGCTTCGTCGAAAGCCACCAGCCCACAACTCAGCGACTTCGAGTGCGTAATTACAAACCACTCACGCGTGAGACGAAAGTCCGGATTGAGTGTCACCAGCCTGATGTTGGGATGGCGCGGCGGTCGCCAGTCGTCCTGTCCGAAAAGAAAAACTGACTCCGACACGTCGGCGATGCGCATGTAACGATCGATGATTGGTTGCAGCGCCGAAAATTTTTCAACTCCAGCGTAAACCCTGCCGGAGCGATTGGTGCGCAGCAGAATCGCGTTCTCGATCATCAGGCAGCCATACTCAACTGAAGCCGTAGTTGTGTGGCATATAAAACTTTCACGATCGACAAAATCGCGGCGCGCAAGACTCGCAATTTCGCCGAGGTTCTCGATGTGGTCCACACCGGAAAACTGAAGCGCTTGCTCGAAGATGGAAAAGTTTTTCACGCGGAGGGCCTCCTGCCTTTTGCCGGAGTAAATTTTTAAATGACTATGTCTGCGAGAGAGTTACGAATAGTTCGTTAAAGTGTGCGCGAGCGGACTGATTTAATTTGATCGGAGGGCGTTGAGGATCTTTTCGTGAATTCCATCGAAGCCGCCGTTGGACATAATCGCCATCACGTCGCCGGAGCGTAACTCGGGAACGATGTGGGCAACGATCTGATCGGCGTCAGGAAGCGCGAGGGCGAGCTTGCCCTGTTGCGAAATGGCGTCAATTAATGCGCGGGTATCAAGGGCTCGTCCCTTTTCTGTGACCTTCTGACTGTCGAACACAGCAGCGATAACAACGTAGTCAGCGGAGGCGAAGGCGTTGGCGTAGTCGTCCTGGAACACCGCGAGCCGCGACGACCACGAGCGTGGTTCAAATACGGCAATCAGGCGACGATCCTGGTATCGAGCTCGCAAGGCGCGCAGCGTTTCGCGGACGGCGGTCGGGTGATGCGCAAAATCGTCTATTACTAGGACGCCGCGTTCCTCACCACGCACTTCCGCCCGGCGTTTCACGTTCTTAAAACTCGCGAGCCCGCCCTGTATCTTTTCCTTACTCACGCCCCACGCATCAGCGGCGACGATCACGGCGAGACAGTTGAGAAGATTGAACTCGCCGAGCAGCGGCGTCTGAAATTCTCCCCACGGTTGGTTGTCACAAAAAACTTCGAAACGTGACATTCCGGTGCTGAAGTCCGGATTGCGCACCTGCCACTTCGCATCGCTGCCGGTACCGAAAGTTTCGAGGCGCGTGAAGAGTCTTTCACCAAACGATTCGACAACCGCGCGCACGTTTGGACTATCCCAACCGGCAATCAATCGTCCGTTCTCGGGAACGAGGTTCATGAAACGACGAAACGCCAGCTTGACGGCGTCGAGATCGCGATAAATGTCAGCGTGATCGAATTCGATGTTGTTGACGATGGCGAACTCGGGCAGGTAGTGCATGAACTTCGGACCTTTGTCGAAGTAAGCAGTGTCGTACTCGTCGGCTTCAATTATGAAGTAGTCACTGCCAGTGACACGAAAGCTGTTGCCGAAATTCTGAGCGACGCCGCCGATCAGAAAACTCGGATCAAGGCCGCCCTGGTCGATGACCCATGCTGCGATGCTCGTCGTAGTTGTCTTGCCATGCGTGCCGGCGACGGCGAGTGAGTGACGGCCGCGAATGAATTCTTCCTTCACCACTTCGGCCTGCGATCGATAGAGCAGCTTGCGACGGAGTGTTTCTTCAATTTCGGGATTGCCGCGCGGGATCGCATTGCCGACGACGACGCAGTCAGGCGTGGGCGTGAGATTTTCGCGCTTAAATCCCTGCGCGACTGCGATGCCGAGTTGCTGAAGCATCGTCGACATCGGTGGGTAGACGTTTTGATCCGATCCGGTCACGTGATGACCGCGCGCCTGAAGCATTCCCGCCAAGGAAGCCATCGCCGTGCCGCAGATTCCGATTAAGTGATAGTGCACTCCGTCCTACTTTGACAGATCCAAAATCTGTTTTTCTTCCTTCGCCAGGTTCAGATCGTGATCGATCATCAATCTGACGAGCTGTTTAAACCCGACTTTGGGTTCCCAACCGAGTTCTTTGCGCGCCTTTGAAGCGTCGCCCAAAAGCATGTCGACCTCGCTGGGACGGTAATACCACGGATCGATTTCGACGTGTTCTTCCCAATCCATATCAAGGCAGCCAAACGCTTCTTCAACGAACTCGCGCACTGAATGCGTTTCGCCGGTCGCGATCACGTAGTCGCCACTCGCCTCAGCCTGCATCATCAGCCACATAGCCTCGACGTAATCTTTTGCATAACCCCAGTCGCGCTTGGCGTCGAGGTTTCCCAGAAAGAGTTTGTCCTGTAATCCGAATTTTATTCGAGTAGCTGCTCGAGTGATTTTTCGCGTGACAAAGGTTTCGCCGCGCCGCTCAGATTCGTGATTGAACAGAATTCCGTTGCAGGCAAAAAGATCGTAGGCCTCGCGGTAATTGACCGTGGCGAAGTATGCAAACACCTTGGCGCAAGCATACGGCGAGCGCGGATGAAAAGGTGTTGTTTCACTCTGCGGCGTTTCCGCCACTTTGCCATACATCTCTGAAGATGATGCCTGGTAAAACTTTGGCTTGATGCCGACTTCCCGGATGGCTTCGAGAATCCTGATAGTGCCGAGCGCGGTTACATCAGTCGTGTATTCGGGAGTGTCGAAGCTCACGCGCACGTGCGATTGCGCGCCGAGATTGTATATCTCATCGGGAACCACGTTGCGCAGGATTGTGTTCAGCGCGCTCGAATCACTGAGGTCACCGTGCAACAGAAACAGACGCGATTTCGGATCGTGCGCATCGCGATAGATGTGATCGATGCGCTGCGTGTTGAAAGACGAAGAGCGCCTGATGACGCCATGAACTTCGTAGCCCTTCTCGAGTAATAGTTCAGCAAGGTACGAGCCATCCTGGCCGGTAATCCCGGTTATTAATGCTCGGTTAGTCATCCATCTTCTCCTTAAATTACTGCCAACATCTTCTTACAGACTCAAATTCGTCGAGGGCGCTAAAGACGCTACGCACAAAATGGTGCGCCGTCCATCGTTCGGCGCGTGCGCGACCCTTCTCGATCAGTGAATGGCGCAGGTTCTGGTCGTCGTGGAGTGACTTTAACGCCGCTGCTATTTGCGACGGGTCGCGAGCGTTTACCAGCAAGGCCGCATCGCCCAGCTGCTCGCGTGCGCCACTGACATCCGAAGCGACGACGGGGCATCCTAATGCAAATGCTTCGAGTGTGGGAAGATTCTCAGGGCCAAAAAAAGTGACATAAGCGAGCGCAAAAGCTCCGCGATAAAGTGCGATCAGATCGTCGAGCGGCACGAAGCCAAGGAACGTGACGTCCAGGTTCAGTTTGGCGGCGAAGCTTCGTACATAACCCGCGTTACCTTTGTCGGAACCTACAAACACGACGGGCAAGTCGAGTTGTGCTTTCTGTTTCAACTCAGCCGCAGCCAGCAAAAGGTTCGCGTGATTCTTGTGTGACCAGAACTGAGCCGGGTAGAAAATGTAATTTTCTTTGAGTGAATATTTTCTGAGTATGGCGCCGGGATCGCTTCGCTCACTGTTGAGCGCGAATGCTGGTGTCGGGTGGGGAAGAATTTTAATTCGATCACTCGTGATCTGATAGAAGCGTTCGATCTCCGATCGGCCGGCTTCGTTGCCGCTTATGATAAATGTGGCTCGCCGCAAAAACTCGCTGTAAAAACGTTCGCGATGTCTCCACGTTCCACCCGCACTCACTTCCGGAAACCACGGCTGGAGCCGGTGTTGCAAATCCCAAACGATCGCCATGTAAGGCAGATCGATTTGCACCGCTTCAGCGCCGACGAACCACATAAACTCGACGCCTGCTTCTTTGCACAACTGTTCGAGGCGCGACTGTCGTTTGCGATGTTCAAAAAGCGCGTTCAGTCCGCTCTCAGCGCGGGCAAGGACGCGTTTCCCGAAAGCACCGGGAAACCCGACAGCTTCCAAACGCGGGTTGGTCAAAAACTTTCCGAGACCTTCAGGGCGGCGACAGAAGATCACAAATGAATGATGCGTGTCGTCGATGTGCTCGATGAGCGCCCGGAAGATGTCTTCCTGGATCGTGTACCCACCACCTACGTCCGGCGAGAAGTCTTCGAGAAATACGCCAACCTTCATCTCAGTGGAGATCTTTCAGATTCGACGGGCGACGGCCACGATGTGCCAGGTTTCATCGGATATAGTTTCGTCGTCGGTGAAACCCGCAAACCATTTGACCGGCGCGAAACCAGTAGCGGTCAGCCAGGCCGCCATCTCCTGGAGCAGAAAATAACGGTTTACCTGGGTCTCTGTTAAAGCTTCATAAGAGCCATCCGTATTGAGCTCATATATCGAGTACGCTACGCGACTGAGTTGTTTTGCATAATCGAGCGTCGTTTCGGAAAGACGCAGAATGAGTCCTTTACCGGTTTGCCAGCGCCTGATGCGTACCGGATCGTAATGACGAAGCATTGCGCCGGCGTGCCAGAACTCAAACACAAACAGTCCATCGGGTCGCAAGTGCTTTTGAACTCCGCGAAAGACTCGTTCGAGTGCTTCGTTTGTCGCTACATATCCGATCGCATCGAACAGGCAGTAAGCAGCGTCGAAAGTCGCATCTAGGTCGAGCTGCGTCATATCCTGAAGACGAAACTCAACGCGTGACGACAATTCCGACGCCTTTTTCTTAGCTCGCTCGAGCATGTCCTGCGAATAATCAGTGGCCACGATGTGATAGCCACGTTGCTCCAGTTGAAATGCATGTGTGCCGGTGCCGCAGGCTATCTCGAGTAAACGTTTTGTTGGTCCAACAGAGTACTCACGCAGACAGTGATCGACAAATGCCGCTTCCGCTCCGTACGGTTTTTCAGCGTAGAAGAGATCGTAAAGTTCAGCGTGTCTGCCTGCGTATGAAGTCAATGTGGGCGCCACTATAAAGATGACATTGCTTTCTGATGACTTGTCGCAGCGGTCCTGACGGCGTCCGCCACTTGTTTGAGGACTTGTTCTGAAAGCGAGTAGGTGGAAGGGAGATAGAGTCCGTTTTCCCACAAGCTATCCGCTACCGGACAAGGAACCGCACGAAAGCCGGGTCGCGATTGCAAACAGGGTTGCTGGTTCATCGGGCAGAAGAATGTCCGCGTATCAATGTTTGCCTGTCGCAGGTGGTCTATTAGTTCGTCGCGGCTCATGCCAAACTCCGGTTGGACCACAATCGCGTACATCCAGTAGACGTTCCTGGCCCACTCGGCTTCATACGGAAGTTGCAGCCCCTCAATGTCGCCGAGAAATTGATTGTACGTGTGGGCCACGCGCCGCTTTTCTTTCAGGATATTATCGATCCTCGCGAGTTGGGCCACTCCCATCGCCGCCTGGTAACCCGTCATGCGGAAGTTGAACCCGGCTTCTTCATGACGAAAGCGCGGCTTCGTAAACGCGAGATTGCGAAGTAAACGCAAACGTTCCGCAAGCTGTTCGTTACTGGTTGTGACCATGCCGCCTTCACCGGTTGTGATCACCTTGTTCGCATAAAAACTGAAGCACGCCATGTCGCCAAAGCTGCCGGTCATTTTTCCGCGGCAGGTGGCGCCGTGCGACTCGGCACAATCTTCGATGACCAGCAGATTGTGACGGCGCGCGATATCCATCAAACGGTCCATGTCCACGGGGTGTCCGTAGAGATGCACCGGGATGATGGCTTTCGTTTTTTCCGTGATTAAACCTTCAACCAGATCGAGATCGAGGTTCCACGTGACGTTCTCAGAATCCACCGGAACGGGAATCGCGCCGTTATGAATCACTGCGAGGGCTGTAGCGATATTAGTGCTCGAGCTCACGAGCACTTCGTCACCCGCGCCGATGCCTGCCGCGGCGACCGCGAGATGCAGCGCCGTACTGCCGCTGCTCACCGCCACGCCGTATTCACACTCAACGTACTTCGCGAACCCCTGTTCGAAAGCGGGGATAGATTCTCCGAACGAGCCCGAAATCTCACCGCGCTTGAGTGCAGCGACCACTGCCTCTATCTCTTCGTCTCCGATGACCGGCTCGAAAACTTCAATCATGAATTATTGGCGACCTCAACGTTAATCTTATCGTTCTCAGCGCCCAGGAAAGGACCTTGTTTGACGCTGATGCACTGCATGTCTTCCAGCACACGAACCGCGTGAGTGCCATGAACGAGGACGATGCCATCGCCGGCACGCAACACGACCTCACGAAAACGCAAGCCGTCTTCGTCAAAGAAATCAACTGCTACTACCCCGCGCTGCACGACGAACACCTGTTGCAGATCGTTGATTACTCGATTGACTGGTTTGTGATAATGAGCCGGCTCGATGAAACCGGCTTCATGGGCCAACAGGCCAAACTGGAAAGATGAATCGGCAGGAGAAAAAAATCTGGTTACATTTACTTCCGTGCCCGACCAGATGATTTCCGCGTATTTCGTACCGTTGTGTTCGACTGTTTCGAAGCCGCTCATTTTGAGTGTGAAATATAACCTCCACCGCAGAGAAGCACAAAGATTATCATGTTTTCTACTTGGACGAGTTGGTTGATGTGCGCCAGTGATTGCTCTCCAGGCGGTCTCGCGTTTGGCCGCAACGCCAGAAAGCTTCACTACGAATGAAGCCTGCAGTCGGATAATCGATCGAGCGTAACTCGACGTGTTGGAAGTGGGCGCTGAAGATCGCGCGTAAAACGTCCAGCGAGTCGAAGAACTGAAGATGATCGGTCCCCTCATGCCCTAAAGATTCCGAGCCGACGAAAATGCCTTCGGGCGCCAGGTGTTTGGCAATCTTGTCGAGCATGATGTGTGTGGTCTCCGCAGAGAAATGCCCGAGTGCTCCGTCCCATACGATCACGTCGTACTCGCCGGAAGGGAATGGCTCGTTGACGGCGTCCAGCAAGTGATACGCGATGTTGGGAGCGGAGTTGTTTTTTTGAGCCGCATGAATCGCGCTCGGTTCGATGTCCACAGCATCCACTTTCGAGCAGCGCACGCTCAGGAATCGCTTGGTGAAGAATCCGTCGCCGCAACCGATGTCCAGCAGCCGGTCTCCTTCGCGCACAACCTCCGCCGAGTAAAAACCTCGTGAGTAAGCGTATGGCCCGATCGCCTCGCCGCCGAAAGCGAGCTTGAACATTCCCATCTTATGGGAGAAGAAATGCGGCTCTTCTTCAGACAGTTCCCAGTCACGCCGAAACTGTGCGTCATAGTGGCGTCTTAACAAACGGAGCAAAAACTGCTCGCGCCGCGGACCTCCCCCAATAATTACTTCCGTATAAAAGGCAGCCCTGCGCCGGATTCGACGGAGACGATTCAATGTGTTTTCGGTGAGACTTTGTTTCAGGAGATCCTTGATCAAAGTTTCCGTCTCCTCACTTCACCAACTCCAGGCAGGCAACGGCGCGCTCACCGGCAGGATAGTCCGGCGGGTATTCGATCGTCGAAGTTGGATCGGAGTATTTACTGGTGTGAACGTCGAAGAATTCGCAATCTTTGCAAGCTTCACGATTGCTCAACTGCCAACCGTCCGGATGATATTGAAAGATTGCTTCATGTTGTCGCGCCGGCGCGAAAGCGGAGATCAGCGTGTCGACCAGTTCACTATCGAACTGTTGGAACCAACCATGATTCTCGTAACGCCCAAACGGAAAAGAGATGAAAAGAGAGCCGTCTTTCTTGAGCACTCGTTTGAGCTCTTTCACGGCCAGCACAAACTCACTCGGGTCACTTCGCCGCGCTATCGCGAGATCCTCCGCGTACATCGTGTTATCCATACCGATGTGCTCGATGGTTGATACGCACGCAATAGAATCAAAGCGCTCGTCGCGAAAGTCGAGGTCTCGGAGGTCACCGAAAACGTAAGAGACGCCGAGTTGCCAGAAAGCCTGACCTTCAGGCGCGAGGGTCACAATCGTTGTTTGTTTATCTTTCAGCGCGGGTGCGCTCAAGACGAAATCGTAATTCAAAGCCGATCCCGCATCGAGGAAACGACCTCCCTCGTGCTTGCGCACGCGCGAAAGAACCCACGGAATCTCAATGATACGAGCATCAAGCCGATAGCCGTACCCTCCCGGCAACGAATGATTCTGAGCGAAGACGTCGAGCAGAGAATCGTTATTGACTGCTTCACTCAACGACTGCTCTTTGTATTCCCAATACCCCTCACGCCATGGACGGCGGTCCGATTTCAAATACGATGCGAGTCGCCTCCGCTTGACGACGTCCCAGGCAGTTTTGCCCACGCTTCCCTTGATTCGTGAGGCGATATTAAGAACCGATGACATAGTTATCCGTGTAATCCGTGTGCTTTGTGATTCAGATAGCGACTTAGTATTTCGGTCAGTTCCTGCATCCTATGATAATAAGAATGTTCAGACAAGGTGCGTTTTTGACCAGCGCGGGCGATGGATTCGCGCTCCGCGTCGTGAGCAAGATAATACTTAACCATCTCCACACACTCGTCTGTGGAGCGGTAAGCAACCACTTCCTTCCCCAATTCGAACAACTCGTGCAGGTTCGTTTTCCAATCCGTCAGCAACATCGTGCC
>Ga0126311_10001379_pt1 | contig 11769 bp, 9 predicted proteins | sample Plot61_FD_92539 | JGI IMG/M metagenome (GOLD analysis project Ga0126311, IMG submission 92539) | Serpentine soil microbial communities from UC McLaughlin Reserve, CA, USA - Plot61 | ecosystem: Environmental > Terrestrial > Soil > Grasslands | place: USA: UC McLaughlin Reserve, Lake County...
ACAGACGTACGCGCGCGGGGCCGCGCCCGAGCCCGTGCGCAAAGCGCTATTCGAGAAGTATCGCGCGAACGCCGCGCGCAACGTGCTCCTCGCGGGCGAACTCCTGCGCGTGTCGAAGCTCTTCGAGTCGGAGGGCGTCGGCGCACTCGCCTACAAAGGCCCCGCGCTCGCGGTCGCGGCCTACGGCGACCTCTCCCTGCGCCGCTTCGTCGACCTCGACGTGATAGTGCGCGGGCACGACCTCGGGCGCGCGTCGCAACTGCTTCGCGGTCTGGGCTACGCGCCGCAAGGGCTGACGCCGGAGCAGGAGTCCGCGCTCGCGCGAACGCAGCACGCGGTCTCGTACGCGCGCGACGGAGGCCGCCTCATCGTCGAGCTTCACAGGGATGTCTCTTCGAAGGACTTCGCCGACGTGACGCTCGACGAGGGCGCGTGGGCGCGCGCGGCGCGCGTGCCTCTTCTGAACGGGTCTGTCGCCGCGCCCTCGGCCGAAGACCTTCTGCTCGCGCTCTGCGTCCACGGGACGAAGCACCTCTGGGAGCGCCTCGCGTGGGTCTGCGACGTGGCCGGGCTCGTCAACTCTCACGAAGACTTCGACTGGGCGGCCGTCTTCGAGCGCGCGTCGGCGGCGCGTGTCGAGCGCATGCTTTTGCTCGGGCTCACGCTCGCGCGCGGGCTCGCGGGCGCGGAGCTTCCCGAAGACGTTTTGCGGAAGGTCGGGGAGGACGCGGCGGCCGCGCGGCTCGCGTCGGACGCGGCCCTGCGCATGTTCGACGGCCAGGAGTACAGGCCCGCGGGCTTCCTTCGAAGCGTCGGTTTCAACCTGCGTGCGCGCAGACGCGTGCGCGAGCGCCTGCGCTACTTCCGCTTCATACTCACGCCCACCGACGGCGACCTCGCCTCGCTCGCGCTGCCCGCGCGCCTCAATTTTGTCCACTACCTCCTGCGCCCCTTCCGCCTTCTACTGAAAAGGCCGGAAGGGCGTTAGAAGAATGCGTTGACAAAGGTTGACCCGTGTTGTACGTTTGTAAATGAGGGCGATTCTCCTCCTCGCACATGGGGAACCGCCTTTAGTTCTGAGTCCGGCCTGAATAGAGCCCGGACAGCCTGTTTGAACGCGGAGTCGAGAAAGGCACACCAAGCGCGAGCTTGGGCCGCAAAGCCTACGGGGGTCGAGCCAACAGCTTCGACCCGGCCGGGTTGCCGAAGTGAAGACGTTGCGAACGGGCCGCGAACCTTACGGCCTACCTGATACAGCCCCGAAGTATTCTCCAGCAGATCGTTCCCGACTGACGCCGTCACTTCAACCGAAGCTTATGCCCGCCTCTGAAAAGGCGGGATAGAGACGCCTCGCGTTGGCACTAAGCTTGCTCGCGGAGCAGGACATCCCCGAAAACTGCAACTGCCTTGAATCGGAGTAGGACAACCCCCTCTGGTCTCAGGTACACGACCGCATGAGTAGCGTGCGCGGCCGATTTCGCCGCGGCCTTCCTTATACGGCAGTCCGGGGAGACTCACGTTCCGTCGAGCAATGGGAGGAAGAAGGTAATGAGCAGTCGCAGAGTGGTCGCATGCGTCGCCTCGTCGGCGTTGCTTTTGTGCGGAGCCTTCACGTCCCTTAGGGGCGCGCGGGCGCAGGCGACGTTGGACGCTTCGGCGGGACGCGCAAGCCAGGCCGAGTCCAGAGTGCCGAAGTCGAAAGGCGCGCGGCGCTTCGTCCAGGGCCGCGTCCTCGTGCGTTTCCGTAAAGAGGTCTCGGCCTACAGGGCTTACCAGGCCATCGCGGAGAGTAACGCCTGGAGCAGCGCGGAGCTGAGCGGCGTCCACGCGCACGTGGTCGAGGTTCCGGGGGTCGGCCGCGAAGAGGAATACCTGAAACAGTTCCTCTCGATGCCCGAAGTCGTCTCCGCCGAACTCGATCAGATTCTTGAGCCGGCTCAGGTCACGCCGAACGACCCGTTCTATACGTCGAGCGAGTGGCACCTGCCGAAGATTGACGCGCCGGGGGCCTGGGCGACGACGACAGGCAACGGCGGCGTGGTCGTGGCCGTGCTCGACACGGGCGTGGACGCCTCGCACCCGGACCTCGCGTCCAAGATGGTCGCGGGCTGGGACGTTTACAACAACGGCGCGGACACGTCGGACGTGACCGGCCACGGCACGCAGGTCGCGGGCGTGCTCGCGGCGGCCAGCAACAACTCACAGGGCGTGGCCTCGGTCGCGTGGAACTGCTCGGTCATGCCCGTGCGCATCACGAACCTCGCGGGCTCTACGACCTACTCCGCCATCGCCAGCGGCCTCACGTGGGCGGCCGACCACGGCGCGCGTGTCGCCAACGTCAGCTTTGAGGCTACGAACAGTTCGACCGTGCAGAGCGCCGCGCAGTATTTTCAGTCGAAGGGCGGCGTCGTCGCCATGGCGGCGGGCAACAACGGCCAGACGGACACGACCGTCGATAACCCTTACGTGCTCACAGTGAGCGCGACCGACCAGAACGATGTCATCTACCCGTTCTCGAACCGCGGCAGCAACATAGACGTGGCGGCGCCGGGCACCGTCTACACGACGGCGCGGGGCGGCGGCTACGGGTCTGCGCAGGGAACTTCGTTCGCCACACCCATCGTGGCGGGCGTGGCCGCCCTCGTCATGTCCGTGAACCCGCAACTCGCGGGCGCGCAGGTGCAGGAGGTTGTGAAGAAGTCGGCCGACGACCGCGGCAGCGCGGGCTGGGACGGCCTCTACGGCTGGGGGCGCGTCAACGCTTCACGCGCCGTGAGTAATGCCGCCGCCGTGGCAGTTTCGGGAGGGGACGTTACGTCGCCGTCCGTCTCGATCACCTCGCCGCGTGCCGGGGCGTCCGTTCCCTCTGGCGTCGTCTCGGTGACATTCGCCGCGTCGGACAACGTCGGCGTTAAGAAAGTCGAGCTGTACCTGGACGGGAAGCTTGAGGCCAGCTCGATCTCCGCGCCTTTCACGATGAGTTGGAACACGCGCAAAGTAAAAGGCGGGTCGCACACCCTACAGGCGAAGGCATACGACGCGGCCGGCAACGCCGGCGCGTCCGCCGCTATCAGCGTCCTCAGGTGAGGGCATAGGCGGGAGGCTTCCCGCTAAACTTTTCAGTAAAGGCCGGACGGCGCACTCACGCCGCCCGGCCTTAATTTATTGGGTAAACGCACTGCTAAAGCCCGACAGCCTTATAAAAATCAAGCCCGCGCCGAAGCGTACCGGCACAATTGTGCCACCCGGCCCGTTGGAATCCTGTTAAGTATCCGGCTAAAAATTGGGAGCGAAAGGCCATCCAAAAACGGTCGCATTTTCCGATGCGAGGAGGCCGTGGATTAGCCTAGTCTTATTGTCACGTGTTAGTATCCTGCAACCCGGAGTTTGACAACTTGAAGTGGCCTTAGCGCCGCCGGCAGATTTGGATATGAGCCGGCATTGTCTATTTATTCGGAGCAGTATCGTACTCAGTAGATAGATTAAGCCGAGCCCGTCCCGCTGTCAGGAAGACGGCTTAAGGCCGACAGAAGATCTTTCCCATTTCAATATCACCGACAAAGGCACACCGCGCGTGAGCGCGGGCCGCAAAGCCGACGGGGGTCATCCTCATGGAGTCTGACCCGGCCGGGCCGCCGAAGTGTTGACGCCAACTTAACCCTCGGTGTGCGGCCGCGCGCCGCCTCGCTCACCTCGCTGAACTTAACCTATGGATAGCCACATAGAGGTTTCTTCCCGCGGAGGAATTGCCATGTCGATTCGGATTCGTGTCTTTGTCGTAGCAGTCGCAACCCTGATTCTCGCAAACATCACCGCCGGCCAGAGTGCCGTCTTCGCCCAGGCGGCCACGTGCCCCCTCCAGATAGCCGAGTTCCGCACGCGCGGGCCGAACGGCAAGTTCGACGAGTTCGTGAAGATCTACAACAACTCGGGTTCGGCGTACACCGTGCAGACCTCGGACGGCTCGGCCGGCTTCGCCCTCGTCGCGCTGAGCGGCAGCAGCCAGAGTCTCAGCCTCTCGCAGCGGTTCACGATTCCGAACGGCACGGTCATCGCCGCGCGCGGCTTCTACCTCGGCGCGCTCGCCAACACCGGCCTGCCGCAGCAGAACGGCTACAGCCTCACGGCCTACTCCACGCCGGACATCGTCTACGGCACAGACATAGACGACGACCGGGGCATCGCGCTCTTCGACAGCGCCAGCAGCGGCAACTGGACGCTCGCGCACCGCATCGACGCCGTCGGCTTCAACAACTCGGCCGCCGCCGCCGCCGTGCTCGCGCGCGAGGGGACGCCGCTCGCCTCCGCCGGCACCGCAAACGGCCAGTACAGTTGGGTGCGCAAGATCGACAAGACGAGCTTGATACCGCAGGACACGGGCAACAACGTCTCCGACTTCCAGTTCGTCTCGAACAACGGCGGGACGTACAACGGCGTGGTCTCTATCCTCGGCTACCCCGGCCCGCAGAGCAAAACCGATCCCAACCCGAGGAACGGCGACCTCGTCGGCTCTCTCATACCTGACCCCATGTCGGCGACCCTCGTTAAGGAGAACACGCGCGACTACACGCCCGCGACCAACGCGCCTTTCGGGACGCTGACGATCTACCGCCGGATAACCAACGCCGGCTCGGACACCTACACCAAGCTCCGCTTCCGCGTCGTCGAGATGACGACCCTGCACAGCCCGAACGTTTGCAACGGCTGCGGGCAGTCCGACATTCGCTACCTCAGCTCCGGGATCGTGCCGAGCGGAGCCCCGAAGGGGACGAAGATAGAGCGGGAGTCCGATCAGGCCATGGGCGGCGGCGTTAACACGAGCGGCAACGTCGAGGGCGTCCTAGACCTCGGCGCGAACCCGTTGCTGCCCGGCCAGTCCGTGGACATACAGTTCGTCCTCGGCGTGGCGACCAACGGCTACTTCCGCTTCTTCGTCAGCATAGAGGGGCAGCCGTTAGTGCCCGTCGTCATAAGCGCGCCTATCAAAACGCCCATTACGCTCGGGCGGGCCGGTCACTGACTACGCCGGGATGAATCGACCCCGGCCCTGAAAGCCGTGCGGCGGGATACTTCCGCCGTGCGGCCTTTCATTGTCACAAGTGCCTGAATATATTTTGGCACCGCCGCCGCCGCAGAAGGGAGTGTCAGAATCGGAGCCGTCCTGAAAGCCGTCGGCACGAGCCGCCGCGCGGCCGCCCCCCGTTTTTGGAGGGCGTTGACCTCGCTGTTTATTTATGTTAGTTTCCGCTTGCCCTATTCCGTACATAGGAAACGCCTTTTACGGGCTGCTCTTCATAAAAAGAATCACACCACGAGGGGCGCCCGCGGGGGCGACGAACACGCGGGTCAAGAGGAAGATTTCTGCTCCATGTTCTTTAACTTTAAAAGCCTGAGTCGCGCCGCGGCCTTTACGTGTATCTCGCTCGCGCTCGTCGCGCCGCAGGCGGCGGCGCAGAAGGCAGACGCGCCCGCCCGGAAGGGCGGCGGGGCCGGCCCCTCGCAGGCAAAGCCGTGGAGCGTGAGGATGAGCAAGTCCGCGCCCCACACCTTCACTGTGAAGGCGACGGAGGCGAAGCTCGCGGAGGTCGCCGCGGAAGTCTCCAGGCTCGTCGAGGTGCCGATCACCCTGAGCCCCTTGATGCAGAAGCAGCGCGTGTCTCTCGACTTCGGCGGGCTCAACCTCGACGCCACGCTGCGCATGCTCGCGCCGCAGCCCGTCGTCGATTATGAGATGGGCGGAGGCGACGCGCAGCCCCGCGCGCTTGCGATATACCTTCAGGGGTTGAACGAAAGGCCGCCCGCGCCCGGCCCGGAGACGCGCGGCACCGTTCAGGCGATAATGATCGAGGGCGACACGGAGGAAGGCACGGAGCGCGAGGCGCAGAAGGAGGAGGAGGAGCCGCTCATGGTCACCTACTCGAACAGCCAGTTGAGCGTGCGCGCGCGCAAGCAGCCCCTCTCCGTCGTGCTCTTCCGCGTCGCGAGCGAGTTGGGAGTGCCCTTCGACTTGCGCTACGAGTCGCCGCAGATTATAGACGTTGAGTTCAAAGACCAGCCGCTCGACCAGGCGGTCAGGAGTCTTTCCCCGGAAGTCCGGCTGTACTACCGCCAGGACTTGCAGACGTTCCAGATACAGCCGCTCCGCCTAGCGCTCTTGCCCCCGGCCGCGGCGCAATCATAGGAGCACTTTTTTCACCATCAGAGGAGGTATCACCTTGTCAACGAAGCCCGACGGACAGAATCCCCCACGCGTCTCGCGGGGAGAAGAGTGCGAGGCGGTACGCGAGGCCGCCGACGGTAAGAAGCCCTTCGTCGAGCCCGAAGTCTCTTCCCCCGTAGACGTGCTCGAAGCGACGACCTTCTTCCAGACGGCGGACAGCGGCGGCACGCCTTAGTCGGCCCGCAGCGGCGCGACTCATCCGCACACAATCCTTACTGGTCTCAGATGACTATCTGTGAGCTCGAACGACCGGCCTTCGCGGACTCCTACGCGGTAGCCGGTCGTTCCATTTGCGTTGAGGCGCGGGACGAACCGGCCGCCGAAGCGTTCCGGCGCTACTTCGAAGGCTGGCACGTCGAGAAGTTGACGCGCGCGCCGACGCACGAAGCCTCGGCGCGCATAGTCCTTCACACAAACGGAGAGCCGCCCCGCGCCCCGCACTCGTTCGAAGCCTTCGAGGTCGCGGGCGGCGGCGTCTGCCGCACGGACGGGCGCACGTACTTCTTCGACCTGGACGGCTCGGTTGTGCGCGTGGGTTCCGAGAGCCCGGCCCTCGTCGAGGTCTGGGTCGGCTCGGGCCGGGAGGCGAACGACGCGGCGGCGTCCGCGCGCCTCGTCTTCAACGCTTCGATGACAGCGATGCGCCGCTGCGGACTCTACGAGCTTCACGCGGCGGGGGCGGTCGAGCCCGAGACGGGAGCGGGCCTCCTCTTCGTAGGGCCTTCCGGCAGCGGCAAGTCCACGGCGGCGACGCAGCTCGCCGCCGCCGGCTGGCAGTATCTCTCGGACGACACGCTTCTGCTCTGCGACGCGGGCGAACGCGTAGAGGCTCGCGCTTTGCGCCGCGTCTTCGCGGTCTCAAAGCCCACGACCGCGACGCGCGCGCTCGCCGGTCGCGAAGAACTCTTAAGCGCGCCCGCGCCCTTCGACCCGGACAAGATGCGCTTCGAGCCCGAGTCAATCTTCCCCAGCGGCTTCAGGGAGTCGTGCGTGCCGCGACACATCTTCTTCCCGGTGCTCACGCGCGAGCCCGAGAGCGGCACGCGCGGGCTCTCGCAGGCGGAGGCGATGGCGCGTCTCATACGCATGTGCCCCTGGGCCGGGTACGACAGGCCGTCGGCGCGCGCGCACCTCGGCGTACTCGCGCGGCTCGCGCGTCAGGCCGAGTCGCACGAGCTTCGCGCGGGCACAGACCTGCTCGGCGACCCCGCGCACGCGTCTGACTTTTTCGGCGCGCGCGTCCGTGGAGCTGCGCGATGAGCTTTCAACAGAACACACCGCTGCCCGTAGAAGAGTCGGGCGACTACGGCCCGCGCCGCCTCATCGTCGAGCTGACGAACGTCTGCAACCTGCACTGCTCCTACTGCCTGCGCGACGAGGACGCGCTCTACCACGCGCGCGCGAGCTTCTTCGACGTTGGACTCCTGCGCCGCGTCGTGCGCGAAGCTCGCGAATCAATCAAAGCCTCGCACGTGATGTTCACGGGCGGCGAGACTACGCTGCACCCCGAGTTCGGAGAGGTGCTCGCGGCCGTTCGCGAGGAAGGTCTCAAGTGCAGCTTCGTGACGAACGGCTGGCACTTCGAGCGCGTGTGGCCCGCCGTAAACGCCAACCGCGACGCGGTCTCGCACGTCGCCTTCAGCCTCGACGGCGCGACGCGCGAGGCGCACGACCGCTGGCGCGGCGAGGGCTCGTTCGTGCGGCTCGTGCGCGCGTTCGCGCGCTGTCAGGCGGCGGGCCTCCCGTTCTCGTTGAAGGCGGGCTTGAGGCGCGACACGCTGCCGCACCTCGAACAGATTGCGATGTTCGCCGCGCGCATGGGCGCGTCCGCTTTGAGCTTCGGGCACCTGCTCCCGACCAGCGCGAAGGACGAGCAGGGGCTCGCGCTCGGCGCGCGCGAGCGCACGCAGGCCGAGCAGGAGGTCGCGCTGCTCGCGCGCGTCTTCAAGATGCGCGTCACACTCGACGTGGGCTACTACAACACGGACACGGCCGCGCCGTGCTCGGCGCTCGCGGGCGCGAGCTGCAACATCGACTACCGCGGCCGACTCTCGCTCTGCTGCAACCTCTCGGGCTACCGCGGCGCGTCGGGCGACGCGGACGTGGTCGCGGACTTAAACACGGAAAGCTTCGCCGAAGCCTTCGCGCGCCTTCAAGCTCTCGCCGGCGCGCAGAACGTGCGTCGGCGCGCCGCGCTCGAAGCCCACGCGCTCGAAGGCGGCGGGCGGGCGGACTTAAGTCTCGGCTCGCCCTGCCTCTTCTGCCTCCATAGCTTCGGCAAAGTGCCCTGGCGCGGAGAGGTCGCGGCCGCGCCGCGCGCGCTGCCGGTCGTGCAGCCCGCCTGAGCGGTTCGGCCTCTTAAAAGTTCAAAATCTAAGTAAGTCGGAAGGGTGAAAATTCTATGAGCGCGACGGGGCTCGTGCCGCAGGAGCACGTAGTCTTCACAGAGTTCGACGCGGGCGAGGGCGTCCTCGTAGACCTCAACACGAAGAAGTATTTTCAGTTGAACGAGACGGCCGTCGTCGTCTGGCGCGGGCTTGAAGACGGCCTCTCGTTCGAAGACATCGTCGGCCGCATCACGTCCGCGTACGAAGTCGAGGACGCGCGCGCGGCCGAGAGCGTGCGCAGGGCTCTCGAAAACTTCCGCGACCTCGGTCTCGCGCGCGAGGGCTGAGGTTCTACGGGAAGCTGTACGTGACCCTGTAGTCGGGGGCCCGGACTTCGAGCAGGGGGCGGCCCTCGCGTTCGAGCCATGCGTGGCCGCTCAGCACGTCTTCGCCTTCGCGCCGTACGCCGAAGACTATGCGCGTCTCTATGCCGCGCAGCGCGAGGTATCTGTGGAGCACGGGCGCGCGCTTCCAGCACGTCGGCGTGAAGACCCAGAAGTCGGCCGCGAGTACGGAATCGAGCAGGCGCGCGAGCGCGGCTTGTGTCTCGTCCGAGTCGCACGCCGCACGCCCGAGCCTTCCGGGCGCGACGAGCCCGAGCGCTCGCGGCAGCGGCATGAGCTTCACGAACAGCGAGAGCGCCGCGACCCACGCGGACATGCGCAACGCGAGCAGCGCGGAGCCCGGCTCGCGCACGACGAAGCGAGCGCCGCGCGCCGCGAGCGCGCCGATTCGTCCGCGTCTTTGCGTCGAGTCGGGCATAAACTTTTCTGACTGCGCGCGGGCCGCGCGCGGGAGCGAAATCCTTGACTGACATTATCCCCGACAGCGTCGAGGCGCGCGAGCGCGCGGGGCGTGCGGTCGCCGCGGGCGGCGTCATGGCCTTCCGCACGGACACCTTCTACGGGCTCGGCGCAAACCCCTTCGACGCGGCGGCGGTCGCGGCAGTCAACGAGCTGAAGGGGCGCGAAGGGAAGCCGATACTCGTCCTCGTCGCGACGGCCGAAGACGCCGCGCGACTGATAGCGAGAACGTCGCGCGCCTTCGACGCGCTCGCGGCCCGCCACTGGCCCGGCGCGCTGACGCTGATAGCCGAGGCGAGGGCAGAGTTGCCCGCGTTACTCACGGCGGGCACGGGCACAATCGGCGTGCGCCTCCCCTCGGACGAACACGCGCGCTCGGTCGTCAAAGCGTCGGGCGGCGCGCTCACGGCCACGAGCGCGAACCCCGCCGGACTCACGCCCGCGCGCACCGCCGAAGAGGCCGCGCGATACTTTCCCGAAGGACTCGCGCTCGTCATAGACGGCGGCCCCTCGCTCGCCGAACTCCCCTCGACGGTCATAGACGTGACGGGCGACCGCCCGCGCCTCGTACGCGAAGGCGTCGTCACTCGGAGCGAGCTTGAGGAAACACTCGACGCCCAAGGCTTCGAGCTTTAACCATACCGGGAGCGTTACAGCGGTGTTCACTCGGGCGCTACTCCTCCCTGGGAGCGCGGGCATCCCTGCCCGCCAAAGCGTGCCAGAGCACGCTTGAAGTAGAAGCGCCGTAACTCTATGTTGAGTTACGGCGCTTCTCAGTCTTCGCGCCTGCGGCGCTCAAGGCGGGCAGGGATGCCCGCGCTCCCGGCTTTAAGAGTCGCATTCATCTGCACGCCGCTATAGCGGGCAGGTGGTTCGACTACAGAGAGGCGGAGGCACGGCTTGTCGAACTTAGCCGTGCCTCCGCGTCTCCGTGGTTAACCCCTGTCGCCCGCGTTACTGTCGGCCTACTGAATCGGCTTGTATCCGGCGTCGTCGAGAAGCTGTTGGGCCTTGGCGGGGTCGTACGTGTAGACCTGACCGGGCGAGTACGCCCAGGACTGTTCGGGGAGGATGGAGTTTGCGACGCGCGCCTGACCGAGCAGAAGCTCTTTGACGATTGCCTGCCGGTCTATCGCGTAGGCGATGGCCTGACGGACGCGCGCGTCGTTGAGCGGCTCGGCCGTGACGTTGAAGTTCAGGTAGACGACGTTGACGCCGGGGAACTGCGCGACCTTAAGGCTCGCGTCCTGCTTCAGGGCCTCGTAGGTGTCGGGCTGTAGGTTCGCGACGACTGCGAGGTCTACGCCGCCGCTCTTCAGCTCGGCCTGAAGCGTGTTCGCGTCGAGAATGGTTCGCACGCGCAACTGCTTTACGGCGGGCGCGCCGCCCCAGTATGAGTCGTTCGCGGAGAGGTCAACAATCTGCTGCGCCTCGTCGTTGCGCACGAACTTGAACGCGCCCGTGCCCACGGGGTTCTGCTTCTGCTGGTCGGTCGTGTAGCCCTGCGGCATCATGCCGACGGGGACGAGGCTCGAAAGGAACTTGTTCGAAGGCTTGTTCAGGCGCACGACGAGCGTGAGCGGGTCGGGCGTCTCTATTGCCTTGACGAGCGGCTTGCGCTCGGCCCCCGCGCCCTCGAAGAAGTCGCCGGCCTTCGGCGAGTCGGACGCGAGCAGGGTGTCGAGCGTGTACTTCGCGTCGGCCGAGGTGAACGACTTCCCGTTGTGGAACTTCACGCCCTCGCGGAGCTTGAAGGTGTGCGTCAGCCCGTCGGGCGCGGTCTGTATCTCGGAGGCTATGTCTCCGACGTAGTCGAAGTTCTCGTTCTTGCGGACGAGCGAGTTGAACATCAGTTGGCGGAAGCGCTCGCTGGAGGCGTCGGTGCCGCGAAGCTGGTCGAGCGTCGCGGCGCTGTTCTCCAGCACGACGACGAACGGGCCGCCCCTACCGCCTTCGACGGTCACGTCTTTAAGGAAGCGCCAGTCGCCGTCCACGGGCACGTTGATGTTCTGGACGTTCCGGCGCGCGACGACCATCTGGTCAACGTACCAGAGCGGGAACTGCGCCACGTCGCGGCTGACAATCTCCTGCGCGCGCGTCCAGAGTTCTTTCGCCTTCGGGCGTTCGAAGGTGTTCATGGCCTCGTCGAGAATCGCGTCCAGCTCGGGGTTGCTGTAGCGGCCGCGGTTGCGGAAGCTGCCCGTGCGGAAGAGGTCGGAGAGGTATATCGGGTCCTGGTTGCCGCCGACCCAGCGCCCCGTCGTCACCTGGAACTGCCCCTTCTGCTGCTGCTCGATCATCACGTTGAAATCGACGGCGTCGATCTCGCACGGTATGCCGACCTGCTTGAGCTGGTTCT
>Ga0126311_10001381_pt1 | contig 11762 bp, 12 predicted proteins | sample Plot61_FD_92539 | JGI IMG/M metagenome (GOLD analysis project Ga0126311, IMG submission 92539) | Serpentine soil microbial communities from UC McLaughlin Reserve, CA, USA - Plot61 | ecosystem: Environmental > Terrestrial > Soil > Grasslands | place: USA: UC McLaughlin Reserve, Lake County...
AATAACGATCAACACCGCATACGGTGCAAAGGTGACCCAGACTTTGCCCTTGGGTTGATTGTTCCTCGCAATACGGTAGGCGGTGTAAAGCGAGCCAACAAGGCCCAAAACAAGGAGTCCATATTGCAGCATCTGGATCGTCTCCATGCCAACTAACGCTGGGGAGGCGCCATGAATCTCCTGCCCGAAGAGGGCGCTGGCCGTGTAGAAGATGGACTTGCCCTCAGCCAGCAGATGGAACAGGTTATGAGCGATGTGACCTGCCACATCCAGAGCAATGATGGCGTACCCAAAGCGGGTAAAGTTTTCGACCAGATTGAGCTTGTTGAACTTGCTAGCGATCCAAGAGGTGAGACCCAGCATGGCGACAGGGAGCGCAATGGCAATGGCAAAGGTGATGCTGAAGGTCACTGCATAATTAGTCGTTCCAACGGCGTTTTCCAGCCACTTTAACACGGAGGTCCATACTTCGAGCATGGTGACGTTTTGAACGAAAACGATTCCCATGATGACTGCGGAGAGAAACGCCTCTTCGAGCTTTGGCTTGCGAATAAACCACAATTCCTTTGTGGGTGGACGAACGGTCAGCTGGATCGAATCATTCGGACAATTCTTGATACAGTCGGCGCAAATGACACAGTTGGCGTTCGATGTCATATTCTTTGGGAATTCAAATAATGGACAGCCGGGCGCCTTCTCGGTTCCCTTGTAGCAAGAAGCGGATGTACACGTGGCGCAGATCTCAGGTGTGCCTCGCAATGCCAGCATGCCTGTCCGCGCATAATTTCCGGAGAGACCACCCAAGAAACAGACATAGCGGCAAAAGGTACGACGCTCGAAGAATGAACCCGAGGCGACAACCCCGGTTGTCAACATGAGCATGAGAACACCGGAGCCGAAAGGATTTTCAACAACGCCCCAGACGTGATCACTCCAGGTGATGAAGATGAAGAGCGCGTCGATGATCCATATACCGTACTTTTTGAGGAAGCGCGGAACCGGGCGATTGTTGCCGACGAACTTCTGAACCAGATCATTAATCGTGGCGAACGGGCAGATCGCGCACCAAAAACGTCCTAGGAACAGGAAGATGATCGGGATCAGCGGCCACCACAGCACCCAGGTCAAGGCGGTGCCGAGGTTGTCATGCGCCGCTTTGGGCCCCAGCAGTAATTGGAACATAATCAACATAAAGAGCAACAGCGTGGGCCACTGGATGATCCCTGGGAACCATTTACTGCGCATCAACCGGTCAATCGCTTTGATCTGCAGCAGGTTGCCACCTGCCAAAATATTTTTGTTGAGTTTGATTTCAGTAGCCATATTATTTGCCCTTCACAGGAATCGATTGTTTCTTCAGAACACCCGCTGAAACGACAAGGCCGGTATTGATCATGACGAAACTCCACAGTATGAGCATTTTCGATGTCATGCGTGGAACAGCAACAATGAAATTGGCTTCGAGCATTTCACTATTCACATGGAAGAAAACTTGGATACTGTGTTCCCCCGCAGATTCAAGGTGTGTTTGAAGGACATAGACGCCGGGATCATGAGATTCCGACATGGCGACAGGCTCAGCGATTTCTTCGTCGTGGACCGATGGAGCGATCGCTTTTGGTTCACCCATGTCCATGCCAGGCATGGAGCTATCTGACGATTCTCCACCGTGTGAATTTTCTTCCATATGTGCCTGCACTCTGGGAGCGATCCGTATTTCCACATCTGTATCGCTGACGGGCATACCCATGCTGTCTGTCAATGTAACGACAATAGCATTCTCGCCTTTTACCCATTCATGCTCACTCGATAAGGTAACATGATATCCGTTGACTTCCATTTCCAGTCCGTGTCCACCCTCTCCTTCATCTGCCAAGACTGAAATAGGATTGGCCAACGCCAGCACCGCGATTAGGACAAGCACCGAAAACTTTCGAAGATATTCTTTCATTGGTGTTCCTCAGGATAATTGGATAGCTTACACATGTATTGCCTCCATCAGATTTGTAGAGTTGCTCAATGTTACCTATGCCTGTGGCTATTGCTCACCGCCATCCTGCTGGAAACGTCCCACGCCATATTGCTTATGATGAACATCACCCAGCCAAAATGACTGGGTGATGTAAAAAGCTGGTCACACAAAATGGAGCAGCGGTGCTCGTTATTCCAGGGAAAATCCCGCCTGTTCCCAACCCAACATGCCATCAGCTACATTCCACACATTAGTGTATCCAAGGTTCACAAGCTCTTCAGCCGCGATCTCGCTCATACGTCCGCTGCGACAATAAAGAACGATTTTCGAGTCCTTCTCTGCTGGTAGCTGCCAAACATTCTCAGAAACGGTGATCTTGTCATAGGGAATGAACAGATCAGTTTCCGGGATGCTCGTTCCCATTGGAATGTGGACATTAACAAGGACGAAATCCTTGTCTTTCAACATGGACTTCAGCTCTGCAGCAGTAACCTTCTGATAAGAACCATTGGCAAAAGTGACGGTTTCGCCTGTAATAGGCGCGGACTGGCAACTTGCCAACAGCAGAATCGTAATGAATAGAATTGCCAATTTTCGCATGCAATCACCCCTGACGAAGAGTGTGCCCGCTGAGATAACCTATGTACGCTGGCACAAGGGGAAGCACACAAGGTGAGACGAAGGACAACAGTCCTGCAACAATGGCTGTGATATAGGTGGGCGCCGCCGCATATTGCGTGAACGAATCAATGAAGTAACCGTTCTTGAAGGCCCAGATGGCGATCAGACTCATGGTATTTGTCAACAGCAACACCCCAATGGCAATAATGAAAACGCCGCTGGCGATTTTGAAATATTTTTGATAGGGACGCATGCGTTTGATCCAGCCAGAGGCGCGCTCCAGCCCGGCTGCCATGATTAAAAATGGAATCCCTAACCCAAGTGAGTAGCCCGATGCCAGCCACATGGCTTGTCCCACCGTCTGCTGACTCAGTCCCATGGTCAGGATGGCACCCAGTGTCGCGCCAATGCACGGACTCCAGCCTGCAGCGAAGAAAATGCCCATCAGCGCCGAACCGCCATACGTCCCGCGTTGATCGGTGTATTGGGCACGAGTATCTGCGTAGAACCAGGGGATACGGATCACTTCCAGTGTGGCTAATCCAAACATAATCACAATCACGCCACCAAGCTGGGCAATGAAGCTTTTATAGGTAAGAAAGAGTTGACCGAGCACTGTGATCGACCCGCCCCAGCCTACAATAAATACCAGTGAAAAACCCGCCACAAACAGTAGCGCATGAAGGAAAACCTTCAAACGTTCGTTTTGGGTTGGAATCGAATCAGATGTTGTTTCAATCGTCATGTCTTCTCCTTGCAAAACAAGATGCTGACATGATAAGCAAAATCCTGCCCCTGCATCAGCGCAGGATGACGGGATGATAAGTAAGCAATATGGCTTATGAGTTTCGTCTATTCAAAGATCATCCTCTCCCCATATACAGCTCTTGTAGCAACTAGCCTAGGTTGAGATATCGGAACTGGACGACAAATCAAGTTCTTCATTCTTCTTCCGCCATCCGTATGGTGTGAGTCCGCGCGGCTTGAAGACGGCCAGCGCCGTTTCCACAAGTAGTGCAAGCAGCCCGGCGGCAGCGGCTGCTACCAATTGAACCTGCACGTCCCGATCCGCGCTGGATAGTGTTCTCTCTGCTGCCACCTGCGCGAGGTAGCTAATGGGCTGTAGATGCACTAGCAGAATCAAAGTGGACAGAATGTTGATCAAAAGTTTCACAACAATCCAGTAGTGGCGGAAGAGTCCCCAAGGTGTTCCAAGTGAGAGGACAGGTCCCGTCAACAACAGTGGTACGAGGCTGAGCGGAAGGATGATGTATCGAGTAAGCAGATCCGTCGCGAGATATGCGGCGCGCACAAGCTGTGTATCAGGGCTGGTTAGACCGGTCACAGCGAGCACGAGAAAACTTGCCACTGCGCCCAGCCAGCCAACAGCGACGGTGATGTGCGCGGTACGCACGAACTTGCGGAGATTGGGATTCATAACCATGATGTTTACAAGGGATCTTCTATGGCATGTGCGGAATATGGCCGCCGATGTTGGTACCAGTCAGGTGCAAGGCGATCACTACTAGGATTAGCACGATAAAGAGGATCACGAACACTTTGACCCAGCGCGGCATACCCGGAGGGGATTGGCGATCTGGTTTGATGGGAGATTGTGACACAGTTGTGCCTCCATGTATAATTTAAGATGATTGTATTGATTCTATGGGGTTGCGAACGAACGTCAATAACCAGAGCGCGGCAAATGTTCGTTTGTGAACAAAGTTGGTAAATTGTTCACCAGCAAAGCCGAACGCACACAGTTTCAGTGACTACCGGAAAAGGATCTTCATGCCAAAAATGGACCGGCGCATTCAGCGTACGCGCGAACTGCTGCAAAAATCATTGATTGAATTGATCGATGAACGTGGCTATGATGCCATTACGATTCAGGATATTGTAGACCGAGCCAATATTGGTCGAACTACCTTTTACAAACACTATAACAGCAAAGATGATCTATTTATGAGCTGTCACGAAGCTATCGTGAGCTCGTTCCAATTCGAACGACTATACACGCACCCTTTGTCGCGGGAAGAACTGCTGGAGAGGGAAGCGCCGCCAAGGATGATATTGGCGTTCCAACATCTTGATGAAACGCGGGCACGATTGTCCCCCATCTTCCAGGGCAAGGATGGACCCATGATTCTCAAGCAAATTCGCGATCGGAGCGCGAAAGAGATCGAAGCAAATCTGCGTGCCATCATACACAAAGCGGATGACAGCATTCCACTTGACATACTGGCGGGCTACCTGGCAGGCGCTCAACTGGCCTTCGTGTTATGGTGGCTGGAGAAGCGCAGGACTCACACCCCTAAGGATATCGTGCAGGCCCTTCACCGTCTGCAGCGGGCAGCAATTCAAGATGTATCAGGCAGAGACAGTTGATACTTTTCGATGCATCACAACCGAACACTAAGCCGCGTACCTGTTTCTTTGGCAGATTCCAACTCCAGTCGCGCGCCTATTAAGTCAACTCGTTCGTGAATTCCTAACAAGCCAAAGTGCCCATTGGATGCAAAATCAGTAGGGCTTTTAGGTAGGTCAAAGCCGACCCCATTGTCCGTCACATCCAACCGGATCTCGTGTTGATCAAATGTAATACTTAGCTGTGCATTTGTAGCCTGGGAGTGCTTTGCTACGTTCGACAACGCCTCCTGGGCAATGCGATAGAGGGGTAACTCGACTTCGCGGCTGAGCCTTCGCTCCTGGCCGGTTTTTTGAAAACTCACCTTGATATGTTGATTTTGGCTGACCTCACGCGCCAACATATCCAACGCGGTGACCAACCCGAGATCTTCGAGATAAATAGGACGCAACGCACGCGTGAGACGTCGAAGGTTTTCAACCGTTTGTTCAGCAAGTGTTTCCAGCTCCGTAAGGGATTGCTTTCCAGGTTGATCCTTAATGGTTCTTTGCGCAAGCTGGACCCGCTGTTTCAACGCAATGACGGCCTGAATAGTGTCATCATGCAGCTCACGGGCCAGGCGTGTCCGCTCGTCCTCCTGCGCAGCCGTGATGGCACCGATATAATCATGAAGACCTTCCTGGGCCGCCTGTACTTTGCGTGACATCTCCATTAGCTCGGTTTGCAGGTGCTGGATTTCGGATATGCCGCCAACCGGTTCCCGGATCGTCTCAAAATCTCCCCAGGCAAGTGCTGCCGCTTTTGCTTCCAGTTTTTGAAGGGGTTGCACAATCCGTGATGCTACGAACCAGAGCGCGATCAGCGCCAGAATAAAGGCAGGTACCATAACCAGAGGTGCAACTAGCGTTAACTGCAAAGATGGACTGGCGACCATTTCCCATTCTTCCTCTGTGACGAGCGCCCATCCTGTCGGTGTAATGGCACTGTATGCCACAACATGTTCGACATCATCTTGCTTAAGGTATGTTGTTCCACTTTCCCCTCGCAAGGCTTCATCGACCCCGGGGTGATCAGGGTGGATGCCCTCCGTTGAGAGGGGTCCGCTTGAGAATAGGATCTGGCGTGTGGAATTGAGAAGGAAAACAGTCACGTGGGTGTTATCAGGATATGAGGAAATAAGCGTATTGCGAGCGAGAGTTTCCGGAGAGAAGGCGCCTGCCACGATCATATCTCGCGAAGGAAACACTCGTGAAACGACAACAAACAGTCTATTGGAGACTGGATCAAGAAATGGAGATGAAAAAACAGGTTCGGTCGTGGAAACGGATGCGATCGAAACTTGACTTTGAGCGACCCACTTCCAGAGTTCGGATGGTCCCGTACTTGTAATGAGATTTCCGTCGAGAGCGAAGTAGGCCAACCCGCCATCAAAATCTGTAATCAGGTCCTCTGTTGCATGATTAAACGTGGTGTCATTCGATATTTCAGCCAATGCTGCGAGGTTCATGATATTGGCAGCGCGGTGATGCAGCTCAGAAGCCATTGCAGCAGCGGCAGCCTGTACAGCACGTTCATCCCGCTCGCCCACGAGGGCACGCATGTCTCGTTGATGAAGGGAGACGCTTCCGAATGCGATCAACAGCAGCAGCAGCGTGAGAGGCAGGACCGTGATCGCCAGGAGCTGGACGGTTAGACCACGTAGGAATGGAGCACGAGGCTTCTTCATTCTTCTGAAATGTTGCCTGTGCTTTGTGAGATCATTCCCAGGGAAACAGCGCGCATGACAGCTTCGGTACGGCTGCTGGATTGCAGCTTTGCAAAGATATGTGCGAGATGTCCCTGCACCGTACGGTCACTGATTGACAATTGCACTCCGATGGCTTTGTTGGTGAAGCCTTTCGCGGCAAGACGCAATACATCCATCTCCCGGTCAGTCAGCGGATCAACGATCTTCTTTTCCGGCCCTTTGAATATGTTTGACATCAACTTCCGAGTAATATTCGGATCCAGTGCCGATTTACCTTCATGCACGTCGCGCACCGCCTGGATAAGCTCATCAGCCTGACCCGTCTTGAGAACATATCCATTGGCGCCTGCCTGTAGCACGGCCATAACGTAGGGGTCATCATCATATGCGGTCAGGATGAGCACTCCAACTTCGGGAATATGGGAGCGCACCCAACGGGTGACTTCAATGCCGCTTGCTTTCGGCATCTGGATGTCCAGCACTGCAACATCGGGTTTGTGCTTCTCGATCAGGGCCTGTGCCTGTTCCCCGTCTTCAGCTTCCGCAACGACCTGCAAATCATCGGCGCTTTCGAGCAACTGCCGCACTCCGGCACGGACGATATTATGATCGTCTGCCAGAAGCACGCGAATCCTATTTTTTGACTTAGGCATAGCTTTTCATTCCAGTATTGATGAAATAGAGACGGCTAGACTCTTTGCGACGTTTCTCGAAAGACATATGGAAAGGCAAACCAGACGATCCCGAGTCCGGCCAGCAATCCAGTGATGAGGCGTGCAAAGGAGTTAAATGACCCTATGGCATCACCTGCATAGAAGCTCCTCAGAAAATAATAGTCCGTGAGCCCTGCCAACCAACTATTTGTATCACGAAATCCCAGCCCAATACCAGAGAGATCACTGATGGCGTGTGTGATGCCGTCCAAGGCTATGGGGATGAGCAGAAGAAATAAGCCCCACCAGGGCATTGACCTGATCCTGCGGCGTAGGGGATACCATAACACAGCAAATAACCAAATGCTGGTGTAGAACGAAATCATGCGATCTGACCACGCTACTTTCCAGCCCATTGCAACATTACCAATGAATTGTCGGAGAACCATCGGGTTTGCGGTATTTTGCCACCCTGCCTGAATCTCGATCAGCGCATACATGCTCTTTTCACCAAAGAAAAAGAATGAACGCTCTGGCAGTTGGTGACAGAAGAAAGAGTAAATGAAATAAATAGTCTTTCCCGCGCCTGTCCAACCGATATGCATAAAAATGGGCGCAAGAAAGGGGGTGAACACCCACAAGCCGTAGACGATCAAGAAGGTTTCGAAACCGTGGTTGCTAATCCATTGAAAGAAGGACTGTCGTGGTGAGCTGACATTTGTGGTGACTGGCACGATCACGGTTCGAATTCCGCTTCTTGCCATCCAAGCGCTTTTTGAATTGTCATTTGTAGTTGAGGGTCTCGATTTTGAATAACTGTATCCGCAAGGGAAATCCAGATTCTTTGGCTGTCCCCGTGCAGGATCAAGGTCTCTGGCTCCACTGCTCCTCCATAGACCAGCAAGACAACCATTTGACAATCACATTCTTCGGTCCCGTGATTGAGGCAGGAACAGCCGTGCATACCTAACATGGCCGAATGCAGGTCAAAGGTTTGCACGGTTCGTAACCCTGCATCCTGTAGCTGTTGGTTGACCCTGGGTAAAGCCTCAGCGCAAGGGCAATTTGTGGAAAGAAATGGAGATATGTTCATGGCGCCTCGAACACTTCCATTTTATATACTTCGCTTCCTAATCCAGAGCGCCACTTCACGCATCTCTATATAAGCAGAATTGCCTATTCAGGGATAGACTTGGGCATAAAAAGTGTCTAGGTCCATTGTACTATTGGGGCGCGGTTAGCCAGCGGGGATCTGCATCGATCGGACCATCCAATGTTTTTAGGAACGCAATGATCTGGGCGATCTGTTTCTCCGTCAGATTCAATGGCTCCAATTCACTGTGACCGGCGGGTGCTTGTGGCGCGGTATTGTAATGGTTTAAGACTTCTTCGAGGGTCGCGAACTGACCGGCATGCATAAATGGACCTCGTTGAGCCACGTTGCGTAATGAGGGAGGCTTGTATTGGCGCTCCTGTTGATGCTCGTCAGTGACCAGGAAGTTCAATTCGGCGCATTCATCAGGCTGCGCATCGCTGTATACGCTCAGACAATTGAATTCATCTGCCAGCACTTGTTGTGCGCCCAGGCTGCGACCAACATCATCAGGCAAGTATTTAGCTGTAGGCACACCCGTATTGTGAAAGTCATTATTCGTAAAGAGGGGACCATTATGGCAGTTGATGCAATTCGCTTCGCCGATGAACAGTTTCAGACCCGCGATCTCATCCTGTGTGAGTATGTCACCTGCTTCCGGATCATTGTTGAGGATGGCTTCTACATATTGATCGAAGCGCGAGGCTCCGGGATTGAGACGTCGCTCATAGGCAGCGATGGACTTGCCTATGTTGACATAGATGCGCGTCACGACTTCCTTCTCTTGGGGTGACATCGCTTCCCAGTTTGCCGCGGCTTCAGAGTCCGCGACCGGGCCGGCACTATTCGGTAGACCCGAGAGATCAGGTAGCGGTCCGAATAGAGCTGTGTATTTATCTGCATAGAATTCTGCGATCAGGTGGGCATATAGAGTTCGGTTGCCACCATGTTCCACAGCGCTTTCCATCGGTCCTAACGCCTGTGCCCATTGACTATCCTTGCGTCCATCCCAGAACAGCCAGGGACTGTAGGCTGTGCCTAAGATTGTCATTGTGCGGCGGTTTGTTGTGCCAACGCCATTTGCTAGCGGAGTTCCATCCTGAAACTGTTTATCGGGCAAATGACAGGTAGCGCAAGCCACTTTACTATTCGAGCTGAAGCGAGTATCAAAGAAAAGTTTTTGTCCGAACGCTGCTGCATCGAGGTTATCAGCATACTGGTTAGACGGGTCGGCTGAGAGAGGAGGCAGGCTGCCGATCCACAAGTTCTTCAATGTGGCCGATTCGTCCTCACCCCAGAGAGTTGGAAGAAGGGAGGAGCAGGCAGCGATGAGCAGCGACAATCCGCTGAACAGTAAAAAGAGAGCAAGATATCGTTTGGATCTCACGGTGAATCCCTTTTACTTCAACAGCATATTGAAATGTACAGCATCTGTCTGACCATTGGCTGTGATAGTGAAATCCATAAGCCACCAGCCGCCCATCTGGAATTTCAAACCTTCCACACGATAATCGCCGTTCCCCAAATATTCAGTCACACGTGGACTGGTCGGAAGTCCATGACCGTGCTGCGGCATGTCACCGTCCACCGTGATCGTGGCATCCTCAACCGGCGCACCGTCAGCATTTTCTACATGCAGAGTCCACTCATGCATTTGATTGACAGGGATGGTCTCGGTGGAGGTCATATAGGACACACGATACAAGCCGTTATCCGACTCCTGGGTGGTCGAATAATCCAGATCGGATGGGGCGTTGCCCAGTCGCGACATCATGGTGCTCATCGAAAGGGCGTACACGATCGTAAGTCCACCAAGGATCACAGCGATCCATATTAATATGCGGGTTGTTTTTGATAGAGGGGTTGCACTTGGCATCATTCTCTCCTATAAAGTTTTCGCTCATAATACCGATACGGATGTATCTACGCATCGGCACATTGACGGTTGCAGCTAAAACAAAAGACTGTCACACAAGACAGTCTTTATACAACAAAGGACGTACAGCCACATCCGCAAAATGGCTTATTTTCAGTGACTAGCGCAATGACCGGATCCGACTCGGGCGGTGGAGCTATGCAGTACTAAAGTATCGTCCTTCTTAACAACTGAGCATTAATGGCTACCACAATAGTGCTCACAGACATGAGTAATGCTCCTACAGCAGGTGAAAGTAGAATGCCCCAATTCGCCAGCACACCAGCAGCGAGTGGGATCGCAACGATGTTATATCCGGTAGCCCACCACAGATTTTGAACCATCTTGTTGTAGCTGGCACGGCTGAGCTTGAAGATCTTGACCACGTCCAGCGGATTGCTGTTGACGAGGATCAAACCGGCTGATTCAATTGCTACATCTGTACCCCCACCAATCGCAATGCCGACGTCGGCCCGGGTGAGGGCGGGTGCATCATTGACGCCATCGCCAACCATGGCAACGCGCTTGCCTTGCTTTTGTAATTCCATCACTTTTTGATCTTTATGCTCGGGCAGCACTTCCGCAAAGACGCGCTGAATCCCAAGTTGATTTGCGACTGCTTTTGCGACCACCTGACTGTCTCCAGTCAACATGGCGACCTCGATACCCATTTTGTTTAGCTCTTCAACAGCCTGCTTACTTTCTGGTCGGATAACATCTGCAATGGATATGGCAGCGATGATCTTTTCCTTATTCGTGAGATACACAACAGACTGTGCTTTGTTATTGGCTCCTTCGGTAAATGCCCTGATAGTTCCTTCAGGCGTAAGAGCCAGCATTTCCAGTAGACGTGGACCACCAACGAAGTATGTCTGGTTTTCAAAGTCTGCCTGGACACCGCGTCCTTTCAACGCCGAGAAATTACTGATCGAAGGTAGGGCTACCTTACGATCCCGCGCGTAGCGGCGGACAGCCTGGGCAATCGGGTGCTCCGAGTCACCTTCGAGTGCAGCTGCCAGGGAAAGCGCTCGATCTGCGTCCCCGGCCTCTGTGGCTGCCATACCCACCACGCCGAATTGACCTTTTGTGAGTGTTCCCGTCTTGTCGAAGATCACCACATCGATCTCTCGCGCGGCTTCCAGCGCCAGTCGATTGCGGACCAGGATGCCGTTGCGTGCGCCCATCGCTGTGGTGATCGCCACGACAAGCGGAACAGCCAGACCCAGTGCATGCGGACAGGCAATCACCAAAACCGTGACAACGCGGTTCAAGACTTCAATATTGAAGGACTCAGCGATCGTCCAGGCGATGCCGGTAATGAGGGCAGCCGCGAGTGCGATGTAAAACAACCAGCTTGCTGCTTTATCAGCCAGCACCTGTGTTTTCGATTTGG
>Ga0126311_10001382_pt1 | contig 11761 bp, 5 predicted proteins | sample Plot61_FD_92539 | JGI IMG/M metagenome (GOLD analysis project Ga0126311, IMG submission 92539) | Serpentine soil microbial communities from UC McLaughlin Reserve, CA, USA - Plot61 | ecosystem: Environmental > Terrestrial > Soil > Grasslands | place: USA: UC McLaughlin Reserve, Lake County...
CACCTCGGGCTGTTTGAGCAAGGCGTCTGCCGCGAGGTAGTAGGGCACGGCGACGTTCGGCGCTGCCGCGACGGCGCGCTCGTAGTACGAGGCGGCTTCGGCGTACTGCCCTCGCTCGCCGTAGGTCGAGCCGAGGTACGCGAGCGCGGGCGCGGAGCGCGGGTCTAACTCCAAAGCGCGCTCGAAGGACTTGCGTGCGTCGTCCGATTTGCCGTCGCCCATCTGCGCGATGCCGAGCGCGAGCCAGAGCGGCGAAGAGTTCGGGAACTCGCCCAAAGCCTCGCGCAGGCGTATGACGGCGGCGGCGGGCGCTTTCGTGTCGTTTAAAAGAAGGCCGTAGCGGAGCCTGTAAGACTCGTTGCGCGGGTCGCGCGCGATTGCGAGGCGCATCGCGGGGATGGCGTTCTCCACGTAGCCGCCCGCCTCGTACACGTCCGCGAGCGCGGCGTAGACGCGCGCCGAATCCATGCCGCGCGCGACCGCGGATTCGAGCGTGCGCCCCGCCGACTTGATGTCTTTCAGTCTGAGGTGCGCGCGCGAGAGCGCGACGAGCGCGTCCACGTTCGAAGGGTCGAGCGCGACCGCGGCGTTAAGCTCCGAAGCGGCTTCGCCCGCGAGCCCGCCTTCGAGGAGCGCAGCGCCGAGCGCCGAGCGCGACGCGGGCGAAGAAGCGTCGGAGACGGAAGGCGTAGCCGTCGGAGACGAAGTCGCGGAAGTCGAAGGCGAAGCGACGCGCGCGGAGTAGTCGCGGTAGCTGGCGGCGGCAGCGTCGCGCTCGCCGAGCCGAAGACCGATGACGACGAGCGCGCGCGCAATCTCGGCGTCGGGCGCGACCGCGTCTGCGCGCGCGAACAAATCTCGCGCGGCGCGAAGGTCTTCGGGCCTGCCCGCGTCGAAGCGTATCTGCGCGAGGTTGACGAGCGCGCTGGGCTGCGCGGGGTCGAGCTTTAAAGACGCCTCGAACTGCGCGGCCGCGAGCTGCGTGCGGCCGACGCGCACGAGCACCGCGCCGTAGTTGTTGCGCGCGGAGGCGGAGAAGGGCGCGAAGGCCGCGGCCGCGGCGAAGTGGCGCTCGGCCCCTTTCAAATCTCCCGCGCGGTCTGAGAGCACGCCGAGGTACGTGTGCGCGTCCACGTTGTCGGGGTCTGCCTGAAGCGCCCTGGCGAAGGAGTCGCGCGCGGATGTCTCGTCGCCGCGCGCGAGAGCGTCGGCCCCTTCGGAGACGAGCGCGGACGCACGGCTCTCGTCGCGCGCCTGAACGCGCGGCGCGCGCGTCTGCGCAGACGTGCCGCGCCTTCCCTGCGCGTACGTCTGCGCGGGCCGCGCGGCGAGTACGGACGCCGCGGCGAGCAGCAGAAGCGGCAGCGCGCGCGTTCTTTCGGGCGTAAGCAGTCTCATCGTAGGCCGAGCGGCAGGCGTCCGAGTCGGAAGAAGGGCAAACAAGGGCGCCCGCGTCGGGGAATTAAAACCCGCTCCGGGCGAAGCGATAAAGAGAGCGGCGCGGGAAGAGTTTAACCCAACTCCCCCGCGCCGTTCATTCCCGTGCGGCCCGGATTCAGTAAGTGAACCGAACGCGTATCTGGATGACGCGCGGCGCGTAGAATCCGGGGTCGCCGTTCACGGTCGCGAACCCGAAGTTCGAGTCGATAACGTCGCTCGTCGGGTAGTTGAAGCGGTGGCGGTTGAAGAGGTTGAAAGCCTCCGCGCCCAACTCCATCGTCACCGTCTCCGTCAGCCTCGTCTTCTTCAGGAGGCTCACGTTCTCAAGGAAGAACGGGTTGACGCGCGCGTTCCCGAGCGTCGGCGACGCGTTGCCGAAGAAGCGCAAGGGGTTCGCGTAGTAGTTCGCGTATGCCGGGTTTATCGCGCCGCCGTCGAGCGTCTCGGCGGGCACGTCGCCGCAGTCGAAGCACTGCGGGAAGGAGAACGCGTTCGGGTTGAAGACCTGCACGCGCGAGCCCGTCATAGGGTTGTTCGTAAGTATCGGCTGGCCCGTCAGGTTGGGCCGGAGGTCTGTGTTGAAGCCGACCGCGCCGCCGCCGAAGAAGTTGTTGCGCGTGCTGCGTATGACGAGCGGCAGGCCCGACTCGTAACGCTGTATGCCGTTGAGCTGCCAGCCGCCGAAGATTCTGTCTTTCCACCCGCCCGAGTTCATGAAGCGGTGGCCCTTGCCGAACGGGAGTTCGATAAGGTAGTTGACGACGAAGACGTGCGTCGCGTTGTTCGGCGAGACCGACTTCAGCCCCGCGGCGTCGCCCGGTATCTGTATCAGACTCCCGGTGGGCGACGCGCCGAGCAGGTCTTCGGACGCGTTCGTCAGGAGCTTCGCGAAGGTGTAGGACGCGCCGAACTGTACGCCGCTTGAGAAGCGTCGTTCGAGCTTCGCCGTGCCCGCGTCGTACCAGCTACGGCCCTGACTCTCAAGGATGTTGTTGATGTTGTTGTACTGCGGGAACGGGCGGAGCGACTGCGCGACGCTGCCGTTAAAGCCCGTGAAGACCGCGTTGGAGTTTGCGGGGAGCGTGACGCCGACGCTCGTCGCGTAGGCGCGCTCCTGCGGGGTCACGTCGTTGAGATTCTTGTTGAGAATATTCCGGCCGAGGCGGAGCGCGTTGAACGGGATGGCGTTTATGCGGTTGAAGTTCGAGCGCAGGCGCGAGGCGCGGTGGCCCGTGTAGCTGAGCGTCGCGACGAACTTCCACGGAAGCTGATGCTGAATGTCCAGGCCGTACTGGAACGTGCGGCCGGTGCGGAAGTTGAGGTCGAAGAAGTCGACGCTCTGGCCGATTAGCTGCGACGTGGGCGTCGCTGCCGTCACCTGCCGGAAGCTCCGGAGGAAGAGGTCTGAGCGCTCGTTCGCGGTGCAGCCGGGGCCCGTGTCGCAGTTGGGGACGAAGGGCGTGTTGAAGCCCGCCGTGCCTTCGGTCAGCACGCCGGAGCCGTTGGCGCCATAGAGTATAGGCGCGTAGTAGAGCCCCGCGCCGCCGCGCACGACGGTCTTGCTGCCGAGCGTGTAGGCGAAGCCGAGGCGCGGCCCGAAGTTCGAGCGGTCGGGGCGCGTCAGGGTCTCTCGGTCGGCCTGTATGCCGCCGTTGGCCGCGGCGTCGGCCGTGACGAGCGCGCCGAGTCGCCCGCCCGCCGAAGGGTTGGGCACGCTCGGGTCGAAGCCGCGGAACGCGCCGTGCGACTCCGTGCGGAGGCCCGGAAGGTCGTAGCGCACGCCCGCGTTGACGGTCAGGTGCTGCGTGACCTTGATGTCGTCCTGAAAGAAGTAGGAGTGCGTGAACTGCTTCCAAGCGGGGTCGAAGTTCTGCGCGGCGTTGAATGAGAACTCGGTCGCGCCCGTCAGTAGGCTCGCGATGGGGAAGCCTTGCGCGTCGCAGTCGCAGTTGCTCGTCTGCGGCGAGCGGAAGTTAATCCAGCCGCCGGGCGAGAGCAACTGGTGGACGTTGAAGCGCTGGAAGCGGAAGTCCGCGCCGAAGCGCATGTTGTGTCGGCCGCGTATGTAGGTCAGGAAGTCCGAGAACTCAAGCGTGTTGTCGCGCAGGCGGTCGCTGAAGAAGGTCGAGCCGATGCCCTGATACGCGCGCACGTTGCCGTTCGGGTCGGCCGGGTCGCCGTAGCCTGGGAAGTCTATCTCGGGGAACGCCTTGTTCTGCGTCGCGCCCGCGGGGAAGCCGAGCGACTGCGTGTTGAAGCCCTCGGTCGTGTTGCGGTTCGCAACGTCGAAGCGGTTGAAGCCCGCGTTGAAGTGGTTCAAGAGCGACGGGCCGAACGTGTAGTCGTGCTGCACGCGGTAGAACTGCGACTTGAAGAACTGGTTCCACCGGCCGAAGCCTATGACCGGATCGGGGAAGCGCGGCGAGCCGCCCGCGATGCGCGTGTTGTTGCGGTAGGAGTGGCTGAAGGTGAGCCGCTGGTTCTGCGTCAGTATCGCGTCTATCTTAAAGGTCGGGTTGTTCATCCGCGTCGGGTTCTGCGTCTCGGCGAGGTAGTTGCGGAAGACGCCCGGCCGGTTCGGCAGCGGGAAGAAGCTCAGGATGTTCGCGCCCACGGGGTCGATGATCGACTGCCCGGTCGGCAGGCGGAAGAGGTCGAGGCGGTTGCCGGGTATGGCCGCGCGCGTGCCGATGGGCGCGACGATGGGGCGGCCCGCCGAGTCGAAGCCCGCGATGGGGCTGAAGATTTGCAGCGGCCCGGAGCGCGCGAGCACCGTCGGGTCTGTCAGCAGTTCCGAGAAGTCGCCCGTGCGCATCCTCACCGTCGGGACGGAGAGCAGAACGTTCTCGCCCTCGGCGTTGCGGTAGCTCTCCATGTTGAAGAAGAAGAAGGCGCGGTTGTGGCCGCTCCAGTACGACTTCCCGCCCTCGCCGAAGCGCGGCAGGTAGATGGGGCCGCCGATGTTGCCGCCGAAGTCGTGGCGGTGGTCGCGCGCGATGCGGATGTTGTTCTGGTTGCTCGTGAACGAGTTGGCGTTGAGCGCGTTGTTGCGGAAGATGTCGTAGACCTCCCCGTGGAACTCGTTGCCGCCCGACTTCAGGTTGAAGCTGACGACGCCGCCCGACGACTGCCCGAACTCGGCCGAGTAGTTCGACGTGGAGATGGTGAACTCCTGGTACGCGTTCGGCCCCGGCGCGACCTCCGAGAAGAACGAGCCGTTCTGCGCGCGGCGAGTCGAGGCGCCGTCGATGAGTATCTCGGTGCCGCCGCCCTGACCGCCGTTGACGCGGAAGTTAGAGGCGTTCGTGCCCGCGCCCGTCGCGGCCGTCACGTTGCTGTCGAGGAAGATGAAGGAGAGCGGCGTGCGGCCCGAGAACTCGGCGCTGACCTGAAGGGGCAGCTCCTTGACCTGACGCTCGTTGACGTTCGTCTGCCGCACGGGCGTGTCGGTCTGTATGGCGGCCTGCTGCTCGGCCGTGATCGTCACCACGTCCGCGACCGCGCCGATTTCGAGCTTAACGTCGAGGCTGTGCGTGACCTGCACGGCGACCTTGTACTCCTCGATCGTGACCGACTTGAACCCCTGCGCCTCGACGCTCACGCGCCAGCGCCCGGCGGCGAGTTGCGGAAGCGTGTAGCTGCCCTCGTCGCCCGTCGCCACCTCGCGAGTCTCGCCCGTGTCGAGGCTCGTGGCCGTGACCTTCGCGTTGGGGACGACCGCGCCCGTAGGGTCTGTGACCGTGCCCGTAATCGTGCCGCGGTCGCTCTGCGCGTAGGCGGGCGCGGCGGCGCTGAGCGCCAGCAGAAGCGTCAGGAGCGCGAATGCGAAAAGCCTTTGCGATCTCATAGAACTCCCCTCTCCCCTCGAAGCCGAAAATCGGTAAGAAGCCGCGTCCGGCGGCCGGAGGCGATAGAAGCGCGCCCCCGGCGGCGGCGTACAAAAAGGCCGCCGGGGCCGAAACCCCTCCGAGGGTCGGCCCTGAAACCGCGAGAGACGGCGCGCCGCGACCACACTCGGGCGGAGTAACTCGGGAAGCGCCCGGCGAGGTCGCTATTCACTTGTCTTGATCGTTTAGAAGAACCCGTTGCAAACCTACCCCGGAAAACGTTTACGTAAACGGTTAACACGGGGTGAGAGGCTTATAACAAGGTATGCACAAGCCTGTCAACAGTTTTATCTTGAAGGCGCGGCCATTTCAACACGCAGGCCATCCCGGATGCTGTACGTGTCCGTACAGCCGAGACGCTTCCGCGCGCCCCTCTTCGGCGCCGCGACGGGGCGACGCGCGCGTCTCTTCTTAAACGTTCGGGCGGCGCGCGCGCGAACGGGCAACGGGCGGCGCGCGTTCGCTCATCCATCCGCCGCAGCCGCGTACACTCTCCCTTTGCCAAAGCGCGCTCTCTCTGATACATAAATAGGCCGTCGAAACCGTTTCGCGCCGCCCCGACCAGGAGGAGTAATTATGATTCGCAGAGTCCCCCGCACGCTCTTCGCACTCTCCCTCGCGCTCGCCCTCGGAGCCTCCGCGCTCGCGGACACGATCCGCCTCAAGGACGGCCAAGTCATACGCGGCCAGATAGTCTCTTTCCGCGACCAGCAGTTCACAGTGCTGATAGGCTCGGGCGCGGGCGGGCGGCGCAGCCGCGTCACGGTCTACATAGACGACATCGACACCATCGAGTTCGACTCGGCCGCGGGCGTCTCGGGCCAGGCCGACCCCCCGGCGGGCGACCCGCACACGCCGCCCGTCGAGAGCGCGCGCACGCAGACGCAGACGACGCAGCCGCCGCGCTCGACCGCGCAGCGCCCGCCCACGCTCGGCAACGACGGCGGGACTTCGGACACGACTCCGGGGAACACGAACGCGGGGCGCACGAACACGGGCGCGTCTTCGCCCGCGTCCACGCAGCCCTCGCCCGCGGGCGGCGCGCCCTTCTTCCCCGTGCGCGTGCGCGTGCGCGCCGACAGCACGGCGAACGGCTGGACTGACTCGGGCCTGATGGTTCGCAAAGGTCAGAAGCTACGCATCTCGGCGACGGGCCGCGTGTCGCTCGGCGAGGGCCGCTTCTCTACCCCGACGGGCCTTCCGCGCGTCGTGGACACGGAGAAGCTCATGCGCAACGAGCCGACGGGCGAACTCATCGCCGTCATAGGCGACGACAACGACGACTTCATCCCCGTCGGCGCTAACCGGGAGTTCTACGCGCCGCGCGACGGACGCCTCTTCCTCGGCGTCAACGAAGGCAAGCTCGACGACAACACCGGAACCTACGAGGCCGTCATAGAGGTCGAGCCCGTGGCGGGCGGCGGCGGCGGCGGTCGCTGAAGACACGCGGGCCGCGCGCGTTAGTTAAAAGGCGGCGATAAAAAGTAAGGGCCGGAGGCTTTAGGACGAGCGGGGCGTGAAACCATTTGCCCGCCCCGCTCATCCAAAGTCTTCCGGCCCTTCGTGCGTTTGACCGCGGGTGCGGGGCGACTTACTATTCTGTCGCGAACCGTAAAAAGTTTCCCCGGCCCTTACTTATCGGACTTACCAGAGGTTCTATTACGTCATGAAAATATCCTTCACGCGCCGCGCCGCTGCCGCCTTCGCGCTCGCGCTCTGTTCGCTCGCCGCCTCTTCCGTCTCGCCCGCGCTCGCGCAGTCGCGCCGCACGCCTCCGCAGGAGCCGCAGAAGAAGAACTCGCGGCCCGACGAGACCAAGCAGACGCAGCAGCCGGCCGAGCAGACGGCCGAGCCCGTCCCGCCCGACGCCATCAAGAGCGACGAGGTCGTGAAGGTCTCCTCGAACATCGTCCAGATCGAGGCCGTCGTCATCAACAAGAAGACGAAGCAGATCATGACGGGGCTCAAGCAGCAGAACTTTCAGGTCTTCGAGGACGGCGTCCAGAAGGACGTGACGAACTTCTCCACGCCCGACGCGCCCATCACCGTCGCCGTCGTTCTGGAGTTCAGCAAGATAGGGCAGTTCCAGGCGTACTACGGCAACAACGGCGACCGCTACGGCATGGGCGAGATGCTCGACCCGACCTTCATGTTCCTCCGAAGCGTCCTACAGACGCGCGAGGACTACGTCTCGGTCGTCGCCTACGACATGCGCCCCACGCCGCTCACCGACTTCACGAACGACCCGTCCGCACTCAACAGGGTGATGCGCCTACTCTCGACCAACCGACCCGTCTTCAACGAGGCCGTGCTCTACAAGGCTTTGAACTTCGTACTGATGGGCGGGCGCGCCGACTCGGTCGTGCTTGAGAACTCGGAGAAGCGCATGCAGGACTACGGCGGCATGGTGGACATCACGGGCCGCCGCAAGGCCATCTTCCTCGTCACGACGGGGCTCGACACCTCGATGGACACGAACCTCGACAAGACGCGCAAGGTCATACAGAACGCGGGCATCCCCATCTACATCATCGGCACCGGCGAGATGTTCTTCAAGAAGTACGGCGACGACGCAGACCCGATGGACGGCATCGCCGGCCCCATGCGCTTCGGCCGCATGAGCATGCTTCAGGCGCGAAACACGCTGCGAGTCTTCGCCGAAGAGTCGGGCGGGATGTACTTCCCCATAACCTTCTCGACCGAGCTGCCCTCCGCGTTGCAGACCATCAACGCCCTGATGCGCAACCAGTACAGCCTCGCGTACTCGACGGGCGAGCGCCGCGACGGCAAGCGCCACAAGATAGTCGTCAAGGTGGACATAGACGGCGACGGCAAGCCCGAAGAGAAGGACTTCACCGTCCAGGCGCGCCAGTACTACAACTCGCCGAAAGAGGGCGAAGCCACGAAGAAGTAGTTCCGAGTTCCGAGTTCCAAGTTAAAGCGCCGACGCCCGAGTCATTCGGGAATCGGCGCTTTACTCATTGAACGAACTCGGAACTCGGAACTTATAGCGGCTTGCAGTTGAGTGCGGACGCTTCCGCCGGGAGCGCGGGCATCCCTGCCCGCCTTGAGCGCTTTAGCGCGAAGGATGTGAGACGCTTTAACTCAAGGCTGAGATGAAGAGGGAGGCTTGAAGCGTGCTCCGGCACGCTTTGGCGGGCAGGGATGCCCGCGCTCCCAGCTTTAGAGGCGCACCCAAGTGAAAACTGCTTTAAACCCCGTAGAGCCTGAGACGGAACTCGTCGTTGAAGGCGTGAATCTCGGTCTTGCGCCCCGAGAAGAGGCGCGAGTCGCGGAGGAGCGCGGGCAGTCCGCCCGTCGGCAGGCGCAGGCCGTAGGCGGGGCTCTCGAAGAGCGCCGCCGTCTGCGGGTTGAGGCGCTGCGGGATGCCGTAGCGTATCGCGCGCTGCGTGGGGGGCGCGAAGCCCGCGGTGCGCCGCGGGTTGGTTATCTCGACGGAGTGGTCGAAGACGTTGAGGCGCGTCGGCACGCCCGCGAGCGCGAGGTCTCTGTGCGCGAGCGCGTTCGCGAGTGCTTCGAGGATAGCGCCGCGGTGGTAGTTGGCGCGCGCCTTGACGGGCGAGTCCGCGTCGGCGAGCGGCGCGCGCGGGGGACGCTTGTCCCAGAGGTCGCAGTAGCGCTCGACGAAGCGCAACGAAGACTCGAAGAGCGTGTGGAGGTTTCCGTCGAGCTGCACGGCCTCGACTCTCTCGGCCTGCGTGCTGTCGCCCGCGTAGCGCGTGGCGGCGACCGAGGCGCGCGGCAGTAGTTCGGCGACGCGCTCGTCGCGCCCGAAGAGCAGGAGCCCCGCGACCGTCGGCGCGACTCTCACGCCGTGGACGCCGACGCCCGCCGGGACTGCGAGCAGAAGGTCTCGCTCCAGGACTTCCGGGGTCGGGTACGACGCGCCGTCGCGCGAGGTCGAGAAGGCGTCGGGCTCGAACTCGCGGACGAAGCTCCAGAGGTGCGCCTCGTCGATGTCTTCGACGCCGGCGCCTATCGCCGCGACGTTCTCGTAAGAGGCGGGGCGCGACTCGTCCATCAGCGCCGACAACTCCTCGCGCGTGGCCTCGCGCTTCTCCGCCCCGACGCGAAGGAAGAAGCGGCCGTCGGCGGTTCGATAAGGGCGTCGCTTGCCTTCGATGTCGAGCGCGACGATGCGCAGGCCGTTGTCGAAGGAGACGATGTCTATGAATGGGAAGACCGGGGGCACAACGTCCTCGCGGCAGATTCGCACGAGCTCGTCGCGGACGGACTCCGGGTCGTCCAGACCTTCGACGCGCAGGTTGTCGTTGACGCCGAAGACTATGAGCCCGCCGCCCGTGTTCGCGAGCGCGGCGATGCCCTGCGCGATGCGCTCCGGGTTCGAGAGCTTTACCTTGAGTTCGAGGAAAGTGTCCTCGCCGCCGCGCACGAGCGTCATAAGCTCCGAGCGCGAGGTCTGCGGCGCGGGCGTGGTCAGGTAATCCTGGAAAGAGCGTACGGGGGGTGAGTCGTGACGCTGGTGTCTGAATTTTCTGCGAGCCATTTGTGTAGGGGCGGGGCTCTTCCCGGACTCGCCCGCCCGGACGCGCTCGCCGGGGCGGACTCCCCGCGGCGCGTCTCTGGGATAAAACGAAAGCGGCCTTCAGTCGTCAGTAGAGCTGTTTGAAAAAGCAGCCTGCCGAAACCGAAAGCCCCCTTCGTTAACCTGTGATTTGTTCGTCCCCGCCGCCGCCGCCCCTTCCGGTGACGGCTTCGAGAATCTTAAGCTCGCGCCTCTCAAGCGTGCGCGCCTGAACGGGCAGAAGCAGCGCGTACATGCCGACCGAAAGAATCGCGAACGCGGCGAGTATAACATACTTGAAGGCGTAGCTCTGCGCGAAGTGCGCGGCCGCTATCGAGGCGGCGGGCGGCAGGAGCAACAGGAAGAAGACGGGCACGAGGAGGAGCCCCGCGACGCCCGAGCGGTTCATCCGCTTGCCGAACTGCACGCGCTTCGGGAACTGTATCGAGAGCCAGTTGCCGACGGGCGCGAAGAGCGTCGCGCTCGTCACGAACGAGAGCAGCGCGAAGAGGGTCACGCGCGGCGACAGGTCGCCGATGATGAGCCCGCCCGCGCTGACGCCCACCACCACCAGCAGCAGCGAGACGAGCGCCACGGCCGCGTTCTTCGCCAGAAGGATAGTCCGCCGGCTGACCGGCGAGAGCACCAGCGCGCGCATCCCCGACCCGTCGTAGCCGAACAGGTTGGTCGAGACCGGCGCGACGAGCATGAAGATGTAGATGACGCCGAAGACCGTGCCCGACCCTTCGGCGTACGGCGTGAACCCGCCCCACAGACGCTGCCCGCTCGTGCCCGCCGGGCCTATCCTCAGGAGAATCGTCAGCCCGACGGCCATCAGCGCGATGACACGTAGCTGCGCGTTCCTGACCGCGTACCTCAACTCCTTCTCGAAGACCGCGGAGAACTCGGGCGAGACGAGCGGCAGACGCCAGCCCGCGTACTTCGCTTCCGCCGCGGCCGCACGCGCGTCTCCCGCGCCCGGCTCCGAAGGCCGTGCGCGTTTACGAGAGCCGCCCCCCCCTCCCCCGCCGCCGAGCGCCGTGCGGCGCGCGACCCTGTACGCCGCGAAGAGGCAGGCGAAGGCGTACGCGGCGAGCGTCAGCAGCGAGAGCGTGAAGTCGGCGCCGTGCCCCGCGCGCGTGCCGCGGCTGAGCGCGTAGGCCGCGGCGCCGGGCGGAGTCCAGCGCGCGGGTTCGAGGTACTCGCCGTGTTGCTCGAAGAAGGGCATGAGCTGGCCCATCATCGCGCCCGTCAAGCCGAGCAGCGCGCCGAGCAGCGCCAGCAGCGTCTCGCCGCGCGTCCGCCTCGACTTAATCAAAGCCCCTATGCCGACCGACAGGAGCTTCGAAAGCGACAGGCCGAACGCGACCGCGCAGAGCGAGACTAAGAGACACGACGCGAGCCTCCCGCGCGCGAGCCCGACGCCCGCGCCCAGCGCGAACACGGAAGGGACGATGAAGACGGCCGTGAGGCCGGTGAGGTCTGTGATGAAGTCTATCGCGAAGAGCTTCGCGAGCGAGACCGGGTAGAGCAGCATGCGCGTGGGGCCGAAGCGGTTGCCGCCTCCGAGCGCGAGCGGCGTCAGAGCCCACATCATGTACGCCACCGTGAGCATGAAGAGCAGCAGGATGTAACCCGCGCCGTCCCGCAGCTCCGACGCGCCGTCGCCCCCCGCGGTCGAGTCGGCCGCGAGGAGGTACGCGCCGAAGCCGAGCCCGGCCGCCACGACGAGCGAGGCCGCGAGCGCGATGAGCATCCCCGCGGTCGAGGCGACGCGCCCGGCCACGGCCTTCTTCGAACGCATCGAGTTTCTGAACAGCGCCCACTTCAGCCACGCGAGCGCGAGAAGCTGAGACATATTAAGAGTCGCCCCCGCCGCCGAACTTTA
>Ga0126311_10001384_pt1 | contig 11760 bp, 5 predicted proteins | sample Plot61_FD_92539 | JGI IMG/M metagenome (GOLD analysis project Ga0126311, IMG submission 92539) | Serpentine soil microbial communities from UC McLaughlin Reserve, CA, USA - Plot61 | ecosystem: Environmental > Terrestrial > Soil > Grasslands | place: USA: UC McLaughlin Reserve, Lake County...
CAGTACCTCTATTACATTCCGGCTAAGTTTCTTTCCGGCTCGGCAGTCAGCGGCATCGTTTGCGCCTTTCGAGATCTGCTGCCGCCGCGTGATTACATAGTTCTCACGCAAATCGTTAATCGGATTTTCTCGCTCTTTCATTTTGGTTCCTACGGCCAGCAACTGAACCTCTTCGCATTGCGATCTGCTACCGCCGCGATCATGGCACGCAATAAATCTCACATTCACGGTTCGCATATAGAACACGGGCTGCGAAACAAAATGGAGGATTTTTCAGGAGTTATCTCGGCGAGGTTGACGAGCGAGAAACCTTTCTATCGCAGTCTCCGAGAGAAGCTGGGCATCCTGGACGATCTCCATCCGAAGGAAGCTCTCGACGTGAGAATTGAGTTTATTGAAGAGCTCGCGGGCAAATTGACGGAGGCTCAGGATCTGGACAGTCAGATTGCGGAGCTAGACAACAATCGCCGCGATCTAAATCTTTTTGAAGATATCAGTGAATGGTTGGACCAGGTATAGGAGGAGTCGGTTTAATGAACGCACCGATTTACGGCGGTAATTTGCTGAAGCGATTTATTCTCTTGCAGGCGCTCAAAGAAGAAGCGCACAAGCAGCTCAGCTACTACCGGCAGAAGCAGGACGATCTCGTGGCGCGCATGGCCACTGAATGGCCTACGTGGGGCTGCACGTTGGATTTCTACAGCCACATGATTCTGCCGCTGCTGAAAAATTCGTTCATTCTCAACTTTATGAACCGCTCGGAAGGTTTCGGACTCAATGAAGTTGCTGTCAAATTCGGCCATGTCAAGGAGGACAAACGCAAAGAGCGCAAACTACGGTTCGTTGAGGAAGAGTTTCAACTGCCTCCAGAGGTTAGTCAAAGCGCGATTGACCCCGTAAGTATTCCCGCCGATCTGGTGGACTTCTGTCTTTCTCTGCTCACTAACGTTACAGACGTGCAGATTCGCAGCGGCAGTGCGGGCATCCCGGTCAGTGACGCCCTGGCGAAGTGGCGCATTGTATTTAAAGGTCGCGATCCTTTACTCGTTCGGATCAGGGATGCGGACATTGGTGCGCAGTCATTCTTTGCCCTCTTAGAAGGGATCATGCGCAACGCGTCAAAGCACGGTTTAAGTGCAAAAGGTGATGCAGCCAAGGTCGAAACCGGATCGAGCGCATCCGAGAAGCCGTTCGCTGTGCATATCGCGTTCTGTTCTACGTGGGAAGAACTAACGTGGTTGGTCGAGCTGGATCTCGAAAAGGATGAGAATTCCGCTAACTATTCTTTCATCGTTGTGTCCTTGAGCCGCGATTTGCTGCTCGATCCCATTAAGGGAACGGAACGTAGAACAGGTGGCCTGTTACTGGTCGATTATCTGCGGCAGCAATTCAGGGAAGGAATCATTGACGAGAGGGGCAAGGTCAGTCCGGGCAACTGGGGCATCAAGGAGATGAAGACTTGTGCGGCTTTTCTCGGCGGTGAATCACTCTACGCCGTCAACGACAGGAATCCAAAGTTCATCCTCGTCGGGAAGGCGCAGGGCAATGAGTTGTGGCCTGATGGATTAGCGCGCGTTTGTTACGTCGTGCGCGTAGAGAAGCCGCGGGTGGCACTCGCAGTTGTACCAGAACATAAACTTCCGAAAGAGCATTGGGAGGCAGTGCGATTTGTGACCGACGTGGGCAATCTTTCCAGAGGAAATGTCGATTACGACTTCCTGTATATCGATCGGGAAATCGCCGATCGAGGCACGACCATTCTCAACCGATCGACGTTACCGCAAAGAATTGTTTACGGAGACCTCTTCAACAGCAATACGCGTAAACAACGTGAATCCGGAACTGATGAACAACCAATTCCAAAAGAGATCGAGTTGAGCACCCGGCTTTATGACGAGGTGCTCTCACAATATTTAGAAACCCTGGGCGAACGAGGAAAGAAATTCAGGCTGCGTTTGTATTTTGAAGACAACGATCGCGCGCTGGCCTGGGAACGGAACATCGAGCCCACGTTGCGTTTGCCGGGAGAGCAGGCCATCGAGATCGATTTTCTCAAGATTGTCGGCAATTCACCGGAAAACAAATTCGCGCCCAATTACGATCATTACCAGGCGTCTATATTCCGTCATACTCAACTCTCGTCGATGAGTGTTTTGGATGTTGTTCCGGGAGCCAGGACCAGTAATTCTTATTATCCGTATTATGCGCAACAGGTTTCCGGTTCCGATCCGTTCTTCAGTTTTCTTTTGTCGCTCGAGCCGGGAGACAACAAAGCCCTCTCGAGTTTGGTGATGCGACAGATTGCTGAAGCAGCACTACTCAACATCCTCATTATCGACGAGCGAATCGCGCAATCGTTAACCGAGTTGAAGGCCAAGGATGAGCCAAACATTCTGCTGGCCCAAAAACTGTCGTGGATGGGAATTCACGTTGCCGGCTCCCTACAGCTTGCCGGCGAACAGGATCCGATCTGGCAAAACGATCAGAAAGTCAACGTGTTGCCGGATCTGTTTTTCGATCAAGACGGTTTCGTAACGAACACCGTCGGTGATAACTTACCAGTTCACATTCTCCTCATACATGCCACACGACTCAATGGCATATTCGACAGGCTACGCAACCGACGCATTGTCAAAAACAAGGAAGAGCTTCTTCAGAAGTTCAGAGATCGCATCGGCAGCGTGATCGTTCACTCCGGAAGAGGCAAGACGGAAGGTGATATTCCCGACAGCGCCCCGTTTCTGGAGTATTCGACTGTTGAAAAATATGTCCTCAATGAACCCTCAAAGTTCTATCTGGTACAGATCGTGCGCAATGTTAAGGGAGAGATAAAATGAACAAGGTGTTGATAGTGATAACGTCGTATCGAAGGAAAGCAGATCGTGTTTATTCCGGCGCAGACGAGTGGTCCGATGGCTGGAGGTTCTCGGATCGAGAACAACAGAAGTTAAGAAAGAAGAGCGCTACAAAGCCGATCGCGGTTAAGGAGATAAACGAATTAGGATCGGAGCCCGTGACTGACGATACGATCATCTGGATTCGAGGAAGGGAATCCAGCATTTTCCCAAGCGCTGAGATTGCTAAATTAATCGTTAAGCTCAGGCAGACGAACGACGTCTATCTAACGCATCACGATGAGTTTGTCGGCGATAAAATTGCCAAAGAGATGGGCGGCGAACGCAACCGCATTCTGCCCTACAGTTTGAGCTCAAGCGCCAATCCGGAAGGTTTCAAGGCGATTATGAAAACCGACAAAAGGAACCGGAACCAGATGTACCTGGATGCGGAAGCAGGCTTTGACGAACTCTTTCGCTGCTTTTTCCTGAATCCGACCGACGTTTTTGCCCTCGTACTGCACAAGATGGGCAACGTCTTCGGCTCGCTCGATCTGGATCTTCAGTATTACGAGAGCGAAAACTTCAAAGCACAAGTCTGGAAACAACTGGAAGCGGACTACAAAGGCGGACGCGCTAGTGAGAAACTCCAGGAATGCCGTTCCGTTATCTATAAGAACCCAATCAATCTGAAGCGGCTCTACGAAGCGCAATATATTTCGCTGCCGCAGGACAAGAGAACTGAACTGAAAAACGGCTGGGAAAAACTGACCCGATTGTTTCCGGAAGAAGCTAACATGCCGGCTCCGGCCTCTGATCCACTCTATCTTGAAGTCGAGCTGGTTATTCTGGGTTTGGATGACGGTGTGGAGCGGCAAGTAAAAAAGAATTTTGACGGCGGCAACAAATTTCGCAAGTGGAGAACAGAACTGGAAAAGGTCGTCGATGAAATCAAGGAGGTGATCATGACGGCCAACCCTGAAGCTGTAGGTGTCTGATGAATGGTCGCGTCTTTCTAATCGTTGAGGGAACGGACCTCAGCGTAAGGTTCAAAAGATTCCTCACTTCCAAGTTTCCTCATTGGTTGGAGGGTACGATTGAGAAGGTATATGTACCGGAAACAATTTCGTTTCCCGATGTGCTGCCGCTCTATGAGAGTGTTTGTCAGGTTATCGAGCAGAAGACTGATTTCGCTGGTTTGCGCAATAGCGTCGCTGTCGTAGATCTACAGTTTCTGAATCTCGCCTCACTCAATGTTGCTCCCAACCCATTAAGTACCAGCCAGCAAAAGAGTCACGCCAGTCTCACTCTGGCTTGCCTGCTGGTTTTGTCTTTTCCGGAAATGCGCTGGTTGTTTTACGGCTGGCAGGGTAAAAACCCTGCCGCCGAAATCCGCGCGTATCATGCCGTTTCAACTGAGAATCTGACGGAAATTATCGCCGGCTCGTATGTCGCCCCGCTGTTTGATCCTTCGGGACTAAGAAACTACCTCCGCGCCTGCATCAAGAATAGTCCGGAGACAAAAAAGCAAGCGAAAGCTCTTTCGTTACGCGAACACCATTGCGCCGCGATCGATGATGAAGAATCTTATGCGTTTTTGCATGGCTATGTCGGATACAAGTTGGGATTGCGAGTGCATACCGTGACGACTGAATCCATGTTATCGGAAGTGTTTGGCCAATCGGTTGTTGTGGGTCAAGGAGTGGCGGCTACGGCAGCGGCCGAGATGACCTTTGAAGATATCTTTCTTAACTTTCCCGATCGCCGTTCCGAGGACTACCACCTCTCTGACTTGAGGAAACGAGACGAATTGTATCCGGGACTGCCGCAGGTCAAGCGCCGCATCTTCGTAACCGCCGGACATCAGAATGTAGATTGGTACGATGAGAATCAGGCTTACATTGATGAGCTGAAAGGAGTCGGTCGAGCGGTTGAGCCGGTTTATAAGCCCTCGGGCGGAATTTACAACATTCTTGAGAAAGGAGAACTGCTCTTTGACTACTGGTCCAGGCGCAGAGTTGAGTGGCGAGCCGCGCAGCCAAGGCCGGAAGGTGGAGTCGCAGCTCAGACTGGACACAGTGCGCCCGGACGTTTGTTGTTAATTGCCGAGCGACTCATCGCGCGCGCGGATACGATCTTGCGCCAAGCCGTGACCGTCCAGGATTGCATCCATGGCGCGACACTGGTGCTCGAAGCGCAGGAGTTACTCGCGTATCGAACTCCAACCACCTCGCTCGAAGCGATTGCTCTGCGACATCAACTGGAGACAATGGCCGAGTGTATGTTTTACGGCGTTGGCTACAGAAAGGATGTGAAGAACCGGTTTGTGGAGATCGAAGCTGAAGTGAAGGCGGTGGGCCAGTGGTTTCATTCGTCGGTTCGAGAGAGATCGATGTTGAATGCTCAGATGAGCATTACGACTGAGGTCATGCGTGTTTTCCGCGAGGCGGGCCAGTTTGACGAGGAGCAACAATGCCTGATTCACCTCCGCGAACTGCACCGGCGCGCGTTTCTCCTAAATCGGCCGAAGCTAAAATTTATAAATCCGGTACTTTGGTACGTCGAAAAGCTGGTCAGCTCGTTTCCGCTATTCGTAGTCGCCATTCTTTTCTGGCCCATCCTCTTCGGCTTTTTAAGCTGGCTCAGTGGAGCTCAGTTCGGTGAACCCGGCAGCATCCAACATTGGAATGGCCACATGACGCACAGTTTCGTTGTCTTCTTCGGCATTGGACCAGCGGAGTTTCCCAAGTCCTTCGCGCAGCCGTTCACGGTCCTGCTGATGATTCTGGGATTTATGCACCTGGGTATCTTCATCACTCATCTTTACACTCTTCTCTCTCGCAGGTAGAACCAGATAGTCTACAATGAGTTGAGGAGAGTTTAACGGATGGCGCTCCCGAAGCTGCTTATCATCGACGACAACAAGGAATATGTTGCCTCGCTCACACGGGCGCTGCAAGGCGATTACAACATCACCTCTGCAATCGAGACTGCGGCAGCTCTGAACAAGCTACGCCTCGGCTTCGACGTAATACTGCTCGATATCCGCCTCAACGAATCCGACAAAGCAAACCGTGAAGGACTGGATCTCTTACGTGAGATTCGTACTCAGCGTCTGGATGCTCCGGTAGTGATGATGACTGCCTATGGAGACGTGGGACTTGCCGTTGAAGCGATGAAAGAGGGGGCCGCTGACTTCCTACAGAAACCTTTTGACCTCGCGAAGCTTCGGGCTGTGCTTTCAAACGCAATGGACAAAGCGCGTCTCGAGCAGCGAGTGACCACACTTGAACAGGACTATGCAAGGGTCGAGCCAGGTGAACTCGTTGGTGACGATGAGAAGATCAAAGAGGTACGCGATCTAATCGAGATGGTGGCGCGGGATGGTTTCGTCAATGTTCTTATCAGAGGAGAAACGGGAACCGGAAAAGAGCTAGTGGCGCGCGCGATCCATCAAGTGGGAAGGAGATCGAAAGAACCGTTTGTCCCTGTGGCGATTGCCTCTCTTAATTCCAACCTGGTCGAGAGCGATCTTTTCGGGCACGAAGCCGGAGCGTTCACGGGTGCTAAGGGCCGGCGGGTTGGACTGTTTGAGAAGGCCAAACGAGGTGTGTTGTTCCTAGATGAGATCGGGGATCTGCCGGCTGAGGCGCAGTTGAAACTCTTGCGTTTTCTTGAGAACAGAACTTTTTCACGGGTCGGCAGTTCAGACGAGTTGGAAGTGGATATTCAGGTGTTATCAGCAACAAATCGCAATCTCGAGGAAGCAGTCGAGACAGATCAGATTCGCAAGGACTTATACTTCAGGCTCAAAAGCATTCAAATTTATTTGCCACCTTTGAAGGAGCGCCGCGCTGACATTCCGCTGCTTGCTAATCATTTCCTGAAGTTGTTTCGCCAGCAGGGTCGGACGCGAATTAGCGAGCTTAGTGCACCGGCTATGGAGTGCATGCTCGGTTACTCGTGGCCGGGAAACGTGCGCGAGTTGAAGGGCGTCATCGAACGCGCGATCATTTACGCCAACTATAAAGGCCATCCGTCAATCGAAAAGGAGGATTTGTCAATTGAAGTGTTGACTCCGTCAACAGGGCGAGTGGTGGATCGCATTGAATTGCGCAACGGCGGAGTTGACCTGGATACAGAACTCGCCAGGTGGGAACTCGCCTATATGGAGAAAGCCCTTCAATCAACACAGGAATATAAGACCGAAGCCTCGAAACTGTTGGGATTGAATGATCGTTTTGCCTTGTTGAGACGGGCCAGGGCGTTACTTCAGAGGCATCCCACGTTGGTATCCGAATTCCCCACTGTTCGGAGACTCTACGGCAAGGAATAACGGGGCAGAACCATGCAATGAGGCGAAAACGATAAACAACACAGCTGCGGTAGTACCAATTTCATACTTCGTGAGCCGCTCGTAAGTCTTTCAGAACAGATCTTGCTTCGAAGGGTTGCCACGAGTATGACAGTCATGCTCACTTTTCGGGCGGCGCATGCTGCTGGAAAAATTACCAATGACATTAAAGACCACTACTTGGGTATTCTAATTCGAGCAACTGGTTAACGAACTGCAGGAACCAAAATGAGTGACTTTGCGGCCGCATGGAGCGACGCCGAGTCTCCTCCCATTCTTCTTTTCCGCACTCGATGATGAGGACTGGAAGTCGTTAGTCAAGGCATAGAGTGTGTGGTTGGTCCGCAAACTTGTGATGGTATGCAACCGGTTATCCGCTCTAAGCGATCTTACCGTCAACCTTGCCGTCAATCCTAAAACTCATGTTTGTAAGTGACTGAAAAAAGTTCGGGTTGAGCGTGAGCCCAGTTACTGAGTCAAGCGGGCGTCGTTGTTCGTAAAACGCATCCTACATCGCGACTGACTTTTGCAACGATTCAGCGGCTCGGTTTCGGACATTCCTGGAGTTCCTGACGCTTTGAACGCTACTTCAGCGTCAACGTTGGTCAACATCGTCGAAGCGCCCGCATCTTCACGATCCGGTCCACTGAGGAAGGCTGAAATTTGAGGGCAGATGAAGTGCGCGCTTCCAGGAGTTTGTCCACAACGGAGAAGAATGGCTAGACCTTCGTTTCGATTACACGAATACGACGCCGAATGGCTCAACTGATGAGGAGCCAGGAAGCCGAAGCCAGGTGGTCTCGCACGGCGTACCACACGACAAGTCACTGGTCCAAATGTCATGGAAACGCCCACAAAAACCGCCGCACCCACATTCGCACACCAATTGCTGAGCCGTTCAGTAAGCTCAGGCCAATCGCGCTGCGGGCCCGAGGAACCGGCCCGAGAAGGTCAGCTGCACCTTCGTGAGGGTACTGAGGTCGAGCCATTCATTGCCCCTAAGATTGAAATCGAGTCGCCACAAGGCGAACGGACTGACGCCGATGTAGCCCTGACTGTCCTCGCCGAGCTTGCCGCCGGCGGTGTTCGCCGGATTCTTGTAGTCGATCTTGTAAGGGGACACACGCGGCCGGTGACTGAAGACGTGCAGTGCGCCTGTTTTGTCCAGGTCGGTGTCGCTGTTCAACACCGACTCTCCAGTGTGCACCACATTGATAAAGAGCACGTGCGAGCCGTCGTTCACCTCCGGGAATTTCAGCTTGAACTCACGAGCGATAATATAGCGCATGTTCTGAAATCCCTCCTCGCGCCGGATGTCGAGCTTGAATGTCAGGGCGCGCAGGTCGGCGAACTCGTTGGGGTATCGCTCTGCGGCGATGGTCACCTCCTGATCGAAATCGTTGAACGACTGGCTGTTCTCGCGGAAGGCATCGATGTCGGAGATTAGCCCCTGATGGGTGGAGGCCAGCGTGGCGATGTTCAGGTCATCCGTCCGCAACTGACGGTTCTTGAGCGACCAGTACTGATACGCCCGGTTCTCCTGATAAATGTTCCGAAGCAGGTTGTGCTGGACGTCCTCGTAGGCGTCTTTCAGATAGGCGGTGTAGACCGGCAGCACATTGTCCTGGCGTGCCGCCATTTCGGCGTTGATGTGCTGTATTCCATGGAATAGCTGATCGTGTTGCGTCTGGATGGTTAACATCTGTGCAACTAGTGTCGTGTAGTTGTAAGCCGCCACGTTTCGCGCCTGGCCGAGCTTGACGTAGTAGTCCAACGCTTGCCGCAGCTCGCCGGCGGAGTCGACTTTGTCGAGATACTCCTTCAGCAGTTTGTCGAATGCCTCGCCGTCCACCAGAACCTTGGCGGCGTTGGCATTGCCGTCGTCGAACGCGTCCTTGACCGACGAATACGCTTTGCTGATGTTATCGATCGTGGCCTTGGCCTTCTTGAATATTTCGACCACGTTCTTGATCTGCTTGCTGAACTCTTCCGCCTTCTTCAGAGCGTCGATGGCGGTCTTGATGCCGCCGACGCCTTCAACGACACCGCCGGCGCACCCGATCACGGTGCCCAGCATGTCGAGGAACGTGTCGAACGTGAGATCATTTTGCTCGCGCAGGTACTTGATCAGGTCGTCCTTGAACTTCAACTGGCCTTCCACCAGCAGGGTCCGCTGGCGGCGCAGTGCTTCGGAGTGCTTTTCGACTTCGGTCCAGAGACTCTCGATCTGGGGCTTCAGCTTTTCGATCTCGGCGTCGAACTGGGCGAGCTTGAGATCGATCTCCTGCTTGGCCTGTGTAAAGGCCTTCATGCGCTCCTTGTCCGCCAGGCCCTTGTCCAGGTATCGATTGAACTGGTCCTCCACGACCTTCCCGAGCTGAATCAGCTCGCCAGTCCTGCCCATCAAGTTGCTGAGGTTCAGTACCGGCGTCCAGTTGTGGCTGTTGCCGTAGTAATCGAGGCCTTGTTGCAGCCGCATCAACGACACCACCGCGCTGTTGTGGATGCGGGCACGAACCTGCTGCTCCGGCTTTGAGACCTTCGCTGGATCGATCCTGGCCGAGGACTCCGTGAAAGGCTGGTTGATGTTGATCAACCAGGTATAGCCGCCGGCCACCGTGGTCCGTTCGTCGTCGTTCTTCGCGTTGAGGAAGTCCTGATCGGAGGCGTTCTGCGTGGTCAGCAACTGACTCAGGCTGAGCGTCTGCGCGAGTTCCGTAAACGTGTATGCGGGCACGGCTTGGCCGGTGTACGTCCTGCCGTTGAACTTCAGCGGCTCTCCGCTAGCGCCGGTCGATCCTTTACTGCCGGTGCTGTTGGCAACATCGCCCACTGGACCTTCCTGGCCGTCAGGCGCCTTCTGGTCGTCGACGGGCCGGCCGGTTTTTTGGTTGAACATATGGCAGACTGCTCCGGTCCCGCCGCGTCCTCCCGGGCCACGTTCGCCCGGAGTGGCTTGCACACCGCCGTCGCCGCCGGAGGTGCCGTAAACCACGGAGAGCTCAAGGGGCAGCATCACGTTCAGCCCGATTCGTCCGCCTTGTCCCCCGTTCGCAGACAAGCCGGGAGAGCCGGCGCGGCCGCCTTTCGATCCGTTCTTGCCCATTGCTTCTTCAGGGAACCCGTAGCCGTGGTCGGTTTCCACCCCGTTCTTTGAGGTCTTGGCCCCGTCGGGTCCGGCTTCGCCCCGGTTGCCTGCATGCCCGTCCTGTCCACGCCCGCCGCGTCCGCCGCCGGCAAGCAGGGTTAGCCCCGAGCTGAGCCGGCTGCCGAACGCTTTCACGAGGGTTTCGATAGCGGCGTTGCCGATGTGCGCGGCGACCCGCTCACGGATCGTATTCAGCGCGCTGGCCTGGAGCGTGCCGTTGAGGCCCTGCACAGCCAGCTTGATGGGCGTGTCGGACACTAACAACAGATCGCTGCGCAAATCGGTAACTGAGCCATCGGACTTCAGAGTCGCGCTCGCGTCGATCTTGCATGCGAACGCCTGCGTCGCGACGCGCTTGTTTCCCGTGACTTGGGTGGTACCCGTCACCGTCACTCCGGAGACTGAGAGTCGGAGGGCGACCCGGTTGATGGTACTGTCAACCCGCGCGAATTCAACCGTGAGATGGCTGAGACCTTCGACGCGACCGTTCTCGAGCGTGATGACTATCTCGCCAATGTTTTGGATCGTCATCCGGGAGATTTCCATCGACTGCAGCGAGGCGGTGTCGTCGATCTTCAGCGGGTGTTCGGCAAGAATTTGCGAGCCGATGGCGTTCAGTTCAGTGACAGTCTGCGTTCGAGGACCCGATGTCTTGTTCACAACGTGATGCGCGTCGATGACGATACTGCCGGCGTTGCCGCCGACTGTGGCGTTGTCGCCTTCGGTTCCAGCGGCGCCGGGGTTGGCGTCCTTCTGCGTCGGCACGTCGCCAGGCTTGAAATCCTTCTCCGCGTAGGCGCCAGCGACATCCAAGGTTGCCGGTTTCTCGATGATGATTTCGCGCGCGTGCAACTCGATGTTGCGCCCTGGGTTTTGCAGCACGCCTTCGAGAACGATTTGGTCAGCATAAACCTCAAAGTGCTTTTCCGACGCCAGTCGTTTGCCGGGCACGACCTGATACGGCAGATTCGCCTGCGTCAGACGAATGTGGTGTGTATGAATGCTGAGCCGACTGGGTTGATCGTCGACAATTTCGCGATTTAATGCAGCAGCCAGAGCGCGCGCGTTCGTAGTCATCTCGTTGTTAATTCTCCTTTTGGCAAGACCGCTGTAACTGGACTAGATTGATTGCACACGAATTAAGATTGCTGTAGGCATCTTAGACGGTTAATCTCCGCGTTCTCGCGCGGAGCGCCAGAGCAAAGTATTAACCCTTGGTATGATTGGATCCAGTGCCGTCCGATCTATTGGTCCATCGGCGGTCCAAAGAAGTCGGATTTACTGTCACAAGGAAGCCGCGACACTCTACTGAATTTGGGCGCATCTTAAACCATCTCTGCTTGCATGCGCCAGCAGTAGAAGCAAACATGTTCCAGGCGGAGTTTAAGCCTCGGAGAAAGCGATTCTTTCTCTGTGAATTCAAG
>Ga0126311_10001385_pt1 | contig 11759 bp, 10 predicted proteins | sample Plot61_FD_92539 | JGI IMG/M metagenome (GOLD analysis project Ga0126311, IMG submission 92539) | Serpentine soil microbial communities from UC McLaughlin Reserve, CA, USA - Plot61 | ecosystem: Environmental > Terrestrial > Soil > Grasslands | place: USA: UC McLaughlin Reserve, Lake County...
AACCGGGTTTATCTCAACATCGGCCTCTTCAGCGAGGAATGGCTGCTCCACTTCAACCCGCTCGTTGGGGGCAAGCCGACTACTCCCATAGAGATCGCCGTGGCCCGAAAACAGTCGAGCTACTGGGAAGCCACGGAGGCGCAGACGCCCGACATGGCGCTGTTCTTCCTGAAGAGCGCCACGCCGCACAAGCTGAAAGACGCGCCGGGCGGCGAGGCCATTCTCATGCAAGACGCCGCCCTGGTCGAACGCGGCAAGATCGTGTTCGCGGAAAATTGCGCGCGCTGCCATTCGAGCAAGCTGCCTGTGGCCGCCGCGGGCCTCGATCCGGGCGGCTGCTCCGGCCCGGATTATCTCGATTGCTGGAATAAGTACTGGGCGTGGACCAAGACCGAGGACTTCAAGTCGAAGATGCGCGCCATCGTCGCCGCGCCGGATTTTCTCGACAACAATTACCTCTCGGCCGAGCACCGCGTTCCGGTGACGCTGTTACAGACCAACGCGTGCAGCCCTCTGGCGACGAACTCGATCAGAGACAACATCTGGGATAACTTCTCCTCCGAGACGTACAAGAACCTGCCATCGGTCGGAGAGATTACCGTCTATAACCCGATGACGGGCGAGCCCATGAAATTTCCTATGCCGGACGGAGGGCGCGGCTACACGCGGCCCGCATCGCTCATAAGCCTGTGGTCGACGGCCCCGTTCCTGCTGAACAACGCATTGGGCAACTTTAATCCAGACCCGTCCGTCGAAGCGCGAATAGGATCATTCAATGATTCGATCGAAAAGCTGCTCTGGCCCGAGAAGCGAGAGAAGGATTCGGTGCTGGGCGACAAGGTGCCGGGCGTAATCGACAGGACGACGGACAGGTCTTACTTGCGCGTTGCGTCCGGTTACGTGCCTGATAATCTCAAGGGACTCCTCGGCTGGGGGGAGAGCCTCTTCCCGAGTCTATTCGGCGAAGACGGCATTCAGATCGGCCCGATCCCGCCGGGCACCCCCGTAAACCTGCTCGCGAGCTTGAACGTGCTGTCGGACGATTCCGATCTCGCGGGCCGCATAGGTCACGATGCCAAACTGCTCGACCTCGCCCTCAAGATCAAGCGCGATCTGAAAGCGCTCGGAGATAATCCGAGCGACGACGACGCGCGCAGGGTATTCGCTAACCTCGTGGGCCCGCTTATGGAATTGAGCAAGTGCCCGGATTACGTGGTCAATCGCGGCCACTACTTCGGGACCGATCAATTCAAAGAAGAACCCGGCCTCAGCGATCAGGATAAACGCGCCCTGATAGCATTCCTCAAGACCTTCTGACGCGCGGAGCCTCCGCGACTGAAACGGACTGGCGCGCGACGGATCTCGAAAGAGACATCGTCGCGCGCCAGTCCGTCATGAGCGATCCACCCTCCTTCAGGCGCAATCGTCACCAATTCTCGCGGGGAACGCCGCCGCACGCGTCGCCCCGATCTCCGGGGCAGTGACTGGCAGGCCGTTGAAATGTTAAACTTTCGGAAGCCCGTACTTGGGAAGTAGTCTAAATGAAATTGTCTGATATTAAAGCCCTGCTGTTTTTGTCGATCCTCGGATTTTCCTGGAGCGCCTGTGCCGGAGTGGCCGGGCGTGCGGCGGGCCAGGGCGAGCGAGCCGAAAAGCAGGTGAAGTTCAATCCCTCGGGCTCCGAGTTCTCCGTCCTCTTTCCCGGCCAGCCCATCGTAAAGACCATGAAGATGAAGGAGGAGAACGGGAGCCGTAATAAGGTTGTGAGAGCCGAATTGCAGCTCGAAAAAGATCCTTATTTCATCCGCGCCGAGTTCACTCCCAGGCTCTCTCATTCCCTGGAGATTCTTGGCGACGAAGCTCTGAAGGAGGCCGCGCACAGGTACGCGGCGCTCGAAGGGCTCCAAAATACTCGGGTATCGGTGGAAGCGGGGAAGCTCGGCAAGCAGGTCACGACCAGGGGATTCAAGAACGTCGGCGGGACCCCCTGCACATTCGAGATCGTTACATATTACGGCCGCGTGTCGATCCTGGTCCTCTACGCGGGCGGGCCGTCAATCGGATACCCCCCTCAACAGGTGGAACGCTTCTTCGGCTCGGTCAATAAATGAAGCGGCGGGACGTGGGCCAGCCTGACAACCCGTTGTACCCAGGCCCGGTATCTGTTTTACAAAGTAGGGACATATGAGAGGTCCGGCGCTCGCAATCTTATGGGCCTTCATGCTGATGTCGAACAACCCCTCCCGGGCCGCGGCGCAATCGAAAGAAAGCTTGATCCGATTCGCCCCTGTAGAGACCGCGCGGCCGAAATTGTGTTATCTCTCCCCGCAGGCGCACGTGTTGTCACCCGTATTCTTATCGACGATGCCGAACCCGGCACCCTCTGCGAATGACTGAATCCACGCGGTCCCGCGTTTTACGGCGCTGTCGAGTCTCGCCATTATCCTGCGGTCGGAAGCGTTGTGCTGCAGAGTTATGACCCCGCCTTTCCTGGTCATGGTGCCGGTCCCGCTTAACAGGAACCCGTCGCAATTCGAGAACTGATACTCGCCCGAGTTCGAGTCGAACAAAAATACGCTTCCGCTGCTATCATCCTGGACGCATGAATCGAAGGTCGAATCCTGAACTATTTCCAGGTACCTGGAGAACTCCGAGGTATTCCCCAAAGGGTCGGTAGCCGTGGCGGTAATTACCTGGCCGGTGTAAGCAAAGAAGGGAAGGGTCGCCTCATACTCCGCTATGCATTCGTGTTCTATCTGATCGGTCGTCGCGGTGGTCGATCCCAGGTAAGTGCGGCCCTCTCCGAAGCCAGTCAGGTCGAACTCGTCGTTTGAAAAGAACTGGATTGTATAGGTTGTGTCCCTGGCGGTCGTGATCTCGCCTCGTATGGTTATGGCGACTCCATTGGTCCGTGCCAGGTTGAGCTCGGGAAAGTTCTGGAGGCGGTTAGGCCCGCCGTCGCCGTCGCAGCCGTCGTTGGCCGTGACCCCGAGGGGGAACCCGGCCCGTATGGGCTCGGCTTGCGAAAGGCCGCTCAGGTCTATCCCTATCCCTCCGTTCGAGTGAATCGAGTTTGAGAGAATCGCATTCTCCACGCCGCCCCCTTGCAAGTCTGTCACGAGGATTCCGGCCGAAGTATTGAATGCGATAATATTTCCCGCCTTGCGGTCCGGGCCTCCGATCAGATTTGAGTTCGAGCCTTCTACGATCAGGCCGAAAGAGTACCGCGCGTGGATCTCTTCTCGGTAATCCATTGTCCCGGTCGGGTCGGTGCCCAATCGATTGCCCTGGAGCACATTACCGCCGCCCGACTTCAATAGCACCTGTGCGGATGAGAACCGGTTTATGGCCAGGCTTCTGACCGTACTCCCGCCGGCTGAGATGATCAGCCCGCGACCGGGTAAGATGCCGGTCCCGACAATTTCGATGAGAGGAAGGCCCGAGAACCCGGCCTGAGATGATCCGTCGATCGTTACGGCATCGGTGACCTCCGGCAGTTCGGCCTTCGGGCTTATCGTGTGGGTCCCGGCCCCCGCAATGTTGAAACGGATCGTGTCCGGTCCGGGGTTATTGTTTGATGCGATGAGGGCTTCCCGCAGCGTGCAGTCGGAGCCGTCGCAGCTTCCGTCGTCGTGATCGCCCGGGCTGTTGACTACGAAGACCGAGGGCGCGGGCGACCTTGCCGCCGCGCTCATTATGACCGGCATAGCTAACAGTGCCGAAACCAGTATTAATAAAGGGATCGTCTTCATTCGTCTCCTGGGAGTTTGACTCGCGTTCCGGAGTAGCCTGATACTTGTTATCGCAAAAATCCGGACGGCATCCTGATCGGGGATGTGTGAGCTTAGCGCGTTCTCCGCGGCTAATCAAATGCCCGGAGGGAGCACGGTTCTCTATTCGGGGAAATCACGCGATGAACGAAGGAAGGCTTGAGGCAATCTGGATAAAGCGGATGCGCAGGGGCCCGATGGACAGCGCGGAATCAGCGCGCCTCGAGGCGGGGAGGGGAATTGCCGGCAACGCCAACCGGGGCGGGCGCAGGCAGGTGACTCTGATCGAGCGAGAGATATGGGAAGAGATGATGACCCGCCTTGAAGGCGACCTGCCCCCTTCAACTCGCCGCGCGAACCTCATGGTCAGTGGCATTTCCCTGGCGAACAGCCGGGGCCGCACCCTGCGAATCGGCGAGTGCCGAATAAGGATCTTCGGAGAGACGAAGCCCTGTGAGCGCATGGAAGAGGCCCTCTCCGGCCTGAGGGCCGAAATGTACCCGGATTGGCGCGGCGGCGCCTTCGGAGAAGTTCTCGACCATGGATCGATCAAGATAGGCGACCCCATTTCGTGGGAAGGCCCCTGATCTCTGCCTTCACGCGTATCCCTTATCGCGGAAGACCAGAAGATAAACGCCCGCGCCGATCAGGGGGAAAAAGAGTATCAATACGATCAATACAAGCTTGGTCGTCGCATCGCGATTGGACCTTAGAACGTTGCTTATCGCGATTATGTCGAAGATGACAATCACAAGCCAGATCAGGGTGCTGAAAATGCCCATGGTGAATCGACTCTCCTTTTGAATTTGCGGGCGGCGCCTATCGAATCTTTCTTTGACTCATTCAAGAAATCCGAATTGATGCCATCTGCCCGCCCTTTGAGTTACGACACTCTCCTTTTGAAAGTTCAAAGCTGTTGGCCTATCTCTCTGTTCCTGACGGCCCCGGTCGGAGCGCTATTCTTGACATTGATTCCTGCGCGACCCTAGAATCTCCCCGAGGCGCAGTTCCCCCGTAATTAAATCAGGAGCCTGACTTGAATATGCGAATAGGGGGTCTCGAAAGATTGAGGATCACAAAAGCCGTTCTCGCCGTCTTTGCCCTCGGCGCGCTCATCTCCCCTCTGAATCTGACCCTCTCTGCCCGCGCGGTTACGGCCCCGGCCGACGGTGATGTTTCGGAGCCTCGCGAGCTTGAGGTCTTCCAGGGGTATCTCGACCCCGCGCCTCGCGGGATGGACGTGCGATACGCGTGGACCCTTCCCGGCGGGCGGGGTGAAAACATAAAGCTCATCGATATAGAAGTGAACTGGAACCTCGATCACCAGGATCTCGTCGAGGCCGTATCGAATTCCTTCCTCGTGGTCAGGGGAGTCGATCCGCAACCGCAGTTTAATGTCGATCACGGCACGGCCGTGCTCGGCGAGATCGTGGCGGCTCCGGATGGAGTGGGCGTGACAGGGATTGCGCATCGCGCGCAGCTCGGCCTGATAAATCCTGTGACCCAGGGCACTACTCCGAAAGTGGCAGACGCGATAAAGATGGCGACCCGGAGGCTCGACCCCGGCGACATCCTCTTGATCGAGCAGCAGTCGCTCGCGGGCCCGAGATTCGACGGGCTCACGGGCAGGGGCCTCCTGCCGATCGAGTTCGAGAGGCCCGTCTTCGACGCCATTAAGGCGGCGACATCGAAAGGCATTATCGTTATAGAGCCTGCCGGGAACGGTTTCGAGGACCTGGATGATCCCGCCTATAAGGGAGTGTTCGACCGCAGGGTGCAGGATTCGGGAGCTATATTCGTCGGCGCGGGACTTCCCGAGCCCGGCATCTACGGCGCCGGCCCCGACCGCGTCAGGACGGACGAATCGAACTACGGCTCGCGTGTCGATGTTCAGGGATGGGGGCGCTTCGTCACCACCTGCGGGTACGGCCCGTTGAGGAGGGAGCAGGGCCCCAACAAAATATACACGGACATCTTCGGAGCAACCTCGGCCGCCGCGGCGATGGTCGCGGGCGCGGCCGGGGTGCTTCAAAGCATAATCAAGGCACGCGGCCTCGACCCCCTGACGCCCGCGCAGCTAAGGCAATTGCTGATCTCTACCGGGTCGCCGCAAAAGGGAAATCTTCGCCAACGCGTGGGCCCGCGCCCTGATTTGAAAGCCGCTATCGAAGCGCTCACGATCGACGAGCACGACAGGACCCCCCTTATAACGGGGTTAATCTACAAGAAGGGCAAGGGAAACCTCATCATCGACGGCGCGAACTTCCTTACGCGAGACTCGGTCATCGAGATCGACGGGACGGCGGTCCCTCGCATGAAATACCCGAACGAATTCGCCCTGCCCAACGGCACTACCTCGCGCGTGGCTAACAAGGGCAACATCAGCGCGATGCTGCCCGCCGGTGTTCAGGTCGCCGTTACCGTGTTCTCGCCGAGCACGGGTAAACGCTCGGAGCCCGTGGCTTTCACGAATGAGTGATGCGTATGCGGCCCCGCGGGGCTATCTGGCTCGCCCCCCTCCTCGCGGCGACTTGAAAAACAGCTTTAGATCGAACTCGGAGACTTCGATCTTCGCGCGCGCGCCGAAAGGGAATCTATACGTGGCGCGCGCGCCGTCGAGGTAGAGCCTGCCTTCTGGCATCTTCGAGGCTACGACCAGTTGCCGGTCGCTCTCCAGGATTCCGCGCGCGAGGTCGTACCTGTTACCGGGCTGCCGGTACAGCTCGCGGACGAGGTATTGAAAGCGGTGCGACCGCAGGGGAAGGACCTTTCCTCCCGCCGACCTTATCCCCGCCGTAGAGCCTGCGGCCGTCGAAGCCCAGATGCCCGAGCTTCGATGTTCTTCGCGCCTGTTCCCAACCTGTATTATGTACCGGGTCGTCGCGGCGGGCAGCTCGTGGGCTATGAGCACGTCGTTCAACGCGAGCTCGGGAAGCTGCCTGTCGTCGAGCGAAACGCCGAGTCTCGCGAGCCTGAGCGGCTTGAGGCGCGAGTCGAGAATCTCTCCGATGGTTCGGGCGAAAGTCCGCCTGTCGGTCGAGCAGAAATGGCCCACGCTGTCGAGCGGGGCAGAGTTCACCCCGATCATCGCCCCGTCGCGCACGTAATGCGAAGAGGCGAGGGCCGTGCCGTCGCCTCCCACGCTGACGGTGAGGTCGGCGGAAGCGAGCCTTCGCTTAACGGCCCGGGTGAATTTGCGAGAGGTCGTCTCGATGAAATCGATATCCCTCTCCTGGAGGGCCTTGCGGACCCAATCCACCGTGCGGTTGTGTTCGTCGTGGGCGTGGACGAGCCTGCGCGCGGTCGGGTCGCCCTTGTGCGCTAGCTTCGCCGCGCGCGCGCTCTGGCTCAGCGCCGTCTCTTTGATCACAAGAACGCAGCTCTTGATCTCCAATTCAGCTCCTGGAAAAGTAGCCTCTAAAAAGCGTCTGCTAAAAAAAGCGGCCGTTAAAAGAAGCTATACCCGAAAAGAGGCCAGTCGGGTGACTGGCCTCCTTCAGATCGAGTATTGAAGGCGAGGCCCTATTTCCCGACGACCCAGCCGTACTGAGTGTTGGACGGGAGAGCGCCTTCGTCCCTGTACCGGGCCTTCAGCTTCGTGACGTAATCGTCAGGGATTGCGTTCAGCCTCTCCTTGACGTTCACGTTGAACACGCGGGCCGCGTTCAATCCGAATATCTTGTCCTTCACGGCCGGGGTGATCGGCTTGTAGCCGAATCGCCGGATCAGCTCCTCCGGCATCTGGTACCTGCGGAAGGCTTCGATCTGCCATTGGGGCGAGCCCCACCATATGGAATCGGTGCCCCACAGGACGTGGTCCTCTCCGAAAGCCTGTAGGATCATGCCTAGCACGTGGCCGCAGAGCAGGGGGTTCGTTATGACCAGCATGCCGAACGTCGAGCCGAGCTCCATGTAGACGTTCTTCATCTTAGGATTCTTCTTCCGCGCTTCGCAAATATCCGAGACCCAGGGGACGTAGCTCGTGGTCTTGAAATTATCCTGGACGGCCGGGAGCGCCTCGTCGAGCGACTTGAAGCCCGAGTGGTAAAGGACGAAGGTCAGGTCGGGGAAATCCATCGCGGCCTTCGGGATGTCTTTCGGGCTGCAATGCTCGATGTTGAAGCCGGGAAGCGGCAGGCCCTTGTGAACGCAGATGGTCTTGATGCCCACCTTGCGCGAGTATTCATAAGCCGGGTAGGCGATCTTTTCGTCATCCGCCCACCAGCCTTCGCGGTTCGGGCCGAGCGGCTGGCCCGGGTAGCCCTTCCACGCTTCGATCTTCAGCACCTCCGCCTGCCTGTGCATCGCTTCCATGTTGGGCGCGCCAAGGTCGGGCGAAAACAGGCCGTGACTCACGATGCGACGCGAGCGCGCGAGCCCGTTTATCTGGGTGCGGGTCTCGATCATGTCGGCCGGCGGGAGAATGTTGGTGTTGTCGGTCGGAGACGGGAAGCCGGAGATTATGGCGACCAGAGTGTCGCTGTCGAGGAATACTTCCTTTATATAGTTCGCGAGGTAGAGGTCTTCCATCGCGTGCTTGCGCCCCTTAAGCTCGGGGTTCCACCGCTCGCCCATGCGGCGGTAGCCGAGGAGCGGCTGGATCTGGCGGCCCGCCGAAACGTGGTGCGTCTGCACGTCGAAGATGAACTGGTTCTTGGGCCACTTCTCGTCGCGGGCGGCCGTTTCGAACATCTCACTCGCCTCGACATCGAAGAACTTGCCGAAGACGGAGTTCATCGCGATGAAGGCCGCGGCCATGCCGCCCGACGATGCAAGAAACTGGCGGCGCGTCAGCCCCAGCAGCTTCGCGTTACGGCCAGCCAGATCGGTGAGATGGCGCTCGACCCTTTTCTGCTCTTCGGTCTGTTGGAGAGGAAAATATTCCTCGTTGGATATCACCTGCGTGGGGATGGGTAAATTCAAATTCCGATCCTCGTCGAAGTCGGATTTTCGAACCCATCTGCCTGCCGCCTTTCGGGCGCTCCCCTCGGAGCGTGCGGACCTGGATTTCTTCACTTTCATCCTCCAATCCTTTTGAACAGGTCAAACTCATGGCCGCGAGAATCAGCATCCACCGGCCGTCTGCTTTATACCTAAGCCCGGAAACTTAATCAACCGCCGGGGCCATCGCTGCTCCTATCTGGTCGCGACCGGGCGGATCTTTTCCAGGGCCTGGAAGGCTTCGTTCACGATGAGGCTGCCGAAATGCGGCCCGAACAGCGAGATTGTCGACTCGTAGGTTTTGTGACGGTACTCGTCTTCGGAAATGATGTAGCCGAGCGCGTCGTTGGTGAGGCCGAGCAGGAAAGTCTTCTCAAACCCGAGAAGGCGGCCACGCTCCTTGACCTGAAGGTTGAGGATGCTGCTCAGCTCACCCGGTATCGTCACGAATGCGAATCGACTGTCGAAAGAGATCACGTTTACTTCCGTATCGTAGGCGGGGGGGAAGGGCACGCTCGCGGGGAACATCGCGGGCGGCTGGGGCTTGATCGAAAGGGGCGTGCGCGCGACCTTGATCTCTACAACATCCCGCGGGCTCAGCATCAGAGCCACCTTGAATACCTCGGCCGCGAGTATCTGCCCCACGTTTTCGGCCCGCTCCCAGTCGTCTTTGCCGTTGAAGGCCCGGGGCGCTATCGTGCCCTGCGCGCCGTTGGCAAAGATGGCCATCACGCCTCCGCCCATCATCCCTTCGATAGCGTTTCGGGCGTAGCCGACGAAGTCGGCCGAGAACTCGAAGTTCTTCGCGCCCAGAACGGTCGGGTGCGCGGCGAAGTTCATCAACACGGCGATGGGTCTCCCCGTCGCCCGGGAATCCACGCGAATGACTCCGACCTCGGGATCGACAGGCCCCTCGGGGGGCCAGCTCGACCTGAAGCGCGAGATGCCCCGCGCTTCGCCGGCTCCTATGGCGATGTTGGCGGGCTGAAGGTTCTTATTCGCCATAACGACGGCGCGGATCGCGCCCTCTTCATAATGGCGGCGAACCTGCTCGTCGTAGCGACCCGCGAGCGCGGGGAATATCTCCAGGTAGGCGCCTCCGCCCGCGTGCGTGTGCGAAGACATAACGAATATGCGGTCGCGAAGTATTCCGGTGGCTTCAGAAGCCATGGCCTGGATGCGGGTGACCATGCCGTGATCGAAGCCGAGGTGATCTACGCTCACGAAAGCGATCTTACTGTCGCCCGTATCGATTATGAGCGCGCGGGCTTCGGTCGGGTCATGCACGCCCGTCGACGGCTTGCCGAGTCTCGCCCCGTACCCGGCAAGCGGGGTCCCCGGGGGCGGCGTGATGTCGGCCTTGCCGGTCCCGGCAGCTAACCTGCTTTGAGCTAAGCTGCTTTGCGCGCCCGCTGCCACGGGGCAGAAGACGAGCAGCAACAGCGCGAAGACAACGGAGATCGGTTTTTTCATGAAATGGTGCCGCCGCCGTCCACGACTACCGTGTGGCCGGTTATGTAGCTGGACGCGCCGCTCGCGAGAAACACCGCCACGCCCTTCAGCTCTCCCTCGCGGCCGACGCGGCCCATTGGGACGGACGCCTCGATCTGCTCCTGCGCCGCTTCGAGGACCCTTTCGGTCATGCGAGACGGGAAGAAGCCGGGCGCGATTGCGTTGACCCTGACGCCCCGCCGCGCCCACTTGGCCGCGAGCTCTCGCGTCATAGCGATCATGCCGCCTTTGGCCGCCACATAGCCGACGATGTGCTGCCCGGACTCGGTGGAGCCACTCAGGCCCGCGACCGAGGCCACGTTTATGATCGAGCCCGCCTTGCGCTTCAGCATCTCGCGCCCCGCCCGCTGAGAGAAGAGGAACGCGCCCGTAAGGTTCACTTCGAGCACGACGTTCCATTTGTCGATCGGCATCTCTTCGGCGGGAGCGCCCCAGGTGATGCCTGCGTTATTGACGAGGATGTCTATCTGCCCGTAAGTCCGGATCGTCTTTTCTACCGTCTCCTGAACGTCCGCGGGTTTCGAGACATCGCAAAGCATTCCTTCGCATTTGAACCCGCGCGCTCGGAATTCATCGACCGTGGGCGTGAGCCATTGCTCGCGCCGCGCGAGCAGCATCAGGGACGCCCCTGCTTCGGCCAGCCCCTCGGCCATCTCCTGCCCGAGTCCGCGCGAGCCCCCTGTCACAAGGGCCACTTTGCCGGAGAGGTCAAACAGATCCTTCAGATTCGGCACGTCTGGCAGTCTCCTTACTTGCAATCTATTTTCGATCTCTCAAGCTTACTGACGGAGGTTTCTTCGATAGCCATGCGGCGGGTACATTACTACTAATTCAACCGGGTTTCAAGCGCGGCCGGCTCGGCGGGCCCGTCCCGCCGGGCCCCTGCCCGCGTCAGCGCAACCGCGAAGGGCGCGACAAGAGGTGTAGGGCCGAAACGCGCGGGTGACGTACTTTTCTTCGCAGGCATCGGGCTGCGTTCGCCTCACCTGAAATTGAAGGTGCGGCGGACGGCGGCCATGTCGAAATACCTGAGCGCCCGCCGATAGTCGTAGTCGATCTGGGCGCGGAGCGCGTCGACGGATTCGAATTTCTCTTCGCCCCGCAGCCGGTGCAGGAACCGCACGCGAATCTTCTCGCCGTAAATCTCCTTATCGAAATCCATGACGTGGGTTTCGACCGTGATATCGGGGTCTCCGCCGAACGTGGGCTTGTGCCCGATGTTGGTGATAGACCGCCTCCACTCCCCCTCGATTAGCGTGAGAGTCACGTAGACCCCGTTGGCGGGGATGACGAAGTTGTGGGGCTTCAGGTTGGCCGTCGCGTATTTGAGCTGAGCCCTGGCGACCTTACTGCCCTCGATCACCTTGCTCTCGATCCCGTAAGGCCGCCCTAGCATGCGGCGCGCGAGGTTGACCCGGCCCGCGCTGAGGAGGCGGCGAATCAGGGTCGAGCTGGCGCGCCGGTTCCTGATGACCACCTCGGGAACCTCTTCCGCGACGCGCGCGAGGCGCGAGGCGACCTGCTTTAGAAGCTCGA
>Ga0126311_10001387_pt1 | contig 11754 bp, 10 predicted proteins | sample Plot61_FD_92539 | JGI IMG/M metagenome (GOLD analysis project Ga0126311, IMG submission 92539) | Serpentine soil microbial communities from UC McLaughlin Reserve, CA, USA - Plot61 | ecosystem: Environmental > Terrestrial > Soil > Grasslands | place: USA: UC McLaughlin Reserve, Lake County...
ACGCCGTCACTTCCTCGTCAGTTGCTTTAATCTTGCTTTCCAACTTATCGCTCGCGTATTTTCGCGCCACCGTCTGGGCTTGCTGCAACACGAGCTGCAAGCGGACCTTTTCATCCTTGTCCAATCCCTGATCCAGTGCCTTCTTTTCACCGATATAAATCCGGCCAAGCTGGTTCTTGATCATGTTTAGCCGATCAGCTGGAATTTCCTGTCCGGCCATTTGCGGATCTTTGCTCTTCACGTCGGCAAGGACTTGATCCAACTTGTGCTTATTAAGGGGTTGTTTGAAAAATTCTTCGACTTCGCTGTCGTTGATGTCAGGGCTTTTGTCGCCCTGTTTCTCAAAATAGGCTTGCGCAAGCACGGACGATCTCTGTAACTCCAATTGCCGCTTCATGTCGGGGGTGTTGGCCACGCCGTTCGCCTCTGCTTCCTGGGCAAGAGCCAGCAGTTGTCGCACGTTTTGCGCGAAATCTTTGCGCGCTGCTTCGTCAACCGCGAGCCGCGCGCGCATTTGCGGCGGCAGATCTTCAGCGATGAGCGCCATGTCCTGAGGCGTGAGTTCGACGGGACCCGTTTTTCGAGCCTTGACCTGCCAGTAGATCAGCCCCATGGCAAAGACCATTGCCACGGCGGCGGCGATGAGAGCTTTTCTTGTAGAATTCAAAATACTTTCCTTTCCTATTGGTGCTGCACCAGCTCGAGCAGCACTCCATTTACCGATGAGGGATGAACAAAAGCAACGAGACAACCACCCGCACCCACTCGCGGCGTTTCGTCAATGAGCCGTGCTCCTTTATTCTTCAGTTCAGCGAGCGAGGCGTGGATGTCGGCAACCTCGATTGCAATATGGTGCATTCCCGGCCCGCGTTTTTCGAGAAACTTTCCGACTGCCGTATCGGGACTCAATGGCTCGAGCAGCTCAACGTGAGTGTCGCCCACCGCCAGCATGCATACCTTGACGCCCTGTTCTGTGACCTCTTCAGTGGAGTCGATTTTCAACCCGAGCGCATCGCGCCATACGGCCAGACCCGCTTCGATGCTTTTTGTGGCTATTCCGATGTGATCAACTTTCAGCAGCCTGAATAATCTCCTCAACGGCAGAATATGGGTCTCGTTGGCGCGTTGCAACTTCCTCTGCGAGCTGGTTAAGCATAGCAACCGAGGCATCGGTTCCCAAAACGCGCGCGAGCAGACTTTCCCGCAAAAGCTCGACAATTCGCCACCGCGCGATAGCCCGCCGGCGCTCGTTGTTTACGCGAGGTCCGAGCTGTGCCTGCGAAAAACCCTCAATTGCCTGCGCCAACTCGCCGACCCCGTGATTTTCGGTAGCAACAGTTTTGACGATGGGCGGGTCCCAGCCGTCTTCGCGGGATGCCAGCGATAGCAGCGATTCCAACTCCTTTTGAGTTGCGTAAACACCTTCTTTATCCGCTTTATTGATAACGAAGATGTCGCCAATCTCCATGATTCCGGCTTTGATGGCCTGAATATCGTCGCCCATGCCGGGGACTAAGACCACCACGGAAACGTCAGCGGCTTTGACGACTTCCACTTCGTCCTGGCCGACGCCGACTGTCTCGACGATGATCTTTGCGTAGCCTGCGGCATCCAGAATCGCGACTGCGTCGACTGTCGCGCGTGCCAAACCGCCGAGATTGCCGCGCGTGGCCATCGAGCGAATGAAAACCCCCTCGTCCAGCCCCAGCGTCTGCATTCGTATGCGGTCGCCGAGGATCGCGCCGCCGGAGAAAGGGCTCGACGGATCGACAGCGACGATGCCGACGCGCTCGCCGTTCTTGCGATAGAACATGGCAAGCTTATCGACGAGTGACGACTTACCGGCGCCCGGTGCGCCCGTAATCCCGATGAGCAGGGCGCCACGCGAGCGTTGATAGATGTCCTTCATCAACGCGGCAGCACCGTCCGCGCCATCCTCAATCTTTGAGATGGCACGCGCCACCGCCGCCGCCTCACCGCGGCTCACGCGCTCAGTCAGATTACTCGTCATTGCCGATTGCCAATTGCCGATTGCCAATTGGTTACAATGCCGGCTTCAAAATCGGCAATCGGCAATTGGCAATCGGCAATCTAGATTTGTCTCAGCAGCTCACGGGCGATGATGATCCGCTGGATCTCCGAGGTTCCTTCTCCGATCGTGCATAGCTTCGAGTCGCGCCAGTATTTCTCAGGCGGGTAGTCTTTCGTGTAACCGTATCCGCCGTGTATCTGGATCGCCTCCTCGCAGACTTTCACGCTCACCTCAGACGCATACAACTTCGCCATGGACGACTCTTTCGTCGTCTTCTTGCCTTCATCCTTCATCCACGCCGCACGATACATCAGCAGGCGCGCCGCATCGATCTGCGTCGCCATATCAGCCAGTTTGAACTGGATCCCCTGAAACTCCGCAATCGGTTTTCCAAACTGCTGCCGCTCTTTTGCATATCGCACGGCCGACTCATACGCGCCCTGCGCGATGCCGACCGCCAACGCAGCGATGGAGATACGACCACCATCGAGTATCTGCATCGCATTCACAAACCCGTGCCCCTCCTGGCCGAGCAGTTGATCCTGCGGCACGAAGCAGTCTTCAAAAACCACGCTCGCCGTTTCCGAGGCGCGCAGTCCCAGCTTGTTCTCCTTTTTCGAAGGCGAGAAACCCTGCATGCCTTTCTCGAAGATGAACGCTGAAATGCCTTTGCTTTTTTGCCCCTTGTCGGTCACTGCCATTGCCACGCAAGTGTCACCGTGGATGGCGTGCGTGATGAAATTCTTCGAGCCGTTTACGATCCATCCACCATCGGCGCGGACGGCGGTTGTTTTCGTTCCCGACGCGTCTGAGCCCGCGCTTGGCTCAGTGAGTCCCCAGGCCCCGAGATGCTCGCCACTCGCTAACGGCAAGAGATATTTTTTCCTCTGCTCTTCGGTGCCGTACTGGTAGATGTGATTTGAACAAAGCGAATTATGCGCGGCCACAGAGATGCCCACCGATCCATCGACGCGCGAGAGCTCTTCGATGATGGTCGCATACTCGACATAACCCATACCGGCGCCGCCGTACTCTTCCGGAAAAAGCACGCCCATCAAACCGAGCTCCGCGAGTTTTGGTTTGAGCTCGATGGGAAAGTGCTGTGATTCATCCCACTCGAGGACGTGAGGCGTGATCTCCGATTGAGCGAACTCGCGCACGCTCATCTTGATCTGTTGTTGCTCTTCAGTTAACTCAAAATGCATAGTGATGGTTTTTGTAACACAGATTAGACGGATCCGTGAAAACCGATCAGTCGGATCTGCGCAATCTGTGGCTCTGCTTTTTCATCATTCTCGTGACTTCTCCCGGAGACAAAAATCGCCAGTACCCGGGCTTCAGATTCTCGTCGGCCAAAAACCCGATCCGCGTGCGCCGCAGCTTTATCACTGAATGTCCGATCAGCTCAAACATGCGTCGCACTTGCTGATTACGTCCCTGGTGCAACAACACTTCGTACCACGCGTTGGTCTGTGTCTCATTCAGCTTTGTGATTTTTGCGGGTGCAGTGCGAGTGCCGTCTTCCAGAGTAATTCCACGCCGGAGTCTTTCGATGCCGCTTTCCGTCGGCACACCCTTCACTTTAACTTCGTAAACTTTCTGGACGCGGTTACGCGCCGCCGTTACGTGGTTTGTGAAGTCGCCGTCGTTCGTAAGCAGCAACAGACCTTCAGTGTTGAAGTCGAGACGTCCGACAGGATGGAGCTTTCCGAGCGACGGAGGTAACAGCTCGGTTACTAACGGCCGGCCTTCAGGATCGGACACACTCGAGAGGTAACCCTTCGGCTTGTAGAGGAGCACGTAGACTTTTTCGCGAGACTTTAGCTGAGGATTGATGAGCTTGCCGTTGACCTTGATGTGATCCTTTTCGGGATCAGCCTTCGTGCCGAGCTCAGTGACGACCTCGCCATTGACCGTAACACGGCCGGCAGCAATCAGCTCTTCCGCATGCCTGCGTAAGGCGATGCCGGCCGCGGCGATCAGTTTTTGCAGACGCTGCTCCATAACGGGAAATTGCCAATGGTCGATTGCCAATTGCCAATCGGCAATCGGCAATCGGCAATACTTCAGCTGCCTCCACTCAAGTCGTGAAAGTCCTCCACGCTCGGCAACTCCGATAAATCTTTCAACCCAAACTGCAACAAAAACTCTTTCGACGTTCCGTACATCATCGGCCGGCCGACACTCTCCTTGCGTCCCTTCGCCACGATCAACTTTTTATCCAGCAAAGTCTTGATCGACGACGGCGACTGCACGCCGCGTATCTCGAGAATTTCAGGCACAGTCACCGGTTGTCGATAGGCAATGACGGCGAGCGTCTCGAGCGATGCGATGCTGAGCTTCGCGCTTGGTCGCGTTTTTAGAAACGCACGCACGTGCTCGTGATACTGAGGGCGCGTTGCGAACTGCCAACCGCCGGCGACTTCACGCAGCTGCAACCCGCTGTTGCGTCTGTTGAACTCCTGCGCGAGAGCCTGGACAGCTTCGCTGATGACGCCTTTGTCTTCCTTGAGAACGTCCGCAATCGTCTTCACGCTCAACGGCTCATCCGCCACAAAGATCAGCGCCTCGATCACCGCGGCGCGCTCGGCCTGGCTCTGCGGCGACGACAATGGTCCATCATCAGCGCCTTCTTCATCCGTGGCTCCCGACGTTTGCTCAGCCTCGGCCAACATCGCCGCCAGCTCACGGCTTGCCTCTTCGTTCAGTGCCGCTTCATCGAGTGGCTCTTGATTGACAGTCTCTTCGTTGCTCGCCATCTGTTTGGTTAAGTTGTGCGCGCGACGATGTCGCCAAAGGTCTCGCGCTGAAATAGTTTCACCTCAGTCGTTCTCACTAACTCCAAAACTGATAAGAACGCCAGCACCAGCTCCCGCCGCGATCGCGCGCGCTCAAAAAAGACACGCAGGTTCAGCTCGCCTGACGACATCACCATGTTGCGCAAGCGCTCGAGCATCTCAGCCATCGAGATCTCTTCACGCTCAATCTCGAGCAGCTTCTCTTCCTTGTGTCGCGCGAGAATGTCCTGAAAAACTTTCAGCAGATCAAACAGTCCGACTGCGACCTCGGGATTGTTCTTGTCAGTCTCCAGCTCCGCACGCTTGAACACCGCCTGCTCAACGGTCGCACGTGACCAGAGCATCTGCGCGGCGGCTTTGTACTTCTGATACTCCAGCAACTGATTTACTAATTCAGTGCGCAGATCCTCCTCTTCCTCCGGCGGCGCCATAGGATCGCGCGGCAGCAGCATCTTCGTTTTCAACTCGATCAGCGTCGCGGCCATTACCAGAAAATCGCCTGCGACCGAGATGTCCATCTCCTGCATAACGCGGAGATAGCGCAAGTACTCGTCAGTGATGCGCGCAACGGGAATGTCGTAGATGCTGACGTGCTCCTGCCGGATCAAATGCAGCAGCAGGTCGAGTGGTCCTTCAAACTCACCGAGCAGGATCTTCAAATCGTCGGTGGTATCGTCAGCGACGATATGAGGCATCGCGCCGGCGACGTTCAATAAGGTTCGCTCTTCGGGAATTTCGGGAGTGTTATCGTCTATCAAATCCGTATTATCCGCGGTTTAACTTAGGCCGGTCCTTTCAAATACCTGAGCCAGAGTCACGCTCGCAATCTGCTCTGCCTTTTCGCGGCCCTGGTCGAGGATCGCGTCGAGCTGCTCGTCGCTGATCTCCGTGATACGTTGCTGGATTGGTCGCAGAAACTCGATAGTCACGTCAGCCAGATCGCCTTTCAACTGCGCATAACCTTTGCCCGCGAAGTGCTCTTCGACTTCCTGCGCCGTCCGGCCCGTAATGAGGTGATAGATCTCGAGCAGGTTGTTGATCGCAGGCCGCGACTCGTCAAAACGGATCTCAGTTCCTGAGTCAGTGACGGCACGCTTGAACTTTTTTTGGACCGTGTCTGCGTCGTCCATCAACAACACGCAGCCGTTTGGATCGTCATCCGACTTCGACATCTTCTTCGCCGGATCGGACAACGACATGATCCGCGCGCCGATTTTCGGGATGTAGGCGTCGGGCACTTTGAACGTCTCGCCGTAATCGCGATTGAACCTGATCGCGACGTCGCGAGTCAGCTCAAGATGCTGTCGCTGATCGTCACCAACGGGTACGAGATCCGTCTGATAAAGCAGAATGTCTGCAGCCATCAACACTGGATAGTCAAACAAGCCGACGGTGATGTTTTCCTGCTGCTTGCGCGCCTTGTCTTTGTACTGTGTCATCCGGTCGAGCTCGGCCATTCGCGCGACGCAGTTCAATACCCACGTCAGCTCCGCGTGCTCTTTCACGTGTGACTGAACGAAGATGGTGGAGATTTGTGGATCGATTCCTACCGCGAGATAGATCCGTGCGAGGTCCCTGGTTTTCTCCGAGAGCAGCGCAGGGTTTTGCGGGACCGTGATCGCGTGCAGGTTCACGATGCAGAAGAAGCTTTCGTATTCGTGCTGCAACGCGACCCAGTTGCGCAACGCTCCCAGGTAGTTTCCGAGGTGAACATTGCCGGTTGGTTGCGCGCCGCTGAAGATTCGTTTGGTCATCACACGCCGAGATAAAGCAGATAGGCAACAAACTCAATGACAGGCCCGATAATCGCGTTCAGGACACCCATGTAAATCAAAATCATGAGAATAATGAAGCCGTATTGCTCGAGTATCTCCATCATGGGTCGCATGCTGGCCGGCAAAAAAGTGTCGAGCACTTTACTGCCATCAAGTGGAGGAAACGGCAGAAGATTGAAGACTGCCAGCGAGATGTTCATTATCAACATGTCGCGCAGGAAGATCCCGACCGGTTCCTGTAACGATTCCGGAAGCTGCGCGCCGCCACCTGTCATCAATATGACCTTCAGGATAACGAATCCGATGGTGGCGAGAATAAGGTTCGCCAGAATTCCCGCAATCGAGACCATGACGTTCGCCAGATCCTTGTGGCGCCAGCGCAGCGGGTTTACAGGAGTGGGCTTGCCCCAACCGATTAGCGGTATCGATGCCACAGCTCCGCCCATCGCGCCAAAGATAAATCCGACAATCGGAATCAATAGCGTTCCAATCGGATCGGTGTGAGCGACGGGATTGAGCGTGATGCGGCCCAACAGTCGTGCGGTATCGTCGCCAAACTTGTAAGACATCCAGGCGTGCGCCGCCTCATGTGCCGAGATCGCCAGCAGCAGCACAACCATGTAGATCACGAGTTGTGGAATAAGTTGTTCGGGACTCAATTGAACACTCGCGCTAACAAGAAGTTCGGCTACTTAACCACATTCTCACGCAAAGGCGCAAAGGCGGACTAGAAATAGAACTTGTTCATTCCATCTCTGTTTATCTATTTGCTTCTCAACCACGTAATAATGTGCCTTTAATTTCGATGGGCAGACTGTAAACTGAGTCTATCGAAACGACCGCCATCTCTCCTGTGGCACTAAACGCCAGTCCGATAAGATTGATCCCTGCCACGACCAGTTTCGCGTCATTACCATCAGGCGAGATGCGAACAATCCCACGCCGCCCACGCAGCGCCGCCGCCACGTACAAGTTGCCGTCACGATCGAACGCGAGTCCCTGGGGCCGGCCAAGACCTTTAAAGAACATGTCTATGTCGCCGTCAGGATTAATCCGGCAGATCGAATCGAAGCTCGTGACCGTTGGTCCACTGACGTACAGCGAGTCGTCAGCACCAAACGCGAGGTGAAACGCTGAGACTGATGGCTCGAGTTGTGTCCACGCTCGCTCTTCACCGATGCCATTCACTTTGAAGATTGTTCCCGTGCGATCGCCGATGTGCATCAACCCGTCGCCGTCGAAGGCGATGCCGGTCGCAACGCCGAGATTGCGCGCAAACATGACGGCTTCTTTGAACGGAGTGATCTTGTAGACGATTCCTTCGAGCCTGCTGGTCACGAACATCTGACCGTCTGGACTGAACGCGATACCGGTCGGATTTGGAATGTCGCCGGAGAATTCAGAAACATCACCACTGATGTCGATTCTAAACAACGTCACCGGCAGCTCTTCGCCACGTGAACCGGAACGAGTGACAAAGAGTGCTCCGTCGTCAGGATCGAAGGCGGGATTTGCAACGGGATGAAGATCGCTTGCGAGTTTTCTTCCGACGGTGAGGTACGCCGGCTCGCTCTCGTTAGCACCGCTCGTCAACGTGACCGGAACCCTGCCCCCCTTTGTCTCAGGCACAATCGCCAGCACACGCCGCGGGCTGAGCGCGACGACCTGCGCCGCCGCATCGCCGATACGCACGACACACCGCGACGGCTCACGCGTGTCAAAGCCGGTGCAGTCAATGACGATCTCGCCGCCGGCAATCGCATAAGGCGGATCGATATTCAATATTTTAGCGGTGCCAGACATAATGAGGCGGTTCATCATAATCTACAGCTACGAAAAGGCACAAAAGACGCAAATGACTGGATCGCCATTTTGTGCCCTTTGGGCCTCTTTGTGGCGGTTCTCGTATGTTATAATTCGCCCCCGCATAGGAAGGAAAAGGCTATTACCACCGTTCTAGGCAACACTGTAGGGCTGAAACCAAATCAACTGCGGCGCATCGAAAAGCTGTACACTCGGCGCATACCTCCAGATCAAATCGTCACGCCTGAGTTTGCGCGCCAGCTAGGCGAACTCTCTCACGAAACACGACGCCAGATCGGAGCCCTCATCGATCGCCAGGGTCACATTCAATACGTGATGGTCGGCGATAATCGCCGCATCGAGCTGCCTGACTTCAAACGCGTTCGCGTTGCTTCGGGAAGATTTCGCGGTCTTCGTTGCGTGCACACGCACCTCCGCGGCGAGCCACTCACGCAGGACGACTTAACAGACCTTGCCCTGCTTCGTCTCGATCTCATGGCCGCGATCGACGTCGACGGTGAATCAGGACTGCCGGGCCTCGTGCGCGCAGCACACTTGTTGCCCTTGCACTCGGGCGATCTCGACAACGCAACCACACCTGAGCTCTACGCCTTCCTCGAACCAAAGATCCCGTCGCAACTCGATCTCGACTTCCGGGCACTCATCAACTCGCTCGAAGAAGAGATGGCGCGGAACCGCCGCACAGCGCGCCGGGCGGAAGTGCGCGATCGCACGATTCTTGTCGGGGTTGCCACTGGTTCGTTGGCGGACGCTGAAGAGTCGATGGCAGAACTTGCCGAGCTCGCTGCGTCGGCAGGTGTCGTGGTCCAGGACCGGATTATTCAACGTCGAAGCGCAATCGATCCGCGCACCGTACTTGGTCGCGGTAAACTGGACGAGCTCATCATTCGCGCACTACAACTCGGCGCGGACATGCTTGTCTTCGACAGCGAGCTTTCACCCGCGCAAGTGCGATCGTTGTCGGAAGCAACAGATCTTAAAGTCATCGATCGTTCGCAGTTGATCCTCGACATCTTCGCGCAACGCGCACAGTCGAAAGAAGGAAAGATTCAGGTTGAGCTCGCGCAGCTGAAATACCTGCTGCCACGTTTGATAGCGGGCCAGGATTCGGCGTTCTCACGTTTGGCCGGCGGCATCGGCGGCAGAGGTCCCGGCGAAACGAAACTGGAAACGGATCGTCGTCGCGTGCGCGATCGTATCAACCGGCTCGAGCGCGAGATTGAAGCACAGCGACAGCGTCGTCAGGAGCGTCGCAAAGGGCGAACCAGGCAGGGGCTGCCGGTCGTCTCGATTGTCGGTTACACCAACGCCGGAAAATCCACGCTTCTCAACGCCTTAACCAAGAGCGACGTGCACGCCGAGCAGCGTATGTTTGCCACGCTCGATCCAACTTCGCGCAGACTACGACTGCCGCGCGAGCAGGAAGTGATCATAAACGACACTGTCGGTTTCATACGCGCGCTGCCGCCCGATCTGCTGTCGGCTTTCCGCGCGACACTCGAAGAGATCAGCGGCAGCACGTTGCTGATTCACGCGGTAGATGTTTCGAACCCACGCTGGGTGCAACAGGTTCAGTCAGTAAAGCGAATTCTAGCCGAGCTGAAGCTCGCCGAGATTCCGTCGATACTCGCTTTCAACAAGGCTGATCTTGTTGATGCAGAGACTGTTGAGGCGGCAGTTCGACAGGCGCAGCAACTCGATGGCGGTGAGACCGTCGTGATCTCTGCGATCAAGCCGTCGACTCTCGACGCTTTGCTGGAAAAGGCAGGAGCGGTCTTGGCCCGCAACCTCGCCGCCGCTTAAGACTTAGTCACAAAAAGGCACAAAAGCACAAATGAACTACGAAGAAAGAAAACGTAGCCGTATTCAGAATTAATCTTTTGTGCTTTTTGTGCCTTTTGTGGCTAAGTTTTTGCTGCTCTTGAGGCAGTTTATGGGACTTCGTCCACGATTCAAAACCCCCTTCAGTCAGGCGCGCGATAAGCTGATAGCTTACGCAATGCAGCCGCTGATGGTGTTCCAGCCGCGCACGCGTTTTCTGATCGCATCCGGCATCCTTGTTCTATTAACCACTCTCCTCCTGCTCACGAATCGCGGCTCTAGTTTCAACGAAAACTACCAACTCGGTGAGGTTGTCACCCGCTCGATCATCGCGCCTACCGATCTGACGGCGGTGGACCAGGCCGAGACCGAAAAGCGTAAGAACATCGCCAGGGAGCGCACCCGCCCTGTCTTCAATTTCGATTCGAGCCGCGCCGAAACGTCAGTCCAAAGCTTTCGCTCGGCCTGGGAAGATCTCCAGCAACAAGCAACCACGCCCGGCCAGAACAAGTCGTTCATTTGGAACGGTGAAGGTGGTCCCGCAGTCGCAAGAGCAATCGTTTCGCACAACTTCAACGAAGCGGATCTGGATCGCATCGCGTCGATCATTCGTGAGATCGGCGCCGGATACATTTACGACGACGCTGATGCAGAACGTTTGCTACAGGAGATCGTGCTGGTCGACGTTCGTAATCCCGTGGCACAGTTCATAGTGCCTGCGCCACGTACGAGAATGGCCGCCCTGTCGGCGGCTCGGCGCAGTCTGGAACAGCGAATCGTCAACCTGCCGGGCTGGTCCGCCGAACAAAGAACGGCGCTCACTGCCGCCTTAGCGCCGCTGATTCGACCAAACGTCGTTCTCGATCAACCCGCCACTGCGACGGCTCGTGAAACTGAGGCCAGCCGCGTCGAGCCGGTCGTGATCTCGCTGAAACGCAATCAGGTGATCGCGCGCGAAGGTGACACCGTCACGCCCGGCATTCTCGCTCAAATTTCGGCGATAAAAACCGCCGGTCACACGGGCCGGCCCTGGCAGAATTTCTTCGGATTGCTGCTGATCGTCATTGCCGTTTACTGGTTCGCGTGGAAGTTTGCGGAACACAGAATCGGCAGCCTTCCAAAACACAAGGCGTTTGCACTTGTCGGCTCCGCCATCCTCGTGCAAACAGCGTTGATGAAAGTGGGCTTCACTTTCGGCGACAGCGTCGCGGTCCGGATGCAACCGCCTTTCAACGATCCGGTGATCTGGAACTTTGCGATTCCGTACGCTGCCGCGGCGCTGCTGGTGGCGATGCTGGTCGACACACAGCTCGCATTCCTGGTGGGAATCATCACAGCGCTGTTCGCGGGAATGCTGGCGCCGAGCGGAATGCAAAAAGCAATCTTCGCGATGGTTTCATGTTCCGCAGCGATCTACGGCATCGGCCGTTATCGCGAGCGACAGTCTGTCACGCTCGCGGGTCTGCTCGTCGGCGCCGTGAACGTGGTGATGGCCCTCGCGCTC
>Ga0126311_10001388_pt1 | contig 11753 bp, 8 predicted proteins | sample Plot61_FD_92539 | JGI IMG/M metagenome (GOLD analysis project Ga0126311, IMG submission 92539) | Serpentine soil microbial communities from UC McLaughlin Reserve, CA, USA - Plot61 | ecosystem: Environmental > Terrestrial > Soil > Grasslands | place: USA: UC McLaughlin Reserve, Lake County...
CTCGCCAGGAGCGAGCGTGGTTTCCTGCGGCATTGCCTTCACCACGTCAGCCGAGTTGATCCGCGGCAGCTCGTTATCGTTTGTATTTGCCGGCCCCCTGGCACACGCCGCGACGAGCAAGCTCAAAAGCAGTAACGGTAGGAGTTGTTTCACACAGTCAGTTTACAGGATTTACATGATTTTTCAGGATTAACATGAGAATGATGCGTGTGGCACAAGCGGGGGCAAGCCCCCTTCCTGACTTGTTAGTGCCCGAGGCGCCTTAGAAATTAGCAGTTCTATTTGAGCTTTGTAAGCCTATTTGGAATAGTAGTCCTATTTGGGGATTAGTAAACCAGGAATAGAACAGGTCCGGAAGGGGGCTTGCCCCCGCTGATGGCCAGAATCTTGCTCTCCTTTTGTGCTTTTTGTGGCTACTCTCCTTCGTCGCCGTCCCGGCCGTCAGACTTTTTGATCCCAAACTTTTCCAGACGATATTGCAGCGTGCGGAAAGTAAGACCAAGGAGCTTGGCGGCCTTGGTGATGTTGTAGTCCGTCTGCTCCATTGCCTGCGTGATCAGATTGCGCTCGACGTCTTCGAAGTTAATCCCCTCTGCGGGCAGCTTGAACGCACCTTCCGCTGCTGGTCCAACTTCCTGATGCAGCTCTGTCGGCAAGTCTTCCGCGGTGATCAGATCACCTTCACTTAGCAGAATCGCGCGCTCAATTGCCGACTCCAATTGCCGCACATTCCCGGGCCAACTGTATTCGAGCATCAACTTCTTCGTCTCGGGCGTTAGACCAGTGACAAATCGCGACGCGTTCTTTGTGTGCTTCTTGAGGAAGTAGTCGATCAATACCGGAATGTCCTCGCGTCGCTCGCGAAGCGGCGGCACGTCGATAGACAACACGTTGATGCGGTAATACAGATCGTCTCGGAAACGACCGTCTGCTACCATCGCCCGCAAGTCGCGGTTCGTGGCCGCGATCACGCGCACATCAATGCTGATCTCGTGTGTACCACCAACACGCCGGATCTTTCGCTCCTGGAGCGCGCGCAAAAGCTTGGCCTGCATGCCAACGTCGAGCTCACCGATCTCATCGAGAAACAACGTCCCGCGATCGGCGATCTCAAAGAGGCCTTTCTTCTCGGCATGCGCACCGGTGAAGGAGCCCTTCTCATGCCCGAACAGCTCCGACTCAAGCAGGTTCTCGTTAATGGCAGCGCAGTTGACGGCCTGAAACATCTCGGTCGTGCGCGGTGACTGGTTGTGAACGGCCCTCGCGATCAACTCCTTGCCCGTGCCTGACTCGCCACGCACCAGCACCGTCGAATTGGATCGCGCCACTTTCAAAATCATCTTCTTCACGGCGTCCATCTTCGGAGATGCCGAGATGATTTCGCTGTCGATCTCATTAAGACGATCGAGGGCGCGATTAATCGTCTCCAGTAGCGCGGCTTTGTCGTACGGCTTCTCCAGGTAGTCGAATGCGCCACGGCGCAACGCTTCTTTGGCGGATTCGATTGAGCCGTGCGCAGTGAGCAGGATCACGATGATGGACGAGTCGTAAGCGAGCAGGTGTTGCAGCAGCTCGATACCGTCCATGCCGGTCATCTTTAGATCGGTCAGAGCGAGATCAAACCGTCGATCTTTTGCAAACTTGAGTGCTGCTTCGCCCGAGGCTGCGGTCGTAACGTCGTAGCCTTCGTCACTCAGGATCATCTCGAGAATCTCTCTTTGAGATTTCTCGTCGTCAACTACCAGAATGTTCTTTCGTGGCATGTCTGTTCTCACTCGCCGGTAGAGTTATAGTAAACGTAGTACCGCTGCCTTCCTTTGATGCGACACTGATCGTGCCGCCGTGATCGTCGATAGCTTTCTTCACAATCGCGAGTCCCAGGCCCGTGCCCGTCTCCTTCGTTGAAAAGTACGGCTCGAACACTTTCGAAATGTCGCCGGCTGCGATGCCGCAACCGCTGTCTGTGATTTCAACCTTAACAGAGTTTGCTTCCCCGTTTGAAAGCTTGATCGAAACACTGCCGCCGGCGCCGTCAATTGCTTCGACAGCGTTAATAACCAGGTTCGTGAAGACCGAGCGCAGCGACTCGGGATCCGCCATCACAGGCGGAAGCGCACCATCCTGAACGATCGTAGTCTCAATCCCACATTCTTCAGCCCTGCCTTCGACGAGGCGCAACGCGTCTTCCGCTTCGGCACGAATGTCAACACTCTGTAGCTCGAGCTTTGACGGACGTGAATACTTCAGGAAGTCAGTAATGTGACGATTGATACGCGCGACTTCAGTCTTCAATTGATCCGTAAGCCTGACAAACGTCTCGCGTTTGCTTTGATCGCCTGGAGCAAACGACGAGCGCAGGTGATCGAGTGTCAGGTTGATGTAGTTGAGCGGATTGCGAATCTCGTGTGCGATGGCCGCCGCAAGCCGGCCGACGACTGCGCCTTTCTCGGCCTGGTGAAGCTGCATTTCAAGCTCGCGGGCACGTCCGAGTTTCGCGGTCATCTCGTTGAATGCCGCGGCGAGTGTGCCCATCTCGTCGAGTCGATCCGTTGGCACCTGGACATCAAAGTTACCGCCCGCAACTTTTCGCGCCGCAATTGAGAGCTCCTTGACGGGGCGAGTGAAGCGCCACACAAAGAAACCGGTGACGAGTGTTGTCACGAACAACACGGCGAGCGTGTAAAGCGCAGAGCGCGACGACTGTCGCTCCAAAACATTCGTGAGCGTATGGGCCGAGTCCAGCACGACGATGATGAAGCGGCGGCCTTTGTCAGTCTGGACAGGGAAGTAGAAAGCCCCTGCTTCACCGAAGTCGACATTGGTTGAGGGGCGAATCCACGACGGGAGTTGTTCGTTCTCGTTCGTAAACTGGACCGCGCCCCGGAGTGGCAGAAGCTGGATATCCTTGAATTGAACGTAACGAGTGGTGTTGTCTTCGCGCTCGCGCGGGTTGAACTCGGGAATGATGCTGTCCATCACGTTCCCTGCGTCATCGACCACGAGAATGTTTTTGACGCGAACGTTTTTGTCGTTCAAGAGCGGCTCGCGCAGGCCACCAATGATTTCGTCGAGGTACTGTGCCCTGTGCAGGCTCTCGATACCGAGCGCGATGCCGGTCATGATCGCTTGTTCCTGCTCGATGATCATGCGCGCGTTGGCGCGGACCTGGCGCAGGTTGAAGTAATACTGGATACCGAGAGTGAGACCGAGCATCAGCGCCAGCAGCAGCAGCAGCCGGGCTCGAAAGCTTTGTACCGGGGCCGGAAATCTCATGCGAAAACTAAGAGGAGCAAATCAGCATCTGACGTTGTCGGTGCTACCGCCGAAGGCACTCATTTTTCAGCGACTGGTAAAGAGGGCGCTTTCGGCATTTATCTCTACTTTAGGGTTGGCGACGCCACGGCCTCGCGAACGATTCTGGAACAACAGCGGGGGACTAGCACGTGGCGTTCCAGCGAATTGTGTAAAATCTATTACTTTTTGATTGCCCACAACTGATAGCTGATGTTATATTTGCGGCGGTCTCAAATCAATGTCCCCAGAGACCGCCCGTTAGGGAAAATTCTTCCCGCCCTCAAGTTGCAGCAGAAGGTTTGCTCGAAACACGAAAAGAGGCGTTTTTGAAAGAGCTGGTCACTGCAAGCAGGATTAAACGATCAAGATTTACACCAATCTAAGACTGAGAGGTACTGGGCTTGATGACTCTGCATTTCCATTCCCCTAACTCGCGCCGGCATTTGTTTGTTGCATTTATCCTAATTTGTCTGGTTTTTTCCGGTACAGCTTTCGGGAAGAAGAAAAGCTCATCGGGCCGGAGTGCCCGCGGTCAGAAAAGTAAAAAGGCCACTGCCGGAAGTCGCTCCACCTCACGACATGGGGGACGTCAGGTTGCGAGAGATTCACATCGCGGCCGTGGTGGACGGCTATCCGCGCGTGAGGCTCGTCGTTCGAGAGCGCTGTCAGCACGCCGGCCGCTGACCAGGCGTGAGCGTGTAGCTGCGCTGCGTCGTAATCGTCGTGCACTGCTTGAAGCTCGTCGTCGTGCGGAAGCTGCGCGTCGCGCCGCCATCGCCCGGCAAATGGCAATCGACAAGGCCATGCGCGATGAGGTTCAGGCGTTTATCGCGAAGGACGATCTGACTGGCGAAGATCTCGAAGTGCGTCGCGTCGCCGTCAACGCGCTCGGCAATCACGCGGGAACAGTCGTGGTGATGGATCCGATGACGGGTCGCGTTTATTCCATGGTTAATCAGGAATGGGCGCTGCGGCGCGGCTTCAAACCATGCTCAACTATCAAGCTCGTTACCGGCGTGGCGGGAATTTCTGAGAACGCGATTCCGGCTGTCGATACTGTCGGAGATGGATATCGAATTGATCTGACCTCCGCACTAGCTCACTCCAACAACCCGTTCTTCCAGCAGGTCGGCACGAAGATCGGCTCTGACAAGATGGTTACGTATGCGCGCGAGCTGGGTCTCGGCGAGAAGACCGGCATCAACGTGCCGTTTGAGTTTCCAGGCCGGCTGCCGGAAGTGAGGCCCGGACTCCTCGAGCGACGCATGTTTTCACATGCTGACGGTTTTGAAGTGACGCCACTGCAACTAGGCACCCTTATTTCGGCGATGGCCAATGGCGGTCGTTTGCTCGTGCCGCAGATCCCGCACAGCGCGAAAGAGCTGAACAAGATGAATGCCAAAGTGCGACGCCAGTTGCCGTTTACTACGGACGTCTGGCAGCGCATGGTTCCGGGAATGGTCGGCGCCGTTAATTACGGCACCGCTCGCAAGTCTTATGATCCAACACAAACCGTGGCCGGCAAGACCGGAACCTGCATCGGCCAGGGCGGCTGGGTCGGTTTGTTTACCTCTTACGCTCCACTCGCGAATCCCAGACTCGCAGTGGTCGTAATCACGCAGGGAACTGATGCCCGCCGTCATTTCCCGGCAGCAGTTGCCGGAGCGATTTATCGCGGACTGAATCATCGCTTTGGAACTGCAATCAACCTCCAGGTCGCATCGACACTCGACGACGAAGAGAAGGAAGTGGCCGACGCTGAAGCCGCAGCAGAAAACGCTGAGGCGAATGGGGAAACCACAGAAGCAACTAACGGAGAAACGACACCGGCGGCGACTGCAACAGCTACTCCCGTAACCACAACTCCTGTTGCGCCCGCAGCCGCTAAACCAGTCACACCCGAACCACGAAATACTGTGAAGCGTGTGCTGATGCCGCTCGAAAAGAAACCGGTTGAAGCTCCAAAGAACAGCAGCAAATCAACCACTACGTCTCAAACTCCCGCGACTGTTGCGCCTGGTGGTGAGCAACGACCCAGGCGAATTCAACCCTGACGACAACCCTTGATCTACCCTCTTTATTGCGCCGGAGTTTTCCTCCGGCGCAATTTTTTGTGTTCTTTTTCTCCCGTAAGCATGCAACGCCTTGACACATTTAATCGAGTTGCAGGAATATTGCCGACGTTCTATTTACCCAGGTCTACGCGCACGGAAAGTGCAATCCCCTTGTTGCAGAGATCGGCAACCGGTCTTTGTGTCACTGGCATCGTAAATTGTCCCCGTGGCGACTTTGAAGGGCTGGGCCCCTGGGCGCGACTGCTGAATTGATTTGGAGGGTTGGAACAACTAATGAAAAAACTAATTACGTTTTTAAGTATTTGCACCACAGTCGCGATACTCGCTCTGCCCATTGCAGCGCGTGATCTGATCGCGCAACCGGATAATGCGTTTCAAGACGCTGCCTGCACTCAGGAAACCAAAGACGCTTTGTACCAGTCGTTTCTGAAGAATCTGAAGGCGGATCAAGCCAAAGCTTACGACGAGGCGAAGAAGTATTTGGCGTGCCCTGCTTCCGGTGAGGTCACTGAAGCACAGCAGAAAATTATCGACTACCTGAAGAACTTCGTCGGCAAGTACGAGGCGGCGACGAAGAAGACTACCTACCGGGTTAAACTCTACAACGAGAAAAAGTATGCGGAAGGCTACGCCATGGGTAAGGAGATCCTGGCGACGGAGCCTGACAACCTGCAGGTGCTCGTCGACCTGGGCGCCAATGCATACCTGCTTCCGCCGCTAAAGAATGCTCCGTTAACGGCCGAGGGTTTGGGTTACGCGCAGAAAGCATTACAAATGCTCGACGCAGGAAAAACGCTTGAGAGCTGGGAGCCGCTCGGTAGTAAAGATGTCGCCGTTGCTTATCTGAACTACAGCATTGGCGCGCTCACTCTGGAAAAGGATCCAGGAGCCGCGCTCAAGAACCTGCTCAAGGCAGCCCAGTTTGAGACTCCTCTGAAGAAGTCGCCTTATACTTACGCCTACATCGCGGGCGCATATGAAACTGGTTCATACGCGAAGCAGTCAGAAGAGTACAAGGTGAAATACTCCGGTAAGGACGAGACTCCGGAAAGCAAACTCGCACTCGCTAACATCAACCAGCTCGTCGACCGCATGATCGATGCATATGCGCGCGCGGTAGCGCTCGCCGGTAGTGATGCCAGCTTTGCTACTGCAAAGGCGGGTTGGAATGACAGCCTGACCACCTGGTACAAGTTCCGAAACAGCGATAAGACTGAGGGAATGGACCAACTGGTTGCCGGCATCCTGACGAAGCCTTTGCCGCCCGAGCCGACACTGCTGACAACGCTGCCAACTCCGCCTGCTGCCGCGACACCGACCGGTAACACCGGAGCGCCGCAAAGCGGAAATGGCACGGGTAATGGTGCGGCTGCACCGTCTTCGACGCCGGCAGCGAAGCCTGCAAGTACGCCGGCAGCGAAGCCCGCGACTACGCCAAAACCAGATAAACCACGCAATCGCAATCGTTAACCAAAGCTGTTTCTGATCTCCACTCTGCGCCGGAAGCACGTCGTTTTAGACAAGCTTCCGGCGCTTGCTATAATTCAGCGTGTTTTGAAAAATCCCGAAACTATTCCCGATCTGGACCTCCTCGAAACGGTTCTCACTTACAAATTCCAAGATCGTGTGCTGCTTGAGCGTGCCATCACGCACCGCTCGTGGGCGCATGAGAAAGTCGCGCCCGGCGACGAGCTCGAGGCGCGCAAACTGCACAACGAATCCCTTGAGTTCCTCGGCGACTCCGTTCTCGGCTTGATAGTCGCAAACTATCTGTGCTGCTCTTATCCCGGTGGCACGGAAGGTGAGCTGTCGCGCATGAAGCATCGACTCGTCAGTGCTCCCACGCTCGCGAAGGCTTCGCAGGATTTGGGCCTCGGCGACTTTCTTCGCTTCGGACGCGGCGAAGAAAAGAGTGGCGGCCGCCAGAAGAATGCATTGCTGGCCGACGTGTTCGAGGCGATCACCGGCGCAATCTTTGTCGATGGTGGCCTTGAAGCCGCGACGCATTTCGTTTGTTATGCACTACGCGATGAGTTGGAAGGCGCCGATCCCCTGGCGGCCGCCAAAGCCGACTACAAGACGATGCTTCAGGAACGTCTACAGGCGGAACATCGCTCCGCGCCTCGCTACGGGGTGATCGAAACCCAGGGCCCGCCGCATCAACGTATTTTTCACGTCGAGGTGTCGTGGGATGGAGGCCGCATTCGCGGCGAAGGCCCCTCAATCAAAGCGGCAGAGGCTGCTGCGGCAAAGGCGGCGCTGGCGGGAATGGTTGATGGAGACGAGAACTCAGTTTTGGAGGATTTAGAGGATCAGACGGATTAGACATATCCTGTCGATAAACTTGACCGCCGTCAGTAACGTATCTAGGATGTTTTTTAATGGCGACTAACCGCACCAGTAACAAACCGACGACCAGGACGGACACCACGACCGAGGCAAAGCCTTCTTCGTGGTCGCGATTCTTCAATCGCAACGGTCACGACAAGCAGCCGCTGCCGCCGGTGAAACCGCAGGGCCCACCGAAGTCTGTCTGGCGTGAATACTTCGAATCAGCAGTGGTCACGGTGATCATGGCGCTGTTTGGCATGACCTTCATCGTCCAGGCGGTAAAAGTCCCGACCGGGTCGATGCAAAATACGATCACCATCGGCGATCACCTGCTCGTAAACAAATTTATCTTCGCACCCGGAGAGTCGTTACCGTTTCTGCCGCAGCGTGAGATCAAACGTGGCGACATTATCGTCTTCAAGTATCCCGGCAATCCTTACGATCCCAAACGCGACGACAGACCTGACAACCGGCCGATACTCACGAACTACGTGAAGCGCGTGATTGGTATACCCGGCGATCGTATTCGCATTCAGGGAAACCAGGTCATTGTTAACGGTGAGGCAGTTCCGGAGCATCGCATCACTGCCAGAGATCATAACCGCAAGGACCCTTTGGAGATCCTTGACAACCCCCCGCGTAAACCCGGTGAGTTGTACGACGTCTATTACAGGCCCGGCCCGGAGGACGAGGATCAGGAGTACGATGCGTTTCAGGGTAAGGATGAGCTCCTCGTGCCTGCGGCGAGTTACTTTGTGATGGGCGACAACCGGAACAACAGCGAAGACAGTCGTTACTGGGGCTTCGTGCCTCGCGATCTGGTCATCGGTCGCGCGATGTTTGTTTACTGGTCCTACGACGAGAGCGCACCGCAGACCGAGGGGGCCGGCCCCTTCGGCATCGTCATCGACTTCTTTACGAACACGCGCTGGAGCCGCACCGGTACCCTCGTTCGGTAGTGCCACGAAGGCACAAAGACACATACAGGAATGGGTAATCGAAAACGTATTCGAGTGTGGGCGTGGGTATGCGTGATCGCCATCTCACTCTGCGTCGATGTGCCGGCGCAGCGCCGGACGAAAAAGAAGCCCGCTCCGGCGCAGCCGCCGACTGAGCTAACAAAACTGCGCGAGGAATACGTAAAGTCGACAAATGAATACAAGGCCAGTCTTGGGAAACTCCTGCCGTTATACGAAAGGGAGGTGAAGAAGGCGGAAGAGAAGTTAGAGGTGTCGAAGAAGTTACTGGCAGAAGGACTGATCCCCAGGACGCAGGTTGAAGAGAATGAGCGCGCATTGGCGGCTGCCAGGCAGAAGATAGCTGAAACTAATCGCGCGGTGACAAGCGCTGACGAACAGATTGCAGCCGTGCTCGTGGAAGCAGCCGCCAACGAGGAGATCTCAAAGAATCTTCGACTCGCAAGACAAAGCCTTGTACGAACCTCGGCTTTCACGCGCTTCACAGGATCAGGCGGTTGGAATCTGGGCGAGGCATTTAAGATACAGCGCTTCTTTTCTGACTCCTTCAACAAACAGCTTCCCATCGCGGTGTTTGGTCAGGGACCAATTCATGATCGCTGGCGTCTGGACCATCGCAACGCTATGGACATCCAGCTTCACCCGGACGGCGTCGAAGGGCGCGCATTGTTGAACTTCCTTCAGAAGAACGGAATTCCTTATCTGGCGTTTCGCGCCGCAATTCCGGGCACTGCAACCGGTCCACACATTCACATCGGCAGACCATCTCACCGTTACTGAGTCGGAACTTATGAAGACTTTCTGCTTCGCCTTCGCCGTCCTGCTGTTACCAACCGTCGTCACTGCGCAAATGAAAACGAGCGAGTCACTCACCGAGAAAAAGGCTTCACACTTCGCTGCGCTCGCGTTGAAGTGTGTGAGTCGAGAGTTTCCCAATAAGCCCGAGCACGTCATCAACAATGCCAGTGAGGTCAGTAGTCCAAAGGTTTTGCATCCCGCTTTCTACGGTTGTTACGACTGGCACTCGTCCGTGCATGGTCACTGGATGCTGGTTCGACTGTTGAAAAGTTTTCCGAATCTGCCTGAGTCAGCTCAGATACGTGCGGCGCTCGACGCAAACCTTACGGCCGACAACATCAGCGCCGAGGTTACATACATGAAGCAGCCTAACCGGCAGTCGTTCGAGCGCACGTACGGTTGGGCCTGGGCCTTGAAGCTGGCTGAGGAGCTTCATTCGTGGAATGACGCTGATGGGAAGAAGTGGGCCGAGAACCTTCAACCTATCGCGGAGACACTCACAAAGTCCTATCTGAATTTTCTTCCGAAGCAAACCTATCCGATCCGCACCGGAGTGCATCCAAACACCGCGTTTGGTTTGTCCTTCGCTCTCGATTATGCAAAAGCGGTCAGCAACCAGCAGTTGGAAACGTTGCTGAACGAACGCAGCCGAACGTACTTCGCTAAAGACACAAATTATCCGGGCGGTTGGGAGCCGGGCGGCGAGGATTTCTTTTCCGCCGCGCTCATGGAAGCCGACTTGATGCGTCGTGTCATGAAGCCCGCGGAGTTTGCGACGTGGTTTCACCGGTTCCTGCCGGAGGTCGCAAAGGGTGGCCCAGCGGCTTTATTGCAGCCGGCGATTGTTACCGATCGCACTGATCCCAAACTCGTGCATCTCGATGGCTTGAATCTCAGCCGCGCGTGGTGCATGCGAAGTATCGCGGCCGCACTTCCTACAAGCGATCCGGCTCGGAAGGTCCTGTCTGCTGCTGCGGACAAACACGCAGCCGCCGCACTGGCCCACGTCGCTAGTGGCGACTACGCCGGTGAACACTGGCTCGCCTCCTTTGCCGTGTTTCTGCTTTCAAACGAGCAGTAGCCACAAAAGGCACAAAAGCACAAAAAGTTAAACCCATAAACTCCGAATCTGTTCTTTGTGCCTTTTGTGCCTTTTTGCGGCTAAAACTTCTTGCGCAAGTCTCCCCTGACTTCACCGTTCCATTACCGCCATGAAAACAATAATCCTTTCCATCTCCGCGTTTGCCTTCCTACTGTTCAATGCCGTTGCGCAGCAACCGGACTACTCCCAACTCAAGAACGACGCCGAAGCCCAGTACGCGCAGGGATCGTATGCGCGTGCCCATGAGCTCTATTCGAAAGTCGATAAGAGCAAGCTGAATCCGCCCGATGCGCGTTGGGTCGAGTTTCGCCTGGCCGACACCTCCTGGCGTGCCCAGGCTGCGACACAAACATCCGACACCACGCGCTTTGAGCAGGCCCAGAAGCAACTCGAAGAGCTCATTCGCGTCGTCGAGAAAGAATCCGATCGCGATCTGGTTTGGGCCGAAGCTCACGAATCACTCGGCGATCTCTTCTGGACGCGCCGGGGCCAGATGAACTGGAGCGCTGCCTGGCCCCATTACCAGCAGGCACTCGACTGGTGGGCCGGACAGCGCGACCTCGCCCGCGCTCGCGATCGTTATCTCAAGATCGTGTTCCGAGCTGCGCATCCACCTCGTCCGGACGATTACTACTTTTACACTTACTACGGCAACTACATCCCCCTCGACGTCCTGGAAAACGCACTCAAGATCGCTACTACAGCAAACGACATCTCACAAGTGAATTTTCTGCTGGCGATGACGATGCGTTCCACCGGCGACAATCACACCGCCCGTTATCGCGTGCCCGATCAATTTGAAGACGCACTCAAGGCAGGCAAACAATCCGAATGGTACGACGACGCCCTTTTTTACTATGCGGAGTGGATGAGTAACTACGGTACGATCCGGCCCCTCGAAGATGGACAGTTACAGGAACAGCCCGACTACCAGAAAGCCCTCGAGCTTTATCGCCGTCTGGTCCGAGAGTTCGGCAAAGGTGAGACTCGCTACTACGACCAGGCACAGCAACAGATCAAAAACATTACCGAGGCTTCGATCGCAATCGGCGTCTCAAACATTTTTCTTCCCCAGTCAGAGCTCGAGTTTACATTAAATGCTCGCAACGTGCGGCGCGTTGACTTTGCACTGTACAAGTTCGACATGACGCGCGACGTCCGCTTCACCAGCTCAGC
>Ga0126311_10001389_pt1 | contig 11750 bp, 7 predicted proteins | sample Plot61_FD_92539 | JGI IMG/M metagenome (GOLD analysis project Ga0126311, IMG submission 92539) | Serpentine soil microbial communities from UC McLaughlin Reserve, CA, USA - Plot61 | ecosystem: Environmental > Terrestrial > Soil > Grasslands | place: USA: UC McLaughlin Reserve, Lake County...
GCGGCAGTTCCTCGGGCGGCTCCGGCGGCGGCGGCGGCGGCAGCTCAAGCGGCGGCGGCCAGTAGTCAACTCAGAAGCCCGGCCGCGCCTTAAGAGTCTCGGCCGCGAACAAACGTCAAAGACGAGAGCCCGGAGTCGATGTCGACTCCGGGCTCTCTTTTTACGCGCGGGCGCAAAGCGTCGTGAGTTTGAGTCCGATCGCGCCGCTACTTCTTCGTGGCTTCGAGTCGGCGCGCGCTCCCCTCGCCGCTTATCTGCCTCCTGTCGGTGTGCGCGACGCGCTCGACCTCCGCGAAGGCGCGCATGAAGTTGCCGCCGAGGATTTTCATAACGTCGCGCTCGCTGTAGCCGCGCCGCAGAAGCTCGTAGGTGATGTTCGGCAAGTCCGCAACGTCCTTTATGCCCTCGGGCAGGTTCGGCACGCCGTCGAAGTCAGACCCGAGCCCGACGTGATCCACGCCCGCGACCTTCGCGATGTGGTCTATGTGATCGACCAGCATCGAGAGCGTCGTGTTGGGAATCGGGTTCGCGTCGTCGAGCCTCTTCAGCTCCTCGTCCAGACGCTTCTGGTCGTCCTTGAACTGCCCCCGCAACGCTTCGCGCTGGGTCTTTAATTTCGCGTCGCGCTCGATTCCGGCCGCGCGCACCTTCTCGTCGAGGAACGCCGGGTAGAAGTTGACCATGACGACGCCGCCGTTCTGCGCGATGCGCTTCAGCAGCTCGTCGGGTATGTTCCGCTTGTGGTTCGAGAAGACGCGCGCGGAGGAGTGCGAGGCGATGACGGGCGCCTTCGACACGTCGAGCACGTCCGACATCGTCTTATCGGAGACGTGAGAGATGTCCACGAACATGCCCAGACGATTCATCTCGCGCACGACCTCTTTGCCGAACTCCGACAGCCCGTTGTGCTTCGCGTCGTCGCAGCAGGCGTCGGCCCAATCGTTCGTGTTGTTGTGCGTCAGGGTCATGTAGCGCACGCCCAAGCGGTAGAACTCCCTCAGCGCGGAGAGCGAGTTCTCGATGGCGTGCCCGCCCTCTATGCCCATCAGCACGCCGACCTTCCCCTGCTTCTTCGCGCGCACGATGTCGGCGGCCGAGGTCGCGAGCGTCAAGTCCTTCGGATACTTCTCGACCATGCGGTAGCTCGCGTCTATCAAATCCAACGCGCGGCGCGAAGAGCCGCCCTCCCGCACGTAGTTCTTCGCGACCCACTCCTGCGTCGCGTACTGCCTGTCCACGTAAATCGAAAAGAACTCGCCCGTCATCCCCGACTGCTTCAGGCGCGCAACGTCCGTGTGGTACTTCCCCACGGAAGACACGCCCATGTCGTAATCCTCGTCAACCATCACGGTCGGGATGTCGTTGTGCCCGTCGATGACGACGGTCTTCTTGTGCAACGCCAGCGCCTTCTTCCACAACTTCTCATCCCTCTGCGGCGTCGCCGCGGCCTGCGGTGTACTCGCTTGCGGCGGCGGGCTCGCAGACGCCTGCGCGCCAGCCTTCCCTACGCCCGCGGCCTTCCCTGACTTCAACGTTAGTGAAGACACCAACACGCAAACTACGACCCCGACAAACAGACCAACGCGAAGAGTCCTCTTCATCACTCGCCCCTACTTTTTTCTACAGAGATTTTCCACGGAGAGCGCCCGCATTATAAACCCTCACTCTCCCTCTGTCGCGTTCCCGCGTAACCATGCAATCAGCGCTCGCACGGCTTTGGCATGCGGCGACTCAATCTGCTCAAAAATTTCAAGCGCCGCCTCGGCATGAGTCATAGCCTGTCCGTAATCGCCAATATTGGCGAACATCGCGCCGATGTTGAAAAGCGCGCGCCCCTCGCCTTGCCTGTCACCTATCTCCCGCGCGATGGCGAGCGCCTGCTCGAAGAACTCGACTGCCCGGTGCGCCTCGCCCAGATTGCCGTAGGCCAAGCCGAGATTACCCAATGCGATGCCCTCTCTGTAGCGGTCGCCCAGCTCACGCGCGATTGCTAAGTATTGCTCAGTGAACTCCAAGGCGCGGTGTGTCTCACCCAGATTGGCGTAGGCCAAGCCGAGATTGCCGAGCGCAGCCGCTTCGCTGCGTCGGTCTCCGAGTTCGCGCGCGATGACTAGGCCCTGTTCGTAATACTCGATGGCGCGACGCGTCTCGCCCAATTCGTTGTAGGCTAGCCCGAGGTTGTTGAGCGCGCCGCCCTCATTGAGCCGATTCCCGACCTCGCGGTGAATAGCGAGCGCCTGTTCGTGGCACTCGATTGCGCGTCGCGTCTCGCCTACCTCGGCGTGCGCTATGGCTAGGGTGCCGAGGTGGACTCCTTCGGCGGTGCGATTCTTCAAACGACGGGCGGCGGTCAGCGCGGCTTTAGCCCAAGCCATACGCTCGCGCGGATGTTGGCGTAAAGGGAGCACGTTCGCCCCGGCGTCCGGGTAGAGACTGCACAACTCCATCGCAGCCTCGTACTCGCCGGACTGCCCCTCGGCCCACGCCTGCCCGGCCTGAAAGTTCCGCCACTCAAGGTCGAGCAGCGCGAGCCCGCGCGTTATGCCGTCGCCCCCCTGCTTGTAGAGTTCGTGGGCTTCGCGGAGGACGCCTGCGTAGTGCGCGGAGTGGCGCATGCCGGTCATGATTCGCTCGCCTTCGTTCATGTGCGAGTCTGCGAAGAGGCGCGCGAGGTCGTGCAGACGGTAGCGGCGCGCGGCGGCGCTGTAGCTGACGAGGTTGCGTCGGAGGAGGGCCGTGAGGTGTTTGTGGTTCTCGTCTTCGCAGACGGCCTCTTCTGCGGCGGCGTCGAAGGAGGCTGGGAAGACCGCGAGCCTTCGGAAGACGCTTTGGGCGTCGGGAGAGAGCCGCGCGTAGCTCAGGTTGAAGGAGGCTTCGACGCTAACGTCAACGCCTTCCGCGCCGATTTGCTCAAGGCGCGTGCGCTCGTCTCGGAGTTGGGCGGCGTAGTCCGAGGGGTCGAGGTCGGCGGTCACGGCGAGCAGGCTCCCGGCGGCGCGTATGGCGAGCGGGAGGTGGCCGCACAGTTCGCAAATCCGGTCGGCCACGTCCGCGTGTATGTGCGGGGCGATGCCGGTGAGAAGTTCGCGCGCCTCTTCGGGGTTTAACTGGTCGAGCGCGATGCGCGTCTTCATGCCCGGCAGCGTGACGGCGTTGCGCGAGGTGACGAGAAGGGCGGAGCCGTGGGGCGGCATGAGCGGGCGCACCTGCGCGTCGTCGCGGGCGTTGTCGAGCAGTATGAGCGCGCGCCTGCCTTCGAGGACGCTAAGGTAAAGGCGCTTTAATTCCTCAAGGCCGTCGGGCAGTCGTTGTTCGAGGCCGAGGAAGGCGCGTATGCATGCGGCGAGCGCGTCCGAAGGCTCGCGCGGGCGCTCGTCCGTGCCGCGCATGTCCAGAAAGAGTTGCGCGTCCGTGTATGTGTCTCGCAATTCGTTGGCGACGTAGAGGGCGAGCTCCGTCTTGCCTACGCCGCCCATGCCGCTGATGCCGCCGACGGGCGCGCCCGCGCCGCCGCGCAGCGCCGCGAGCAGCTCGCCTATCTCCTTCTCGCGCCCGACGAAATCTCCGACGGGCGCGCGCAACTGGTGGAGGGTCGCGACGGGCGGCGCGGGGAGATTCGGGAGGTATTCGTCGAAGAGCCAGCGGTGCAGGTCTGCCGTGACGCGTGCCGCGAGGTCGTCGGGGTTTCTGAACGTGGTGACGATGTGCTCGCGCCTGAGTTCGTCTCTCAGCGCTTCGAGTCTGGCGGCCTGCTCGGGGTCTGTCTCAAGGTCGTCCCCTGCGACCGTCGTTTCGTCTTTGAAGTAGATGAAGCAGGGGAGGCCGCTCTCGCGCGCGCGGCGGTACTCGGCCTCCGTGATGCCGGAGCCGGAGCGCGCGCCGAATATGCCGACGTAGACGAGGCTTCGGTCAACCTCTTCGAGCGAAGCCCCGCGGGTCGTCTCGTCGCGGCTGCCGAAGTACTCCATGCCGACGAACTGCGTCTGCTTCAGGCGCAGCACGGCGTCGCGCACGGCCTCGCGCTCTCGGCCGAGGTCGAGCCACGTCGAGCTTACGAAGACTGGGACTACCGGGACGTTCTGCGGAGGCATAAAGGGGCGCTCCTTCGGTCGAACAGGGATGAGGGCCGGCGCGTGGATTATAGGGTTCGCTTAGGGGTTTGTCTCGGGCGCGCGCAGGCGTTCGTGTGCGAGCGCTCGGCCTCCGCGCGCCTGCGCTCGACGACCTGACCCAACTGGCTCCCCACGTGCGACATCATCGCGAGCAGCGCGTCGTCGGGCGGGCGCACTTCGCGGCTGAAGAACTCAAGGACGGCGATGGTCTCGCCGCGCAGCGTCGCGGGGAAGGCGAACGCGCCGTGCAAGCCTTCGCGCCCGGCCGCCGCCGAGCGCGGGAAGTTGCCGTTGCCCGCGAGGTCTTCGACCCACAAAGCCTCGCCGCGCTCCCGGACTTTTCCGGGCAAGCCTTCGCCGCGCGCGAAACTCCCGGAGCGCGAGAGCCCGACGAACTCGCTCACGTCCACGCCGGGCGCGCTCCAAGCCTCTACGAACCGCAGCACGTCGGCCTCGCGGTCGAGAGTCCAGAGCGCGCCCACCTCCCACCCCAGGGCTTCGCACACGGCGCGCAGGATTCGCGGCACGGCCTCGGCGAAGTCGGCCGACTCCGCGAGCGCGCGCGTCACCTCGTACTGCGCGGCGAGGCGGGCGTCCGTCCGCTTGCGCTCGGTTATGTCGCGCGCGACGCCCGTGAAGTAGCGACGGCCGCCGAGCGCGAACTCTCCGAAGGAGACCTCCAGAGGAATCTCGCGCCCGGTCTTGTGCAGGCCGGGCAGTTCTACGCCGTCCCAGGAGATGTGCTTGACGCCCGTCTCCGTGTAACGGCGCACGCCTTCCTCGTGAAGTCGCCGAAGGTATTCGGGCATGAGGGCGGTCATGTGCGTGCCCGCGAGCCCGCCCGGCTCGTAGCCGAAGATTCTCTCGGCCGCGGGGTTGGCGTAGCGTATGACGCTCGACTCGTCGATGGTGATGACGGCGTCGGCCAGCGTCTCGACGACGATGCGGCTGCGCGCCTCCGACTCGCGCAACACTTCGAGCTCTTTTTCCGTGAGAGACACCAGCGCCTTCCTTCTGCCGCAGCCCGCCGCCCGTGGGTTCGCCGGGAGACTATCCGACGGGCTTTGCCAAAACACAAGGGCGGCGCATTCGACGTTAACGATTGAAGGTTAACGAATGGAGGAGACGTAGCCGGCCGGGAGTCCGAGGCGTTCGGCTAGTGCCCTGAGCTTCGAGGCGTAGAGCGGGTTTCGCCCCACGCCGGAAGGCGGCGCGGGAAGGTTGAAGCATAAGACCTGTCCGGCGCGCGCGCCCGCGAAGCGCGCCGCCAAGACCTCCGAACGGTAGGCGCTGACCGACTCCTCCGAATAGAGCGCCTCGACCTCGCCGCGCGTCAGCGTGTATACGACGCCGTGCGCCCTCGCGCCCTCGCGGCGAACCAGAGTCGCGCGCTCGCCTATGACGAGTTGGAAGTCGTCTACGGAAGCCGCGCGGCGGTTCGAGGGATTCAACCCCTTCCCGCGCAGCAGCGACTCGTCCATGAAGAGCCCGTAGAAGAAGACCTCGACCGTCCCGGCCGTCTCTTCCGTCATCGCTTGTCACCCAACTTACTACTCAGCTTAAACCCTCTCGCCTCTTCGAGCCTCGCGACGAGCGCCCCGGCGTAGTTCGTAAGCCCCTCGGCGTACTTCCCCTCCCGGTATAACTTTAAAGACTCTCGGGCGAGCCTCCTGCACTCCGCGTCGGGCAAGTCCTTTTCAAGATTCCGGCTGACCTGGAGTCGCCACTCGTGGTCTTTCGTCGCGAGCATAAGCAGCAGCCCGCCGCCCTTCGAAGTTTCCTCCGGCCCTATGCCCCAGCCCTTCGCCACGGCGAGGGAGTATTCGAAGATGGGGCGGCCCCCGGTCGTCTCGACCGTCACCACTGCGAACTCCACGTCCGACTTGTCCCTCAACTCTTTCAAGGCGGACTCAAGACGCTCCTCCGACTCGCCGTCGAAGACGTTCGCGTAGTCGTTGACGAAGCCCGTCGGCCGCGGCAGAGGGCTCTCGACCTTCGGCCCCGCGTTCTCATTCTGCGGCCCCGCGTTCGCGTTCTGCGGCGAAGGCGCGGGGCTTAAGAGTGTGCGTCCGCCCGTGGCCGCGTCGCGGGAGCGTGAACAGCTAATGCCCGACAGGCATAGAAGCATCATGAGGGCGGCGGCGCGTTTCGATGAGAGCTGCATGGCCGTGTTAACTCCTATTCCGTCTTCAGCCGCGCGTCGCGACGAGGACGGCGTAAATGCCGTGGGCAATCGTCCCGCGCTCAACGCCTGCGCGCGCGGCGCGGCTTGGCCTTAGGCGTCTCGTTCGCCGCGTCGTCGTCAAACTCGTTCTCGAAGTTGAAGACGGCCGCGGGGAAACGACCGCGCAGGCTCCTCTGCCCCCGAAGCGTCAGCTTGTTGTTCCCCATGAAGATTCTCAAGCCCTTCAAGCCCGCGAGCGAGTCGGGGAGCGTGACTCCCCCGTTCGAGTTGAGCGAAAGCTCCTCAAGCCTCTTCAAGCCGCCGACGAATGAAGGCAGCACACGCAGCGCGTTGTAGTCGAGCCCGAGCTTCTTCAAACCGCGGAGCGACGCGACCTGCGGCGGCACCGCGACGAGCCCGTTCCTGCCCAGGTCCAACTCTTCCAGCTTCGCAAGATTCCCGAGCGTGTCCGGCAGAGGCTTGCTCTCGGGAGCGCGCGCGGTCTCCTCTTCGCCGAGGTCGCGCCCGTCGAGCGCGCCGTACAGTCTCAACACCCGAAGGTTCTCCAAGCTCCCTATCGAACGCGGGAGCAGAACGTTCATCGAACAACCGTTCCCGTTGTCAATAACCAACTCCTCCAACTTCCGCAGCGCCCCAATCTCCTCCGGCAGGTCTTCCAGATTTTCCAGACACGCCATCTCCAACGCCTCAAGGTTAACCAGCGTCCCCAGACGCGCGGGCAGGTGCCGCATCTCGTGGTCTTCACTCTGCAACACGAGCCGCCTCACACTCCCCGGCGACTTAAAAGCCTCCTCCAAACTCTCCACCGCCTGCCCCTGCCTGAAACCCGCCCGCGCCCCCTCCCACGCGCACACGAACAGACACAGCACGACGAGCCCGACCGCCGAACGAACTTTGAAATTACTCCTCAATATATTTTCTCCTTCAACGTATGAACCGCGCGCGTCTGTGAGCGTGCCGCGCGACGCCGACATTTATATCACCCGCCAAAATCAAATCAACATTAAAAGCTGCGGGCGCTCCGGCCGCCGTATACACGGCCCGAGCGCCCGCACACTCTTAAACGCCCGCGCGACTCGCGCACTACTTCACGGCCGCGCCGCCCCCACCCTTCCCACCCAACTTCCCCCATAACCCTCCGCTACGCCTCCCCGCGCCACCGTGCAAGTAGCGCCCGTGCCTTTTTGGCTGCTGGCGACTCAATCTGTTTATAAATCTCAAGCGCCGCTTCGGCATGAGCGATGGCCTCTGCACGGTCGCCGAGTGTGTTGAGCATCAAGCCGATGTTGAAAAGCGTGTTCGCCTCGCCGCGTCGGTCACCGATTTCACGCTTGATAGCAAGTGACTGTTCGTATAACTCGACTGCGCGACGCGTTTCGCCCATTTTCTCATAAGTTATGCCCAAGTTGCCCAACCCATACCCCTCGCCGCGTCGGTCGCCTATCTCGCGGGCAATTACTAACGCTTGCTCGTAGAACTTGAGGGCGTGGCGCATCTCGCCCAAATCAGCGTAAGCAGTTCCCAAATTACCAAGTGCATTCTCCTCCTCGCGCCGGTCGCCTATTTCCCGAGAGACCATTAACGCCTGCTTGTGCAACTCAACGGCGCGATTCATCTCGCCCAAATCGGCATAAGCGCCGCCCAAGTTGCTCAGTGCAACGCCTTCACCGCCTCGATCGCCGATCTCGCGTAAGACCACTAACGCTTGTTCCTGAAACTCTATAGCACGTCTCATCTCGCCCAAATCGGCGTAAGCGACCCCCAAGTTCCCTAAGTGTTTTCCTTCAAATACACGCTCTTTAAGCTGATGTGCAGATGCCAACGCGACTTCAAGCCAAGAGACGGATTCGCGCGGATGCTGGCGCAGGTTAAGTATATATATTCCTGCGTTGGGATATTTATTACACAACCCGGCGGCCAACTCGTCTTCACTTGAATGCTGGCACGTCCACTCCTGCCCGGCCTCAATGTTCCGCCGCTCAACGTCGAAGAGCGCAAGCCCGCTTTTGATGGCGTCTCCGCCTTTTAAATAGAAATCATTGCACTCCCCCAACACGGTCAGGTAGTGCGCGGAGTGGCGCATACGGGTCGCGTGTCGTTCGTCGTCGCTCATGCGCGAGGCGGCGAAGAGGCGGGCGAGGTCGTGGAGGCTGTAGCGTTGGGTCTCTTCGTTGTAGCGGACGAGGTTGCGGCGGAGGAGTTCGCTTAGCTGTTTGTGGTCAGGGTCTTCGCAGATTATCTCTTCGGCTGGGGCGCCGAAGGAGGCGGGAAAGACCGCAAGTTGGCGGAAGACGCGGGCGGCGTCGGGCATCAGACGGTCGTAGCTGAGGCCAAAAGAGGCTCCGACATCGAGGTCAACGCCCTCCTTACCGATGAGTTCGAGTCGTCGGCGTTCGTCTTGCAGTTCTTCGGCGTAGGCGTCCGGGGCGAGGTCGCGGGTTATGTCGAGTAGACTCCCGGCCGCGCGTATGGCGAGCGGGAGGTAGCCGCAGAGAAAGCAAATTCGGTCGGCCGTGTCCGCGGGTACGTGCGGGGCGATGCGGCGCAGCAGTTCGCGCGCCTTTGCGGGCTCAAGCTGTTCGAGCGTGACGCGCGTCATGCCCGGAAGCGCGACCATCTCGCGCGACGTGACGAGCAGCGCGGAGCCCGCGGGCGGCATGAGCGGGCGCGTCTGCGCGCTGTCGCGTGCGTTGTCGAGCAGGATGAGTGCGTGCCTGCCTTCGAGGACGCTGCGGTAGATTCGCGTCAGTTCCTGCAAGTCGTCGGGCAGGCGTTGCTCAAGGCCGACGAAGGCGCGTATGCATGCGGCGAGCGCGTCACCCGCGTCGCGCGGCGTGTCGTCCGTGCCGCGCATGTCCACGACGAGCTGCGCGTCCGTGTAGACGCCGCGCAGGCGCTCGGCTACGTAGAAAGCAAGCTCCGTTTTGCCTATGCCGCCCATCCCGCTGATGCCGCTGATGGCCGCGCTCGCGCCGCCGCGCAGGGCCGCGAGCAGTTGGTCAATCTCCTTCTCGCGGCCGACGAAATCTCCGACGGGCGCGCGTAGCTGGTGCAGGGTCGGGATGATTGGCCGGGGCGCTTCGTGAATTATCTTGTCGCCTTGCACAACGTCGCCGGCCACGTTCTCAGCTAAGACGTTAGCGTCGCCCGTAACGACGCGATTCCTGTCTCCGCTGACGGCGGCCGAGCGTTCGCCCGAAGCGATGTTGAAGCCCGCGCTTTGTAATCTCGTCACGAGGTCGCGGTTGAGCGCGCTCAAGTCCTTGACGGCAGTGAGCAACGCTTGCGCCTCTTCGTGCGGGACTGTGCCGCCGAGCGCGCCTTGCAGTTTCGGCGTCAGGTATTCGTCGATGAGCCAGCGGTATAGGTTTGAGGTGACTTGCGCCGTGAGGTCGTCGGGCGTAGTGAACTCTTTGACGGTGTGTGCGGCGCTGAGCTTCTGTTTGAAGGCTGCGAGCTTCGCGAGTTCCGCGTGGTCTGTGTCGCGCGCGTCGGCGGGCGTGGAGGCGTCCGACTTGAAGTAGACGAAGCGGCGCAGGCCCCGCGCGGTGGCGCGGTCGTACTCGGCTTCGGTGATGCCGGAGCCGTAGCGGCCGCCGATGATGCCGACGTAGACGCGGCTGCGGTCTACTTCGTCGAGCGAGGCCGTGCGCGTGTCCTCGTCGCGCGCGCCGAAGTATTTCATGCCGGCGTACTTCGTCTCGCGCATGGAGTTGACCGCGCGCTCGGCCGCCTCGTGCTCGGGGCGCAGGTCTATCCACGTCGAGCTTATGAAGACCGGGAGGATTTCTATCTGTGTGGACATCCGTTGCGCTCCTCGGGCGAAGGTGATGAGGGCCGCGTCGCGGCGTGGCAACAATACAATCGGCGCGCGTGCGGTGTAAACAGTTTGGCGGGTCGAGCTTGCCGCGCGGGGCGGATTCTGGTACACAAGGCGGACTAGCCATACAACAGGGCAGAGGAATCAGGGGCGAGGGGGCTTCAGAAGGGTTTATGTCTTCTTCCACGACCAACATCGAGTCGGTGCTGCACGAGGACAGGGTGTTCCCGCCGCCGGAGGGGTTCGCGTCGGGCGCGCACGTCAAATCGGCCGACGAGCTTGAGGCTCTGAGGCGCGAGGCGAGCGAGTCGCCCGAAGCGTTCTGGGCGCGGATGGCCGAGTCGGAGCTTCACTGGTTCAGGAAGTGGGACGCGGTGCTGAAGTGGGAGCCGCCGCACGCGGAGTGGTTCGTCGGCGGGCGCATTAACATCTCTTACAACTGTCTCGACCGGCACTTGCAGACGTGGCGGCGCAACAAGGCCGCCATCATCTGGGAGGGCGAGCCGGGCGAGCAGCGCACGCTGACGTACGCGCAACTGCACCGCGAAGTGTCGCGCTTCGCGAACGTCTTGAAGCGCGCGGGCGCGGAGCGCGGGGACAGAGTCGCGCTCTACATGCCGCTCGTGCCGGAGTTGGCGATAGCGATGCTCGCGTGCGCGAGGATAGGCGCGACGCACTCGGTGATCTTCGGCGGCTTCGCGTCGCACGCGCTCGTGGACAGAATCAACGACGCGGGCTGCAAGCTCGTCGTCACGGCCGACGGCGGGTACAGGCGCGGCTCCGAAGTTCGCCTCAAAGATGTCGTGGACGAGGCGCTGAAAAAGACCCCGACGGTGAAGGGCTGCATAGTCTTCAGGAGGACTGGGAGCCGCGTTCAAATGCAGGCGGGGCGCGACTACTGGTGGCACGAGGTCATGCAGACGGTCGCGGACGAGTGCCCGGCCGAAGAGCTGGAGAGCGAGCACCCGCTCTACATACTCTACACTTCGGGCACGACGGGAAAGCCCAAGGGCATTCTTCACACGACGGCCGGTTACCTACTGCAAACGCACCTGACGACGAAGTGGGTCTTCGACCTGAAGGACGAGGACATATACTGGTGTACGGCCGACATCGGCTGGGTGACGGGGCACAGTTACGTCGTCTACGGGCCGCTGTCGAACGGCGCGACCGTGTTGATGTACGAGGGCGCGCCGAACCACCCCGAGCCGGATCGCTTCTGGGACATAATCCAGCGCCACCGCGTCAACATCTTCTACACCGCGCCCACGGCGATACGCGCCTTCGTCAAGTGGGGCGAGCACTGGCCGCTCCGCCACGACCTCTCAAGCCTGCGTCTGCTCGGCACCGTCGGCGAGCCCATCAACCCGGAAGCTTGGATGTGGTACCGGGAGATAATCGGCAAGGCGCGCTGCCCCATCGTTGACACTTGGTGGCAGACCGAGACGGGCGCGATCATGATTAGCCCCCTCCCCGGCGCGACCGCGACGAAGCCCGGCTCGGCTACGAAGCCTCTGCCCGGCGTGGAGGCCGCCGTCATGTCGAAGACGGGCGTCGAGGCGGGGCCGAACGAGGGCGGCTACCTCGTCATCAAGCGGCCGTGGCCTTCGATGTTGAGAACCATCTGGGGCGA
>Ga0126311_10001390_pt1 | contig 11748 bp, 14 predicted proteins | sample Plot61_FD_92539 | JGI IMG/M metagenome (GOLD analysis project Ga0126311, IMG submission 92539) | Serpentine soil microbial communities from UC McLaughlin Reserve, CA, USA - Plot61 | ecosystem: Environmental > Terrestrial > Soil > Grasslands | place: USA: UC McLaughlin Reserve, Lake County...
CTGACAATACCCCGACGGTCCGTTTCTCCGTAGCGCTCGGCGAGGAGCCGCAGGTCGAGGTGGCGCTGGCCTAGCGGTTACGCGCTCGTGCAAGGGGCGTTCTCCGAAGTGCGCCGATGTCGTTTGGGTGGGGCATAATGCAGCGCACGGCTCATGGCACCCCATTCACAGATCAGCAACTCTGGGAGTCGGCTGCTGATACGCATGCTCCTCGGGGCCACCCTTGGGCCGCCCGGCAAGGTGAGGGCGGGTTCAACAATCCTGGAGGAGGGCGAGAAGGTGAGCCCCGAGGCGACCCGCCATAGGAAGGGCGAGCGGACGAGAAACGTTCGCGGGGTCGGGTAGATCGGGCGCGGCTTCTACTACGGCTGGGCTATCACGGGGACGCTCGCCGTCACCGAGACCGTGTCTTGGGGCGTCCTCTACTACGCCTTCGGGGTGTTCTTGGTGCCGATGCAGGAGGAACTGGGTTGGTCACGGATAGCCCTGACGGGCGCCTACTCCGTTGGGCTGCTCGTCTCAGCGCTGGCCGCGCCCGTGGCGGGACGCTGGCTGGATCGGCGCGGTCCCCGAGGGCTCATGACGCTGGGCTCCGCGTTGGGGACCGTGCTTCTCCTCGTGTGGGCCTCCGTCGAGGACCTCTGGGTTCTCTACCTCGTGTGGACCGGCATCGGTCTCGCTATGGCGGCGACCCTGTACGAGCCCGCCTTCGCAGTCTTGGCGAAGTGGTTCGAGCGCGGCCGCGCTCGGGCGTTGCTGTTGGTGACTTTGGCCGGTGGACTGGCGAGCACGATCTTCCTCCCTTTGTCCGCCTGGCTGGTCGGGGCGCAGGGGTGGCGCGGAGCGCTTCTCACCCTGGCCGCTATCTTAGCCCTCCTCACCATCCTGCCCCACGCACTCGTCTTGCGCCGGAGGCCTGCGGACCTCGGCCTCCTACCCGACGGCATCGAGCCAGCGAACTCTTCCCAGAAAGAGGCGGCTCACGCGCCACACGAACCCCGCGAGGAGCCCAAGAGCGTGCCGCTGGGCGCGGCACTACGGGGCCCGGCCTTCTGGCTACTCGCGGCGGCCTTCTTCCTGGGGACGCTCTCTCAAGCGGCGGTGTACGTACATCTGGTCCCCTACCTCGCCGAACGGGGCTACGGGCTCGGTTCGGCCGCCACCTTGACCGGGCTGATAGGGGCGTCACAGGTTCTCGGCCGGGTGGTCGTGACCTTCCTCGAAGCCCGCCTGCCGCGCGACGCGGTGACGGCGGGTATCTTCGCGCTGCAGGCGGTCGCCCTAGTCGTGCTGATCCAGTCGCGAAGTCCGCTCGGGGTCCTAGTGTTCGTCTTGCCCTTTGGGGCGGCGTCGGGGGCCGTCACCCTCGCCCGGGCCTCTGCAGTCGCGGACTTCTACGGACCCGACCACTACGGCAGCATAGGCGGGGTGGTGGGGATGTTCGTGACAGGAGCTAGGACGCTCGCGCCGGTGGGAGCAGGTGTGATGTCGGCGGCACTGGGAGGCTACGCGCCCGTCCTGTGGACGCTCACCTCCGGCTCGGCCGTGGCGGCTGTCGCCATGTTCATGGCCCAACGGCTCGTGCCGCCCCTACGCTCCGAACCGGACATGAACGGGGGTCATTGACAACGCCTCCCTCAACTGTACGAACTGACCTTCTCCCCTGCGCCGATGATAGTGACGTTCATACTCGCCCTCCTCGCTGCAATTATCCTCACCCACGAAGTCATTATCGTACCCGGGCCGTTCAGGGCTTACTCCGCCATCTATGCACGATGTGGCATGCGGACTTCCCAGAACACCCCTTCTGAAACTGTCCGAAAAGTGTCTTACGCGGTCCGCAGCGTAGACCACGGGCGGTCGAAAGGTTCCCTTTTGCCCATATCGTGCTCTGTATACCGGCCAAATTCACGCTTTGAGCGTTGCTCATACCCCTTTTCGGACAGTTTCTCTAGGTCGTTGGGTGAATAAGGGCAAGAAGAGGAAGGGCCAGGGAAGGAGAAAGCCCGGCCCGCAAAAATGGGGCGCCCGGCGGATGGGGTCAATGACGTGAAGGTAAAGGAGCCGCCGGGCTTGCAAATGTAGTGCGCCCAAGCGGCCCGGAAAATACATTAGTTCCGAGAACACCCATTCTACGAGGTTAGGTACATGGGTTAGCTGAATAGGCAAGAAGATGGCTATTTTCGGTCGCTCAGGCCGTTTCATCGAGCGCTAGGAACCCTCCTAAACCTCCACTATCTCGTTGGTTACGCCGCCGTGCGCTTTGCAGTGGACGGTCTCGGCTGCTTTGGCGTTCGGCGCCTCGAACAGACCGTGGACCTCACCCTTCTCCTTACTGAACTCGTTCCTAAGAGCCATTGCTTTGTACCTGTCCTGAGTTTCGAGGTCCTTCTAGCGGGCCTCGGTCACCGCTTCGGCCGTTAGTCCTTCCAGGTTCTTGTGCTGGTCTACGTACAAGGGCACATTATGTTAAGCCAGCTCAACTGCCATGCAAGCTGTCCCTCCGGAGGAGAGGAGCTGCCGTAGGTCCTCTGCCTTGATACGGCATCTGCCATTAAGCCCCCACGAAGAACCCCACGAGTTCCTTATACGAAAACGGTCTACTTCCCCCTCAACTCCCCACACCACTCCATCAACTATGACGCAATGTCCACCGCGCACAGAGCCGGTCGGGTAAATGTACCCTTCACTATCCACCCTGTCCATGCCCTGGTGCCAGTACACCCCGATAGGAGTGGGGCCATTGTTCAAGATGAAGAGAGCAAGGATCTCTACGTCCTTCGTGAAGGTATAGACGTTGATATGTCCATGCTCCTTAACCACCTTAGCCCCGGCCCTAACAGATGTGCCCGAGTAGTCCTCCCCAGGCCACTCGTCTATCTCTTGGGCGCGGTGGTAGATATCAAAGCCAGTCTCGTTACTGTACTCGTGCTTTAGGGCTTGGCGTTCATAAAACCGGTCCAGCCGAAGCCGACGCATGCGCCCTCGGAACCCTGGTTTAACTGTATGGGGTTGGCCCAATGCGCCTTCCCGGAAGTTTTCTCTGCCGTAACTGCCGTAACGTAATCCTCCGTTTTATAGTCGCGCGCGTCTTCCGCGGGGCGCCAACCGAGGCCCTTGTCAACCACGGTCTCCTCGCTGAAGCTAAGGGTGCCAAACTCTTCAAGCAGTTCTTGCTCTAGGCTCATGTTCCTCCTGTGTTACCGTGATGCGTGTAAATGGTGTGGTGCATTTTGACGGCGGGGGAGTTCCTTACTTAGTACACAAGCCTCCTTTCTACGCGATCGGGCGAATACGAACAGGAAGAAAAAGTCGGTGTACAGAAAGAAAAGGGTCGGAAGCCCATAGGATACTTGCACCTCCATCGTAAGCTGGCGAGTTTGCTTCGTTGTTTTGGTATCCAAGCAGCTTGCGATGAATTGCCAATGAATCGGCGGCGCGCTCGACCTTTTGGCGCCAACTTTTGAGTATCTCAATTTCCCGTCGGTAGGGAAACACCCCTTTGCCCCGGTCCTAACGGGCCAGGATCGCCGCGGGGGTAAGACCTATCGCGGAGTATTATGGGGGAGATACTCCCCACCTTGGCCGGGGGATGCATGGGGCATAGGACCAGGGCTATGCAGGATGCTGCATACGGACTTCCGAGAACACGGCTTTTACGAGCTTGGGTGAATAAGAGGCAGGAAGAAGGGCCGGGGCTCTTAGTAGCCTCGGCCCACATAGCTTCCCCCGGCAAGAAGAGAGAACTCGCAGAAGAGATAGCTATACTTGCCCTTCTACACTCTCTAGCTGCTTCCTGTCTTGAAGATCCACACCTTCTGCTGCTTGCCCGTGATGGTAGGACTCTGGTCTAGCTGGTTGCCTGCAAGGTCCCTCGCTCCCGTGGTAAGTACTGCCCTGTAGGTGGTGTTTGCCCCAAGCAGCGTAGAAGATGTCCCAAAGGGGTTTAGCGTCGCCTTCAGCCCGTCGGTACTCGAGCTCACCGTCACGTTGGTTATCTGCGTGGTCGAACCATCCGAGTTGACCTTGAAGAGCTTGAAGGTAGAGCTATTTAGGGTGGAGCGGGTTATCTTCTCTCTGAGAAGGTGGCACTTAGGTTGGCGCCCCGCCTTTCTCCTGTGGCTTCGGCCGTGGGAGCGGTGGAGCTGACTTTGGGTGAGCTGAAGTCGCTTCTCTCGTAGGCGCCTATGTCGCAGATGACCTTACCGTTGCCATCGCCGTCCTTGCGCACCAGAGACGGCTGGCTGGAGGGCGAAGGGCTCCCGGCTCCGGTGTGGATGGTGGTCGGCGCTCTGCGCAAGGCGCTTAAGCCCGAGACGGATCGGGATCTGAACGGCGTGCCCTGCGTCCGGACCCAGACACGTTCGGGCCGCTGGCTGACGTTTCACGGCGCGCGGACCGAGTCACGACCTGGCTGTGGAGGCGAAACGATGGTCGTCGTCGAACCGTCGAGACCTCACGAATTGGCGTGGCTGCGAGTGTCCGCATATGGGTTGAGCGAACGCGAACGGGCGGTCGTGGACCTCGTTGTGCAGGGTGCTTCCACCAAGGAGATCTCACAGACCCTCTACATCTCCGAGTACACCGTGCAGGAACATCTCTCGAATGTATTCGACAAGGTAGGAGTACGAGGTCGTCGCGCCCTCCTCAAGCGCCTGTTCTTCGACAACCTCTACCCTACGTTGTTCGCGTAGGCCACACGCGAGACTCCGAGACGAAGTCGGCTAATTGCTCCAGCTCTAAGGCTAGCTTCCTAGTAAGCAGAGAGGCGTTTTCTTTGAATTGAGCAGAGTCTATGGTTGGTGGTCAAGTGTCCTCGCAACCCAGCATCTTTGCAGCGGTATGCGTCAGTCCTGATCCCCGTAGCGGTTTGAATGGGGCCAACTACACTGCGAAGCGCTGTATCCCCCAAATGGTCCATTTTTGTGGTTGCTTGGACGTTGCTAGGTGTTGCGAACATCGGAGAACACCTACCTTCCACGAGCTTCGGTAAAGGAGAAAGGCAGACTGCTATCGGCTTCTCGATACCTCATCGGCCACTAGGCGCTTGCCCTGCCGCCCGCTCGATGCGTACTTCGCGAGCACCAATACCTAGGATGGCGCGGAATCGCAGCTCAGGCAGTTTTGTGTTTCGGGAGTTGCATGGTGACGAGGAGCAACACAGGGCTACCCACTAGCCGCCCGGCCACCGGTGGCGCGGTAGACGCCGGAGTGTATACCCCCGAAGACCCGGAGCGCCGTTTTGGCAGGTCTCCAGAGTCCGCGTCCGGCGAGTGCCTGGCGGCTCTTCGTCATCCTGTCGTCCTCCTTTGCATCTTAGCCCGCCTTCTCGGCGCGGCGCAGGCCGAAGAGGGCCCAGAGGGCGAAGGCGAGGACGAGGGCGAACCCTATGGCGTAGGCCGGGAGGGAGCTCGTCGGCTCGCCGGCGAGGAAGCCGCGGGCGGCGTCGAGGATGGTGGTGAAAGGGTTCAGGCGGGCGATGGTCTCGAGCCAGCCTTGAAGAAGGTTCAGCGGCACGAAGACAGGCGCGAGGAAGAGGACCATGAAGATGGGGGTCCGGATCACGGGTCCCGCCTGCTGGGTGCGCATCAGCATCGCCACCCCGGCTCCGAAGAGCGTCGCCGCGACGTTCACGAGGACGGCGAGCCCGATCAAGCCGAAGAAGTCGAAGCCACCGCTGATGGGGATGCCGGCGATGAGTGCGATCACCGTGACCAGCGTCCCCGTGGTGGTAACGCGCACGAGCGAGGCGATCGCGTAGCCGAGGATTATCCCGGAGCGGTTCGAGGCGGCGAGCATGAGCCTCCTGGCGAAGCCGTTCTCGAAATCCCCGGCGACCGAGAACCCGGTAAATGCCCCGCCCATTGCGACCGCCTGCAAAAGCGCCCAGACGTACTGGAAGGCGATGTATCCCGCCGGATAGTCGAAGCCGGGCACGTCGCCCACGCGGGTGAGCCCACCGGCGAAGGCGACGAAAAAGAAGACGGGGAAGAACGCCGGCGCCAGAAAAGCGGGGTTGGTGAAGTACTTGTAGATCTGACGCCCTGCAACCGCCCCCGCCACCCAGAAGAAGCCGCCCATAGCTACGCCACCCTCGTCTTCAGAGACGCCGCCGCCCCGCCGAGGGTGAGCACGACGATAGCGGCCGCGCAGCCGAAACCCAAAGTGAGAGCCTGTGCGTCCCAGCCGGTTATGACCAGGCTCCTGATGCCTTCGACCAGGTAGGAGATCGGGTTGATGGTGGCGATGAAGCGGAACCAGTTGGCCTCGATCAGGTCGCGCGGCAGGTTGATGCTCGACATGAAGATGGCGACGAAGAAGAGCGGGAACGCGCTCTCGACCGCCTCGACAGATCCGGTCCTCAGCGCCAGGATAGCCCCTATTCCCCCGAAGCCGAGAGCGACGAGCACCGTGAGGAACACGATCACGATCATCCCGAAGAAGCCCGACCGCACGTCCACCCCCATGAGGGTCCCGAGCGCGAGAAAGACGACGCCCTGCAAAAGCCCGAGCGCCACGATCCCCGCCAGCATCCCGAGGAGCAGCGACACCGGTCGCATCGGGGTGAGCTTGAGCCTGTCGAAGAAGCCGCTCTCGATGTCGCGGGCGAGGTCGGCGCCCGCTGTGACCGCACCGAAGAGCGACGCCTGGATGAGGGGGAAAGCGAAGGCAAAGTCCATATAAGAGTCGGCCGGGAACCCGGGGATACGGGCGGCGGCATCGAGCCCAAAGGCGTTGATGGAGAAGAACATCATCGGGAAGAGCAGCGCCGAGATTATGACCGCAGGCTGGCGCACCGTCCGAAGCACGGAGCGCTGCGCGATCGCTGCGATCTGGGTGGGTAACGAGGAGCCCATTCCTAGGTCTGCGCCTCCTCTTGCTCTCCCGCACCCTCGAGCGAGCGTCCCGTCTTCGCCAGGAACACGTCGTTCAAGGACGGCTCGTCGAGCCTCAGGTTGGATACCTTGAGGTCTTCGGCGTCGAGGGCGCGCACCACGTCGGCGAGGCCGCCTGCTCCGTCGTCGAGGCGGACGGCGACGGCACCGGGCTGGGCGGGGATCTCCTCCCCGAAGCGCCCCAATGTCCTCGCGACGGCGCCGCGCTCTCCAGGGTTCGCCGGTGTCGCCTCGACGCTGGGGCGTCCGATTTCGGCCTTCAGCGCCTCGGGCGTGTCCTCGGCGACGATGCGTCCCTTGTCGATGATCCCGACCCGGTCGGCGAGCACGTCCGCCTCTTCGAGGTACTGCGTCGTCAGGAAGACCGTCACCCCGTCCTCGCGCGCGAGCTGGCTCACCTCGGCCCACAACGCGCTCCGGCTCTGGGGGTCCAGGCCCGTCGTCGGCTCGTCCAGAAACAGGATACTGGGCCTGTGCACCAGCGCGAGCGCGAGGTCCAGCCTCCTCTTCATCCCGCCGGAGTAGCCGCGCACCCTCCTGTCCGCCGCCTCAGATAGCCCGACGCGCTCCAGGAGCTCAGCGCTTCTCTTTTTGCGCTCGGCCCGCGGCAGGCCGTGCAGCGCGCCCTGCAAGTGCAGGTGGTCGCGCCCGGTAAGGAACTGGTCGAGGGCCGCCTCCTGCAGCGCCGCCCCGATGGAGGCGCGCACCTGCGGTCCCTCCTTGACGATGTCGTACCCGGCGACACGCGCGGTGCCGCTGGTGGGCGGCATGAGCGTCGTGAGCATCAGGACCGTCGTGGACTTGCCGGCGCCGTTGGGGCCGAGGAAGCCGTAGACCTCGCCCGGCTCGACCGTGAGGCTTATGCCGTCCACGGCCCTCGGCCCTTTCCGGAACTCACGAACCAGGTCCTCCACCTCTATGCCGCCCTTGCGGCCCATCAACCGTTCTTCCTCCTCATTCTTTATTAACCGCCTCTTCGAAACGTTATCAACCAAACCCCCGGATTCTACGACGCGCCCTCGAGGTTGGTGAGCGCCTCGCTGACCTCCCACAGCCTTTTCTGCACGACCTCGTCGTGAGGGTCCTCGATGGAGAAGACAACCTTCCTATCCGTCAGATACCTCCCGGTCATCTTCCCGGCCTCGGGTGAGACGGCAAGGTAGACGACGGTGTCCGCTCCCTGCTCCGGGGTGCGCATAAACGGCTTGAACGCCCGGAAGATCAGGGTTCCGAAGCTGCGGTTGTTGTTGCCGAAGTTAGTGTTGACCCCACCGGGATGGAGGGAGTTGGCCACCACGCCGGTACCCTCGAGACGCTCGGCGAGCTCGTAGGTGAACAGGATGTTGGCCAGCTTCGTCATCCCATAGACCTTGAAGGGGCGATAGCGCCGCTCGGATTGCAGGTCCTCGAAGTCTATCTTCGCCCCGCGGCGCGCCTCGGAGGAGACGGTGATGATCCGGCTCGGCGCGCTCTTTTTGAGCAGGTCGAGCAAGAGGTTCGTCAGCAAAAAGGGGGCCAGGTGGTTCACCGCGAGCGTCAGCTCGATGCCGTCCGGCGTCTCGGTACGCTTCGACTGGATGATGCCGGCGTTGTTAACCAGCACGTCAAGCCGGTCGTACCGCTCCCTGAACTCCTCCGCCAGCCCGCGCACCTCCGCCTGCACCGCGAGGTCCGCGAGCATGAGGGAGACCCTCGCGTTCCCCGACGTGTCCCGGATCTCCTCGACAGCCAACTCCCCGCGCTCCCTGCTGCGTCCGGTCACGACGACCTCCGCGCCCATCGCGGCGAGCGCCGTCGCCGCCGCCCTGCCGATGCCGGAGGTGCCGCCCGTGATCAGGACGACCTTGCTCTCCATACCGCCGTTCTCCGAGACCACCATGCTCCTCGTGTAAGCATCCAACGCCGTGCGTATACCATCCCACGCAACTAATTAAGGTGAGAGGACCAACAACAGGGGTACAATCACCCTGCTACCGTCCCATCACGCTCCTCCAGGTTGAAGGCGGGATCCTCGGCGACCATCCACATCCAGTCGTCGTCGCGCCGCACCTACACGGACGCCCGGGCGTGAGCCCGCCGGACCTTCCCTTCTGTCTTTCTCGTAACCCTCATGGTGTGCCTCCTTCGAGGAAGTAACGTGGCGCGAACGGCTTTGCCGCGTCTTCCAACGGCTTCCAGTAGCGGCGCCCCCCTTCGCGCACGACGCGGCCGAAGCCGGTGCCGGGGATGTGGCCGGCGGCGGACGGTATCCCGTCCGCCTCGAGCCAGTCCAGTAGTTGCGCGCGGGTGAACGCCGCCCGCTCCTTGTTCACGTCGAAGGTGATGTTCCACGTAGCCTCCGTCGCCTGGGCCGGATGGGCGATCACATCGCCAAGGACGAGCGCCTGCTCCCCGCCCGATGAGACGAGCAAGCTCGCGTGCCCCGGCGAGTGGCCCGGCGTCGGGATCGCCGTGAGCTCGTCGGTGAGCGGCTCCTCGCCGTCCATCAACATCAGGACCCCGAGGTCCTCGAGCGAGGACATGGCCTTGCGCAGATACGGCTCGGCAGCCTCCCACTCGGCCTCCTGTGTAACGTAGCGCGCCGTGGAGAAAGTTGGCCCGCCGTCGGGTTCCAGGCTCCAGCCGACGTGGTCGCCGTGCAAATGCGTCAGGAAGACGGTGTCCACGTCGTCAGGGTCAGCGCCGTTCCTCTCGAGGTCCTCGATCAATCTGCCGCGCATCCCCATGGCGCCGGGGCCGATCCCTGTGTCCACGAGCACCACGTGGCCCGGTGACCGCAGCAGGTACGAACCGACGCGCCCGTAGAGCGTTTCCGCGTCGGCGAACGCCCACGGGTAGCGCTCAAGGTAGGGCCCCCACTGATCCGCCCGCACGCCGGGGAAGAGCTGGCTCAACCTGAAAAAAGGTCCCTCGACGTCGGTCAGCGCGGTGACCTCGACCTCTCCGACAATGAGCTTCCTCATGCGTCATCCTTTAGTGCACCCGGCTATAATGTACAAGTACACAATAACATTGACAACGATGTACGTCAACAGTAAACTGGGTAGGTCGAGTTACCAGATATCGTGGGTGAGAGCGTGGAAACGGTAAGGGCTGGGTCGGCTGAGGAGGATTTGCGGCTGCGGCTCGTTGACGAGTTCGCCGACTTCGGGCCTTCTTACATGAAGTGGGTAAAGTCGCGGTTGCGAGACCGGGGGTTGACCTACGCGCGGATGAGGTTACTCGGGGCGTTGCATTGCGGGGGGCCTCAGATCATGAGCAGCATCAGCGAGGAGCTCGGCGTCACCCGGCGCAACGTCACGGCGCTGGTGGACGCTCTGGAGGAGGAGGGGTTGGTCCGGCGGCAGCCCCACCCGACGGACCGCCGGGCGACCGTCATCGAGTTGACCCAGGAAGGGGAGCGGACCACCGGCGCCATGTACGACGAGCACCGGGAAGCGGTCGCAGAGCTGTTCTCGGGGCTCTCGGAGGAGAACCAGAGAGATCTGATCCGGGTGCTCGGGCAATTGCGGGACGCGCTGCGGCGCGAGGGTTCTTCCTGCTAGCGGTTCACGACTGGGCGACGAAGTCGATCCGGTCTACGTAAGTATAGACGTTCTTCTTCGGCCTCCTGCCGTCTAGCCGGACCGGGAACCAGCTGTTGAGTATAAGGTGCATCGAGGGTAGGTGCCTTAGCCGTTGAGGTCGTTGGTGAGGATCTCGCCACCTTCGAGGGTGCGGGCGGGAAGCTTCATCCGCAGGTTTTCGCCGTCCACGACCACGTTGGCCGGGTCGAGGTAGCTGCGTCCCAGCATGTGGTCGCCCCTGGACCAGGGCTCGTGTCGAAGTAGGTGAAGTCGTCGGAGAAGCTCAAGTCTTGCGCCCAGGCAGTCCCGGCGAGGAGCATCGTGTGGGCGAGGCCAGCAACGAAGAGCAATGTTATACGCCGCACCCTCGCTCCTTTCGGCAACCGGCTCACTCCCTGAAGAGGCCCGTAGCTTTGCATCCCCACCTCGCGGCGGGCTTACCATTTAGAAGGCGCTCCGAAGGGTAGCACCAACCCTGGCGCTGCGCATCTGCCAGGCAGCCACTTCGTGTGGCGTCCGCTGCGGGATTTTGGAATACTGCCCGCGGACAGTACCCGGAGGAGAGGAGCAGCGGGGGCGATGGACGCGCCAAGCACGGAGGCGGGGCCCCTCGACGTCGTGTTTTTCGGGGAGCTAGTGGACTTCACCTCCGTCGAGCACATGATCGACCGGGAAGCCCTCTACCGGCGGCTCGGGAGCCCGGCCGAGCGGCGGGCATGAGCGGAACGCCGGAACGCAGGATCACCGATCTCCCCTCCCTCATAGAATCCCTCCCGCCCGAAGACCGCGCCGCCGCCGGCCGCCTCTTCGACGTGGTCGCCACGACGGGCCGCCTCGACCCGCCTGAGGCGATGCGCGCCTGGATCGAGAAGTCTTTCGGCTCTGTGGACGCCGTAACGGAGCAGCGCATAGTCAGGGTAACGAACCGCGTGACCCTGGAGGGAAGCCTCTTCAACGGCCTCCGCGCCTCGCGCCCGCTCGATACCGGCGTGAGCGTGGACCTCGAGCGGGAGATAGAGGCGGCCGGCGGAGACCCGTTCTGCCGCCCGGAGGAGGGCACTCCCGCCGACGTCTTCGGGAGGGTGCGGGGCGAGCACTCTGTGACCGCCTCGAACGTCGCCAAGTACGATGGCTTCCACGGCGTCGTCATCTTCGACGACCACAACCCCCTCCACCTCACCCCCGAGAAAGTCTCTGACTACATATCCGTGGCCCTCGAGTGGTGCCGCAGAGCCCTCCAAACCGACCCCGAGGCAAAGTATCCCTTCCTCATGTGGAACTGCCTC
>Ga0126311_10001392_pt1 | contig 11736 bp, 10 predicted proteins | sample Plot61_FD_92539 | JGI IMG/M metagenome (GOLD analysis project Ga0126311, IMG submission 92539) | Serpentine soil microbial communities from UC McLaughlin Reserve, CA, USA - Plot61 | ecosystem: Environmental > Terrestrial > Soil > Grasslands | place: USA: UC McLaughlin Reserve, Lake County...
CTTTACTCTGAATCCTGGTCACGCCAGATGATGTCGACAGCTTTGAATGGAACAAGTCAGGAAGAGGGGCTTGCCCCCGCACTTCCAACAGCGGGGGCAAGCCGCCCTTCCTGACTTGTTCATTTCCAGGCTTCCCAAGAAATGAACAACGATTGTCTTGAGAACAATTTGATCCTATGTATCGCGAGGCGCGATGTTGACCCAGATCAATTGCGCTCTCTCGCACGGCGAGAGCTCGATTGGGACTATCTGATCGCCATCGCCTACGCGCATGGACTGCTCCCACTTCTCTACAAACACCTCGCCACCGCAGCCACTGACCTCGTTCCCGCTCACATCCTCTCGCGCCTGAAACGTGAGTCAGTCGCAAATTCGCAGAACGTACTGCATCTCACCGGCAGGCAGCTTCGCGTCTACAAGCTCTTCAACGACAACGCCATTCCGGTCGCGCTCTTCAAAGGACCGCTACTCGCCCAAATGGCTTACGGCGAAATGTCTTTGCGCCAGGCCGGCGATATCGATCTGCTGATCAGTCGCCCCGACTTTCCGCAAGCACGTCGGTTGCTCGAGTCGCTCGGCTACGAGATGACGCCGCGATTAACGCCCGCGCAGCTAAGTTCACACCTGAACAATCACTGCGAGATTCAGTTCATGCGAGACGAGTGGCTGACGGTGGTCGATCTACACTGGGACCTCGCGCCACGCAGCTTTGTCTTCGGCGTCAAAGCCGATGAAGTCTTGTCACGACTGCAATCCGTCTCACTGGCAGGCACAAACGTCGAGACCTTCGGCACAGAAGATCTACTGCTGTACCAGGCAATGCACGGCGCGAAGCATTTATGGCGGCGTTTAGAATGGATCTCCTGTCTCGCGGAGTCGTTACGCACGACACGCGCGATTGACTGGGAGACGCTCGTCGATCGCGCCGCGAAAGCACACGCCACACGCATCCTCGCGCTCGGACTGCGACTCGCGGAAGCGTTTTCCGACGTACTCGTTCCATCCCACGTACTCGCGTCAGTCGATCCTGACAAAGCGATGCAACGCATGGCGACACAACTTCACACGCAGCTTTTCACCACGCTTGGCCCAGCCGAATCAACCGAAACCAATCTCTACAACCTGCGCATCATGGACCGCAAACGCGACGCGCTCGTCTCAGCACTGCGCTCAATCTTTGTCCCAACCTTACCCGACTGGCAGTCACTCGCGCTTCCCGCATCACTGCACTCGCTCTACTACGCGTATCGTCCTCTGCGGCTGTCAAAAACCTACAGCGTTTCGTTTCTGCGGAGATTGAGGAATAAATTGTAGGGGTGGCCCTCCGTGGCCACCCCTTCCCGGGATGTGCGATGATTAATTCAACAAACGCAAGACCACCGCTGAAATGGGCCGGCGGCAAACGCTGGCTCGTCTCACATCTCAAACCCATCTGGGAAGCACACACGCAGCGCCGGTACGTTGAACCGTTTTGCGGCGGCCTTGCTGTCGTGCTGGGACTGCAACCAAAGCAGGCGGTGCTGAACGACATCAACCCGCACCTGATCAACTTCTATCGCCAAATGCAAAATGGTTTACGGATGCGTCTGCGCATGCGAAACGACGAGGAGCTTTTTTATCGCCAGCGCGAGCGGTTCAACCGTTTGATTCGACGCGGCAAGGCACACACGGAAGAAGGCGCGCAGTTGTTCTACTATCTCAACCGCACGTGCTTCAATGGTCTCTGCCGGTTCAACAAGGGCGGGGATTTCAACGTGCCTTTCGGCACTTACAAGGCGATCAACTACGCGCGCGATTTTTCGGGTTATGCAGCGGTGTTCAGACAGTGGCAGTTCAGCAATGTGGATGTCGAGGCGCTACAGTTGCGGCGGGGCGATTTTGTCTATGCCGATCCGCCGTATGATGTAGAGTTCACGACGTACAGTGCGGGCGGCTTCTCGTGGGATGATCAGGTACGCACGGCGAAGTTTTTGGCGAAGCATACTGGGCCTGTAGTGATCTCGAATCAGGCGACTGAGCGGATTGTTGAATTGTATGAAGGGCTCGGGTTTGAGTTGAGTTATTTCGATGCGCCGCGAAGGATTAGTTGCACTGGAGATAGAACTGCGGCGCGTGAAGTGTTAGCGATAAAGCCTTAGACAGGATTTACAAGATGAGTCCTGTAAATCATGAATCATGTTAACGACTACCTGGAAGTCTCCCTTACGCCAGTTTACTTACCAGCGTGGTTGGATCCGACCCCGCAGGGCAACCTATCTTTGATAATGTCCACCAGATTACACCCGCCCTTTTGCCAGGATTATTGCGGTATGTTGTCCATGCAACATCGACCCCTACACTCAATACTGCTCGACGATAATACGTGTACGGTTTGCAGTACGTATCGAGTAGCGTGCCGATATTTTCAGCTAACATCGCCCTGCGACTATGTGCAGCTACACTCTTAACAAGAACTCTTCTTTCATCTCTACCGGAATCATGATTCCAGGTAACCTGGGGCCTTGCGGCCGGATTCTTGGCTAGCTCTTGTGTTCCTCTAAGCATCCCGATCAGGACTTCTGTGGGATTACCTGGCGGCAGCGGAGACGGTTTCTCGGGCATACAGTCCACAGCAACCGCAGGTTTAACGACAGATGGCGTGTCGGAATGATCGATCGAATCGACTTCTTTCGCTGGCTTGAGATTAGAAGGCTCGACGGGTGCATTAGTGTTAACAGGTTGATCCGCGACACTGCTGTCCAGCAGTCTCAGCGTCCTTACTGCATTATCAATATTCTCGTCGAGCTTGGGTAAGTTGTTATGCGTAATAGCGTCAGCCGCCTCGAAGATGTAGTGCTGGACAGCTCTAACTCTGCAACGTGCGAGATCTACATCGCTGGCAAAGACTTGCTGTGATTCTGTAATCCTGGTGCAGATCCAACGATTGAGGTCGATCAGTTTAATTATCTCCAGCAAGAGGCGTTTACCTTTTTCAGTGAGAATAATCTTGCACTCTATTTCAACATCCCTCGCCGCGTCGTCTATTAGAGAATTAATGGTGTTCAGGCTGACTGCAAGACTCGCAAATTTCGCCGGGGATGCGCCGGAAGATTTCTCAAGTAACTGAGCATTAACCCGACCCGTCTCGACGAGGTCGCGCATCTGTTGCGCTCGTTTACTCTTCGAAGACTCGCAGATCTCAGCTTTCAACGCGTCGATTCTCTCAGATAGTTGGCATAAGGTCTTCTCGCAATCTCGAGCGGGCTTAAAGGTAGCTTCAGCTGCTTTGACGATGGCACTTTGCTGAACGTCAAACAACAACTCCATAAACAACATTAACGCATCTGCCAACGGTCGTTCTTCGCACTTCTTTTCGTCGCTGACCTGTGCGGCGGTGGTAGCAGTCAGGGTTGAGGCGACGCCACCAACCATTGCCTGCGCCAAGAACGTTCGGCGCCGGAGTCTGTTGTTCATTTGCATCGGGTTTACCTCTGAGAACAGGTGAGTTAAAGGTGAATACTAAAAATCAAAGTGATTGCGATGCCGCAATATGCCTCGTAATCATCAGTGCTGGCAAGGAATTTATTCGGAGCTTAACGGCGACAAAGATCTGTGGCTTTCGCGGACTGCGGGAACTATAATCCGCTTCGGCTGCTAACCTCGTCACAATAATCACAAACTCTTGATGAATAACGAAGAGAAACTAGACTACAAATTAATTAGATCCCAATTAGAGAATGGCAAAGTAATTCCATTCCTAGGGGCGGCGGCTTCCAGGATAAGTACCCCAAGCCCCCCAACAGCGCTCAAGCTCGCCGAGCTCCTCCTCGAAGATACTGACTTTCCGAAAAAGGAATCGTGCGACCTTGCAACGGCGGCTCAATACCTGAAATCTGTGGGCGGCCCGGGACTACTCTACGATAAACTTCACGGTGTATTTAATACTGATTACAGTGTTTCATCACTTCATGATTATCTCGCCGAAGTCGCTCGTAACACGCCGCTCTTGATTATCACAACGAACTATGATGACCTCATCGAACGCGCGTTTACTGAAGTGGAGCATGATACGGTTGTTCATATATGCAATCCGAAACTTGGCGGCAAAGTTTTCTGGGCAACGCGCCGCCAGGATGAGAACGGAGAGTTGAGTACGTCTGAACCGGAAATAGCCCTTCCTAATAAGCTTTATATAGATCTGTCCACAACCACAGTCATTTACAAGATGCACGGCACAGTTGATAGGCGAAAGTCGGAACGAGACCAGTATGTAATCGCTGAAGATGACTATATCGACTTCCTCACACGCATGACGAAGAACAGCGCGATTCCCAAAATCGTTCAGAAGGACTTTTCAAAGCGCCATTTCTTGTTCCTGGGCTACAGCCTGCGCGATTGGAATTTTCGCGTGGTCTTAAATCGAATTAAAACAGACTCAAAGGACTACTCCCAATACGAGTCATGGGCCATCCAGCATCAACCGTCCCCAGCCGAACGTCGCTTCTGGGCGCGACGTGGGGTTAGTGTTTATGACATAGATCTGAATGAGTTTATCGAAAACCTTATGAAAGCAAGTTAAATAGTCTATGAGCGTCATTCGCAGAAATGAGCAAACCGTGGGAATGCAGGCGCGTGGAGAGGTGGTTATTAAGCCACCATATCCTGGACTCATCCCCTACAGCGAAAATGACGCCAATCTCTTTTTCGGCAGAATAACTGAAACGCGGCTCGTCATTGCCAATCTCTCTGCTACGCGGCTCACGTTGTTCTACGGTGAGAGTGGTGTGGGTAAGTCTTCCGTTTTGCAGGCCGGGGTACTTCACACACTCAAATCTAATCCAGATGTTCTTGGCGTTTACTTCAACAAATGGAGAGGGAATCCATGCGCCAATCTGAAGGCAACAATTGCTGAAGCCGCAACGGCTGCGGTCGGGTCTGATCTCACTTTGAATCAAGCACTTCCTCTGGATGAATACCTCGCGTTCCTTTCCAAAATCCTGAAGCGCCGTTTGTTAATTATTCTCGATCAATTCGAAGAGTATTTTCTCTATCATTCCCAAGGTGAAGCGGATGAATTTTTCCAGGAATTTCCGGCTGCAGTAAGGGTGGATGAAGTGCCGCTGGGATTTGTCGTATCGCTTCGCGAAGACACCTTGTCCTCGCTGGATCGTTTTGAAGGCGATATCCCAATTCTCTTCGACAACTATTTGCGCATTAAGCATCTCAACCTGAAAGGCGCGCGGGCAGCTATAGTCGAGCCGCTGGGTGTGTACAACAACCAGTTTGCCGAAGGCGTTCCACAAGCGAGCTATGAACCTGAGTTAGTGGAGTTGGTACTGAAAGAACTTTCACGGAAGAGTCAGGAGGCTGAAGACTTAGATGCTCCTCTAAAAACAGAACAGGCGCGCTCGAGTGAGCAACTTGCGTCATCAGGAGATCTCCTAAAAATCAAGGCACCATACCTGCAACTGGTAATGACACGGCTTTGGACTGAGGCCGCGCGTACTTCGCTTCCAATGATGCGTCTAGCGACGCTTCGCAAGCTCGGTGGTGTTGAGAAAATCATTGACCAGCATTTAGACAAATCAATGCGAGGGCTGAGCTGGTCTCAACGACGCCTGGCTACCCGGATGTTCTTGTATTTGGTAACTCCCTCGGGCACCAAAAAAGCCTACACCAGCGAGGAGCTTGCCGCGCTGACAGGCGCTTCGCAGCGAAAAGTTACCAATCTCTTAGACCGCCTATCTCGATCCGACACTCGTATCTTGCACTCGTTCGAGACATCGATGGGCCAACAGGACAGAAACCAGCACATGAACTACGAGATTTACCACGACTTTTTGGCTCAACCGATTCTGGCATGGAGAACACGACAACGTTTAAATCAGCGATTACTGATCATGCAGTTGTTTTGGGCTCTGCCGGCGTTTATTGTAGTTTGGCTAAAGTTTGTTCTGCCAGAAAACCTTTCAGATTTAAGTGGACTTATCTTTCATCTTATTCCCTGGATGATAATATTTTCGATTCCCGTTGCAATTGGTTTTCTTATAGGCCGCGCAGTAGAGCGGATGCGCTAAACAGCCACGACCCGTTACACAGTCTCCCCCGAATGGACCATCGAGTGAGTGATGAGACAAATCGAGCCTGGGCACCGGATCTAATTTACTCTGACGATCGCTTTCGCTCCGATCACGCACTTGTCTGTGACTGCGCGGGAAACGTTGTTGAGATAACTGAGCGAAACAATGTTCCCCATGCGACTCGCCTCAACCGCCGGGCGCTGCTGCCAGGCATGGTGAATGCGCATTCGCACGCGTTTCAACGCGTCATCCGTGGGCGCACAGAGCATCGCTCACATCACACCACTGACAGCTTCTGGACGTGGCGCGAGCAGATGTATGCCGCCGCGAACCGCCTCGGCCCGGAAGATATTTACAACGCGTCACGCCTCGCCTTTCTCGAGATGGCGTTGACGGGCATCACTGCTGTCGGCGAGTTTCACTACATCCATCACGCACCAGACGGCTCTACTTACGATGATCCGAATCTGCTCGCGCGTGAAGTGATTCGCGCCGCTCACGACGTCGGCATCCGCATCGCACTCCTGCGCGTCGCTTACGCGCGCTCGGGATTTCAGACCGAGGCCAACCCACAACAGATCCGTTTCATCGAGCACTCACCCGACACGTATCTCAAACATCTCGAACAACTGCTCAACGCGCCTGAGTTGAAAACCGGTATGGCGTGGGCAGGCGTGGCGCCGCACAGCGTGCGCGCCGTTCCACTCGATTACTTGAAGACGATCATCACGTTCGCTAACGAGCGTGGTCTTCCTGTTCACATGCACGTCGCCGAACAGCCTGCTGAAGTGAGCGCATGCATTGAAGAATACGGACGCTCGCCGGTCGCATTGCTCGACACCGAAGGTCTCCTGAGCAAACACTTCACGGCCGTTCACGCGATCCACGTGACACCAAAAGCGATCGCAGCGATGGCGCGCGCGAATGCAATCGTGTGTGCGTGCCCGACAACGGAACGAAACCTCGGCGACGGCGTGGTGCCGGTTGATGCTTATTTCGACGCGGGCGTGCGCGTCGCACTCGGCAGCGACAGTCAAATTCAGATCGATTTGCTGGAAGATGCGCGCGAGCTCGAGTATCACCTGCGCTTGCAGAAGAGTGCGCGGAACGTGCTCGCTCCGTCTGCCGATGATTCGAGCTCAGCCCTCGCGCGAAGATTGTTTGATTGTGCGACTATCCGCGGGGCGGAGAGTATCGGATTCAATGGCGGAACGCTGGAAGCCGGAGCGCCGGCGGATTTCTTCACAGTCGATCTCGACGATCTATCGATTGCGGGATGCTCTGTTGAGGATCTACTCGCAAACATTGTCTTTTCACTTTCGCGAACGGCAGTTCGGGATGTGGTCGTCGCAGGCAAGCAGATTGTGAACCACGGATTACACGGATGATTAAAGAGATTCTCGCGGATTTGGTTAGGATTGATTCGGTGTCGTCGCGATCGAATGCGGAGATTGTTGCGTATCTCGAGCAGCGATGTGCAGCAATGCGATTGATCACGCGGCGCTACCCGTACACAGACGAACACGGAATTGAGAAGATCAATCTTGTCGCCTTAACTCAAGACGTGTCGGAAGTGGAGCTCGCTCTGGTGGGCCACACGGACACGGTTCCTTACGATCCGAACTGGTCCGAAGCTACGAACCTTACAGAACGTGACGGCAGACTCTACGGGCGCGGTGCGTGTGACACGAAAGGCTTCATCGCCGCAGCACTAACGGCAGTTGAAACCAGTAAAGCAAATAAACCTCTCGCACTGATATTCACAGCCGATGAGGAGATTGGGTTATATGGCGCGAAGCGGTTGGCCCAGGCGAAGCCGCTGCGTGTTCGTTACAGCATCGTTGGTGAGCCCACTTCGCTCAGGCCGATTCGTGCAGGCAAAGGCTATTCGCTCGCGGAAGTACTTGTGAAAGGACGCGAAGCACACAGCGCGTATCCTGCGCTCGGTGCTTCGGCGGTGTTTCGAGCCGCGCGTCTGATCAATCGGCTCGAATCGATCGCGGCACAACTAAAACAAGACCAGCACGCGGCCTTCGATCCGCCTTACACAACGCTGAACGTCGGCTTGATTCACGGTGGCTCGGCGAAGAATGTGCTGGCTGGTGAGTGCCGGTTCACGCTCGAGTGGCGACCGGTACCGACACAGCCTTCAGAGCACGTGCTGGATCTTTTCAACGCTGCGATCGCGGAAGAGATGCAGGCTGATCCGGATTTTCAGTGTCATGTTGATGCAAGCCGCCAGGACACCGGATTCGAAACGGCGCCAGATTCACCTCTGGTCCAGCTTCTACAGAAAGCAACGGGGAATGACGCTGGGACAGTTGCGTTCGGGACTGAGGCGGCGCAAATGATGGCGCTCGGGAGTGAAGCCGTCGTCATCGGCCCCGGAGACATTCGCGAGGCGCACCGGACGGGCGAGTTTGTACCCGTAGACGAACTTGAGCGCTGTGCGGAAGTTCTGCGACAATCTATCGCGCAACTCTGTTGAGGCAACCGCGCGAAGTAAAAGTCCATCGGAAGGTTCAATGCTCCGCATTAATAAAGTGCTCTTGGCCGTCGTTCTGTTGTGCTCGTGTACTCCACTGTTCGCACAGAATCAAAAACCACTCACCAACCAGGAATTCGTCAAGCTGCTTTATGAGCTCCCACGCAGTCCAGAGATGCGGGACGATCTAATCGACCAGATCAGGCGGCGTGGTATCGGTTTTCCGCTGACCGACGGCATGCGCGGGCTCGTCGCCACCAAAAGCGGTAACGACACACTCCTACGACGCACACTCGAAGAAGCAGAGCGTCGCCGCGTTAATCCAACCGCCTCCACACTGCCTTCGGAAACTGAAGGACGCGAACTTCTCGAACGCACGCGCAACGTGACCCTCGCTGCCGCGAACGCAATGCCTGACTTTCTCGTGAAGCAGATCATCAAGCGCTCCGTCGCTTACGGCAACACGGCCAACTGGATCCCACAGGACAATCTCACGATCGCTGTCGGTTATCGGGCGAATGTCGGCGAGGAGTACAAAGTCCTGACCGTGAATGGAATGGCGCCACCGCCGGGTGAGGATGCGGAAACAACGAAGGATTTCAGTAAGAACAAGTACGTGCCGAAGGGCGCGTCGTCGAGCGGCGTGGAATATATTTCGGCGCTCGCGGATGTTTTCAGGCCTGTGTCGAAAACAGAATTTCGGATGGTCGATACAGACATGGTTCAGGCGAGACGAACGGTCGTTTACGAATACGCGATCAAGAAAGAAGACTCACAACTGACGCTCTCACTCGCCGACACGGGTGCGAGGGCGTCGGTGGGCTCACGAGGGCGCGTCTGGATCGATCGCGAGCTTGACCGCGTGTTGCGCTTCGAACAGATCGCCACCGAGATTCCTCCCGATTTTCCGATCACTGCCGCCAGCAGCTTGATCGATTACGACTGGGTCAGTATCAACGAGCGTAAGTATCTGCTGCCGACGCATTCCGAGATCCTGCTGACGACCCTTAACCCGAAGTTCGTGCTTCAGAGTCGCAACGACATTCGCTTCCGGAACTATCAGAAGTTTGGTGCGGAGCTGAAGGTCGTTGATGAAGTCGGTGAAGACGACGATCCCCCTCCGCCACCGAAAAAACCGTAACACGGATCTACACGGAAGAAATCCGGATTTTTATCCGCGTCATCCGTGGTTAATAGTGTCTACCGTTGTAGACGCCTCGGATCTCCCACTGTTTCCATTCGTCTACACGCAACGTAGAAATCCTAATCATTCTCTACGGTACAGCCTTTGCCACGGCTATCCTGGAATGAAACCCAGGATATTGATAGTTGACGACGATTCACAGATCACGCAACAGCTTTACTGGACGTTGTGTGATGAGTACGACGTGGTGACCGCTAACGATATGCAGTCCGCTATCCGGCGGGCGACGTTTTACAAGCCCGATATTTCGATATTGGACTTGCAGATGCCTCCCGAGAAAGACTCGCCCGCCATGGGTCTGCGCTTGATCGAATACATCAAAGGCCACCTGTCAAACTCGAAGGTTCTGATCATGAGTTCGAACACTGAACCCGATGTGCGCAAGGCGTGTGTTACCGCAGGCGCAGATGGCTTTTTCGCCAAACCCTTTGAGCTTGAAGACATGCTGGCGAGCATTTGCCGGTTGACCCCCGTTCATAGGCTGGAGCTGTTCGCGCAGATTCTTTGACATCCGGACGCACACTCCCTTTGGGCGTCCGTCAAACACCGTGGGATGAAACCCTCTTCATCGAACGGTGTGCTCGATGGCCCCCGCTGACGTCTCCCAACACGCAGCGGGGGCCGATTTTTTTCTACCTCTTTGCGGCCCTGCGCGTCTGTCTGCCATAATCCCTTTTGCGTAGCCAACCAAATGAGCGAAGCCAGCGATAAAGTGCGTGGGCTGCAAGAGCTCCCACTCTTTCCCCTTCCGGTAGTGCTGTTTCCCGGTGTGCCTCTGCCTCTGCACATCTTCGAGCCACGATACCGGCAGATGCTGCTCGACATCCGTCTCTCGAAAAACCTTTTCGGACTTTCTTACTTCGATCCAACCACGTCAGAGAATGAAGTTCCGCCGAAAGGTCACGTCGGCTGTGTTGCTGAAGTTACTGAGACACAGACTTTTCCCGACGGGCGTTCAAACATACTGACACTCGGAATCATCAGGTATCGAATCGACTCGTACGTCGAGCGTGGTGATCTATATCTCGTGGCCCAAGTCAGTTACTTCGAAGACGACGAAGAAGATGAAGAGCTACTCGCGGCGCCCGCAAGAGAAGTAGCAGAAACATTCACGCGCATCGCACAGGCTGTGCGGACAATCAACGATGAGCGCGCGACATTGCCGGACATCTCGAACACCGAGCCACAGCGACTGTCGTTTCTCGTTGCGGCTGCGATGGAGATCGACGCCGAAGTCAAACAGGAGTTACTCGAGCTTCGTTCAACTTCGGAACGCTTAGAGCGATTGCGAGCGATGTTGAGTATCGCGGTGAAAGGTTACGAGGAGCGCGCACGCATTCACGAGCTGGCGAAGAGCAATGGGCACGGTGGCAGAAGGATTGAGATTGAATGACGAAGGCGGTGAACATTCGCGTGTTGTTCTTCGGCGCGGCGCGCGATGCGGTTGAGGCTAACCAGCTTGAGATCGCCGTCGAAGCTCCCGCGACTGTCTCCAGTGCATTTCAGAGTTTGAAAACGCGGTTTTCGAAGCTTGAGCGTTTTGGACGTTCGTTGTTGTTTGCCGTGAATCAGGAATACGCGACACCGGATACGCAATTGAACGAGAACGATGAGCTCGCTGTGTTTCCGCCGGTGAGTGGGGGAAGCAGTTGCGACTACAGGTGCCCGCACGATTTTTTTGAGTTAACGACGGAGACGATCGATGTCGGCGCGGTGGCGCGGCGCGTTGTGTTACCCGAATGCGGCGCCACGGTGACGCTTGACGGCTACGCGCGCGAATGGACCAACGGCAAGCGCACGCTTTATCTAATCTACGAAGCGTACGACGCGATGGCGTTGACGGAGATGCAGCGACTCGGGGCTGAAGCGCACAAGCAATTCGAGATTGCGCACATCGGCATCGTACACCGCACCGGCCGCATCGAGATCGGGGAAACGAGCGTCGTGATCGCCGCGAGCGCTCCTCATCGCCAGGCCGCTTTCCAGGC
>Ga0126311_10001393_pt1 | contig 11733 bp, 8 predicted proteins | sample Plot61_FD_92539 | JGI IMG/M metagenome (GOLD analysis project Ga0126311, IMG submission 92539) | Serpentine soil microbial communities from UC McLaughlin Reserve, CA, USA - Plot61 | ecosystem: Environmental > Terrestrial > Soil > Grasslands | place: USA: UC McLaughlin Reserve, Lake County...
AGACGGTCAGGGACTTGTTGGTCGAAAGCGTCCGGCGGAAGGTAAACGTGGCCGGGTCGGCGCCCGACTCGGCGGCGTTGGCGTCCGAGGCCGTGACGGTCACTACGGGCAGCGACGCGGCCGAGGCGCCCCCGATAAGCGCGCCGGACAGGACTGCGCAGACACACGCGAGCAGCCCGAGGCCCAGACACACGCCCCGGAAAGACGAGGGGAACTTCTTCATCACAATCCTCAACTTTAATTAGGATACTTAACCGTGAGTACAGACGCGGAGAAAGTCGCCTTGGATGCGGGAGGGGAGCCCGCGGCTATTAACCAACTTAATTCCTTCCATCGGAAGATGCAAGTCGGGACGGCAAAAATGGCGTAAGGGGCGACATCAACCGGCCGATAATAGACGAGTCGCGGGCCGCAAGGGTTGCACGGGCCGAAGTACTCCGCGTCGTTTTAATAATTTGCTATAGGCATAGAGAGCGGGTTATCGGTCGAGCCGGTACCGCCCGTTCAACCTTCGTACCCGTTCGGGTGCGACTGGTGCCACTCCCAGGCCGTGCGGATGATCGTCTCCAGGTCGGGGTACTGCGTCTCCCAGCCGAGAACGGCGCGCGCCTTTGACGCGTCGGCCACCAGCCGCGACGGGTCGCCCGCCCGCGCGGGCTCGACCCGCACCTCTATGTCCCGCCCCGTCACGCGCCGCGCCGTCTCGACGACCTCCATCACCGAGTAGCCGTGCCCGTTGCCCAGGTTGATGAACTCGGACTGCCCGCCGCGCCGCAGGTGTTCCAGCGCCAGTGCGTGAGCCGTGCAGAGGTCTGTGATGTGTATGTAGTCACGCACGGCCGTCCCGTCCGGCGTCGGGTACTCGCCCCCGTAGACCGACACGTAAGGCAGACGGCCCGCCGCCGCCGCCAGCACATTCGGAATAAGGTGCGTCTCCGGGTCGTGATGCTCGCCGCGCCTCTGGGTCGCTCCTGCCGCGTTGAAATAGCGTAGCGCGACGAAGCGCAAGCCGTATGCGCGGTCGTAAGCTTCGAGAATCTTCTCGGTCATCAGCTTCGACCAGCCGTAGGGGTTGGTCGGCTGCTGCGGGTGGCGCTCGTCAATGGGCACCCTGACCGGCTCGCCGTAGGTAGCGCAGGACGAGGAGAAGATAAAGCGGCGCACGCCCGCCGCGAGCAGTGCCCCGAGCAGGGCGAGCCCCTGTTCGACGTTGTTCTCGAAATAGCTGCGTGGCTCCGTGACCGACTCGCCGACGTAGGCGAGCGCGGCGAAGTGGACACACGCCTCTATGTCGTGCTGACGGCACAGGCGCGCCACCAGTTCCCTGTCGCCGGTGCGCCCGTCGTAGAAGGGAATGCCTTCGGGGACAGCGACGCGGTGGCCGCGCGAGAGGTCGTCGAGGACTACGACCTGCTCGCCCCTAGCGGCCAACAGGTCAACCATCACGCTGCCGATGTAGCCCGCCCCGCCCGTCAAAAGAATCGCCATACCCGCATCCCCCTTAATATCGAACGCGACCATGAGACTGTGAGTGTCGAGTAATGAGCCGGAAACAGATTACCTGTTAGCCACCCCCGTAACCAATCTCGGGCGGCCGAAAGGGTAGTGATGTGATGAAGCAGGCACCTCCAGCTCGAACCGTCGAGCTGCGGTAAACTCACTTTGCGCATGAGACCGCGGAGGAGGCGCCCATGACTGTTTATTGTGGAGTCGACTTTCACGCGCGTCAACAGACGGTTTGCTACTGTGACACGGCTGACGGTGCGCTCCGCCTCAGCGAACTGGAGCACGAAGGGGATAACGTCCGCGGCTTCTACTCCCGCTTCACAGCCGACGTGGTGGTCGGGACAGAAGCCAGCGGCTATAGCACCTGGTTCGTCGAGCTGCTGGAGGGGAGGTCGCGGCTGTTGAGCCGGGAAGGGCGCGCGCAGTTCCTCCGGCTGGAGATGAGCGAGGCGATGACCCGACAGCGGGAGGAGTGGCTCTCGCTCGTGGACGACCTCAACAGGCGCATCAAGAGCCTGGACGCGTGGCTCGACGAGCGGGCGCGGCGTGACGAGCGGGTGATGAGGTTGCAGACGCACCCCGGCATCGGGCTGTTGACCTCGCTGGCGCTGGTGCACGCCCTGGAGCCGGTGAGCCGCGTCGGCGGCGGGCGGAAGGTGGCGGCCTACGTCGGGCTGACGCCCGCGCAGCATTCGAGCGGCGACGTGGTACGGATGGGGCGCATCACGAGGAGCGGGAAGAACTCGTCGCGCGGGACATTGGTGGAAGCGGCGTGGCGGATGGTCTCGAAAGACAGTGCGATGCGGAAGCAGTACGAACAGATCAAAGCGAGGGCCGGGGCGAAGCAGGCGATTGTCGCCGTCGCCCGCCGGCTGCTGTTGCGAGCGAGGCGGATGCTCCTCGACGGCCGAGCTTATGTGGCCCAACCGGTAGTAGCTTGAGGACAGAATCAGAGACCGACCAGGATGACGGAGGTTGGAGTATGGCGATCAATCATCTGTGAGCGCCATCGCAGGCGGCGACTTCGGATAGTGTGCCAGCTCCGGCGTTGAACCCTTCGGATCGTTACCTGTAGCTTCGCGTGAGAGCAGAAGGCCACGAATAGCAGATTGGTTCGGTTCCACGACAGCTCGCTCAGGCGGGACGGGCTTGACTTCGTACATAGCAGACGATTGATCGCAGCCCGGCTCTTTGATCGTCAGAGGGACATTCGACAGCAACTACGAAGGTGCGGTCTCATGCGCAACGGATCAAGAGACTTCGTAGCGACCGCGCGGGCTTGTGCCGTGACGGTCGAAGTCTGTTTGAAAGAATGCTTGACACCCGTGCCTGCTTCATAGATGTTGTGAGAATTGCTTGTGAGCTTATAATCCATCCTCAGCTCAGCCATCATTCATTGGAAATCATACTCTTGAAGCAGAAGGTTCTGGTGCAAACGCTGAGGTGGGCTGATAATCAGTGGCATGAATCAGCCTCCTCCTCACGCACCGTCCCTGTTCCGTGGCCGCCACTTCGATCGCGCAGTCATCATTCTCTGCGTCAGATGGTATATCACCTATAAGCTGAGCTACCGCGACCTCGTCGAGGTGATGGCCGAGCGAGGAGTCGATCTCTCACATACAACAATCCTGAGATGGGTCCAACGCTACGTCCCGGAGTTCGAGAAGCGATGGAACCGCTACGCCCGACCCGTCGGCACGTCATGGCGAGTGGACGAGACGTACATCAGAGTCAGAGGGCGATGGGCTTACCTGTACCGCGCCGTCGGTAGTCAGGGGCTCACGGTCGATTTCCTGCCGAGTGAACACCGCGATATTGCCGCGGCCAAACGGTTCTTTACCAAGGCCATTGAACAACACGGCACTCCCGAAACGATTACGCTCGACGGCTACCCTGCCACTCACGCAGCCGTCGCGGAACTCAAGCAGATCGGAGTGCTGCGTCCACAGGCGAAGGTCCGGACGAGCAAATACTTGAACAACCTCGTCGAGCAGGGTCACAGGAGAGTGAAGCAGCGCGTCTACCCGATGCTCGGCTTCAAGAACTTCAGGAATGCGGCGGTGACGGTCGGCGGGGTAGAGCTAGTGCAGAAGATCAGGAAGGGGCAGTTCAACATCACAAAGCCGATAGACGCCAGAGGAGCACAGACGCCTCGAGTTTGGGAAGCAGTGCTCGCCGCTTGATACCAAACAGACTGATGATCAGTAAGTGGCTCTCACGCTATTTGCACCAGAGCCGAATCGTTGAAGTGGCGACCATGGAAGAGGGTCGAGGAGAACTGATGCATGCGGCTGATTATCAGTGAGCCTTCGGGTTTGCACCGGAGCCAACAAGGGCAGGGGGCGCGACCATCGGCCGCGCCCCCTTGCCTTTGGGCCTAACCCTTACTGAAGGACGATCGTCTGGTCGAATGCCCCAAAGCCGTTCGAGGCGTAGTCGATGCGCCACCTCCCGTCGTCGGTCTTGACGGCGAAGTCGGCGCGGCCGTCGCCGTCGTAGTCGGCCGGCGCGGGCTTGGTGTCTGTGAAACCGTAGCCGAGGTATGAGGCGTCCCAGCGGCCGAACCCGTTCCAAGCGTAATCGATGTTGAAGCGCCCCTGGTCGTCGGCCTTGACGGCGATGTCGGCGCGGCCGTCGCCGTCGTAGTCGGCCGGCGCCTCACGATTCGGCGAGTAGCCGTACCCGCCGTAAGAGAAGTTCCAAGAGCCGAAGCCGCTCGAAGAGTAGTCGATGGCCCAGCGCCCCTGAGTGATGGAGTGGACACTGATGTCGGCGCGGCCGTCGCCGTCGTAATCAGCGACCGATTCGCGGTTCTCGGAACCGCCGAAGCCGCCGTAGTTAAAGTCCCAGACGCCGAAGCCGTTCCAAGCGTAGTCGATGCGCCACTGGCCGGTGTTGATGACGTGAGCGCTGAGGTCGGCGCGGCCGTCGCCGTCATAATCGCCCGGCGTGACGCGCGACTCCGCCCCTCCGTAGCCGGGGTAGATCACGTCGAAGGCGCCGAAGCCGTTAGCTGCGTAGTCGATGCCCCAGTTGCCATTGTTGAACTTGGCGCTGAGGTCGGCGCGGCCGTCGCCGTCGTAATCGCCCGGCGCGGCCTGCGAATCCGTCCCGCCGTAGCCCTGATAGGTCGCGTCCCACGAGCCGAAGCCGTTCGAGGCGTAGTCGATGCGCCAGCGCCCGTCGTCGTACTTGATGCTGATGTCGGCGCGGCCGTCGCCGTCGTAGTCCTTCGGCGCGTTCTGCCCGGTGCTCGTAGGTTGCGTCGGGCCGAAGAGCGAGTGGAGCAGCCTGTTGGGCGACCCCATGGGGTCGAAGACGACGTTGGTGGTGGCGTTGTTGACGATGGCGGCGTTAACGGTCGCGGGGGCCGCCCCCGGATTATTCTGCAAATAGAGAGCCGCCACGCCCGCGACGTGTGGTGACGCCATGGACGTGCCGCTGAGAAAGGCCGCGTCCGTGTCGCTGCCGTTCCAGGCCGAAAGAACGTCCACGCCCGGCGCGAAGAGGTCTACGACGCTCCCGTAGTTGGAGAAATTAGCGCGGGTGTCATTGATGTCGGTCGCGGCCACGGTGAGCGCCTCGGTGACGCGGGACGGCGAGTAGTTACTGGCGTTGTCGTTATTGTTGCCGGCCGCGACTGCGTACGTGACCCCGGCGCTGATCGAACTCCTGACGGCGTTGTTGAGGGTGGCGAAGTCGCCGGCGAACCCGAGGCTCATGTTGACGACCGCGGGTTTGACGTGGTTGCTCGTCACCCAGTTGACGCCCGCGACCACGGCGTCGCCGGGGCAGCCGCCGAAGGCGTCGCAGACCTTAACCCCGCGCAGGCTGACGGCCTTGGCGACGCCGTAGGTCGAGCCGCCGATGGTGCCGGAGACGTGCGTGCCGTGGCCGTTGCAGTCGTTGCAGCCTTCGTTGACGAAGACGGCGGCCAGCGAAGCCCGCCCGCCGAAATCCGCGTGAGTCGTTCGGATTCCGGTGTCAATGACGTAAGCATTTACCCCGGAGCCCGTGGCGTTGTACGTGTAGACGTTGTTACGCCCGTTCCGCTGGTCGATGCGGTCGAGGCCCCACGGGGGATTAACCTGATCCGCGATAATGGAGCCCTGTGGGTTCTCTTCCACGAAGGCGACCCGCGGGTCGCGGCTGAGCCTGACGGCCGCCGCCTCCGGCAACTCCACCGAGAAGCCTTTGAGAGCTCTGGTGTAAACGAACCTGAGCGAGCCCCCGTGCGCGCGACCCATCTCCGAGGCGACCGCGGACACGTTGGAGCTGGCGACATCGTCATTCAGAACCACTATGTACTGGTTGAGGATCGGATTCCGAACCCTGCGTAATTTGGACGGCGCCGCGGGGGCCTGCCCTTGTCCGCGGACTGGCGCGGGCGACAGCGACAAGGCGCAGAAGACAACGGCGACGAATAACGAAAGTAACCTCCTCATCGTGACTACTCCTTTTTCCGTGGGCTGAGGTTGAAGAGGGCGCCCGCGCTCTTGTCAAGCCGCGGGCGTGTCAGCGCGATGACCGACGGTTGTATTGCCGGGCCGGGAGGGCGCAACGAACGCCCTCCCGAGTGAGGTCGGCGGGCGCGGCCCCGCCGACGGGGCGACATTTTACCGGGGCAAGAAAGCACGGCCGATTCGGAGACTGTGAGACAGTCGGATTTTGGCATACGAAATGCACCAGCATCGGACGACGAGGGCTAGTCCCTCGTCACGCGCGGGAATATAATGGCGGGGCTGTTAGAAAGTCCTTAGATACCTCTCAAAGATTTCTCAAATCGCCCTGCAGTACGTCCCGGCTTTCTCAAATTGCCTCGCGGGTGTCCCATGGAAGACCAGACGACACGCTATTACGAGTTCGGGCCTTTCAGGCTCGATGCGGCGGAGCGACAGTTATCGAAGGGCGGCGCGCGGCTGCCGCTAACGCCGAAGGCGTACGAGCTGCTTTTGGCCCTGCTCGAAAACAGCGGGCGAGTTACCGCCAAAGACGCGCTGATGAGGAGGGTCTGGCCCGACAGGTGCGTCGAAGAGGCCAACATCACGCAGATCGTCTTCTTGTTGCGGAAGCTGCTCGGCGTGGACGGCGGCGGGCGCCAGTACATCGAAACCGTCCCGACCCGCGGATACCGTTTCGCCGCACGCGTGACGGAGGTGGCTAACGCGGGCGGTGACGTGTCGGAGTCCCACCCCCAGCCGGGCGGGGCGGGCCGCGACGGCGGGCACATCACGTCGATAGCCGTCCTGCCGCTCGCCAACGAGGGCGGCCAGACCGATCACGAATATCTCTGTGACGGCATTACCGAGACCCTCATCAACGCCCTCTCGCGCCTGCCTCACCTGAAAGTGATGGCGCGCAGCACGGTCTTCCGGTACCGAAGGTCGGGGGCAGATGTCCGCCAGGTTGGGCGCGCGCTCGACGTGCAGACGGTGCTCACCGGGCGCTTGCTGAGGGTCGGCGGTGAACTCGTCATCAGCGTGGAGATGGTGGACGTCGTGGACGGGTCACACGTCTGGGGGGCACGGTTCGTGCGCCCCCAGGCGAACGTGATTGCGCTGGTGGAGGAAGTCGCCGAGGAGATAGTGGCCGGCCTGCGGCCGAAGCTGACGCGGGACGAGCGCATCACCCTGGCGCGGCGCTACACGGAGGACGCGGAAGCCTACCACCTCTTCATGAAGGGCCGTTACCTCTGGAACAAGCGCTCGACGAAAGAGATCTCGCAGGCGGTCGAGTATTTCGAGCAGGCCGTCGGGCTCGACCCGAATTACGCGCCGGCATACGTCGGGCTGGCAGACAGCTACAACCTGCTCAGGACGCGCGCCGGGCTCGCGCCGCTCGCTGCGAGCCCCAGAATCAAGCTGCTGTTAGAGAAGGCCCTGGAGTTGGACGACACGCTGGCCGAGGCCCACGCCTCGATGGGCTACTTCATGACCAACTTCGTTTGGGACTGGCGGGGGGCGGAGGAGGAGTTTCGGCGCGCTATCGAGTTGAACCCGAACTGCGTGACGGCGCACCACTGGTACTCGCTTTACCTAAGGGCGTTAGGCCGGAACGACGCGGCGCTCGCCGAGATACAGAGCGCGCAAAGCCTGGACCCCCTGTCGCCGACCATCAACGGGAGTGTGGGGATGGTCTACTACTTCGCACGGCAGTACGAGCGGGCGCTGGTGGCCCTCCGGGCGGCACTCGAACTCAACCCGAACTCCCCCGGCCTGATGGGCAACCTCGGAATGGTCTACTCGCAGATGGGCCTGCACGCGGAGGCGTTGACCGAGCACCTGCGACTCACCTCCGTTTACGACGACCCGGAGGCGTGGACATTGCTCGGGTTCAGCTACGCGGCGGCGGGGCATCAAGGGGAGGCGAGGAGGATACTTGAGCGCGTGCTGGCAGCCTCGCGTCGCGGCTACATCCCGTCCTTCTACCTCGCCCTCCTCTACATCTCACTCGGTGAGAACGAGGCGGCCTTTGACTGGCTTGACCGGGCGCATCAGAGCCGCGACGGAGACCTGTTCAATATCAAAGCAGACCCCAGGATGGATTGTCTAAGGTCCGACCCGCGCTTCACGCGCCTCCTCCGGAAACTCGGTCTCGACGCCTGACGGCGGAACACGCCCAAGTTGACGATGACATGCTCGCTCATTCGCGGTCGGGTGCATGCCGTTGTTCGACCGCGCTGCTAGTATAGCCTGTGCAGGCGACTGAGATGATACTTTACCGCCTCGACGAACAGCTCATGGTGGTCTTGGGCGACCTCAGTAGTTTTCACGTCGCGGTGTGGTGTTGGTTGCAACCTGGTAGAGCGCCGGATGTTCGAGAGGCCATGGCGAGCCGGCAAATTTCTTTGCGACAAGAAGAGGAAATCTAACTCGCGCGGTCCACGACAGCAGCTTTCAAAGTCGATCAATAGCGGCCCACTGCCCGTCCAGGTAACGTTCCCGCCGTGAATCTCCGCGTGGACTAGGACACACTCGATCCCGGCCGCGTACATGCGGGGCGGCGGGTGATGCCGGGCGTTAGATGGCTTTCTGATTTGTAGCGGTGAGAGTATGAGCTTGATGCTGACACTACTTGGAACAGCCTACTCTGTAACGCTGGCTTTTATCGGATTGGGGATGATTGGAGCGTGTGGTGTTGGTACGGGTGTTTTCGCTGGCGTCGCCTTTTATCCCTATGGTTTAGGACTGCTCTTTTGGCCAGTGGTAGGCTTCTTGCTCTCCAAAGCAAGAGAGGCATTCTACAGAATGATAATCCTTGCTATCACTACTACTCATTATGTGGTGCTAACAATCTTTCTATATACATGTTGGGCAGAAGAGTATCCGCGCTTGATGAGAATATGGAGGGCGGAACCAGCTTACATCATAGAACCGGTAGCAATCTATGCTATCGGGCAGGCAGTCATCTGGGTGGTAGTGGGTTACAGGACGCTCATTCCTAGCGGAGGGCACCATCTAACAGCCGCATGAACCCGACGCCCATCCAGCAGGCTTTTTATCATCAATCAACAGTGGGCGCGGGTTATGCGGGGCGTTCGGCCGCATCCGCGCCGAAGGCGAGGTTAGAGGACTATCGCACCATCAAGTGTGAACTTGAGACTTGAGACCGTGGAGCAACAAGATAACCAACCCGTAGAACCCAAGCCTTCCGGCGGAGCGCCCGACGGGCGCGCCGGGACGAGTTTCGACGAGATATTCGCCAAGATAGGGGCCAGCAGCACTCTGAAGAAAATCTGGCAGGGCGTGTACGCAGACGATTACCCGGAGGATGCCAGCCCTTTTAGCTTCGTGACCTCGACCGAATTGCGATTGATCGCCGAAGCCCTTGGCGTCGGCGCGGGGCAGCGTTTCGCCGACGTGGCGTGCGGGCAAGGGGGGCCGGGCTTATGGGTAGCGCGAGAAACCGGCGCCTCTTTAATCGGCGTGGACTCTTCCCGCTCGGCCGTAGGATGTGCCGCCGCTTCCGCGCGCCGCCGCGGTATGGAAGGTCGAACAACATTCGTGCTGTCGGACGCGGCGGCGACGGGTCTGCCGGACGCGAGCCTCGACGGGGCGATGAGCACCGACGCGCTTCAACTGATGCCTGACCCGAGTGCCGTCATAAAGGAGGTGGCGCGTGTAGTCAAACCCGGCGCCGTGTTCGCCTATACGACGTGGCTTTCTCTTAAGCCGGTGAAAGGGGTCGCCTACGTCCCCGACTACAGGCCGCTGTTGGCGGAAGCCGGTTTCGCCGTTGAGCTGTACAGAGAGCCTGTAGATTGGGAGAGGCGGGAGAGGGCTGTTTTCGCGCGGATACGTGACAGCGCCGATTCGTTGAAGGCCGAGGTGGGTGAGGCGGTGGCCGCGATGCTTCTAAAGGAGGCGGCGCTCATGCCCGACATCTTCCCATCAGTCCGCAGGATCAACGTGGTCGCGCGGAAGGATTAATGGAAGCGCGACCGACGACCGATAAGGAATGCGGATAAAGTTTGCTTTGGGTGCGGAGGAGCAAGGGGCGGGTCGGCGGCCTAACAAGCGGCTGAACGCGACCGCCCACAGCGCGGCCTTCATGTGGCTTGCGCGGGGCGGCGCGTTACCCGCGGCGTTAGATTTGTGGGCGCGCGTAAATGTTTCGGAAATACTGGATGGAGGGAATATGTGATGACTCAACCTGCAAAGTTTAATAACGTTCAGTATTACCTTATATCAGGACAGTATAGTTTTGCCGGTGACTTAGTTATCACTCGTGGGGTTCTATACTTTTTCCCTCATACAGATTTAGAGGCTCAAAGGATAAAGAATAGTGGTAGACATTCTGGGGGCGGGATAGTTGGTGGGCTGGTAACGGATGCAATTTATGCTGGCGTTGATGCCGCAGCTATGGCTGCGAAAGGGTCTTATCTATCTAGACATTATTTATGGCATGAAGGTGATACGGATGAACAGTTTCGCCAGAAAGCTGATACCCACATAGTAGAACTAAAGGAGCAGCGTAAAAAAGAAAGGTTTTCTGAGTCGCTACCAATTCCAACTCGTGTTGCAATTGATGAAATTAGGAATCTGAAGATGAGCATGATGGGCGTGCTCTCATTCGAGGCCCAATATGATAATCACGACTTCAATATCGGTTGGGGAAAAAGAAATTGTTGCGTGAATCACTATGGGAAGGTGGTTTCGGTAAAATATAAAAGTACCCCAGTGAAGCCCGTATAGCATCGCACAAACCTGACATCAAGTTTGACGTGCAACACTGACTGAGACTCGTTGTAGCATTCGAGCGGCGTCCTGAAGCCCAGCCGCTTTCGCGGTCTCGTGTTGAGCCTACGGGCTATCGCGTTACATTGGCGCTGACTGAGCCCGGCCATGCTCACGCCCTTCGGCAGGTACTGGCGCAAGAGCCCGTTGGCGTTCTCGTTACTGCCCCGCTCCCAAGAGTGGTAGGGGCGCGCGAAGTAGTACCTCACGCCCGTGCGCTCCTCGATCCTCTTGTAGTCGTGGAACTCCGTCCCGTTGTCGGCCGTCACCGTCTCGAACCTCGCGCCGTGCCGGCGCATGAGGCTGATAGCCCTCCGGCTCAAAGACTCCTTCGTGCGATCCCCGAGCTTGCCGACGAGCACCAGCCCGGTCTTTCTCTCGACGAGCGTCACGACGCAGTCCTTAGTGCCTGCGCCCATCACCGTGTCGGCCTCCCAGTGCCCGACCACCTCCCGGGCCTCCGCCTCCGGCGACCGCTCCGAGATCATCCGTTTACCCGCGAGTCTTCCGCGACTGTCGTAGCCGCCGTAGCGTTTACGCCGTCTCTTGCGCGCACCCCGCAGGTGGGTATAAAGCAGCCCGCCCTGCTTCTTATCTCTCCATACGTGGCGGTAGATCGTCTCGTGGCTGATCGAGAGGAGGCCGGAGCGGGCGAGATGCCCGGCTACCTGCTCGGGGCCCCACTGCCGGCACAGCAAGTCATCCACGAGTGCGAAGTCGCGGGCGGTGAAGCGGCGGTTGCGGCGCGAGCGGGAGCGGCGGCCGTTGGTGCGCTCCTGCGCGGTGGAGGCGCGGTAGCGGCCGTCGGCGCGGGTGCTGTTGCGGCGCAGTTCGCGGCAGACGGTGCTTCTGTGGCGGCCGAGCGCCCGCGCGATCTCGGACTGATTAAGCCCTTGCCTTCTGAGTGCGGCGAGCATATACCTCTCCTCGGGGGTGAGCTGGCGGTACGTCATGGCGAATATCCTCTTCCTGGTAGTCGAGAATCTTCGTC
>Ga0126311_10001394_pt1 | contig 11730 bp, 9 predicted proteins | sample Plot61_FD_92539 | JGI IMG/M metagenome (GOLD analysis project Ga0126311, IMG submission 92539) | Serpentine soil microbial communities from UC McLaughlin Reserve, CA, USA - Plot61 | ecosystem: Environmental > Terrestrial > Soil > Grasslands | place: USA: UC McLaughlin Reserve, Lake County...
CGGCGCGTGCAGTGCCGTGGACATGGTCATGAAGGGCGAGGCTTCGAACGCCTTCCTGCCCGCCCGCCCGCCCGGCCACCACGCGACCTCGGAGCGCGCGATGGGCTTCTGCCTCTTCAACACCGTGGGCGTAGCCGCGCGCTACGCGCAGCGTCAATACAAGGAGGTCGAGCGCGTCGCCGTGCTCGACTGGGACGTGCATCACGGCAACGGCACGCAGGGCATCTTCTACGACGACCCTTCGGTCTTCTTCTTCTCCGCGCATCAATATCCGTGGTATCCCGGCACGGGCACGCGCGGCGAGACGGGCGTCGGCCGCGGGCGCGGCTTCACGCTGAACGTCCCACTCCGCGCGCGCACCCCGGCCGCCGAACACCGACGCACGTTCGAGACCGCGCTCGAAGAGATAGGCGCGAAGTTCCGCCCCGACCTCGTAATCATCTCCGCGGGCTTCGACTCGCACGCGGGCGACCCGCTGGGACAGCTCATGCTCGAAGACGAGGACTTCGTCTCCATGACGCGCACGGTGAAGAGCTGGGCGCGCGAGGCGTGCGCGGGACGCGTCGTCTCGTGCCTCGAAGGCGGCTACGACCTCTCGACGCTCGGCGCGACCGTCACCGCGCACGTTCGCGCTCTCGCCGAAGAGTGAGAGAGGAAAGATTAGCCACGGAGACACAGAGGCACAGAGGTTTTGAAGATTTGAAATACTGAATTTAATCTCCGCGTCTCCGTGTCTCTGCGGCAATTCTGAATTTATCTCAAAGCCGGGTTGAAACAGACCGCGACGCCGGGGCGTAAAAGATTGGACGGAGTGGCGGGAAGGGGATTCGATGAGGGAGAAGCTTCAAGAGGCGTCGGAGCGCGCGGCCGACGCGTTCGCGCGGGCGAGAGAGTGGACGCGGCGCGTGATGCCGCGCGTCGCCATAGCCGCGAGCGTGCTCTACGTCCTGCGCCTGCTCCTGCGCGACACCGACCTCTACAAGAACACGCCGCTCGGCCTCATAGGCCCGCTCACGTTCCTCGCCGTCTGCGCGGCCCTCGTCTACTACGGACTCAAAATCCTCGTGCGCCTCAAGCGCAAGCTGCTGTGGCGAGTCAGGCGACGACTCATAATCACGTACCTCTTCGTCGGGCTCACACCCGTCGTCCTTCTGCTCCTGCTCGGAGCCATCGCCGCGACGGGCGGCTCTTCGCAGGCGATGGTGCGCGTCGTCACCGTGCAACTGGAAGCGACCGAGCGGCAGACCCTTGAGAGCGCGCGCTCGACGGCCGAAGGGCTGCTCGCGCTCCCGCCGAACGCGAACGAGCGCGCGGCGCAGGCGTGGCTCGACGAGCGGGCGTCAATTCTTCAAGCCACGCTCCCCGGCGCGCGCGTCTCCGCGTGGCGGGTCGCGGACGCCGACGCGACTCGTCTCGGCGAAGGCTCGGCGGCGCAACTCGCGAGCGCGAGCGTTAACGACGAGACGCGCGGCGTCGGCTCCGACTCGGGCGACGCCCGCGAGTCTCTGCCCGCGTGGCTCGCGGGCGTCTCGGAGTGGAGCGGGCTCTCGTACATCCCGCCGCCCGCGGAGGCCGAGAACGCGTTCGGCACGCCGTACGTGCGCGCGCTCGCGCGTCGCGTTTGGAACGGGCGCGCGGTCGCGGTGCTCGTCACAGTCCCCGTCAGCCGCGCGCTCGTCAGGCGACTCCGCGAGACGACGGGCGTCACCGTCCGCCCCTTCTTCATCGGGACGAACGCGGCACAGACGCGCGGCGATGACGGCATTAATTACGAGGCCGAAGACGCCGGCGCTCGGGAAGCGTCTGTGCCGGAGCGCAGGACTGTCGGTGCCAACAAGGTCTTGAACTTCGACCGAGACCAGTTCGGCGAGAAGATACCGAAGATCGCCAGTTGGTACATCCCCTTCCCGGTCTTCATGCCCGCGACCGACTGGACGACGGGGCAGCAGACGCCGCGCTGGTCTTTCGTCGTCGATTGGTCCTGGTCCGAGGGCGGCAAGCAGTTCTGGAACAACGCCGTGCTCGGCCCCTTCTGGTGGCAGGTTCTTTACAGCGTCGCCGTCGCGTTCCTCGTCCTGGAGATTCTCGCGCTGCTCTCGGCCGCGTGGATGACGCGCGCGGTGACGGGCACGGTTCACAAGCTCTACCGCGCGACCGAGTCCGTGCGGCGCGGCGACTTCTCGCACCGCATACGCACGCGCTCGCGCGACCAGTTGGGCGAACTCGCCGTCGCCTTCAACGACATGTCTTCGAACATCAAGACGCTCCTCGCCGAGCGCGTCGAGCACGAGCGCCTGAAGCGCGAGATAGAGATCGCGCACGAGGTTCAGGCGCAGCTCTTCCCGCGCTCGACGCCCGAGCTTTCGACCGCGGAGATAACGGGCGAGTGCCGCGCGGCGCTCGGCGTCGCGGGCGACTACTACGACTTCATAGAGGTCGCGCCCGGCCTCGTCGCCTTCACGCTGGGAGACGTTTCGGGCAAGGGCTTGTCCGCTTCGCTCGTCATGTCGAACTTGCAGGCCGCGCTGCGCGCGCAGGCCGCGACCGTCGCCGAGCGCATGCGGCTCGCGGGCGACGCCGCCTCCGTCTCTTTGGGGAAGACTAACGCGGCCTCGGCCGCGACTTCGTCCGACGGGGGCCAGACGTTGGACTCGGCGCTCGCCGCGCGCGACGTTGACGGCGCGCGCGAGGTCGCGCGCATGACTGCGAGCATCAACGAGCAGCTCTGCCGCGCGACCGACTCGAACCGCTTCGCCACGCTCTTCCTCGCGCTCTACGACGACCGCACGCGCACGCTCCGATACACCAACGCGGGCCACAACGCGCCCGTGCTCGTGCGCGCCGACGGCTCCGTCGAGCGCCTGACGACGGGCGGCATGGTCGTCGGCGCGTTCTCCTCGGTCGATTTCGAAGAGGGGCGCACGACGCTCGGCTCCGGCGACATGCTCGTGCTCTTCTCCGACGGAGTCACCGAGGCGCAGAACGGCACGGGCGAGGAGTACGGCGAAGCACGCCTCTCGTCATTCGTCGCCGCGCGCTGCGACGGCACCGCCAGCAACCTCCGCCGCGAGGTCTTCGACGAGATAGACCGCTGGTCAGGCGACGCCGAACGCGGCGACGACCAGACGCTCGTGATTCTCAAAGCAACGAGTGATGAGTGATAAGAGATACAGCGTGCGTGGTCTTTCTTATCACTCATCACTCATCACTTATCACTGCCTTTAAGCCGTGATGATGACGGCGCGCGCGCCGTTGAGTTCGGTGAAGTCTTTGGTGTAGATGGTGCCGACGCGGCGTAGGTCGCGTATGGCCTCGACCAGCTCTTCGGTCGAGAGGAAGCCGTTGTCGGCGTGAGCGACGGCCCACGCGGGGACGTGCGAGGCCGCGTCGAGTAGTTCCGCGACGTGGCGCAGGTACTGACGCCGCGCCTCCGCGCGCGCCCCCAATCTCCCCTCCCGCGAGCGCTCGAAGTCGTCCCAGAAATCCCCGTCGCCCCGCACCCACTCCTCGCGCCACGCCCATGACGCGTTGCGCGCGGGCGCGCGCGAGGGGCGCGGCAGGCGCAGGAAGAGAAGCTCGGCCTGCTCGCGCGCGAGGAAGTCGCGCGCGCCTTTGTTCGCGGCGACGTTGCGCTGCCGGTTGTCGAAGGGCGCGGGCGCGATGTCCCAGAGGCGCTGGAAGACTCGGCTCAGGGGCTGTCGTAGCTCGCGCGTCTCCTCGTCGAAGGAGAGCGCGTAGTCGCCCGTCATCATGCCGAGGTCGAGCGCGAGCGCGCGCTTCGCGGGCGACCCAAGGCTCTCGGCGTTCGCGCGGACGTTGTCGAACCACCAGGCGTCGGTCTCTCCGAACCAGCGACGCAGGGAAGGGTTGTGAAGGCGGTGGCGCGGCACGTACGCGTCTTCGAGCACGACGTTCACGTCCTCGACGCTCAGGCGCTCCGCGTTGTTCTCGACGCGCGACTGCGCGCGCATAGAGGCCCAGCGCGCCGAGTCGTTCGCGGCGACGCGCACGCCCCAGCGCTTCAGGTAGCGCGCCGTGTCCGACTCGCCCGAGAAGGGGAGTGCGACCGAGCGGAACTGCAAGCGCCGGAGTATGCTCAGCTCGAACGCGAGCCAGCCTTCGGGGAGAGAGTCGGAAAAGTTGCTCAACGTCATCGGCCTCGGAAAGAACTACAGGACATTAAGAGATTGAACGCGGCCTCACTTGGAGTCGCCCCAGGGCTTCGGGTTCCACGGGCCCTCGGGCTCGCCCGCGCCCGCGGGCGCGACCTGCGCGACTTCCTCTTCCAGCGCGACCGGCGTTTCTTCGCCCGGCACTTCGACGCCCGGCGCTTCGCCCGAAGCTTCGACGCCCGCGGGTTCGGGCGTCTCCAACACTTCGGGCTGCGGCGCGCGCGCGTAGGCGCGTAGCTCGGGCGAGGGTTCGAGGGAGAGCAACGCGCTGACGACGCGCGGGTCGAACTCAAGCCCGGCCCAGAGCGTGAGGTGCTTGCGCGCCTCGGCCTCCGTGCCCGCTGGCCGGAAGGGGCGCGCGTCCGTCAGCGCGGCGTATGCGTCGGCGACGCGGAGTATGCGCGCGCCGAGCGGAATCTGCTCGCCGCGAAGCGCGTCGGGGTAGCCCGAGCCGTCCCACCACTCCTGGTGCCAGCGCACGAGGAGTTGGACGGCGCGGTCTGCGCCGGAGCGCGCGGCCTCCTGCTCGCCGATGACGGGGTGGCGCTGAAGGTCTGCGCGCTCCGCGTCGTTGAGCGGCCCCGCGCGCCCGATGTAGTCGCGCTGCATCGTCATCTCGCCCACGTCGTGAAGCAGTGCGGCGAAGACGATGGAGGTTCGGTCGGCGCGCGAGAGGCGGAAGCGCGCGGCCAGTGCGTCTGCGATGCGCGCGATGCGCGAGGCGTGCGGGTTCCTGTAAGCCTCGAACTCGTCGGCCGCCTCGGCGAGCCTATTGAACGACTCGCCCGCGGCGCGGTCGCCCTCTGCAAACTCGATGTCCATAGAGGTCAGAGTTTAAGGTTCGGAGTCATAAAGTTTCAAGTTCCAACTCCAAAGTTCCGAGTTAAAATCACGCGCCTTCAACCTCGGAACCTGAAACTTGGAACTTGAAACTATATGTCTGAGCGTCGCAACTCGGCGAAGAGGGCGCGGGCCTCGGCGTTCGTCGGCTCCAACGCGAGCGCGCGTTCGAGCTGCGCCTCGGCCTTGCGGCGCAGGCCGACTTCCTTGTAAAGCTCCGCGAGCATGACCCGGAACGAGGCGTCGAGCGCGTCGAGCGAGACGGCCGCGAGCAGCTCCGACTCGGCCTGCCTGCGCGTGGCCTTGTCGCGCCCGAGCGTGCGGCCGAGGTGCGCGCGGTAGCGCGCCTGCTGCGGCGCGAGTCGCGCGGCCTCGCCGAACATGAGTCGCGCCGCGGCGAAGTCTCTGCGCGCGTACGCGGCGAGCCCCTGCCGGAACTTCTGTTCGGCCTCGTCCTTCTTCGGCTGCTCGGCGCGCGCGCCGCCCGCCGTCGCGGGCGCGTCGGCGCGGTGCGTGCTCGCCTCCGGGTTCGCGCGCGTCGCTTCGGTGCGCGCGGCGTCGGCGTGCGCCGGCTCGTCCGGACGCGTGTTGACGGCGTCGGCGACCTTCGACTCGGTGGGGCGCTTTTCGAGCTTGAGGTCGTAGGAGGCTCGCAGCTTCGGGTCCTTCAAAACGTCGTAGGCGCGCGCGATCTCGGCGAAGGCCGCGTCGATGCGCTGCTGCGTGTCGGCGTCGGCGACGCGGCGCAGGCGGTCGGGGTGCAGCCGCCGCGCCAGCGAGTAGTAGACGCGCTTTATGTCCGCGGGCGTCGAGGAGCGCGTGACGCCCAGCACGGAGTAGTGAGTCTCGCCCCGCCCGAGTTCGAGCAGCTCTTTGATTAACTCGTGCGGGTCTTCCTCCGCGCTCGCTTGCGCGGCCGCCTCCCGAACTTCCGGCTCGGCCGGGGCCGACTGCGGCGGCTCCGCGGCGGGGGCGGCGTGAGTCGGGGCGGCGGTTCGCGTCGCCGTCTGATGCGGGACGTAAGCGGGCAGAGCGCGCGGCCAGCGCTCGCGCTTGATGAGGCCGCCGAGCGCGAGCGCGTAGACGGCGTGGCGCGTCTCGTCCTCGGGCAGCCCGCTGACCGCGAGCACGTAGCGAAGGTTCGTCGGCTCGTATATGCGCGACAGCACGAAGCCTTCCGCGGACGACAGGCGCAGCGCGGACGCCTCCAACTTCTCCAGGGCATCGGCCGCGGGCGTGAGCGTCTCGTTGTCGTTCGCCATCCTGCGCGCGACGGTTTCGGGCGCAAGCTCGCGCGCGCCCTCGACGAGTAGCGTCTGCACGTTCACCGGCGCGTGTCGCTCGGCCGCGAGCCGCGCGCGCGGGTCGAAGCTCCACTCGCCCTCGTGCCTTCGGAATGCTTCGCGTAAGACCTCGACGGTCTGGCGCGCGCGCGCGCGTCTCAGGCCCGACTCTTCGAGCACGCCCGAGCCGACGAGCGCCGCCGCCGCGTCGTCGTCGGACGCGCCCTCGCCCGCGACCGAGAAGAGTGTCTGGGCGTTGACGATGCCGCCCTTGAGCATGACCTCCGTCAGGCGCAGCGCCCGCAGGTTCGACGCGGCCGCCACGACGCGACCGGCCTCGAAGTAGACGACGGCCTTCACGCGTTCGAACGCGAGGCGCAGCGCGCCTGTCAGTCGCGCGTCCGAGATTTCGTGTATGAGTTCTGCTAACGGGTGGTCTTTGAGACGGCCTTCCATGAGGGGTCGCGGGGCCGCCCTTCGCAACCCCGCACACATCATACTAGGGTCTGGGGGCCGGAGGCTAGGGGCTGGTGAGAGAGGTCGGTTGTTAGAGCTTAGAGGTCGGTGAGCTACGCCCGCATCTTCGATGACTGATGAAGGCGGGCGTGGGTTCAGTCTCACCTTACTAACCCCGAGCCGCGAGCCCCCGGCGACTAGCATCCGGCTTCCGTTCCGCCGCCCTTTTGAGATAAAAAACGAACATCTTTCTGTCAGCATTCGGACAATCATTCTCGCCGCCGCGGAGGGCGCGAGGGGCTCACGAAGAGCAGCAATGAATCAGGATTTCAAATCGGAGAATGGCGCGTCTGGGTCGAGTGCCGGGGGCGGTGCCGCGGCTTTGGCGGCGGAGGCCGCGCGCGCCCCCGCGAGCGAGCCGGACACGGTCGAGCTGCACGCGCTGAGCGCCGAGATAGTCGGCTTACTGAACGAGCAGGCGTTCTCCACCGGCGAGCCGCGCACCGAGCGCGAGGTCTGCGAGTCGTTCGCGGACATACTCCTGCGCCGCTGGAACCTTTGCTGCGTCGCCATCTTCCTGCGCAACGACGAGGGGCGATTGACGCTCTGCGCGAGCTACGGGCGCGGGCGCGCCGAAGAGTCTGCGGCGCTGAAGATGTACGAGTCTCTGGCCTCGGAGGTCGAGCGCACGGGCGGGGAGTTCCGGCTCGACACGGCCGCGGGCGAGCCCGACGCGCTCCGAGAGGCTTACGCGCGGGCGGGGATGGCGGGCGCGGCGGGCGTGCCCATCGAGGTCGGCGGTTCTCTGTCGGGCGTCATCGTCGTCGCGTCAGAGGACGCGGGCCGACTCGGCGGCGCGCTCTCGGGCGTGCGCTGCGTCGGGCAGGCGGTCGTCATCGCGCTCGGCAACGCGCGGCGCGCGGCCGCGATGAGCGTGCAGCGCCGACGAATCGAGTCGCTCGTCGAAGAGCTTCGCAGCCGCACGGCCGAGCTTGAGGGCGCGAACCGCGAGTTGCAGCGCGTCGGCCGCTACCGCTCGCTCTTCCTCGAACGCATGTCGCACGAGCTGCGCACGCCGCTCACTTCGATACTAGGCTTCGCCGAGATAATGCTCGACCAGGAGGACTTGACCGAGACGCAGCGGCGCTTCTGCGGGAAGATTCAGTCGTCGGGCTTCCAGCTTCAGGCGAGCCTCAACCAGCTCGTTGACCTCTCGCGCCTCGAAGCCGGGAAGACGGAGTTGTTCCTGCACGAGTTCAGCCTGCGCGAGACCCTGCGCGAGTCCTGCGCGGCCGTCTCGCGCTTGGCGCAGAAGCAGGACGTGAAGCTCGAATGCGTGACCGACGCGTCGGTCGCCGGCATCGTGTCTGACGAGGGCAAGCTCCGGCAGGTGCTGTACAACTTCCTCGCCTTCGCCATCGGCCGGAGCCCCGCGGGCGGCAACGTGCGAGTGCAGGCGTCCTCGAAGGAGGGCGCGTGCGTGCGCGTGAAGATAATCGACGAGGGCGCGCCGCTCGAAGACCCCGCGCGCCTGTTCGAGCCCGTGGACATAGACGCGCCGAACGAGAAGGGCACGAACATGAATGAACTCGGCCTCGTCATCGCGCACCGCCTCCTCGGCGTGCTCGGCGGCGAAGTCGCCCTGCACGACCTCGAACCCGCGGGCCTCTCCATCCACCTCAACCTCCCCGCGCGCCCGACGGAGAACGGAAGGCGGAAGTAAACAGAACCGTCCGCGGTTCTGTTTTAGTCTTACTGGCCCGTCGTCGCCATCTTCTGCATCGTTATCATCGTGAGCGGCTCGTCGCCCGCCGTGCGGCTGTAGGCGCCCGAGTAGCCCGCCTTCGGGTAGTAGACTATCTGGTACATCGAGCCGTCCTGTTTGGGCTCGATGTCCGCGCCGAGTATCGCCTTCGGCGTCGGGATGTCCGCGGACTTCCCGACGTGCGTGACGATGATGGCGGAGACCGCGCCCTTCTCGTCGTAGTAGAGGCGCGCGCGCTGCCTTTCAGACAGGGCGAAGAAGTCCTGACCCTTGTCCTTCTCCTGCGGGCCGCCGAGCTTCTTGCGAGCCCCTTCGCGGCTCGTGCCCATCTTGACGCCTCTGAACTCCGTGTAGAGTGGCTCGGCGGCGGGCGCGGGCGGAGCGGGCTGCGGCGTGGGCGTGGACGTTTGCGTCTGCTCTTGTGTTTGCGTGTTGGGTTGCGGCGCGTCTTGCGCGCTCGCGCCGGGGGCGGCCGGGCCGAGCGTTGCTGCGAAGATGAACCAAGCAAGCAGCGGGCGGGCCGTCCGGCGGAGGAAATCAAACCTCATCGCGGAGACCTCCTTGCTCTCAAGTGTTAAGCCGTTTTAACCGTCGGGGGCTACACAGTTTTGATGGGTATCGGGGCGCGGGGTTTGCCGTGAAATCAACCTTGCTCCTGCCTGCCTAACTCTTCGAGGTAGCGGCGGTAGGCCGCGCGACTCTCGTCCGACATGGAGTTGATGCGGAGGCCGATGGCGTATGTGGTGGCGTCGCGCGCGCCCGCGTCGAGGCGGACGTAGTGCGCGGCGGTCACCTCCATCGGGACGGGGCCCGCGGGGAGTTCGAGCGTGACGAGGAGCGCGCGGCCCTCGTCCACGACGCAGGTGTAGCCGAGGTATATCGAGTTCGCGACGAGCCCTATGCCCGCCTCGCTCACGTCGCGCGTGCGGCAGTGCAGCTTCTCGTTGGGGAAGAGCATGTCGTGCTCGGCGTCCGTGAGCGCGACGGTACAGGTCACCTCGGCCGCGAACCTCGGCTTGAGTCGCCGCTCCCTCCCGCTCTGTTTCGTCATAAAGGCCCTTCGTCCTGGCCGCGCGTGGCCTGCGGGAATGCTTTCGACCCTTCCGCTCGTGAGGCTCGTCGGGGCTTCGGGTAGTTTTGTTGCGGCGTCTCGCGCCGCACAACAGTTTCGCGCAGGCGAACGGCGCGCGTCAATCAGGCCGCCTCGTAGAAGCTCAGCGCCGAGTCGCCCTGCTTGAGCACGCGCCAGCGGCGCAGGCGTCCCGACTCTTCCGGGAGTTGATTCTTGTGGTGGTGCTCTACGACGAAGACGCCGCCCTCGCGCAGCAGCGCCGCGGCGTGCGCGCCTAGCTCTTTTATCACGGAGAGGTAGTCGGACGCGTAAGGCGGGTCGAAGTAGATTACGTCCCAGGGCTCCGTCCCCGCGCGCCACTCGTGGCCGCCCTCGCGCGTGCGCTTCAGGTACTCGGCCGCGTCGCTCTTGACGACCTCGGTCATCTCCTCGGGCACGCCGAGCAGGTCAAGATTCTCCTCGACGAGCCCGCACATCTTGTGGACTCGGTCAACGAAGGTGACGAAGGCCGCGCCGCGCGAGAGCGCCTCGATGCCTATCGCGCCCGTGCCCGCGCAGAGGTCGAGGACGCGCGCGCCGTCGAGTCTGGGCGCGAGGACGTTGAAGAGGGTCTCGCGCAGGCGGTCGGAGGTGGGCCGAGTCTGCAACCCCTGCGGGTTCTTCAGGACACGCCCGCGGTACTCTCCTGCGATAACGCGCATGAATCGAATGTAACACGGCGCGGGGCCGCGGCGGCAAACGCTCGATAGGTTGACGACGGAATGCGTGTCTTAACGCGGCAGTCTCAGCGCGGCTGCGCCTCGACCTCTACGACGAGGAAGACCTGCGAGCGAACGTTGAGCGAGCCCGCCTCGACCGGCGTGCGCGGCGACGCCTTCATGGATTCCCCGCGTAACTCCGTGTTCGCCGGGCCATACGGTAGCGCGTTGGCGAAGTCCATGCCTGGGGGAGGGACGGGTGCGGGGAAGCCGCCCTCGCGCTCTTCTACGACGCGCACGATGCGGCCGCCCATCGCCTGCGCCATCGCCTCCGCCTTGGCCATCGCCTGCTTGCCCGCCTCGCCGAGCGCGCGCCCGCGCGCCTCCTTGCCCTCGCGCAGTATGAACCGAACCGTGTCCACGCTGTTGGCACCGGCCTGCGTCGCCGCGTCGAGAATCGCGCCGACGTTGTCGAGCGCGTCGGTCGTCACCGTCACGCTGTTGCGCGCCTCGTAACCCTTTATGCGCGGCATGCCGTTCGACCAGTAGTCGCGCTGCGGCTCAAGGCTGTAGTCGCTCGTCTTCACTTCGGGGTTCGCGCCCGCGGCCTGCTTGACGGCCTGTATGACGGCTTCGGACTTGCGCGCGTTCTGCTGCTGCGCTTCGAGCGCGCGAGTGTTCTGCGTGACGACCGAGAGGACGACGACCGCCGTGTCGGGCGAAGCCTTCGAGTCGGACTCGCCCGTCACCATCAGGCGAGTCCGAAGGCTCTCCTTCTTTTCGGCGCAGGCGGCGTTGAGTGTCAGGAGCGCGGCGGCGGCGGCGAGCAGGGGGATGAGGCGGGGGAAGTTTCGCATCTCTTTTCTCCTCGTCCGTGGCGGGAAGTTTTGAGTCTCAGGGTTTGAACGGCGCGAACTTCAGGACTTGCGTGCGCGCGACGACCAACAACTCGCCGCGGTCGTTGAAGGCGAGCCCCGACGCCGCGCCCTTCACCTTTATCGTGTCGAGGTAGCGGCCGTTGGGGTCGAAGATTTGCACGCCCTTGATGTCGGCGACGTAGACGCGCCCCTGGTTGTCCACGGCGATGGCGCCGGGCGCGCGGAACTGTCCGGGCTCGTCTCCGTCGCCGCCGAACTGCGTGAGGAAGCGCCCGTCGGGCGAGAACTTGAAGACGGCGTCGTTGAACGTGCCGAGCCCGTACATGTTGCCGAGCCCGTCCACGGCCACGCGCATGTCGAGTTCCGAGCGGTCTGTCTGCCCGCTGACGGCGCGGCGTATAATCTTCGACGCCTGCCCCGAGCGGTCTATGCGTACGATGTTGTCGTACGGGTCTTGCGCGAAGGCGACGAGCCCTCCGTCCGCCGCGACGGCCACGTCGTCGAAGCGCCCGCCGCCCGCGCCGACCGTGCCGAGCGACTTGCCCGACGCCCCCTCGTAGCGCGTA
>Ga0126311_10001395_pt1 | contig 11729 bp, 9 predicted proteins | sample Plot61_FD_92539 | JGI IMG/M metagenome (GOLD analysis project Ga0126311, IMG submission 92539) | Serpentine soil microbial communities from UC McLaughlin Reserve, CA, USA - Plot61 | ecosystem: Environmental > Terrestrial > Soil > Grasslands | place: USA: UC McLaughlin Reserve, Lake County...
CCCACTGGAAATTAAATATAATGAACTCGCCTCGAAAGTTCGCAACTTTCAACAACAACTAGCCTCACGCGCCGATAACTTTCATGAGCTCGCGCACGAACTCTACGACATACTTGTAAAGCCGGCTGAGACTCAAATCGGGTTCAAAACCAAATTAGTCATCGTGCCTGATACCTTGCTCTGGCGTTTGCCATTCGAGGCATTGCAGGCGGCGGAAGATCACTATGTAGTTGACTCGGCCCAAGTATCGTACGCACCATCGCTCTCTGCGCTACGTGAGATGCGAAAGCTGCCTTCGGCGAACAGGCGTCTCAACTCGTTATTGCTTGCCTACGCAAATCCTGATTTGTCGAAAAAGTTTACGACCCGGTTTGAACTTGCTTATCCCGATATAAAACTGGAGCCGTCTGCTGAGCAGCAGGAAGAAATCAAACGCATAGCAACGATCTACGGCCCAACGACAAGCCGTCAGTTTGTTGGCCCACAAGCGAATGCAGGACAAATCCAGTCAGGCATCACGCGTGCAAGAATCCTGCATTTCGCGGTCCCAGTGATATTGGATGACACGAGTGCGATGTCGTCGTTTATCACGCTTTCGCCTGGCACAAGCCAGGAAGACGGGTTTTTTAACACCCGTAAAATCATGGAGCTGGAAAGCCCTGCCGAACTCGTTGTAGCATCGACCGCCCAACATAGCGCCGGTTTTAACGGGAACGCGGAGGTTGGTTTTTCCTGGGCCTGGTTTGTTGCGGGCGCGCGCGCAACGTTGGTAAGTCGCTGGAAAGTCGAATCACCGGCTCTGTCGCCGCTCCTCAGTGGATTCTATTCGTCAATCAAACCAACAATCGGAACTCCCGTTTCCAAAGCCCGGGCACTGCATCAAAGCCTGCTTGCCATCAGGCGATCCGCCGATTATCAACATCCATATTACTGGGCGGGTTTTGCGATGATAGGCGACGCGCGCTAATAAAGCGTAATTGATCTTGTTATTTTGCTACGGAGTGACAACTAGTTATTCAGCGACTACCATTGTTTGAACAATGTCACTCAAGAGCAGGTTCGCATCCCAATTCAATCCGAAGATCCGCGATCGAGGTGTCGCCTACTTTCGTTCCGGCGCCGTCAAGATCCTCAAACATTTCAACTCTTATGTTCTGGCAGAGGTGAAGGGTACGTCCGATTATTTTGTGACGCTCTCGCTTACCTTGAACTCACTCGACGTTGCTTGTACCTGCGCGTACTTCGCCGGTGGTGAAGACTGTAAACACATCTGGGCGACAATGTTGGCCGCCGACAGCAAGAACTATCTCTCTCAAGTAGATGGGCGCGGCCCACTGAGACTTGTTTACGACGACGATGCGGTCGAGGCGTTGCAACTCCTCCAGGAGAGCGAACCGCCACCCGCACCGCAACCGCTCTGGCAACGTCAGCTCACCGTAATCACAAACTCAATCAACAGTGCGCTACTACCGGAGCGTAATCCCTGGCCTGATAATCGTGAGATTTACTATATCGTTGACCCACAGGGGTCACGCCAGTCGGGATTGCTCAACGTTGAGATTGCTTTCCGTGAACGCAACAAAAAAGGTGAATGGCGCAAAATCAAAAGGGCGCGGATTCAGCAGAATCAGATTGGTCAACTCAGCGATCCGAGCGATCGGGAAATCCTTTCACTGCTGCTGGGCGGTAGAGAGACTTACTGGTCCAGCTATGGTTATGGTACTTTTGATCTTCCCAACCCGTTTGTACTCGCTAATACACTTCAGCCCATATTACTTGCCAGGATGTGTGCCACCGGGCGATGCAGGTTGCGTCCTGAAGCCAAAGACGCCGAGCTCAAGCAGCTTGAGTGGGACGACTCAACGACGTGGCAATTCTGGTTAGTTGTAAAACGAACAGGCGACGAGTATGAGCTTAACCCGGTTTTGCGAAATGGATCGGACGAGATCGAGTTTTTCGCTGCACCACTCACAACGGACGCAGTCGTTATTGGACCAGACTTCAAGATTGCAGGTTTGGCTGCGAGCGGTGCACTCGCATGGAGTAGGGCTCTACACACTTCCGGAGAACTAAAAATTCCGTCAACTGACTCCCGGCAATTGATTGCCCAACTCCTGGACCTGCCATCCATTCCGAATGTTGAACTGCCACCAGAGTTGCAGTTCGAACGTGTTAGTGTTCCACCCCAGCCTCATCTGATTGTGCGTAAGCCCGACTTTAATCCATACCAGACTCAACTGGAAGCAAAGCTATTCTTTGATTATGAAGGCGTCGAAATTGATTACTTTGATAAACGTAACGGCGTTTACGATCGTGATCGACACCGTTACATCGAGCGAGATGCGGAGTCGGAAAACAACGCCTTAACACTCTTGAATACGTTGAGCATCAGAAGAGGATCTCAGTACTCAAATACGTTTCGGATAACGCCTCGTAACCTGCCGCGTGCGGTAACCAGTCTGCTGAAAAATGGGTGGCGCGTCGAAGCGGAAGGAAAACTCTATCGAAACCCTGCCTCTTCCAGCATGTCGGTAAGTTCGGGGATCGACTGGTTTGAATTGCACGGTTCGCTGAGCTTTGGCGAGGACCTCGAAGTGAAACTTCCGCAGTTGCTCGCAGCCTTGCGACGCGGCCAAAAGGTGATCGCACTCGGCGATGGGAGTTTTGGCGTGCTACCGGAAGAGTGGCTACAACAATACAGTCTGCTTGCGTCTTTCGGTGTAGCCGAAGAGGACCACCTGCGCTTTCAACGAACGCAGACTGGAGTGCTCGATGCCCTGCTCGCAACACGACCGGAAATCACCTGTGATGAAACGTTCGCGCGTGTGCGCGAGGAATGGCAAAACTTTAATGGAATCAAACCAGTTGCAGCGCCACGCGGATTTGTAGGCCAACTGCGAGATTACCAGCGCGAGGGGTTGGGTTGGTTTGAGTTTCTCCAGCGGTTCAGATTTGGCGGCTGTCTCGCAGATGACATGGGACTGGGCAAGACAGTTCAAGTGCTCGCCCTCCTGCAATCGCGACGCAACTCTCGACCTTCGCTGGTAGTTGTTCCACGATCCCTCATCTTCAACTGGCAACAGGAAGCAGCGCGGTTCACCCCGCAGTTGCGCGTCCTGACTCACACCGGCAGCGAGCGAATTAAAGGAACTGCCCACTTTGAAGATTACGATTTAATCCTCACCACTTACGGAACTCTGCGGCGTGACGTGGTCCATTTCGACGAAGTCGAATTTGATTTTGTGATTCTCGACGAATCGCAAGCAATCAAGAATGCGGGCACGGAAACAGCGAAGGCCGTGCGGCTCCTGAAGAGTCGACAGCGCCTCGCACTGAGCGGAACACCAATCGAAAATCACCTCGGGGAATTGTGGAGTTTATTCGAGTTTCTGAATCCCGGGATGCTCGGTTCAGCGTCAGTATTTCAGCTTTCGACAAATGGCACGCGTAAGCCAGACGAAGAATCACGCGCTATGTTGTCGCGAGCGTTGCGCCCGTTTATTCTGCGGCGCACCAAGCAGCAAGTCGCGAAGGAACTTCCCGCAAAACTCGAGCAGACGATCTATTGCGAGATGGATGAACGACAGCGCCGGCAATACGAAGAGCTACGTGATTATTATCGCCAGTCACTAATGGAGAAAGTCTCACGCCAGGGCATCAACAAGTCGAAGATTCAGATACTCGAGGCGCTGCTGCGTTTACGACAGACAGCGTGCCACCCCGCACTGGTCACCGGCTCGATTGACGACGTCACTCCGAACGCAAAACTCGACGTACTGTTGCCGCGTTTGAGCGAGGTGACTGAAGAGGGACACAAAGCGATTGTCTTTTCACAGTTCACAAGCTTTCTATCCATTATCCGGCAACGATTGAACCATCAGGGCGTAGTGTATGAATATCTCGACGGCAAGACGCGCAATCGCGGAGTTGCGGTTGAAAGATTTCAGCACGATCCGGATTGCAAGCTGTTTCTGATCAGTCTCAAAGCCGGAGGTCAGGGACTTAATTTAACTGCGGCTGAATATGTTTTCCTGCTCGATCCCTGGTGGAATCCTGCGGTCGAAGCTCAAGCCATCGATCGCGCGCACCGCATCGGCCAAACAAATCGCGTCTTCGCCTATCGACTCATAACGCGCGACACAGTTGAGGAAAAGGTTCTCCAACTCCAATCAACCAAACGAGATTTGGCCGACGCGATCATCAATGGCGACAACAGTGTAATAAGGAACATCACCGGTGAGGATCTAAGACTATTGTTGTCATGACCGATCTTTAGCACTCACTTCCCTCTCTTCAGTTCTCCACGTCTTTCCAGCCACCTACCTATCGGGTTCTAAACCGGATGAAATGAAACTGCACTTACTGCCACTAGTACTGGATATACGAAATTCCGTCCGGATCTGGAGAGCCAGATGAAACGAAAAGCTCCGAAACTTCTACTTGTTCTGCAATGCCAACTCGTTTTCCTTTTCCTGGTCCCTGTGGTCTCGGGACAAATCAGACTTTACGATCCCGCGAATGACGAGCTGGCGAAAAAGACGCGCGAGGCCTTTGCCGAATTTTCCAAAGGCGACGCCAACGTGTTTGAAACGATGGGGGGCAACACCCTGACGTTGAGGGATGCAACGCTGTCAGAACTATATGAGTTGAATCGCGGGGGCACGAAAGCGACCGTTAACAAGGTTCCTCTATGGACATGGCAGGAATTAAGGAAACAAGTGCGACAGACGCAAGCTGACTTTCTCACTGCGTATCTCGCCGCACGAGCGATCCTGAAACTGGATGCTGCCGAGGTACAGGATCTTAAACAGGCGCTCGCTTTGGCCCAGGCGGATCTGAAAACAGCAAAGGATGAACGAGCCCAGAAAGCGGATGAATTGGAGAAAACCGAGTTGCCGAAACTCGCGCAACTCACAGACTCGGTGGAAAAGCTCAAGAATGCATTGGCTGCATCAAGTAAACCGGTCAACAAGCTCTCGGATCTCAACACCGAATTCAACAATCTGAAAACAGTCTGGACCAACATTCAGGCCGTAAAAGCCTGGTGGGACGCTGCTGAGAGAGCGACGAACGCACCAGGATTGCAACTGACCATTCTCGACCTCGGAGTAGCTCATCAACAGGCAACAGTCGATCGGTTGAAACTCGATCTGGAGCAGGCTGCCGCGAAGCAAAAACGGCTGGAAGTTATCGAGAAACGTCTCGAACTCGCCTGGGGCAGTGGTGAGCAGGTCAACGACAAATTTAAGGAAGCGACGCATGGTCTGTTTGGGGACGTCTATGCCGGTATTGCCGGCGTCACCGATGACAACGAGCAAGTTCTTCAAACGATTGGGAGAATGGCCAAGCTTGCCGAGTCTGAAGTCGGAACGCCTCTCACAGAAACTACCAAACTCAGGAATCTGCTGGACGTCCTCGGCCGTTTTGTGAGCCTCGACGGTTATCAGAAGTATCTGCTTCTCTCTGATGCGATCGAAGCCGGAGTCGACGTACACCTCTTCTCGATTCGTCGCTCCGCCCTTAATACGAAGGAACGCGAGGTATTGGTCGGGTACGGTCTGGATGGTTTGGCTGCATACCACGCCGGAGGGTTAAAGCCCGAACAGATTGCAAACTTCTTCCGAGCGGCCCAGACGATCGCGCTCGGAGTTATCGCGGGAAGGGACTAATGAAACTCAAAACTCTGACTCCAATAATTTTGCTCGGGTTGTCGCTTAGCACCTTCGGCTGCGCCGGCGAAGAGACTGCGCGACAAGTGGCGTTGCAACTGCGAGAGTCCATCGTCGAAGACGAACAAATAATCGACAAAACCATCGCGACGCAAACAACTTTCTACGAAGACCAGCGCAAGACGATTGAGAAGTATCGTTCGGAAAACATCCCCCTTGAACTCGAGGCTCAGCGGCGGAAGCGTTCAGCGGAAGCCGCCAGCGCCATGAGTTCGAATCCTCAGCAAGAAGCGCGCTTGAGTAACCTGATGAATTATCTCCAGGAAACCAACGACAAAGAATACGAACTGTGGAACAAATTCTACGGCGGCGAGCAGCAGGCGCGAGAGGAGTTGAAGTCGAAGATTGCGAAGTTGCAGCGGCAGAAGAAAGTGCTCACGCAAGTGAAGGACAATCTGAACCAGTTGGCGCTCGCTTCGAACCGGAAGAAACGGGCCAGGATGTTAATTCAGTTTTCACAGGAAACCATCGCCGCCCTGAAGGCGAGTCAATAATCTGACTGAGGAGAGTACAACATGGCAAACGAAGCTGCACTTGACTTCATAACAGACAAAATCACCGGGCTTGAAATCATCAAGCAGGAATTGAGTCGGATGTTTCTAAACACAACCGACCTGGACCAGGCGGACGACATTCGCCGGGAAATTACACGACTTAATCAACTGTTATTTACCCTCGAGTCGATGCGCAACAGTCTGGCAGCGACGGCGAACGAAGTGCCGCCACCACCACCGCAGCGCATCGCAGCGTTAACAGACGCGCTGCGCCGGCTCGACTCGTTCGTTAGCGGCGATCAGAATATTCAAGCAGCCTTGAACTTTCTGATCCAGGTCGCGGGTGTGATCCGCACCGCTTGATCAACCTAAGGAGTTCCATATGTGTAGCCGCACATTTTGCAAATGCGTCCTAACGATAGTCATCCTGCTGGCTTTTGCCACAGCGGGCCGTGCTCAAGTCACTCCGACACCGGAACAAATAGACTTTGTATCGGGTCTCGCGAAGCGTATTCTTTCAAAGCTTCAGGAAGAGGTCACAACGTTGCAGAGGCAGCAGCTTCAGCCGGCCATCACTGCGGAGCAGCAAGTCGAAGGAACACCGAATAACCTGGCTGGCCAGGCATCAAGAATAGCTGGAAGAATCGAATGTCTGAATTGGCTGGTGAGGGAATATCCGCGCATACGAGTAAACATGGACCAGACTGCAATACAACAGATTGCCGCCTTACGACGTGAGTTGGCCCAGCTCAATCAGCAGCTACGCAATGTCAATACACAACTCAATCAGGCGACCACTCTATTGAACAACGCACGTGAGCGCAGGCTGGCAGCCGAAAGAAATGTAGCGTCTAAACAAGCCACGAACATGCAGCAGTTTACCGATCTCAGATACCTTTACGACATGTCGCGGCTGAGCCCTCCTCGATTTAATTGGGATACAATGATGGAGCGCATAACAGCAGTTGCGCGTGAGAAACAACTGACGTCAAACGTTACCATTTCGACTGGCGCCGTCCCTGTTACAGTGGGATATCAACTTGTTAGCGGCGGCCAAACATTCTCCGCAGCCAAGTGTACAAAGTGCGTTGTCCGGCTACCCGTTGGAAACTACAATTTTTGGGTGGAGACGACTGGGTCTGCCGAGCCTCACAAGACGGCGTACTTGATATTCGCCGAATCGCATTCAATCCAGATTAACCAGGCTAACCCGAATACTCAGTGACGCATCCCGCGACTGGCAGACATTGGTGCTCGGCTAATATATTGGTAGGCGCGTGGGGATTTGAACCCCAGACCCCTACCGTGTCAAGGTAGTGCTCTACCCCTGAGCTACGCGCCTAAAAAGAAAGGTTTTCAAACTAACAAAATTCCACTTTTTTTAATTCCGCAGGGTCCGCTCTGTCCGCCTATTCCGCAATGAAATTGTGCGGGTATTTGTGCGGGCAAATTGGAGCGACATAATAACACGTCATTTCAAAATTACGGACCCGCGAACGTTCTTCAGTATTGACGTATTGGGCCGTCAGGGTCTTCTTGCTCGAACGCCTTGGCTCTGATTTGAGAAATAAGTTTGAAGGTGTTTGTGGCCTGGTCAGAACCGTCGTTGAGGTTAAAATTATGTGATTTTGTCGAGTAGGGTGCGACGCAACTTGCAATCAAACTTTCGGTTCTCGTACGCGGATGATGTAAGAAGGAGGAAACTTCGAGCGTTGCGAGATCTCTGACGTTTGGGTCCAGGGCACAACCGGAAGCGTCAAAGATATATGCAGAGGGTTCACCATCACCAAGATCGCAGTGCATCTCCCCTCCTCCTGGAGGGTCAATTGACGGACCGGATCAAAACCATTGGGGGACGTTTGCATATAGCCCCGGAACACGGGTACGGAATGAATCCGAACAAGGGTCAATTCCGCCTTGGTCTAACTGCTCCAGTTCCGTTGGCTCAATTATTAGACGAGGGTGTAGCACGAGCAAGAGGGAAGGGAGCAATCTGGACAGCAAGTCCGGACAGAACGGATCCATCGAAAATTTACTGCGTGCTAATACGGATTCTGCAACTGATGTTGGTACGTCGTATTATGGAAATAAGCGTACACGATGCTTTTACAATCAGCTGAGCGAGCGCGTGATTTTGCCAGGCTCGATCCTACGACTGGCATGATGGAATTTTTTTCCGAGGATGGCGGATCGCGTGAAATATTGCAGTCCACGATTAGCGGTAGATTTTCGCTCGTCGAGGGCTCTCTCGTCGCGTTCTATAGAGACAATGGTGTGCTCAAGTTGAAACTGGGCGACATTGAACACTTAATTGACGAGACCACCAGCTCTGAGATCGAGGAAAGCCAAAATCGCTTTGCTGAGTTCATACGCGGTCAGTTCAGGAGAATAGCTCATGGGCCATCCGATGCACAGAGGCGGTTTCTGTTGAGACGCAACGGGGAAACTGTTTTAACCTTCGATTACAGACCACCTGCGCCGTCGAACATTCCTTTCGATCCCACGCCGTTTGTGGAGGCGGAAGACTTCGATTTCGTGTTGTTCATTCACAATGTGTTGAGTGATCCGGCACGGAGGAAAAGCATCTGGAATTGATAATCCGGTTTTTCAATTTCCAGCAAGTACAAGATAATTCGAATCAGATTTCGCTCCTGGCACATCATTCTCGGGGTGTTTGGCAATCAGTATCAAGCGAAAGTTCCAGAGCAATTGCGAGGACGTAAGATGGCAACTACCCGCTGTCGTTGTGGAGGTATGTTTTCGGATGGATCAATTCCTTGTGAAGAAGAGTATCACTTGTTATCTGATGTTGTATTAGAGACCGTGGTAGATAAAGTAACTACGTTGGTCAGGGAAGCTGAAGATGAAGCGGAAGTTTTCTATGCCCTAAGGAGCGCAGCGACATTGGTATACAAATGTCCCGATTGTGAGAGGCTTATAGTATTTTGGGATGGACTGTCACAGGAGCCACGCTTTTATAAACCAGAGTAAGTAAACGCAAGCACAAACATTGAACGGCGGGCTAGCTCTCGAGACGATTAGAAAAGTTCCACTTGTCTTCGACAGGATTGCCCAATAAAGACTTCTTCTTGCAGTGGCTATGACATTCGCACGACTCAGCACAATGCTCTTCACGTTGCTCTTCGTCTTACTACTTGGAATGGCTGGCGCGTTACTCCGACATCTGGCGAGGGCGCGAATTCCGCCCGCACTTCAACCGGTGGCGGTTGGTTGGGAAAACGCGGGATTTAACCTCAATCATTTCGCCTATTGTTGTGGGGCTGCTTCTGGTTTCTCGCTCTTATCTTTTTCGCGGCGGTGGGTTATGGTTTGTACCAGGGCGCAATGGGTTTGGGACGCGATTTCAAATGAACGCGCATTCTACTCACGGCTGTAACCTGACAATTCGTTGGACCGAAGCGTAGGCACCATGTGTTAACCCAAAACCGAAAATCTTTAGAACTCGTGGCTGTAATCGCCGGACGCTTACATCACCATCGCCCTGTTTAACCGCTTTTCATAAATTCGTCGTGCTGTGCCATGCAGTTATCGTACAATCATCCTGCCACTTCTTAGGAGGTCTCACATGGCTAAATATTTCGTGCGGCTCGCACTGCTCATGATGCTTGCCACACAGTCTATCGCAGCCCAGCAATCGAAGCCCGCCGCGAGTGAGGTACCGTTCTCGCTGAAGAGGGGCTTTGTGATCGTCGAAGCCACAATCAAAGGGAACGTCCCCGTGCATGTGATTCTGGCTACCGGCACGGAAAATTCGGTTACCGATCCGTCATTCCTGAAAAAGTATGACCTGAGCGCCGGTTACGATGCCGAAGGGCCAGTCACAGGCAGAAATGACAAAACCTACAGTTTCGCTATCGTGAACGACGTCAGCGTCGGCGAAAGCAAATCAAGAAGCATGCGCATACGGTTTGGCTCCTTGTCAGACGTAAGCAATGCCGTTGGGGAGGAAATCTTCGCCACGCTTGGAGCCGATTTCTTCAGGGACCAGGCCGTACAGTTCGATTTCAAAAATAAAGTGATTCGATTTTTTAACAAGACGCCGCCGAAACTGGCCGATACTAAAAATCCGAATTTCAACGCGGCAAAGACCATTGTCTTAGAAATGGCGCCAAAGCCGAGTAGTGCTTTTCAGACAACCATTCTCGTGCCGATAGTGAAAGACGTTCTGATTAATGGGCAGAAAGTAAACCTGTTGATGGATACTGGTGTTACCACTTCGGTAGCGCTCTCATCGTCAACCGCGAAGAAAGTAGCGCTGGCATTGCCGGATGAAAATGGACCACCGCGCGAAGTCAAAGCCACGCTGCGCCTTCAATCAAACGACCTGACCGACGTACCGATTTGGATTTTTGCAAAAGGCACGAATGCCGATAAGAGGTTGAATCAACACGGAGCGATTGCCGGGTCTGCGTTCTTACAAAACTTCGTTGTCACCTTCGATTACAAAAATAGCGTTGTTGTGCTTGAACGGTTTTGAGTTTCGCGTGCGGGAGAAGGACTAGACAAACAAAGGACAATAGCTCCTGCTCCGCCGGGCGTTTTGGAAGCAATAAGTTGCAGGAGCGGCAAATTAATAGTTGAAGTTACAGAATAAAGAATAACAACGTGTGACTTAAAGCAATTCCTTGCCGCGACTGGAAGCAATTACTTGCCGCAAGTTTACAAAACCTCGCGTAATTGCGAACTTCACTTTACACTGAGTCTCGAATTTTGGAAGCTTCCATTGCCGGAAGTGCAAATAGGAAGCTAAGCCTTGCCGAAAGTACCGAACCGACAGCGTCGACATTGTTCGTTCACTATAAAGGGGAGCCTCAGGAGGCTCCCCTTTCACCGTGCCTTCAGCGCCCCCCACCGGCAGTTCTATTTATGAACATGCGCAGAACGGGGTGGGTTCGTACCAGCAGCGGCACTTACCTTAACAGCGACGTCTGCCTGTGTAACACCGTCCACCGTTCCCTTGAGCGGTGCATCCATCTCCGTGCGGATAACAGTAGCGATCCACTCCGGTTTCGATCCGCCCGGACAGTGAGCCCAACGCATGAGAGGTTCAGTGCCAATCATGATCATCCCGGAATGGTTGTTTCTGTCCGCATCTTCTTTTGGATTCTTGTAGAAGAAACCAAGCGACTTCCGCAAATTCAGAATGTCTTCTGGTTTTCCGGTTAAAAACATCCAACCCGGACCTGTTCCGTGCTTCTTGGCAAAAGCCTTCAGGTCGCGAGGGGAATCTTCCTCGGGGCTGAGGCTGATAGAGTAAAAGAAAATGTCACGACCGACGCGGCCATCCAACATTTGCCGAACCTCAACCAGGTGGTGAGTAATCACCGGACAGATGTCTTTGCAGCGTGTGAACATAAACTGGATGACTACGCGCTTGTCCTTGACAAGGTCTTCGTAGAAGCGGACCTTCTTGCCGTCCTGCGTGATTAGTTCAACATTTGGAAGGTGGCGACGTTGTAAAAGCTCGCGTGGTGAGGTGTTCTTA
>Ga0126311_10001396_pt1 | contig 11725 bp, 14 predicted proteins | sample Plot61_FD_92539 | JGI IMG/M metagenome (GOLD analysis project Ga0126311, IMG submission 92539) | Serpentine soil microbial communities from UC McLaughlin Reserve, CA, USA - Plot61 | ecosystem: Environmental > Terrestrial > Soil > Grasslands | place: USA: UC McLaughlin Reserve, Lake County...
AACGCTGCGGTCAACGCTTACGGGTCGGGCAACACGGCGGGCAGGACGGCCGCGTTGAAGTCCGTCGCCGACAGCGACTCGGTGTTCGTGGCGCTCTACAACCCGTCCTTCGTGCTGATGCAGTACTTCGGCTACCTGCGTAGGAACCCGGACGACGCGCCCGACTTCAACTTCACGGGCTACGACTTCTGGCTCTCGAAGTTGAACCAGTTCAGCCAGCCGGGCGAGAACGTGCGCGACGAGACGGTCGCAATCCGGCGCGTGAGGCGGGCCGAGATGGTGCGCGCCTTCATCGAGTCCGTCGAATACCGCCAGCGCTTCCACGGCGCGCCCGGCGGCAACCAGAGCGGGAACGAGTCGGAGGCGTTCTTAAGGCTGATAACAGACCCCGCACGCAAAGAGACCTGGGGGGACGACCTCGCGAGGGCCGCGCCCTTCCTGTTCGACACGACGTTCGGGCGGCTCCGGCTCACGAACTGAAGCGGGGCCGCGAACTACAGCGGCGTTCACTTGAACGCGACTTAAAGCTGGGAGCGCGGGCATCCCTGCCCGCCGAAGCGTGCTGCAAGCACGCTTGAAGTAGAAGCGCCGTCACTCAAGTGTTGAGTGACGGCGGTTCTTAGACTTCGCGCTAAAGCGCTCAAGGCGGGCAGGGATGCCCGCGCTCCCAGGGTAGGGTCGCACCCGAGTGAGTGCCGCTTTAACTGCACGAAGCCCGAGGGGCGTGGCGACTCACGATGCGGTTAACGTCGTGAATCGCCACGCCCCTCAGTTTTCCAAATCCGCGAGACGGCAGATGAATGCCCAACCGCCGCCCAGCTCGCTGACGGCGAGTATCAGCTCGTTGCGGCCCTTCTTCAGGGGGAGGTAGACGGCGTCGTTCTCGGGGCTGACGATGCCGAGGAACGCGGGGTCGCGGAAGTTCTGCGCGCTGCGGCCGCGGAAGAGAATCCTGCCGTTGAGGAAGACGCTCACGTCGTCGCTGTAGCCGACGTAGAGCTTCTTCAACTGCTCTCGGTCTGAGTCGATGCTCGTCCGCGCGTAGACGACCTTCATCCCCGGCTGCGGTTCGAGCCGCTTGGAAAAGTCGTTCGCGAACGAGACCCGCGGGTGCGGGCTCTCGCGGTAACGGTTGATTACCACGAAGCCGGGCGGCTCGGCCTCCACGTCCTGCCAGCGCACGGCGTCGCCCTCGGGGGGCGCGCGCTCAAGGTTGCGCGCGAGCGCGTCGAAGGAGGGCGAGAGGCTCCACTTCATCAGCGTGCCCGGCGGCACGGGCGGCGCGTGCCGCTCCCAGGGCGCGTCGGGCGTCGTGCGTATCTCGAAGTTCGAGAAGTAGGTCGCGCCCGTCAGTACGGCCAGCGCCACACGCCCCTTCTGAATACCGCTCTTCAGGTCGCTCATCACGAGCGCGGGCGCGTTCATGTCTTTGACGTAGAACTTCGCCTGCGCGCCCGACACCTCAAGGCGCAGGTGGAACCAAACGTCTCTCGGCACGTCGGCCGCGCCCGTGAAGCCCGGCCCGTTGTAGATTTGCCAGTTGAGGCCGGTGTTGAGGACGGGCGTGTACTGCATGGCGTCGGGCGCGCCGGACTTGTGCTGGCGCACGTAGACCCACTCGGCGTCATCGCCATCGATGCGAAACTGTATGCCGAAGAACCCGCGGCCCGCGGGCGTCGCCACGTCCACGTCCACCACGCCGTCGCGCAGCTCGAAGTCCTTCAAGGTCGCCGCCCCGCCGTCGAGGAAGATGGACTTGCGCCCCATGTACTCGGCGACCTTCGCCTGCCCCTCCAACTCCCAGCGCGTGGAGTCGGCCGGGACGTTGAGCGTCTGCGGCGTCTGCGCGTCGGCCGCCGAAACTTTTCGCGCGACGGAAAATACGAGACCTGTCTGCGCGGCCGCCAAACACGTGGCGAGCAAGACGTAACCCAAAAGGCGCACCGACCGTCTCCGAGTCGTCATCTCAAAACCTCGTCCTTAACTTCGAGTCACACACCCGCGACGAGACTTAATGTATTTCCCTCCGCGCGAGCACTCTTTTGTGATTAGACGGCCCCGCGCGGTGACGAAGCGGAGGCGCGGGCGGCGCGGGTTTACAGACGCGGGTCAATACCCGCACCCGATTGCAAGCTTCTGTAGCGCACCAAATGGGCCGCGAGCGGCCGTTTTTCGCACGCGCGTCTGAAAGGGCCGCGACGCCCCGGTCGCCCTAAATGCCCTATCTAAACGGCTAAACTCCCGCGCCCCCGCGCTCGCGTTACGGCATGCTCCTTGCCAACTTAAGTGGGGTTAAACGTGCACGAATTATTAACGGACGTGCGAGAGGAGAGTCTTTTATGAAGCAATTAAGAGGGTCACATCTGGCTCTGGTGGCGCTCGCGTTCGCACTGCTCGGCGGTGGGGCCGCGGCGCTCTGGATGAGGCATCAACGGAAGGACGAGGCGAAGGCGCTCGTGAGCGCCGCGCGCGTCGAGCGTATTGACGGCGAGGTCGGCGTCGGCCGCAGCGCCGCGGGCGAGGAGGACGAGGGGCGTTGGCTTGAGGCCACGCAGAACATGCCGGTGTCGGTCGGCGACCGCATCTACGCGCGCGACAACTCAAGCGCGTCGGTCGCGTTCACGGGCCGCAACTTCGCGCGCCTCGACCCCGACACGTCGCTCGACGTGATGTACCTCGCGCCCGACAGGACGCAGGTCGCGCTGCGCGACGGCTCCGCCATCTTCGACGTGGGCGCGCTCGCACCGGGTCAGTTGTTCGAGGTCGCGACTCCGTTCGGCGCGGTCGATTTCGACCAGCCCGGACTCTATCAAGTGGGCTACAACGACGACGGCAACGCGTACGTCTCGGTGCTTAGCGGGCTCGCGCGAGTCGTCGGGCTCGCGGGCTCGGGGCAGGTCGGCAAGGGCGAGATGCTCACGCTGCTCGGACAGACCGCGGCCGACTTAGTCCTCTCGCGGCTCGACCGCGGTTACGCGGGCGGGCTCGTCAACGACTACTACGGCTACCGCTACCCCGACACGTACGATGGCCGTTACGGCGACTACGACGCGTACCTGAACGACCCTTACTACTACGACCCGTACAACCGCTACACGAGCTACCGATACGTGAGCGACTACGTCCCCGGCGTCGGCGACCTCGACGCTTACGGCGACTGGCAGGACGTGAGCGGCTACGGCCAACTCTGGCGTCCGCGCGTGGACGCGGGCTGGACTCCGTATCAGGACGGCTACTGGGCCGTTGACGACCCGTACGGCATGACCTGGGTGTCGAACGAGCCCTGGGGCTACGCGCCGTATCACTACGGCCGCTGGGCCTCCGTCGATAACCAGTGGTACTGGGTTCCCGAAGCGGTGAACACGCGGCCCGCGTACTCGCCCGCGCTCGTGGCGTTCCTGCCGCTGACGCAGGCGAACGAAGTCGGCTGGGTGCCGCTCGGCCCCGGCGACCCTTACGCGCCGACCTACTACGACGCGGGCTGGCAGCCGCACTACGTCGGCGACGCGCCCGTCTTGCAACAGGCGGTTAACATGAACGTGCCGGGCGCCGTGACAGTCGTGCCCGTGCAGTACATCGACGACGTTATCAGCCCGCGCGTCGTCAGGCGCGTTGACCCGCGCTCGCTCGCGCAGGTGCGGCCCGTGCTCGACCCGTTCACCGTTAACTATCTGCGACAGGCCGCGCTGCAACCGCCCAAGGGGCGGCGGCCGTTCGAAGTGCCGCCGGGGATAGCGCGCAAGTTTGCCGAGAGGCAGGTCATCGCGAGCAGCGTCCCCGCCGCGCTCCCGTTCATGCCGAACGCCGCGCGCGCCCTGAGGGTCGAGGCCGTGCCCGAAGCTAAGAAGAGGCAGAAGCTTCAGTTCAGGGACGAGCGCGAGACCGCCGCCGCGCAGAGGTCTGTCGAACGCGGCCGACCCGCGCAGGCTCAAGCGCCCGCGTCTGACCCGCAGAGGGGCCAACGCATGAACGCGCTCGCGGCCGAAGCGGCACGCGGAGACCGCGGCGCGCGTCGCGAACTGCAACAGCTACGTCGTCAGGAGAAAGAGCAGCAGCGCGCGGTGGTTCAACAGCAAAGGCAGCAGCCTCAGCGTGCCGCCATGCCGCAGCCCGCGAACGACAGGGCCGAGCGGCAGCGCCCGCAGGGCGAGCGGGTCGGACTCCGTCAGCAGCAGCAACAGGCGCAGAGGGACGCCGAGCGTCAGGCCGCGATGCAGCGCGCGCAAGCCGCCAACGCGCAGAGGGAGCAGCAGCGTGCGCAACAGCAGCAGCAGCCGCAGGTGCGTCAGCAGCAGGGGCCGCCCCCGCAGGCGCGCAGAGAACAGCCGCGTCCGCAGCCGCAGGCTCAGAGGCAGCAGCCTCAGCCGCAGCAGATGAGACAGCAGCAGCAGCAGGGGCCGCCCGCGCGCCCGAACGTCGAGCGCAGGCAGGGGCCGCCGCAGAAGGCCGCGGGGCCGCCTCAGTCACAGGGGCAAGGCGGCGGTGGCGGCGGTAAGGGCAAAGGCAAAGGCCGTCCTTAATCGAAAGAGAGAACGGCAGTTCAAAGTGAGAGCGGCGGGCCGAGTGAGTTTTAAAAGACTAACTCGGCCCGCCGCCGTTTTATAAGGCTCGTCGCCTCGGCACGAACGCCCACGTCGAGAGGGCGTTCGTGCCGAGGCCCGCGTCACCCTACGGGGGGCAGGAGCCTGAGCCTACGTTGACGGTCAGGCCGCGCGAGACTGTGCCCGCGCCGAGCGTCGCGTTGACGAGGCCCACCTGCTTCGTCACGACCGGAGTGGTCGTGACGTTGAACGCGGGGCTCACCGTCTGGCCCGCGGGGATGAACACCGACGCGGGAACCGTGACGCCCGCGAGGCTGGTTGTTGACAGGTTGACTGTCAGGCCGCCCGCGGGCGCGGGGCCGGTCAGGTAGACGTTGCCCGTCGTGTTCTGACACCCGCCGATGAGCACCTGCGACGCCAGGAGCACCTTCTGCAAGTTGGCGGGGTTGACGGTCGTCGTCGAGCCGTCGGTGTTGTTGGCCGCGACCGGGTCTGACTCGTTGCCTGTGACCGTGGCGGTGTTGGCGATGACGCCCGCGGCCGCGGCCTTAACGGTCACCGTCGCCGTCGCGCCCGCGCCGAGCGAGCCGAGGTTCGCCGTCACGATGCCGTTCGAGCCGACCGGCGGCGTGATGAGACTCCCTTGACTCGTCGTCGCCGAGACGAAGTTCATCGAGGCGGGCAAGCTATCCGTCAGCACGACGCCCGTCGCGCCGTTCAGCGTGCTGTTATTCTTCGCCACCATCGTGTAGGTGACGTTCTGGCTGACGAAGTCGGGGTTGGGCGCGCTGGTCTTCTGCACGGACAGGTCTGTCTGCTTGACCGCGGGCAGGCCGTTGACCGACGCGCTGCTGCTGCTGTTGAATGGCGAGGCAGTAATGCCTTCGCGTTAAAGTGGTGACGGGCGCACTATAATTATTTACGGGCGAAGGCACAACTAAAATTTATCGCGGGCGCGCGCGCGTAACTCGTCATTTTGTTCGGGCGCGAGAGTCGCGGCGTTACTCACACGAGGCCGGTGCGGCGCAGAGGATGCGCTATAAGAGGTACTGCGTCAAGTAGTAGTTCGTTGACGCGCACCCGCGTCGATTCACTTCGGGCCGCGTGTCGGCGCGGCGGCGCACCGATGGGGCTAATCCTAAGCGCGCGTGTTATACTCCCTCACGAAAGTCGGCCGCGGTTCTTTAGACAACATACTCTCGACATCAGGATTTGCGCGCCGCGCCCTTCTCCTTGTGCCGTCTGTTGTGGCCGACGTGACCACAAGGAGATTCCAGATGATCGCTCACGCAGCGCCCTTCGGCTCAAGCGAAACCCGTTCGCCGAGTGCTTCGCGCGCGCCGTCACGGCGGCCCGACTTGCGCCGCGGCGCGGCCCGACTCCTTTCACATCTTCTTCAGAACAGGCGCGGCTTCCGCGCCTCGGTCATGTCGCTTGGGCGCGCGGCCCGTAGCTGGCGCGCGTAGCTTCGGCCGCGTTCACGCGCGCGGCGGCTACGAGGAGGCGTCGGCGGGGGATGCAGAAGTATTGCCACTTCTGTGCGGGCGAGTTGCGCGGGCTGCACATGCGTTGCCCGGACTGTCGCCGCTCGACCATCGGGTGGCTGCACGTCGCACTCGTCGCCGCCCTCGACGCGGCGGGCCTCGTCTACCTACTGGGGCTTTTCTGAGAAGGGGCGCGCGGGCGGCTAAGTCTTACGGCCTCGGGTTAAAGGGATGAGAGACCTGCGAGTTTACGTCGCCCCTGTGGGTTCGAACGGGCGCGGCCATGATGTGACGTTCTACAGCCAGCGCGCCGACGGGCCTTACTACCGTTGGGTCTACGCCGAAGGGCTCGGGCGTTGGCGCTACTCGCGCGTAAGCCTCGACAGGCTTGAGCTGAACGTGCTCTGCGTCGCACGCTGGGACGCCGTCCCGCCCGCGCTGCGCGACCGTCTGGGCGAACACTACCTGGAATAGAACCGGCCGGAGCGCCGTCAAAGGAAAGGCGAAAACAATTGAGCGGACAGAGACCAGTGAGCCGAGACGCGAAACACTACCTCGTCAAACGCCCGAACGAAATCCTCTCGAAGAGGCGGAGCTGGAACGAGGTGCAGGCCGAGCTGCGCGAGAAGGGAACCGACGCGGACGAGGCGATGCTCTTCCGAGGCGTCGTCACCGAAGACGGCACGGAGTACAGAGACATGTACGCCGACAGCAGGACGCAGGTGACCGAGCACGCCGCCTAGGCGCGGGAGGGGAGAGACGTGGGAGACGAACCTCGCGTGTTGGAAGAGGCGAAGCGGGAGGCGCTCGCGGGCTTCGCCGCCATCGCCGCCGTCATAGACCTCTCCGGCGAGGCCGTGACCCCCGAGCAGTCCAGTGCGGCAGACTCGCTGCGCGAGGCCGCCGTGCAGCACTTAGCCGCCGCCCTCGACATCATGCGCCGCGCGAAAGGCGGTGGCGCGTGAACGGCTACGACGATTTCATAGAACGACTGGAGGCCGCGCTCACGGACGACGAGGGGCGCGAAGACTTTCTCGAATACCTTGAAGGGCTCACGAGCGAGGGGCGCGCCGAGATACTCGCCGAGGCCGACCGGCTTGAGGCGGAGGCTAAAGTCGATTGAGAAAGGTGTGGAGTGATGAGCGCGAGCGAGCAGCCGATGAACGACGCGGAAGTAGGGCCGGAAGAAGATCAACCCTCGCGGCACGACGGAGAGTCGCCGGACGGCGCACACGAAGTCCCGCTCTTTCTGAGGGGCAGGAGCGACGAGCCGAAGGGGAACGCGCAGGACGAGAAGGACGAAGTAGGTGAGTAGCGAGTCATGCTAGGTGAAACGGCAGACCACGGCGCGTCCATCAAGGCCGGCGACCGCGTCCGCGCACTCGACGGCGCGTACAAGGGGAGGGTCGGGACGGCGCTGCGCGTGGTGACTTCGCGCGACGAGGGCAGGACTTCGCACTCCATACTCGTGAGCTTCCCGGCGGGCGGCGCGGACTACTTAGACGCGGCCGCGCTCGAGAAGGCGGAAACGCCCGACGAAGCCTGAGACTCCACGACGTAACCCGCGGGCGCGCCCTCACGAGGCGCCCAGTCCGCAGACCCAAACATTAGATTTAAAGGCGCGCGTGGATGAGGCGTCGCATGCGGTCGGGGAAGAGCACGTCCATCTTCTGGGGCTCGACCAGCGCCGTCACCTCGCCGACGCCGAAGACGGGGTGCGTCAGCGATTGCCCCGCGCGGTAGGTGCGCGTGCGGTCGTACGGCTCGCCGTTCTTCGCGGTGGCGCGCGCGGACGTGACGCCGCCGGCCTTGAACGTGCTGCGCGTCCCGCACTTCGGGCAGCTCACGCGCGTGATGCGCCCGGACGCCGTGACCGACGCCACGACGTGGCCGCGCTCCTCGCCGCACACGGCGCAGAACTTCTCAACGCGCTCGCCGTTCTTATGATTCTGATTGTCCAAGCGAAACTCCTTTAACTCACCGGCGTCTGCAAGCAGTCCGCCCCGCGCCGGGGCGTAGAAGAGAACTCGGGGCCGAAGCCCGATACCCCGTTAAGACGCGGCCTCGCCGCGCGGCCCGCGCACGACCTGACGGGCGAGGCGTAGCCTTGCCAGAAGTCGTATGACGTAGCCCGAAACGTCTATCTCGTACCAGCGCCAGCCGTGCAGCGCCGCCGCGGGTTTCGCGTGGTGGTTGTTGTGCCAGCCCTCGCCGAGCGAGATGAGGCCGACCCACCAGACGTTGCCGCTCGAGTCGCGCGTCTGGTTCGGACGGCGACCCCAGCGGTGGCAGATGCTGTTGACGCACCACGTCACGTGCCACAGCGCGAGCGTCCTGACGAGAGTGCCCCACAGCACGCCGCGCCACCCGGCTACGGCGTAGCAGAAGGCGCCCGTCAGCACCCACGGCATGATGAAGAGCGACCCCTTATCCAGCACGCGCATCCAGCGGTCTTTGCCCGAAACGTCCGGCGCCAGTTTGTGGTGGTCGGCCGTGTCCTGCTCGCCGAGCCGCAGCACCCAGCCCACGTGCCCGTGGAAGAAACCTTCGAGCGGAGAGTGCGGGTCGCCCTCGCGGTCGGCCGTGCGGTGGTGTCGCCGGTGCGTCGAGGCCCAGCGCGTGGGGCCGCCCTGCAAGGCCGCGCAGCCCATCCACGTGAGCGTGAGCCTCAGCCAGCGCGGGCAGACGAAACCCCTGTGCGTCAGCAGCCGGTGGTAGCCGACGCCGATGCCGAGACAGGTGACGAGGTAGAGCCCGAAGAAGAGTGCGATGTCTACGAGGCGCGGCCAGAACCAGAGCGCCGGCAGGCTCAGGAGGTGGACGCCGACGATGACTGTCGTATGAGTCAGGTTCCAGTGCCGCGCCGGGGCCGTCGCGCTGACGGCCTCATCATTTATTTGATTGAGAGCTTCTGACATTCGTTCGATTAGACTACTTCTGCGCGCCGGGCGTGAGTCACGCCGCCGACGGAAAAAGCCCCGGCCCGAGTCGAAAGCTTGGGCCGGGGCCTCTCGTTTTAAGAGTCTCCGGCGAGCCGGAATTGTTACCAGCGCGAGCCGCGGTTGCCGCCGCCGCCGTTGCGGTTGCCGCCGCCGCCGCCGCCGAAGCCGCCGCGCCCGCCGCCGCCGCCACGGCTGCCGCCGCGGTCTTCGCGGGGCTTAGCCTCGTTGACGGTCAGCGCGCGCCCGCCGACTTCCTTGCCGTTGAGCTGCTGGATGGCAGCCTCGCCCTCTTCCCTCGAAGACATCTCGACGAAGCCGAAGCCGCGCGAGCGGCCCGTGTCGCGATCCTCGACGACCGAAGCCGTCTCGACCGTGCCGGTCTGCGCGAACAGCTCCTGCAAGTCTTCGCTCGAAGTGTTGAATGAGAGGTTGCCGACGTAAAGTTTCATTGACATGTGTTTGTATACCTCCCCCGCCTGAAGCGGGGCGTCAGGAGAAGCTTCGAATCGAAGTGGCTTCGTCGGAACGGTGGCAGCGAAGAACCTGCGTTCGGGTGCTCAACATGCGAGCGGCTTCTGAAGTTAAAAGTGAGCCCGCTCTCGTACTATCCAGAACGCCGCCGCCAAACGAGGCGATGGGGCGCATCACCGTCGATGCGCGAGAGAAGGAAAGACGCCCTTAGGATGCACCACTTACCCCTTCTGTTGCAACCGCCGGGGAACTATCTCGCCCCGGCGAGATGTCATCATTGTGTGTCAGCGTACAAATGTGCGCCCTCCCGCGGGCTATGAATTAGCCGCGGCCCGTCGTAAAATCCTCCCCATTATATCTTAACGCCAAGACGCCTGACCGCGTTCGTTGCCTCGCCGGACGATTAAACGCCTCAACTCGGTAGTACTTCGGGACTCTCGCATTCGGGTGTGACGTGTGACACCCGTCGTGGATTCGCCCTCGTTGCAGGCCATTCATCGATGAAGCGTCTTTTAGTGAGAGGACAGGAAAGGTCGCAGCTAGTGAGAGGACAGGACACGTCGCGGCGCTTCGGCCGCCTGCCGGGCGGTCTCTTTTGCGGGGGAGTCCTCCTCGCGCTCCTCTGTTGCCTTACGCTCGGCGGTTGCGTACGGCGGCAGGGCGGCGGGGGCGAGCCTTCCGTCGAGTTCACCACGGTTCCAAGGATGGACAAAGGCGGGACGCAGTCCTACGGCACCATCGAGGGGCGCGTCGTCGGCGCGCGACCGGGGCAGCAGATAGTCCTGTATGCGCGGAGCGGGGCCTGGTACGTACAGCCGTACGCCGACCAGCCGTTCACGGCCGTCCGACCCGATTCGACGTGGACGAGCTCGACACACCTCGGGACTGAATACGCCGCGCTCCTCGTCGAGACGGGGTACAGCCCGCAGGCCGTGACCGAAGGACTGCCGACGCAGGGCGGCGGAGGCGTGGTCGCCGTCGCCGTCAGTGAGGGGACGCCCGCGTTCTGGCAGACCTGGTGGTTCCGCCTCGGGGTCGGGCTCGTCTGCCTTTGCGCGCTGCTGGCCTTCTACCGTTACCGCATGCGCGCGCTCGCGAGGCGGTTGAACGTACGCTTCGAAGAGCGGCTCGCGGAGCGCCTGCGCATCGCGCAGGAGTTGCACGACACGATGTTGCAGGGAGTCCTCAGCGCGTCCATGCAGCTTCACGTCGCGTTGGAGAATCTGCCCCCCGGCTCGCCGGCCAGAGCGCCCCTCGGACACATACAGGGGATGTTGGGGCAGGTCATCGAAGAGGGCAGAAACGTCGTCCGGGGGCTCCGCTCGGACGGCGGCCAGTCGCCCGACCTTGAGCAGGCGTTCTCCCACGTGCGGCAGGAGCTACCCGGCGGAGAGCGGGGCGCGTTCCGCGTGGTCGTCGAAGGCCGCCCGCGGCCCATGCACCCTATCATTCGAGACGAGGTCTACCGCATCGGCCGCGAGGCCGTGGTCAACGCCTTCCGACACTCCGACGCTCAGAACATCGAAGTCGGCGTGGAGTACGCGGGCAGACACCTGTGCGTCACCGTCAGCGACGACGGCCGCGGCATCGACCCTCACGTGCTGCAATCGGGGCGCGACGGTCACTGGGGGCTCTCGGGGATGCGCGAGCGCGCGGAGATGATAGGCGCGCGGCTCACCGTCCGAAGCCGCGCCGCGTCGGGGACGGAAGTCGAGCTGCTCGTCCCCGGACACGTCGCCTTCAAGACGCAGTCGCCGAGACGCGGGCTCGGGTGGTTACGGAGAAGGGCGGACGAGGGCGAGCCCCGGAAGCTTTCTAGCGGGAGAGACGAATGAGCGACCAGACCCCCATCCGCGTCTTCAGCGTAGACGACCACCCGCTGCTGCGGGAGGGCATCGCCGCCGTCATCGACAGCCAGCCCGACATGCTTATGGTCGCTCAGGCCGCGACCGGCTGCGAGGCCATCGAGATGTTTCGGCGACACGAGCCGGACATCACGCTCATGGACTTACGACTCCCCGACGTGAGTGGCATAGACGCACTCATCGCAATCCGCGCGGAGTTCCCCGAGGCGCACGTCGTCATGCTCACGACGTTCGAGGGCGACGTGGAAATTCAGCGGGCGTTCAAGGCGGGCGCGCGCGGCTACCTCCTCAAGAGCACCCCGCCGAAGGAGCTTGTCGAGACGATTCGCCACGTACACGCCGGGAAGAAGGGCATACCTCAACGGATAGCCGCGCACCTGGCCGAGCACATCAGCGACGAGTCCCTGACCGAGCGCGAGGTC
>Ga0126311_10001397_pt1 | contig 11724 bp, 9 predicted proteins | sample Plot61_FD_92539 | JGI IMG/M metagenome (GOLD analysis project Ga0126311, IMG submission 92539) | Serpentine soil microbial communities from UC McLaughlin Reserve, CA, USA - Plot61 | ecosystem: Environmental > Terrestrial > Soil > Grasslands | place: USA: UC McLaughlin Reserve, Lake County...
CATGTGGCAAACATGTTTTTACACCGGGTGTTAACTGCGGCATTGTGGGCGGTTAATGGGCTTGCGAACAGGGTGCGATTCGGGGGCCGGAGGGTTGCACTCCTCGTGGATGCGCCTTATTATGTGCATCCTTCGCGCCGGAGTGGCGAAATTGGTATACGCACCAGACTCAAAATCTGGCGTCCGTCAAGGACATGTCGGTTCGAGTCCGACCTCCGGCACCAACATCGTATTCCCTAAACGAATCCGGCCCCGCAAGCTATCGTAAGTTGAAATCAGCCCTCCGGCACCTCAGTAGGGGGTAGGTTCGAGACCGCCGAGTTATGAACAATTAATCTGAGTTTGCCGTCTTCTTCATCCTTCCGGTAGACGAAGACCTTATCAACAATCGTTTCCCGGCCACCGATGCTAACCTCTTCATTACTCAGGTAAACATTGCCCATGGCGATGCCAATATTTCCGTGGATTTGAATGGCATCCTTTCCCTCGATGACGTTGTCGTACCTTGCCGATATCCAACCCAACTTAATGAACCCTTTGTCGTCAGGGAAGTTGGGATCTTCACCTACGAAGTACGAAAGTGCGCCAGGCATGGTCGTTCTAAAGTTGCGCGGGGCCATCGCTAGCGTTGGGCGGAAGAATACCCTGCCCTCCTCGAAATCGTACAAATTGTTAATGAAATCAATGGCCAACTGCCGATAATTCCCACCTTCCTTGTACGCCTTGCTTATCTTCACCAACCCGGTGCACCAGGCCTGCTGGGCTTCATTGACCTCTTTTTCGGTGATGTCATTTTTCTTTGATATGTTGTCAGCATGGGATAAGGATGTCGTCATGTCGTTGATTGATTCTCCTTTAGTAGAGATGAAATAGTTCGCCAGAATCTGCGATGAAAAGGTCGCCGGCGAGCTGTTTGAACGGATGCGCAAGGTTCTGGGAGGACTCGCGCTACGTGCGAAATACGTGAGGGACTCTAGCCTTTAGTATGATCCATGTCAATACGAATAGAATCCAACAACCTATCGAATAGACCTGATTTAGGCGATTTCTTCCGCGCCAGCTGATCGACTGCCTTGAGAGCGCCAGCAACGATTGATTGCGGATAGCCAAACATGCCGAGAATCGCAATTGCATTCCGCGTCGAAGAAGTTCCACGCTGAAGCTTGAAGTCGAAGCTCATTTGCTCGTCGTGAATGATCTCGCGAAAGTGATGACTCTCGTATTGCTGGTCCAACAACTCTGCCAACTCAATGTCGTGAGTAGCAATCATCACGATGTTGTCACCGCGATTGATGTATTCGAGAATAGCCTTCGCTGCGGCGACTCGCTCTATCGTGTTGGTCCCTCTAAACAGCTCGTCGAGAAGAAATAGATATTGCCTTCCTGACTGCGTTGCATTGACGAGAGCGAGAACGTTCTCCACTTCCGAAAAGTAGTAGCTTTTGCCTTCGGCAAAACTGTCAGTCGCGCCCATACACGCTTTCACATCCAAAAATGGCGCCCGGTATTCTTGTGCGAAACAACAATGGATACTTTGGGCTAGCACCGCGTTAACACCAACTGTGCGGATGAACGTGCTCTTGCCAGACATGTTGGAGCCCGTTAACAAAATACCTTTTCCATTGATGGTGAGATCATTGGCCACTGGCGACTCCAATAGCGGATGGTAGAGTTGTGTGAAGCGGCAAGCCTTTCCTGGAGCAATAAAAATCGGCGTCGTGAGGCTGGGATTACCATGGCGAAGCGAGGCAACGGAAATAGCAGCGTCGAGATAGCCGAGCGTTTCATAGAGCGCGGCCACGTTTTTACTCTTGTTTCGCAAGTCCTCTACCGCGAACGCAAAACAGTTCACGTCCAGCAAAAGGGCCATGTTGAGGTAGCTATAGATCGCGGACGACAAATCGTCGGATGGCCGGTCAAACGCAAGCACAGCCGTTTTTTGCTTTAATTCTGAAACATTCTTGACCTCGTCTTTTAGCTTTTCCGTCTGCTCCGAGATCTCAGAGCCTGTAAACTTCTCCGCTATCCGTTGAGATGTGTTGATAAGAACATTCAGCAGACGAAGTGGCTGGATGAAAGCCTCGAGCTGACGCCGGTAATACAAACTTATGAACATGTTAACCGTCACCAGCAAAACAGCAATGACGCGGAAACTCGTGCTGGAGAATGCGCCAGCGACTGAAACGAGCGTGGCGATGGACAGCGCCAGTAAAACAAAGCGGTGCGTCCGCAATCGAGGCAATTCTTCGAGGAACAGGTATGGTAGGTACAACGCGTCCTTATGGCTCAAGTGATACAGCTCGCTTTGCAGACTCTCGCGCAGGTTTGCATTAGAGAATGCTTGAATAAGCCGCTCGAATTTCAGCAGTGGCTCTTCTTTCGGATGGGGATTCTTCAGCAGGTGAAAGAGGAACTGTTGGCCCACCCGGCTGGTGCTTCTATCGATGTATTCAAAGACTAGATCGAGGTTGAGATCGTTCCAGGTTTTTTCGTCGAGACTGTTCGCTGAATCACGACTCTTCAATCTGTCGTACAGTCCAATGCGGTCGATCTCCGATGCTGCCGGCGGAGTTTTTCGTTGACCCCAGCTCAATCGGAAGTAACGGAGCAGGGCTGCTTTATATCGCCTTTTCCGAATGAACTGAATAACTGGCCCAAGTACAACCAGAATAAGAAGGATTGCGAAGACTATCGATCCCATAACGAGCGATACGAGTTTATCAAAAATGGTCGCCACATTGTGTTTCGGCGAAGGGGCGGCCACAGAGGGCCGCCCCTACAATCAAACCAAGCTCCACGCGTGGTGCAACTGTCGGGGAACCACAATGTACGACGGCCACGAAGGCCCACCCGACAATTGCATATTCGATCACAAACAAACTCCACGCGTGGTGCAACTGTAGGGGCGGCCCTCCGTGGCCGCCCCTGCGCGGAAACACAAAGTGTGGCAACCCTTCAAAATAATCGGTTTTTCGTCAGAATGCGTGGCTACAGGTTAGTTTGACTCAACCCCACCCGGGCTTTCATCGCATTTATCTACAAATACACACTGGCACACGATTGGCTTGTCGTTCGAGTGGCGAAGAGCCAGCAAGTTTGACAACCTCGAGTGGTAATCCCCAGTTATCCACTTTCACTTCAATCGATTCAAACATTACTTGAGCCCGGTATGTTTCTCGATAGCAACTCTCTTATCTCCCGCGCCAGCCGCAAGCTTTGGCCTCTACCTACTTTCGTGATTCCAACCGCGCTTGGTTTCTGCTTCATCATCTCCGCGCTCTTTGGATCGAACCTCACTGAACTTGTCGTGGTCCTGATCGTCGCTCAAGTAATCGCAAGTGTGGTCGTTTGGAAAAGCTGGAGAGGCACACAGGAACAACTCGCCGGCGTTCGACACGAACTATCAAGCCTGCAAGGCATCGTTGACGTTTCGCGCGACGCAATCATAGGCGTGACCACCGAAGGTGTGATCATGAGCTGGAATCGTGGCGCGCGCGGAATTTACGGCTACACCTCGAAAGAAGCTCTCGGCGCACCAATCTCGATGCTCTTCGATCATCGTCGTGGTCAGGAAGCTTCGCTGTTGTTTGAAAAGGTCACACGCGGAGAGAACGTCACACAGCATGAAATGGTCCACCTCAAAAAGGGCCGCACTCCGATTGACGTCTCGCTAACAATCTGCCCGATCATGGAAGGCAAGGCGATGACCGGCGCTTCCGTTGTTGCCCGCGACATCACCGAGCGCAAGCGAGCCGCAGGCTCACTGGCCCAACAGGCGGCCGCCATGAAAGCGTCGATGGACGGCATGGCAATCATCGATCATACCGGCTCCTGCATTTATCTAAACGACGCCTACGCTAAGATTTTTGGTCACGCGGATCCCGCGCGTCTGATCGGCGCGAGCTGGGAAATGTTTTACTTCGAGGAAGAGCTGGTTCGACTTAAAGAACAGATCATGCCCGCCGTCTGGCGCGACGGCTCGTGGCGCGGCGAAGCGATGGGCTTGAACCTCAACGGCGGAACGTTTCCACTCGAGATCTCAATCTCGAGCGTTGATGGCGGCGGTCTGGTCCACGTTGTGCGCGACATCACGGAGCGCAGGAACCTCGAAGACACGCTGCGTAACAGCTCACTCAAAGACGATCTGACTGGCCTATTCAACCGTCGCGGTCTCCTCAAACAAGCTGCGCCTTATTTCGACTTCGCGCGCCGGCAAAAAGAAAGCCTGCTGCTGCTCTTCATCGACCTCGATGGTATGAAGCGCATCAACGACGAGTTCGGACATAACGAAGGCGACAACGCGCTGATCCAAACCGCCGCAATCCTCAATCAAAGCTTCCGTAGCTCCGACATCATCGCGCGCCTCGGTGGCGACGAGTTTACCGTGCTCGTCACAGATCTGAACGCGAGTAAAGAAGACGCGATCGCGAGGCTCAACGAAAACCTGAAAGCCTACAACGCGACTGACATTCGTGGTCACAAACTTGCTTTCAGCATCGGCGTTGCGACGCTCGAACCCGAGCGGATGACGTGTTTCGAAGAGTTACTCGAACAGGCTGACCAGGCGATGTACCAGCAGAAACGCATGAAGCGCCGCCGTACGGCAGAGCGCAGTCAGAACCTGCTCAGCGATGCCGACGGTCCTTCAGAATCGCATTCGGAATCTCAGGTCGCGCCTGGTTCCATTCCGTTCGCGCTGTCTACAAATTCAAAAACGTACGGTGGAAGTCATGGCACCTTCGACAACGCCGCGATCGGAATGGCAGTCGTGTCGATGGACGGCAGTTGGCTGCAGGTGAACGAATCCCTCTGCAAGTTGCTCGGCTATTCAGAACAGGAACTGCGCGCCACGAGTTTTCAACGACTCACTCATTCGGACGATCTGCGACACGTGCAATCGGACATCCAACGTGTGCTCGAAGGCTACGTTCCGAGCCACGAGCAGGAAAAGCGTTACATTCACGAGCAGGGCCACACGGTTTGGGTGCAGTGGCACGTCTCGCTTTTGAAAGATTCGGAAACCAGCACGAAGCGTTTGTTCTTCCAGGTGCAGGACATCACCGATCGCAAGAAGGCCGAAGAGAAATTGACACAGGACACGCTGACTGGTCTGCCGAACCGCGCGCGCTTTTATGATCTGCTCAAGCTGCGTGTCTCCCGTAGAGATCGACAGTGTGCGGTGTTGCTGCTCGATGTCGATCGCTTCAAGCTCGTTAACGACAGTCTTGGCAATGCCAGTGCAGATCAATTGCTGATCCAGATCGCACAACGTGTGAAGACGTGCATGCGGCAGGGAGACATTCTCGCGCGTGTCGGCGGAGACGAGTTTGCTGTGCTGCTCGATGATGTTTCCGGTGAAGAAGAGGCGTCGTCAGTAGCGACGCGTATCCAGCAGGCGCTCTCGATTTCGTTCAACCTGCTGGGCCAGGAAGTTTACACGACGATGAGCATTGGTATCGCGTTCGCCTCCGACTACGAGCAAGTGTCAGACATGCTGCGCGACGCAGAAACTGCGATGCACCAGGCGAAAGCGCGCGGCAAAGCGCGCTATGAAGTCTTCGGACACGACATGCACGGCGAGCTGATGAGTCGCTTGAAGATGGAAACCGATCTGCGACGTGCGGGCGAGCGTGACGAGCTCTTCGTGGATTATCAACCGATTGTGTCGCTCGGAAACCGCACGTTGATCGGCTTCGAAGCGCTCGTGCGCTGGCGTCACCCGGAGTTTGGACTCGTGCCTCCGACAGATTTTATTCCGGTTGCGGAAGAGACCGGACAGATCCTGACGATCGGGCAGACCGTGCTCGAGTCGGCATGTCGCCAGGCGCGCGAGTGGCTGACGACTTATCCAGCCGCACCGCCGTTGTTCGTGAGTGTCAACCTGTCAGTGAAGCAGTTTAATCAGCCGGGATTGGTCGAGAACATCGCGAGCCTGCTGGAGCAGTTCGAGCTGCCGCCACGTTGTTTGAAGCTGGAGATCACGGAATCAGTGTTTAGTGACAACATCGAGGCTGCGGTGGGACTGTTGACGCAGTTGCGAGAGCTCGGCGTGCAGTTGAGCATCGATGATTTCGGCACAGGGTATTCAAGCTTGAGTTACTTGCAGCGTTTCCCGATCGACACGTTGAAGATCGATCGCTCGTTCGTGACGCAGATGATGGAGAACGAGGAGAACCTCGCGATCGTGCGCACGATCGTCGCGCTCGCACAGAACCTCGGGATGGATGTCGTGGCGGAAGGTGTCGAGACGGAAGATCAGTTGAAGCTGTTGCGGAAGCTGGACTGTGAGAACGGGCAAGGATACCTGTTCTCAACGCCGCTCGGTGGGCGACAGTTAGACCAGTTCATCGAGACTTGTAATCTCCAGCCATCGTTAGACCTGATAGAGGTCGCGGCCTGTGTCTAAAACAATTATCCATTACGTCTCCTTTAGACAGGATTTGTGGCTAAGCTTTAGCCGATCTCCAGCGATCGATCGCCACGGCCACAACAATGATCGCCCCGATAATGATCTCCTGAATGTAGTTGGGCCAACCAACCTGCTGGCAGCCGTTGCGCAGGAACGCCATAATCAACGCCCCGATCATCGATCCCAGAATGCTTCCCTCACCGCCATTCAGACTGCCGCCGCCAATCACCACTGCGGCGATGATGTCTAACTCCGATCCCGCCGCAACCGTCGGATCGCCTTGTCGCAAGCGCGACATCTGCATCACACCAGCAAGTCCAAATAACAGACCCGCGAGTCCGTAGATCCAGATCTTTAACTGGTCAGTGGCAATGCCGCATGCACGCGCCGCAGCTTCGTTCGAGCCGAGTGCAAACACGCGTCGCCCAAACACCGTATTACGCAAAACGATCGCAGCACAAACAGCAAGAATGATTGCGATCCACACGCCCGGCGCGACGAGCAGCCATGAAGGATTCGGAAACATCACGAGCAGCTCGTTCAACCACGTGCCCCGCATGTTCACCGTCTGTTGATTCGCCATCCACTTCGCGACACCGCGCGCTACGCCGAGCATGCCGAGCGTCGCGATGAACGGCACCACCTTCAAGCGCGTGATCACGAAACCATTGATCACGCCGACGAGCCCGCCAATGAAAATTCCAGACAGCAAAGCGACCGATGGTGTGTAACCAGCGGCAATAGCGAGCGCCGTGACGACGCCTGTTAATGCGATCGTCGATCCGACAGCGAGGTCAATACCACCGCTGATGATGATCAGCGTCATACCGATCGCGCCAATGGCTACGATAACTGTCTGTGACAGGACGATGCGCAGGTTGTTTGGTGAGAGCAGCCTGCCAGGTGTGTCGACCAGGAGTGAAAAAACCCCGATCACTACCAGCAGACCGAGCACCGGCCCGAAACCGCGGATTACACTGATAGCAAATCCGGATTTATTTATCCGCGTCATTTGTGGTTATTTTAAGTATTGGTCCAACGGCGGATGGAGGAGTGTTTTCACATCCGGCGCTTCGAGGTTCTCTTTCGTCACGAGCATGACGCCCGTATCGATCTTCTTCTCGACGGGTTTGCCGAGCAGGCTGTCAACCATCGTGCGCACGCCAAGGTAACCCATGTTGAATGGGTTCTGCACCACGATCCCATGCAACTGGTTCGCGTTGATCGCATCGATAAAGGTCTGGCTCGAATCGAAACCGACAAACGAAACCTTTCCGGCCTTGCCGATGTCCTGAAGCGCCAGCAGCATTCCTGCTGTCGACGACTCATTCGGCGTGAAGATTCCCTGCACGACGTCGGCAAAACGATTCAACAAGTTCTCAGACGCACGCTTCGCCGTGTCGCGCGTGGCGCCGGCGTATTGATCTGTCGAGACGAGCTCGATGTCAGGAAACTTCGCTTTCATCTGTGAGATGAAACCTTCTTCACGCTCGGTCGTGCTCGCTGAGCCTTCCGCGTAACGCAGCACGAGCACCTTGCCTTTTCCGTTCAAGAGCTGGCCCATGCGATCGGCAGCGAGCGTTCCGCCCTTGCGGTTGTCAGTGGAGACGAAACTCAGAAACTGCTCCGACTCCAAACCCGAATCGATGATCACCGTCGGCACGCCTACGCGTTTAGCATCTTCGACCGGACGAACGAGCGCGCGATTGTCGAGCGGCGCGAGCACGATGCCACTCACTCCCTGCGCTGCGAAACCCTCGACCACCTGAATCTGCTGTTCGCGATCGTCTTCGCGCAATGGGCCCTTCCAGATCACTTCGACTTCGGTGCCCTGCGCGGAGAGCTCGCTCGCGGCTTTGTTACTGCCGGCGTGAATGCTCTTCCAAAACTCGTGCGTCGTGCCTTTCGGGATGACCGCGATGGTGAGTTTCTTCTTCGTGTTACCACCGTTCCGCGTGCAAGCGATCAGTAGTGTCAGAACGAGCAATAGCAGAAGCAATTTGCGCATGATGTTTTCCTGTTAAGGGTTTTCCTCACTAACCACCGGATTCCCCAAGCCACCCATTCCTTCGATCAGCACTTCCATCTGATCACCCGGCTTCAGAAACACCGGCGGGTTGCGTGCGAAGCCGACTCCCGGAGGCGTGCCCGTCGCGATCACGTCGCCCGGCTCGAGCGTGATCGATGCAGACAAAAACTCGATTAACGCCGGCACACCGAAGATTAGTTGATCCGTATTTGAATCCTGCATTGTCTGACCATTCAGCACCAGCTTGATCGACAACTTATGCGGATCCGGAATCGCGTCGGTGGTGACAATCGTCTGGCCCATCGGAGCAAACGTGTCACACGATTTTCCACGTTGCCACTGCCCATCCGCAAATTGGAAATCGCGCGCGGTCACGTCGTTGAAAGCCGTGTAGCCTAACACGTAATCGTATGCACGATCCGCTTTGACGTGCTTCGCGCGGCGTCCAATCACGACCGCCAGCTCCGCTTCGTAATCCACTTGCTGGCTTGTCGAAGGCAGCACCACAGGCTCGCCGGGCGCGATCACCGCCGTGGAGAACTTCGAAAACACCACCGGCTCGTCGGGGATCTGCATCTTGCTCTCGGCCGCGTGATCTCTGTAGTTGAGTCCGATACAGATGATCTTGCCGGGGCGCGGCACGGGCGCGAACCAGTAAGCATCCCGGCTCGGCACCAGCCACCCTTTGTCGCGTGCTTCGGCGAGCGCCTGCTTGTCTTTGATTAGTATGTCGTGTGTCGCGCGTGCTGTCTGAAACCATGGACCATCCATGTCGAACCACGCGAGTGGGTTCGACGGGCGCCCCGATTCAGAAAACAGTTTTTCGCAGTCGAGACGATAGCCGGTATCGTGACCGCCCACCTCCAGAATCATACCCAGGCGCGGCACGCTCCAATCGGTTTCCTGTGTGGCGAACGAAATGATCTGCATTTACACAACGGACTCGTCATCACTCTCGCCCATACCTTGAACGCGAGACGCTCAGCCAGGGCCGCCCCTACAAATCATGGGACTACGACACCTTTCACGTAGTCGCCCGTATGGATGTCGACCGATAGGGCCTTCTCGACATCTGCAAACGACGTGTAGCTATGCGTGATCAGTGGTGCGATGTCGATCCGGTTTTGCTCGATCAGATTCAACGCGCGTGTGTAGACTGACGGGCGTCCATCACTTTCAAACCCGCCAGACGCGCCTACAGAGCTCACGAGCACGGGCTCCTTGAACAGTATGCTGCTTAGCACGCTGAGATCCGTCCCTGCGTGACCATGCCCGTACAACAACACTGTCGCCTGCTTGCAAATGAGCCCCGGCATCGAGTGAAAGACATCACCCGAGCCCGACGCTTCGATCAAATACTCAACACCTTTTCCGTCAGTATGCTCGTGCACGAGCTCGACCAGATCTGCGCCGACAGGATCGATCGCTTCATCAGCGCCGAGTCGCTTCGCAAGTTGTCGCTTGCGTTCATTTGGATCGCTGACGAAGAGCAAGCCTTCATACATGAGCACGTTGCGCAGGTATTGAGTGAACAACAATCCCGCAGGGCCGGCGCCGCATATTAACACGCTCCGCACGCGACGCTCCGCGCTTTCGGCATTCACTGCATGACGCGCGCGCGCCCTTGCGACCGTGTCGGACGAATGAATGATGCAACCGAGCGGCTCGACGAGCGCGGCCGTCGAAGCTTCGAGCGGCGCAGTGATCTTTATTGCATTCACTGCCGGCACTGCAATGAACTCCGCGAGCCCGCCTGGCAAACCGGTGATGCCATGCTCGCGATAGAACTCACACTGGTGACTATTCTCCGTGCGGCAATATTCACACAGGACTTCGCGGCGGCGGCTGACGCAATTCAAGCCCTGGTCGATCACGACGCGATCGCCTTCACGCAGATCGTTGACCGCACTACCGACTTGCTCAACGACGCCCGTGATCTCGTGTCCGAGAATCTGCGGCTGTAAAGCCAGCGGAATCGCCTGGCCATACTCGTTGGTGTTGTAGTTTGCGTGACCGGCGAAGATGTGGACGTCAGTGCCGCAAAGCCCGACTGCGGTTACACGTATCAAGACTTCGTAAGACGAGATCGCCGGACGCGGAATGTCGCGCACTTCGAGTCGATGCACGTCGCACAACACGCTCGCCTTCATCGTGTGGCCCGGTACTGCATTCATATCATTAATCGCTTACAAAAACTTTTCCCAATTGGCGAGGATTGTGCGGAGCTCGTCTTCTTCGTCGGGCTTCACGTTGACAAGCGGAGGGCGCACTGGACCACCATTCAGCCCAACCATATCCATCATCGCTTTCATCGCTGATACTTCGTAACCCTTGCGACGGGCGCGCAGCGCATAGAGCGGGATGACGCAACGAGCTAGCAACTCTCTGAGCGCTTCGGAATCACCAGCGTCACCCAACTCCCACAGCCGCAACGACAGACGCGGGGCGACCGTCGCGATGCTCGAAGTAAACGTGCTCACACCGATGCTGAAGTAAGCCGCAACCATATCGTCGCCCGCGCCACCAATCCAATGCAGGCGATCGCCCACGTGATCGATAACTATTTGAAACCCGCGAATGTCGCCCTGCCCATCTTTCCAACCCACCAGTGTCGGGATCGTTGTCAAACGCTCCACCATCCTTGGGGTGAAGGTGGCCCAATCACGACTGTAGATCAACATTCCGAGACGCGTCGCTTCACCGATCGCGCGGTAATACTCGTACACTCCCTCGTCTTCCGCCTGCGCATAATACGGAGGGAAAGCGAGGATGCCGTCGGCGCCCGCCTTCTCAGCCGCCTGCGCCATTTCGACTGCGAGACGTTGTCCGAAGCCAACGCCGGCAATCACAGGAACACGATCCTCAACGGCGTGAGTCGTCAGCTCAACTACGCGCGCATATTCAGCAGGCGTCAACGAGTACAACTCGCCAGTGCCGCCACCCGCTACGACAGCAGCAATCGGGTGCTCGAGTAATTTCGTGAGGTTCTCATGCAGTCCCGGAAGATTGAGTGAGAGATCTTCTTTGAAAGGCGTGACTGGAAACGCGATCACGCCGGAAAGCTTGTTGCGAAGCGTGCGTGGGTGCATGTGGTTCAAGTTGATTCTTGTAAATTCTGAACAGAATGATGTATCACGGCGGCAATAAGTAGTCCACAGATTACGCGGATTCCGCAGATTATCTCTGTAATCCTGGCGGATTAAATAATTTTTATCTTCCTATAAAGATTATAGCTTTGACTCTTGGCCCAACCCTCCGTAGCATCCTCCCTTGTCTTGCCCGCAGG
>Ga0126311_10001400_pt1 | contig 11712 bp, 9 predicted proteins | sample Plot61_FD_92539 | JGI IMG/M metagenome (GOLD analysis project Ga0126311, IMG submission 92539) | Serpentine soil microbial communities from UC McLaughlin Reserve, CA, USA - Plot61 | ecosystem: Environmental > Terrestrial > Soil > Grasslands | place: USA: UC McLaughlin Reserve, Lake County...
AAGTGCTCGTAATCTTCGGCGGGTTGCTGCTAGTCATGCTGCTCGCCGCCCTCGACTCGACTCGTTGCTACAGCGATGACGACGCTTGCTCTCTTCCTGATCTCCAGAATGACAACGGAGACAACCAATCTGACGATTGCGCTGCTGATGTTCTGCTCGGAACCGGCCTCGGCTTCGTCATGCAGATGCTGATCATTGCCGTGCAAAATGCCGTCGACTACCACGATCTCGGAGTTGCGACTTCAAACGCAGCGTGGCTGCTGGTCCAGATCGAACGGGAGCCGGGTTTGGACGTTCACGAGTTGGGCCGCAAAGGAAAGGTCGATCACGGCAAAGTCGAGGAGGCGAAGGCCGAGCTTCTCGATAAATCTTCAATCGCACCAGCTTCGGCCACCGATGTTTACAGGCTCACAAATACCGGCTGCGAAACTTACAATCGCTTAGCGACAGCGCGCCGCGAACACCTCGCGGAACTGTGGCCCGAGTGGTCGCCGAAGAAGCGAGAGGAGGTCGCCGCGACCCTGCGCAACCTCGCCCGCGAGCTCATCCCCGAATCAAAAGCAGCGTAGCCACAAAAGGCACAAGACCACAAACTGAATCAGAGCACAATTCGTCCTATGTGCTTCTTGTGCCTTTTGTGGCTAGAACTTTTGCACTTTTCATGGCCCAAACATTGACAAAACCGTAACACTCCCAATATTGTGTGCGCGTTTTCCACAATCCTCGCAGTTCCCAAGGCACAAAGTCACAAAGGTTAACTTATGAAATTCGATTGGCTACTTAGAGGCTCTGCTGAAGTGACGATCGCCTTTTTTGCGCTCGTCGCTGTTGCGGTCTTCACTCAGTTCACCAGGAACACAATTTCCCGACGGCTGCCGTTCTGGCTGCGAGCACTGCTCAAGGCCGCGCCCGCGTTATTCCTAACGTGGCTCGCGTGGTATGTGGAGGAACCTCTCGCTGCGCTGTTGTTCCTCTTCTGCAGCCTTGGAGACATCCTGCTCGATCTTCCCGAAGACAAAGTGCCGCACGGTTTTCAGATCGGGGCCGTGTCGTTTGCGGCGGCGCTGATCTGTGTGTGTATCTTGAGTTATGAGCATCAGTTGCCGGGACGTCCACTGATACCTCTGGCGATAACAAACATCGTGATCGCGATCTTCGTCCTGCGCTGGGTGCTGCCGAAGCTTCATGGAGGCGAGCGCATACTTGAAGTTACATATTTCGGACTGTTGATTGTCGCCAACCTGTATGCGTCGAAGTCTTATGTACCCGTATTCCTTGGAAGTTCTTTGTGGTTCATGTCTGATCTGTCGATAGGATTGGGTGACAAAGTTTCGGACGATCCGGTAAATAGTTTAGACACGCTCGGTCTCTACGATTTCGGCCTCTACTTTCTCGCGATTGGATTCCTGGGTCGAATGATATTTTGAGGCGAGTCACTTCAGAAATAGTTTTGACAAGATTACGGGACTAACAGGATTTACATGATTTCGAAAAGCACGCCATTATGTTTTATAGTGTGCTTCTTTGATGAGCAGACGGGTTGCACTTTTTTTAGTCCTGATGATCCTTGCGGGTGTCGCTGTTTGGGCCGCATTCCGCTTTCGTGCCGCACGACGCAATCAATTAGTCCAATCAATTACCGAATCTAACCTCACCTCGAACAATACTGCCGGCGACTGGAACCTTGCTGCTGAGAAAGTTAAAGCCGAACGAGATGCATCGCTGGGCGGAGCTCTCGAGATTCCACCGGAGCTGAAGCACTACGAAGAACGTCACTGGTTTCTCGCTACACAGGTTGCCGAAATCGAGAAATACAGAGTCCACACGTCCCCGGACTATCTTGATCTCGCGGGGATGATTGAGCGACACGAGCTTGTTCCCGTTCCTGCTGTGACTGATAGTTACATCCTGTTTGGTATCGGCCAGCGTGCGAACGAAGAGCCATTCGAGCCATTTCAAAAAGACACTCAGAACACCAATGCTGAGCCAACGGTGGTACCGCCGGAGGCGTTCTATTCGCTACAGAACCTCGCGAAGGACTTTTACGGGCGCTCTTACGATCTGAACAATCCATCGGATCGTTATGCGTTGAAGGTCAACATGCTCAGCTCTGTCAGACCCGAAGCGTTGAAGATCCTGGAGCAGGTTGCGTCCGCTTATCACAGCGAGTTTGATCGCCCGCTACCGGTGAGCTCGCTCGTCAGGCCGGAACAGTATCAACATGCCTTGCGGAGAGTGAACCGGAATGCGGTCACCATCGACGCACCGCCACATTCAACCGGTCTCGCATTCGATATCGATTACCGTTACATGAGTGTCGCGGAGCAAAACTTCGTGATGCGCGAGCTGGCACGTTTGAAGACTGAGGGGCGAATTGAAGTAATACGCGAGCGCTCCGCGAACTATCATGTGTTTGCGTTCATCAACGGTGCGCGCCCGAGTGACGATCTGATTACGGCATCGCTTGAGAAGGCCGGTGCGCCGCCCAAAGAGGAAGAGGCACACCACACGGAAGCGAAACCCCAGAAGACACGCGAGAAAAGCAGGGCAGGCAAGTCGCAGCAAAGTCGAGGAAAGGCTCGCGTAAGTCGCGTGAGCAGGAAGCGGCGACGTTAATTTTCCTTTGGTGATTTTTGTGCCTTTTTGTGGCTAAATTTAAATCCTGCGGCGTCGAACCGTAGAGGTACCTTCGCGCATCCCTAACTCTCGTGTTGAATATGAACAACCTGAAGCTGCTAATCGCTGTCATTATGACTGCACTTACCGTTGCGGTAAGCGCTCAGTCGCCGCGCCCGCGTCCAACCAAAAAAACTATCGTTGTAAACTCCGGTAGCTCGTTTGCAGCAGCGGCTACAACTAACTCGACACTTCGTAACGATCTCACCTGGACCTTCGGAGGCAAACAACAGCGTGGCTGGTATCTCTACGATCTATTGATTGGAAAAACTCTCGACACTAAGCACGACCCCCTTACGAGCGACTTCGCTGCGTCTGTCGCATCGTGGCAGAAGCGACGCGGTATCGCGGCAGACGGCATTCTCGATCAAGACGCATTAATGGCGATGGTGTCGCAGTGGCAGGGCAATCGACTCAAAAACCGCACCTCCGCTACGCCGGATCAATTACTGACGGCGCCTGCGGCGGACTTTTACGATTCGTCACGCGCTGACGATCTGCGCCAGGTCGAGCGCAACACTTACGCAGCGTACAAGAAGATGATCGCGGCTGCTATCGACGACCTTAAGCTCGCGCACACTTCGTCAGATCAGCTCGCGCCCGGTGAGAAGTACTTCAAGATCGTCTCAGCATTTCGCTCGCGTGAGTATCAGGAAAACCTACGACGAAAATCACCCAACGCAGGTAGCGCTGGCCTTGCAGTTAACAACAGCCCGCACTTTACCGGCCGCGCTTTGGATCTCTTCGTCGGCGGTAGTCCCGTCGATACGAAGGATGCGAATCGCGCGATTCAGGTCAACACTCCGGCCTATCGATGGCTCGTCCACAACGCTGAGCGCTTCGGCTTTCGTCCTTACTTTTACGAACCCTGGCACTGGGAATACGTGAAGTAGTTAGCCAACTGTGGAGACTACGGACAAAGCAGTGGGGAAAACTCGTTGACTCCTGACGGTTTCAGCGCTAGTTTCCACGTTGTCGTGTTGCCACAGGACGAGATTAACGATGTTACCCTTTATCTATGGACCCATTAACCGCTCGGAGCGGAAAGCACTTCTAGTTGCGGCGCTCTGTTGTTTGGTGTTCATCGCACTGTTCGCGGTTGTGTATCCGCGTGAGAAGCGAATCATTAAAAAGTCGTCCGTCACTCTAAAGGTCCCAACGGTAGTACCGCCCCGCGAGCTTTTAGAGCCCGAACGGCCCGTTGAAGACCTCGGAGAGCCATACCGCGTTGCACCCGAAAACTTCAAACAGGTTGATTTCAAGAACTACTCGTATGGCAGCTATACCTATTCAGACATGAAGACGTTGAAACTCACGCTCAAAGATGGTGAACTCGAGGTACCGGACGAGTTAAGTTCGTTTACGCTGAAGGATGTTTACTACAAGGATGTAACGGGTGATGGGAAAGCGGAGGCTATCGTAATGCTTTCGCACGTCCAGTGTGGCGCCTCGTGTGATGGCGGCTCAAACCTACTCTTCATTTACACTGTGCGCGGCGGTAAGCTGAAAAATCTGTGGAAGTACGAAACGGGCAGCTACGCATACGGCTGCGCTCTCAAGTCTCTTACCGCTGCCGGTAGAGAGATTGTGTTGGAGTTGTTTGGGCGCTGTCCAACGCCGGCCGTGGAGTATCCAAGCTCAACGAAGTTTCTGGTCGCGGATTTGACATTCAAACTTTGGGAATTTAAGGACGGGCACTTCAGCCAAAAATTGATCCAGTATTTCGATAGTAGCGAAACGAACACGAAGAACTACGAGCCCGCGATTTTCTTTTACTGATTTATTGTGCGTACCGCAGATACACCGTGCGCGTCTCGGAATAAAAATCGATCGCCTCTGGTCCCTGTTCACGCATGCCGTAACTCGACTCCTTCGTCCCACCAAACGGCAATTGATACTCAACACCCGCGGTCGGCAGATTCACCGTAATCAACCCCGCCTCGATCCCGTCGATAAACTGGTGCACTCGCGTTAGATCCCTCGAAACGATCGATGCCGAGAGTCCAAACCGCACACCATTGGCGATCTCCATCGCATTCTCAAAATCTTCAGCCACCATCAGGCCGAGCACTGGGCCAAACACTTCTTCCTGGGCGATTCGCATCTGCGGAGTCACGCCTGTAAAGATTGTCGGCTCGATGAAATATCCCTTGTCATACTCACCGCCAGACAATCGATTGCCACCGCACAACAGCTCGGCACCTTCTTCTTTTGCAATCTTGATGTACTCGAGATCCGTTTCGAGCTGGCTCGCATCAACTGCCGGTCCGATCTGAACGCCCGGGTCTAGGCCGTTCCCGATTTTTAGGTTGCGCGTCTTCTCGTTCAGTAGTTGGAGCAGCGGCTCATAGATCGGACGCTCGATGATCGCGCGGCTACACGCCGTACACTTCTGCCCAGTCGAAAAGAATGCGCCGTTGATGAGAACGTCGGCCGCGTAATTCAGATCCGAGTCGCGCAAAACGATCGTCGGGTTCTTTCCGCCCATCTCGAGCTGGACACGCAGCTTTCGATCAGAAACTTTCCGATATAACGCATCACCTACCGAAGTAGAGCCGGTAAACGAAATGCCCTTGATTGCAGGATGACTCGTTAATGGATCGCCCACAGCGCCGCCGCTGCCCGTAACGTAGTTAACGACACCCTTTGGAATGTTCGCTTCGTGCAGTGCTTCGACGAGTCGATACGAACTGAGCGGAGCAAGAGATGCCGGTTTGAGTACGACTGTGTTTCCGGCGATCAGCGCTGGAGCGAGTTTCCACGCGGGAATCGCTGACGGAAAATTCCAGGGCGTGATCAGTGCGACTGTGCCGAGTGGCTTACGGATCGTGTAGCAGAGAACTTGCGGGCGCTCAGACGGAACGTTGTAAGTAAATTGTCGCGCGCCCTCGCCGCCGAAGTAGCGAAAGATATTGATCGCGCGCGTGACTTCACCGATGGCTTCAGGAAGTGTCTTGCCCTCTTCGCGCGTCATCTCCTCGCCGAGTTGTGGCAGTTTACTGGCGAGCAGATCTGCGGCCTTGAAGAGATACTCACCGCGCTTCGTAGCCGGCGTCGCGGCCCATTCGTTTTGCGCCGCGACTGCTGCCAAACATGCTGCCTCAACGTCAGCCTCGTTTGAAGCCTGGAACGTGCCGACAACCTCATCGAAATTCGCGGGATTGATGTTAGGAAAAGTCTTGCCCGATTTACTCTCTACAAACTCGCCGTTGATGTAATTGCCAAACGCGTTCACACCACTCTCCTATTTTGGATGGCTTGGAAATGCGGGGCATCCTAACACATTTGAAGTGTCGTGCCTTGGGGCCAGTTTGGCGTAAAATAGTCGGGCCTCGCACACCAGTAGTCCCGGAGCAAGCTATGGAAGAAGATCTGGAAAACACACAGATACTAAACCGTTCGGTGGAAACCCCTGCTACAGAGCCATCGGAAGCCGCCGCCGCAAAGACGGCTAAACTGCCACGCCTCGACAGCGGCGCTTTCAGGATCGACGCCGAAAAGAAAGAGGAAGAGTTTCGCGTCGGGCAGAGTCGCATTCTGCAAAAACTCGCCGCGAATGCACCGCTGAGCGAGATTCTCGAGCGGCTCGTGCTGCTGATCGAAGCGCAAGCGCCGGGGATGCTTTGTTCCGTGTTGTTGCTCAGCGAAGACGGAGACCACGTTCGTCACGGTGCCGCGCCGAGTCTTCCGCCCGAGTATGTGAAAGCGATCGACGGTTCGGCGATTGGACCAAAGCACGGTTCATGCGGTACTGCGATGTACCGCGGCGAGCCGGTTGTTGTGACTGACATTCTTACCGATTCGCTGTGGGACGATTACAAAGAGCTCGCCGTGGCGAATGGCCTGCGTGCGTGCTGGTCAACGCCGATACTCTCCGGCCGCGGGAAAGTGCTTGGGTCGTTTGCGATGTACTATCGCGAGCCGCGCACGCCCACTGGTGAAGAGGCCAAGCTTACGGAAGTCGCCACGCGAATTGCGGGTCTCGCGATCGAACATCACGCCGCGAACGCGATCCTGGCCCGGACTCAGGCCGAGTTGGCCCAGGCGTCTTATGCCGCGAGCAAGGGGAAAGCGGCGGCCTCGAGTGTTGATGAGATCAATCAGCAACTCAACGCTATCCTGGATAATGCAAAAAAGTGCCTTGAGCTGCTCGATGAAGACAAGCCGGACATCGCGAACTTTCGGGGTCCACTTACAAGCATCACCACCCATGGTCAGCAGGCGCTGAACGTCATCGCCCGCATTCGCTCATCATGAAATCTGTAAACCCGATCGCGATCAGATAGTTTTTAGCCACAAAAGGCACAAGAAGCACAAGTGAATGAATTAATCTGTCTTGTGCTTTTTGTGCCTTTTGTGGCCAACCTTAGCGGAAGCTGTCAGTGGCGCGGACGAGTGCGTCGGTGATGCCGGGCTCAGTGGCAGCGTGGCCGGCATCGGGAATGATCCTCAGTGTCGCTTCCGGCCAGGCGCGATGCAGGTCCCACGCGTTCATCGCGGGACACACGATGTCGTAACGACCGTGCACGATCACTGCCGGAATGTGTCGAATGCGATCGACGTTTTCAATCAGATAATTGTCGGTGTCGAAGAAGCAGTTGTTCACGAAGTAGTGACACTCAATACGCGCGAGGGCGATCGCCATCTCCGGCTCGGTAAATTCGTCGATTAAACCTTGATCGGGAAGAAGCTTCAACGCGCTCGCCTCCCACTTGGACCACGCCTGCGCCGCCTCGAGACGCACCTTAGCATCATCGCTCGTCAGGCGTTTGTAATAGGCGCGAATCATGTAGCCTCGCTCAGCCTCAGGAATAATCCGCACGTATTGTTCCCACACCTCCGGAAAGATCGCGCTCGCGCCCTGGCTGTCTTCGTAGAACCATCTAATCTCTCTCGGACGGCAGAGGAAGATGCCACGCAGCACCAGCCCACGCACTCGTTCCGGATGCGTCTCCGCATATGCGAGCGCGAGCGTGCTGCCCCACGAGCCGCCAAACACGAGCCACTGATCGATTCCAAACTGTTCACGAATAACTTCGATGTCCTGGACCAGGTGCCATGTCGTGTTGTCTTCGAGGGAAGCGTGCGGCTTGCTGCGGCCCGCCCCACGTTGTGCAAATAAGACTACGCGATACGCGTTAGGATCGAAGAAGCGGCGATAGTCAGGCACGAGTCCCGCGCCGGGACCGCCGTGCAGAAACACGACCGGCTTGCCGTTCGGCGTGCCGCTTTGCTCGTAATAAAGCTCGTGGACAGGCGACACGCGGATGTAACCGCTGTCGTATGGCTCAATCTCGTCGTAAAAGGTTCGCAGTGTTTCCATATTGGCCGATTATCGGCGCAGAGCGTGCAGTTCGCAAAGGGGTCAGGCACTCAAGCCGAGGAAAACACGCACACGAGCGATCTCTGCGTCGAGCTCGCGTTTGAAAGTCCGATCTCGAGGTGGGGCTTCGACGTAGCCGGGGTCGCAAACGAGATCCCCATTCTTAACTGACAAGTTGGCCCAGCCGATGACTCGATCGCGCCAGAGCAGTGGCATTGCGTAATAACCCAGCTTGCGTTTGGGTGAGGGTGTGTATGCTTCGAAACGATAGATCCAGCCCCAGAGGAGCTCGAAACGATCGCGATCGTGTACTACCGGATCGAATGGCGCCAAAAAGCGGACCACATCCTGAGTCGAACGCTCGTCAGCGTTTTCATCCGACGGCCAGTACCAGTCTACGTCGTTTACACGTTCGTGAGACAGCCGCTGTTTCGCACGTTCCAATGCACTCGGAATCTCCTTCTGCCACTGTGGCGCGGCATAGCGCAAACGTCTCATGTAGAAGGAGAGACTTGGACCAGGCAGTGGCGCGTAGATCTTCACCACGACATCAACCAGGGCATCAATCCGCGCCCGCCGCTCGGCTGCACTGCGAGGGATTGGCTCGTGCTTGTGCTCGGAATAGACGCGAATGCCTTTCTCACGACGTACGATACGCAAGAGTCCCGCGTAGTGCATGGCCTCGAGCAGACGCGTGGTGGCGTTTGATGAGCCGCCCCAGTAGTTCGTCACTTTGCCGTGCGCGAAGTGGTTATCGACTTCGCGCGGATGCACGACGCCGCGCTGGCGAACGAAGTCGAGCAGCAGTTTCGCGTTCTTCTTCTTCTGGCCCCGCGGCCAGGGAGAAATGACGTCGTCGGCAGGCACGGACGAATTCGAGCGAGGATGCATGAGGGCTTGGAGCGACCGCGTGACGTAGCCGTAGTTGATGAAGAAGTCTTCTTCGATGTCGAGTGACGTGTAGCGACGCTCGAGATCACCGGCGTGGTAGTTTATGACACGATGCCGCAGTATCAGATCCTGTGCGCGTGCCGGCGCACGAATCGGATCGGCCTGCACGAACCCCATTCCTTGAAGGGCGCGATTGAGTGTTGTTGGTTTCGGGAAGTTCCGTGCGACGGTGAATTGTCGCAGCTCGGCGATGGTGATCGGCACGGAAGAAGGATACAGGATAGGCCGCGGATTTACGCGGATGAACGCAGATTTGTGTTTGCGTTCATCCGCGTTCGCGAGGACGTTCTGCGCAATCAGTAATGCAGGACCGCGGTGTAGAAGTCGTTGAAGTCTGACACCGTATTTGCAGCGACACTGAGCTTAATCGTGTGCGAGCCTTGCGTTAATTTAACCGGGAGGTAGACAGGGACGACGGTCCGGTGGGTCGAGCCGCCATTCGAAAAGATATTCGCTGTCCCGATAACATTGCCGTCAAGTGCTATTTGAATGCCGATCATCTGGTTTGCAGTCTGTGTCCAAACTGAACCTTGAACTTCCAGATACATGGGCATGTCGCCGGGGGCCATGAACGTAGCCTGGATGGGTAACGCGCCTTTTTGATTACCTATGAGAACTTGTACTGCCATTTTGGGAGGGTTTCCTTCCGTTGAACAAATTGAAGAGCTTGAATGTTAAAGCGCGGGGAAATTAGTCGTTTCAGATTCGATTGTCAATCAATTCTGCGCCTTCGAACTAGTTTCCTGTGCGTCAGCTGTTGCAGAGCAGAGGAGGAGCGACAGGATTGTGATCAGGATAGTTATTCTCATTCAGGATTATTTAGACTTTACACCGGCTGATTTGTTCCGTTACCTTCCGGTGCTGTTCTCGAGCGACGCAACATCCACGAATAGAGCCAGATGATGATGCCGACGAATCCCAGCACGCCGAGCCATGGCCCATACGGGAAGTCTTCACGCACGAGTCCGATCGGTGCCTCGTTCGACAAGCCGACGATGAGACCAGCGTTGACCACGCCCCAGAGACTTTCGCCCACGATCAGTCCCGACGCGACCAGTGTTCCGAGTCGCTCAGCACGATCCGGGTTTGGAGTACGGCGAGCGCGACGGCTGTACCACTCGGAGAGCACGGCGCCGACTACGACTGCGAATGTCGCAGACATCGGCAGGTAAATGCCGATGCCGACTGCGAGCGGTGGTATGCGCAGTTTCTTTGCCGCGCCGAGTATCGTGTCCAGCAGAATCAGACCGACGCCAACAAGGGCGCCGATGCCGATCATCTTCCATTCGAGATTACCGCCGATCACGCCTTGCGCGAGCGCTGAGATCAAAGTCGCCTGCGGCGCGGGAAGAGGATTTTCAGTAACGACCCCGACGTTCGCAGCGCCCGCAAAGCCATAAGCTTTTGCCAGCAGGTTAAGCACAAACGGGATCACAGCCGCGCCGGCAGCAACGCCGACGATGAGCGCGATCTGCTGGCGCATCGGTGAAGCACCGACAAGTTGACCGGTCTTCAGATCCTGCAAGTTGTCGTTTGAGATCGTCGCGCACGCGAAGACGATCGCAGTGGTAAACAGTGCGAATGCTACGAGCGCGGGCCGTGTTGTTGCTGTGGGCGCCACTGCAAGGATGAGCACCGACGCGCACAGCACGATTGATAAAATGCCGACGCCTGAGATCGGGCTGTTTGACGCGCCGATTAGTCCCGCCATGTAACCGCAGATTCCAGCGATGAGAAATCCGCCGATCAAGACAAAGGGAATAGCGATGAGCGTGAGAGTGATCGCACTGGGCGCGAGCACTGTCGAGCGCACAAACGTAAACGCGAGGTATCCCGCGATCAGGAGACATGCGATGGTGAGCGCGATGATCCATCCGGCTGAGAGGTCACGGTCGCGATCGTCCTCTCGTTCAGTCGCACGAGAACTGGCGAGCGTGCTGACGAGTCCACCGACCACAGGTTTCGCGAGCCGGGCGAGTGTGTAGATCGCAGCTATCGCGATCGCGCCGGCGCCGATGAAGCGCACCTGTGTACGCCAGATGCCGATCGTGTGAGCCGCTAGTGAGACATCTGCCGCGGCTGGTTGCATTGAAGTCAGAATCGGGACAGCGATGGCCCAGGCGATGATTAGGCCAGTCAACATTGCCATACCGACTGACAGTCCGACGAGATGACCAGCGCCGACGAGTGCGAGCGAGAATGCGACGTCGTATCCGCTTGATGCAGTTGCGCCGAGCCGGAAGAAACCCGTGACTGAAGCCGCGGCGATACGTGTGCCCGTTAGAATCGCGAGTCCTGCCGACGCGAGGGAGCCAAGGATTACAGCGATGAGACCTTCGCGTGCTTCACCGGTCTCATCCTTCGTTTCACCACGCGCGCCTGATCCGACTTTCAAGACTTCCGCAGCCGCGACGCCCTCGGGATACGGCAGATCGGAGTTGGTTACCAGTGCGCGCCGGAGTGGAATCGTGAACAGCACACCCAGCACACCGCCGCTCACGCAGATGAGAAACGATTGCCAGAAGGGAAAGCCCGTCCACCAACCAACGATCACCAGTCCGGGCAGGACGAAGATGATCGCGGAGAGCGTGCCGGCAGCGGACGCGACTGTCTGGACGATGTTGTTTTCCAGGATCGAGGAGTCTTTCACGACGCTCAGGATAGCCATCGAGATCACTGCCGCCGGAATTGACGACGCGAATGTCAGGCCGACCTTGAGTCCGAGATAGACGTTGGCCGCTGTGAAGATCGTGGTGATGAGC
>Ga0126311_10001401_pt1 | contig 11711 bp, 9 predicted proteins | sample Plot61_FD_92539 | JGI IMG/M metagenome (GOLD analysis project Ga0126311, IMG submission 92539) | Serpentine soil microbial communities from UC McLaughlin Reserve, CA, USA - Plot61 | ecosystem: Environmental > Terrestrial > Soil > Grasslands | place: USA: UC McLaughlin Reserve, Lake County...
GGAAGGCTGCAATTATATGCATATGGTAGAATAATTGCAGGACATATTGATCCCATAGAAAAGAAACCAGTTACACATTATATGCCTGGAAGTAGTATATATTCAATTGCTACTACTGGATGCAATTGGCTATGTAAATATTGTCAAAATTATGATATCTCTCAAAGAAGAAAAATAGAGGGAACAGAAATGACTCCTAAACAGGTCGTTAATACTGCCATAAATTATGGAGCAAAAGGTATTGCATATACATATAATGAACCTTCAATCTTTATTGAATTTGCAAAAGACTGCGGCATTGAAGCTCGTAAAAAAGGCTTATTCAATATATTTGTCTCAAATGGATATGATACACCCCAATCTATTGATATGATGAGCAAATTTCTTGATTGCATTACAGTAGATTTTAAAGGAAGCGGTGAAGAGAAATTTGTTCGACAATATATTGGAATTCCAAATTCTAAACCTGTTTTTGAATCACTTAAACGAATAAAAGAAAAAACAAATATTCATATTGAAATAACGGACCTTATCGTTCCACAAGTAGGAGATAACCTAGAAGCAGCTAGAAACCTATGTAAATTTATATATAATGAATTGGGTCCAGACACTCCAATACATTTTCTAAGATTTCATCCAGATTATAAAATGATGGAATTTGAATCTACTCCTATTGAAATATTAGAAAAACACTATGTAATTGCAAAAGAAGAAGGTTTAAGATTTGCCTATTTAGGCAATGTTCCTGGCCATTTGTTAGAGAATACATATTGTCCAGAATGCAATAATGTTGTTGTAAAACGATATGGATTTGATATATTGTCTTGGAATCTTGATAGTGATAATTGTTGCAACCAATGTAAATCTTCTATTCCAATAAAAGGAAAGCCTGCCAAATCTATAAAAAATAATAATAATATAAATAAAAGGTTGAGACATTTTCAGTTTATAGAATTTTAGATGTTTTCAAGTAGACAAAAAATAGAGAATAGATTTAGATCATGAAAACTTGTCAGTTGATTTATCTATAGTTAAAAATGATGAAAATAATTCACTATTAGTTCTCATAGTAAAATAATATTTTCAAATAAATTTGAAAATTTGAATTGTCATCAAATTAAGAGATAAGCTTAACACTACTGTTAAGGAGAAGAATTGACCACCATTTTAACATATTCTAAAATTTTTCAATTAACTAGAATTCAAATTTTTGAATAACCAAATTCTAAATGAATAATATAGATTATTCTCTTATTGTATCAAGACAATAAAACCGATGAGTATCTATATTATATTTGATCTGTGTTTTGTGCTCTTTACACATCTGTTTCTCGCCACTCGATTCATATACCAAGCCAGTCTCAACATCACATAGAAGATAACAATAAGGAGGGTCATCTTCAGGATATACCTTAATGAAACGCTTTACTAATCTCGGAATATTATCCTTTTTGAATCCTGGTTTCATTCCTCTTTTTAAATCAAAATTATCGGATCTTAGTATTAAGAGGTTTCTTTATTTTTTTCTTATTCTCTTTTACTTTTTAATCTACAAGTATTATAATTCATAGTTAAAATTAGAAAATAAATCTATTTGCATAGTGGTATTAAGAGATACGGTTTTTAATAATTGATCATATGTTACAACATATAATAATAAATCAGTTCTTCTGCTTTCGCTTTAGCTTTAAAATATCTTAATAAATATTTGGAATTATCTAGATAATTGAATCTTATGCATCGATTTTATTATGTATAGTGATCGGTAAAATTCTACTTTTAGGTTTTGATTTTAGTAAGTATAGAGAGTTTAACATTGGTTAAACTCTCTTATTTTAGAAAGATTTTTATTCTCTTTTTCTTTTCGTCTATAAAACATTTTGTCCCTAAAAATGAACATTTTTTAGCCATTCTCTTTACTATTAGATCAGCATCTTTATCATTTGCTGGAATAGTATTAACCATAAAATTGTTTATTTTTGTCGGAATAAGTTCTATCATACTATTTTGTAACAATATATTACCATTATTGCTACTATTATTTTTTGATACTTTATAATTCTTATCCATGAGAAAATGTAATAGAAAAATAAAAGATAAGTCATTTCTATAATTGGAATCTATCGCATAGTCGTCTATAAAATCTCCGCAATCATATAGTATTATTTTAGTATCATCATTGTGTTTATAAAGCTCGATTCCTTGTGGCATATGGTTGCTATGTCCCCAATATATATCAGCACCAAAATCTATTATTTTATGGGCAAAATTTACATATTTCATAGAAGGCATTTCTCTGAAATGTGGTCCAATATGAGAAGAAACAATAACTAAATCCGATTGTTTTTTAGCATTTTCAATATCATGTTGTAGTCTATAATAATATCTATCAGGAGCTAATGTTGTTGGAATATAATTTATTCCAGCTAAATCATCTTTTGCTTCCCATTCTGGCTCGTTATCAGTTAAAGAAATTAATCCAATTCTAATAGTATTTTTGCTATCAATATTATTGACCTCTTCATTGTTAACATTATAACAAGAGTTATTATTGCTTGGCTTTGGTTTTAATTTTTTTTCTATAATAGCTGGTTTCATTGCTTCTTTCAAATTTCTGCCTGCTCCAGAATGAGAGATATTATTCTTGTCCAATATATCAAGAGTATCTCGTAACGCTTCAATATCATAATCGAGTACATGATTATTTGCTAGAGAGACATAGTCAATAGAGGCCGAATTCAATACTTGGATAGCATAAAGATTAGCTCGGAAATGAAAGACTTTGAATGTTTTATTCCATTCTTTTCCCTTTGAGGATATTGGACATTCTAAATTTATAAGAGAAAAATCAGCTCTCCTGATAATATCTATTGTATCTCCCCAGACATAAGTAAATTGAGCACTTGCCAGAACTTTGTTGACCAGTCTACCAAGCATAACATCACCAGTAAAAAGAATTTGCACAAGATATATTAGGTTATTAGAAATAAAATATTTTCAAATTCAATTATTAGTAATAAAATTACTAATTTAACATGCCCAAGCATTTTGGTTTGACAATTCACCATCGAAAGCTAAAGTCTTTCAATTTTTTTTATTTTTAATTTAATAACAAAAAATTATTTTGTATAATAACAATAGATTATTGATTAAATTCTAAACATAAATTTACAAGTATTGATAAATACAAAATTATCTTACTGTATATACCTAGTGGAGTTAAAAATAACAACACACCGCAAATCCTGTAGTTGGCATTGTCATTGTTGTCATAGTCTGGACATTCTACCTATAAACCCAATCATATCTACTCAGGCTATGACAATTAATATAATTTATTTTTATTTTTATTTTTATTTGAATTTGATTAACTTGATTTACTAATTTTGAACTATTCTAAAATCCATGAAATGCTACACTGTATTCATGAATAATATCATGAGCGAAGCCTTTCAATGGCCATAGTCGACCACCAATACCTGCTTTATTTATATTGGTCCATTCAAGGCTATGGCTATTTATTAGTTAATTGTTGAATATTGTTAATTAATTAATAAATAATTATAAAAATATAACATGATCATTAGTAAGATAATGATTCAATTCAAAATATACTAAAAATGTAATAAATGGAGTTCCTAATAGAATTTTAATGAAGTATTTATTCTCAAAGTATTAGTAGGAATAGTAAATTCTCAACAAGATAAATAAGAAAAATATATACTCTTAGTTTGTATTTGTATTTCTATATGGTTTCTAAAAAGAAATTATACTATTATTATTATCTTGTTATTGATTTAGAAGGTTCTTCTTCTCAACATATTCCATTAGATATTCAAATTGAGAAACTAGAAAAATTGAGGCTTTGTGTTAATAAAATTTTAAACTCTAACATGGATAGACTACACCAAAAGAAAATAAGGTATATAAACTCAACCGGAGACGGTTATTTTATTATTTTTGATCGAGGAGAAGATGCTTTAAAATTTTCAATTGATCTTCACAAATACTTAAATGTACACAATACAAAGATTAGAAATAATAAAATTTATAACTCAAAAGAAATTGACTCAAAAACAATTACAGTTAATACTGGAATTTCTTGTGGAATTAGTAAACCTATTAAACAAATAGATGGACAAATAGCTTATTGGGGATCGGATGTTATATTAGCTCATAGAATTGTTGAATTTGCTAAAGGAGGTTATATATTGTGTAGTTCTGATGTCTACAAGAATATGAAAAATATTAATTTTGGTAAATTTATCGATCTTAAATATTCAACAAATTTTAAACATAATTTAAAAACAGATATATATTTATTTTATAATAATGAAGATAAAGAAAAATTTGAGAATATAAATATTCATCTTCTAAGATAAATTAGTATTTTTCAGTAACTTTTAACAAAAAAAATTACTAATATGACATATTAAAAATTATATTGACAAGGTTCTACAGGGTGTCAATTGATTTAGACAGAAATATATAGTTAAAACTATAATAAACATCTGAAAACAAAAAATCTATTTAATATTTTCAATATATAACTTGTTACTAATCTATCGGTTTTTTATTGTTATTTAAATTTAAATATAAAATAATTAATCAAAGATATTATGAAAATTATATTATCATGACTGGATTTAGTCTTAACCTAAATCATAAATAAAGAATTTGTAAAATATTAATAGTTAAATAAAGGTTTTTTATTATCTAAATGATGATTTGATTGTCGAGTTTCAATACACACAAAATAAAATTTTCAAAAATCTTAGTTCCAATTGATGGATCACCCGCTTCATTTACTGCTGCCACATATGCAATTGATTTTGCAACCACTTATGAGGCTGAAATAATCCTTTTATCTGTAGTTCCATCACAAATAAAACATGGAGATTCTTCAGGAGTTTTTGGAATGGTTACTCCCCATCACCTTGATCAGTATAAAAAAGAAGCACAAAAATGGTTTAACCAAATAGTTGATGACAGTAAAAATCAAGGTTATGATATTCATAAAATAATTACTGACGTTATAACAACTCCCATGTCTATAGTTGGAGCAATAGTTGATTATGCTGAAAAAGAAGATGCAAATATTATTATATTAGGAAATAGTGGAAGCACTGGATTTAAAAGAATATTATTGGGTAGTACTGCATCGGGAGTAGTGACATATGCGCATTGCCATGTTCTTGTAGTAAGGTGATTTTTAATCCATCTATTTATACTAATTTAATAAATCTTTAAATAATAAAATTCATTATTCAAAAGTTTTTAGTTATATTCATTTTTTTATGTTTTTCTTGATTCTATAAATAATTCAATCTTGTCTAGTCCTGATAAAGTCAAAATCTTTTTATCATCATAATCTTTATTTTCTATTAATTCATTATTATCTAATAATATCTCTATAACTTTTCCTGTTAGCAATTTATTATAAGGCCAATATTTGAATAAAGATTGATTAAGTCTTAATTCCCTAACAAAGTCTTTGAGTATTGTATTATTATTTTTTGATAACTTTGATTCTATTTCCAATTCTAAATTCGTTATATTATCATCATCATCATCATCATCATCAAAGATGTAAGTAGTGGTATCAAAAACAAATTCAAATTCTGATTGATTAGAACTTTTGTTGACGGCATTGAAAATTTTTCTCTGCGTTTGTTTATTTAGAATTTTTTTAAAACCTAAATTTATTAAATTTAGTTTAGGATCATTATTATAATATTTTAAAGGGAGAGTATAGATGTTTAAGTTGAGATATGAATTTATTTTTAAAATAATTTTGTTGAGCATTTCTTTTGAATAAATATCTTCTATCTCTATTCTTTCAGAATAATTTTCGGTAGTATTTTGTAATATTTTCAAAGTAATTTTAGAAACTTGTTCATCAATAATTCTAATACGTAATGCAATTTCATTTTTTTTTAAAATCTCATCTTTTGTATCAAAGTATGTATCATGTATAATTTGAATTCCATTCTTTTTGGTTCTATATCCTTTACTCGAGATCAATTCATCTATTATATTAAAAAGTTGATCATAATCTTTTGAAAGAATTATAAATGCAGTTTCAACTTCGGACAATTGTTTGTTTGTATATTGCTGTTCAACTATATTTAATTAATATCCAAAAAAAAGATATTTTTGTTTGAAACATCTATTATTGTACTACATTTTTATAATAAAGAAGCTATCTTGTACTTGAAAGCTTTCTAAAACTAGGAAGCTTTTCGTGAGAATGCAAAGGTGAATACCAATTAATTTTGACCCAATTTTGTTATCACAAAATACAGCGACATAATATCTCGATTATATTTATTAAAAATATAATTAAAATTCAAATTTCATCAATGTTTTTTAATTACAATAATTAATGATATGACAACTATAATCGGAATTGTTATTGCAAGTATGATACTTACTATTATACCTAAATTGTATTTTCCATCAGGTGAAAGAGGAAATGGATTCAATATACTGGGAGGAGATTGGTGAGGAACAAATACACTAAATGATGCTGGAATTATGGTAGTCTTTGTATCAATTCTTGTGATTACTTGATGAGTTCCATCATCAGGAAAAATATATTCTACATAGAAATCTCCATCTGTGGCTGTTATTTTTTGAAACTTGAAAAGTCGTTGTCCATTTGTTACTATGACTGATGCTTTTATATTTTTAATATGATTTCCTTCTAAATCTTGAACGCTAAAGTAAAGTTTTGTGAAAGTGTCAATAATAGGTTTTTCTGGTTCATAAACAAACAGTATTTTAATACCATCTTTATTATCTGTTATTTCTTGCATTTTACTTACATTAATATGGGCAAAAACATAAAATTGATTATTATAAACAAAAAAAATATGACAAGTAACATTATAATAGATATCCACATAAGAAGAGAAAAAAATGAATAATAAAATAAATATAATTGTCGTATGACTATCAATCTAGGTGTACTATACCAATATCAAACAGACTTTTATCATTTTATAAGATTTAAAATGAATGGGTTAATAAATTTGATTTCCTTCATATCAATATGATATAAACTTTGTCAAAATGTATTGATAATATTGTAATGGTTTGTAGACATTATTCTAAAATTCTTGGTGCAAAGAAGATGTCAAAGATATTTTATGTTTCATTATAATTTATAAAATAAAATACTATAGCTCGTTTGTACCTTAATTTTTAATACTTCTTAATGTTTGTTTAAATTTTCTATTTCTTGGTGTAACCCTTAATTTATAACCACAACAAGGGCAGTACGTACCTCTCCAATTAATAAAAATTTGACAAACTTGACAACGTTTTTGTCCTATCAAATAACGTTGACCAGTTGAAGGCCTAATTGCTTTATGGCGTGAACATATTCCCTTACACACCATATATCCATTTCAACTCAGTAAAAGCATAATAATCTATCTATCTTAAGAACTTGGGAAATAATCTTCAATTGGTATTGGCTATAGTATATCAATTGTAATTTGTTTACTTCCGAAAAGATATTGTTTTTCATTGAGAAATAGTTATAGGTTTGTTAATGAGATGCTAATATTGAAAACTATTAGAAAAATATACAGTAATTCCTTTTATTATAGTTATTATTTTCATATCCATCTTAGCAACTTCTTTCAATCTCTAGCACAAAACACTACTACAGATAGTTCTATAGTAGCTGTTACTAAATCAGGGCAAATAAAATCCTCTTGTGAACTCACGGTCACTACAACTCAAGGCCCATTTTATAAAGGAGGTTCCCTCCCTCAAAAAAAGAAGCATTTGCTAAAGGAATAGAAAGGAAAAAGATAGTAATAACTAGTAAAGCTCTAAACTTTTTTACATACAAGCCTATTAGTGGTACAATACTGGATTTTTGGCAAGCAGATTCTAATTGAAGATATGATATTGTCAGTTTTAATCGGAGTGGCAAAGTTATATCTGACAAAAATGGAAATTATACTCTTGAAACTAAAAATCCAGGAAATGAACTTGAGAAAATATTCATAGACATGCTCATATACATGTAAAAGCATGGATTCATGATAACTCTGGCAATCCTATATTGGTGATCCAATTATACTTTGAAGGAGACCTATATATGGAAGAATTGTAAAAAGCAATTAATTTTGAAACCAATAAATAAAAAAGGAACAAAATATGCTATTTGATTTTGGTTTAGAAGATTATTAAGAAATATATCCTATATAGAAAAAGAAAATAATCAAAAATAATCATAAATTAAATCATCATTATTATTATACATATTATTTACATATCACTCATACTTTCATCTTTTCTTATCTCGATTCATTCACAGTATAAATTATATTATTATAGATGCAGTTCTAATAATTTTCCACCTAATGCAAAAGATTTAAAAACTAATAAAAATGAAGTAGATTTGATTGCATTAAATTATTTAACAGAAGGCATTCGAAATGCAATTTCGTGTCTACAAATTATTTAATAGTTTTCTAAAATAATTCAAGCAGGAAGTAATTACTATAACCATTATGTAAATATTCTTTGATATTTATAAATTATTTATCAATATCCTTTCTGTATACCATATCTTTTGTTTCAATAGGTGATTTTAATCTTGTTAAATTCCTTCCAAACATCATATCTATTCCCCAATCTATCATAACGCGTAACTTATTTTCTAGAGTTGGTAAATGAGTCAAGTAAAAAAATCTCCATATTCCCCATGCAAAAATTCCCTTTATTGAATATCCAAAAATCATGGCTACTCCATTTCTTTTTCCTATTGTGGCCATTATTCCTCTAGTTTTATATGAAAATTCTTTTTTGTTAGATTCGATGATTTCTCTTTTCTTTTCTTTCTCTTTTCTTTCTACGGTATTTTGAAATTTTAACTCTGTTTTTATAGATGAACTTATATTTTCTGCTGTAATTTGTCCTTCGCGGATAGCATGTTGAGCAGTGGGTGGACAGGGTTTTCCTGAATCAGGTTCTATTATATGAGCACAGTCGCCTATAGCATAGACATCTCTGTGTCCTTTTATTTGCAAATATTTGTCAGTTACAACTTTACCGCTTTTATCATGTTCACATGAAGAAATATCAATAACAGATTTCTCTGGCACAACCCCTGCAGTCCAAATAAGTGTATCCGCTATTATGTAACTATTATCTTTCAACATGATTTTTTTTGGACCACGTAAACTTACTTGATTTTCTTTCTCTTCATTACCTTGTATTATAGACTTTACATCAATAACTCTATTATTCAAAATAACTTCTACATTCTTCTTCTTTAATTCTTCTAAAGCAAATTTTCCCAGTCTTTCATCCATCTCTGGTAATATTACAGGTCCAGAATTAATTAGAATAACTCTGACATCTTTTACATCTATATTTTGGTAATAATCTCTAATAGATTCTTTTATAAAATCATTTATCTCTCCAATCGTTTCAACACCTGCAAAACCTCCCCCCACTACTACATAAGTGATTAAACTCTTTCTTGTATTTTCTAAGATATTGTCATTATCTTTATAATTTAAAAGATAATTATTATTATTATTATTATTATTATTTTTAATTTCTTGATCTATTATTACGTCTTTTTTTTCTTCAAATAACAATATATCAGTCTGTTCTAATGTATCAATAATATGGCTTCGAATAGAAAATGCATCATAAAGACTTTTCATTGTGAATGACGATTTCTCAATATTTTTATTTCCAAAAAAATTTGTATTACTACCCAATGCTAAAACTAAATAATCATACCATAATGATTTGACATACTGATCGTTGTTTGTATTTCTATAGTTATTGTTGTTATTATCATTCTCCAAATAGTTCCAGTTTGAACTATCTGAAGAACTTACTGAAGGTAAATGATTCGATAATCTATCAATTTTCTTGTCTTCTCTTCTTAACTTATGAGGCTTACTAGCAAATCTTGCTTCTAAAACCTGATTTGTAAATTCAATTTTTCTATTTTCTAAATCTATTTATTTAATTTCAGATTCTATAAACCTGGCTCTTTTACAAAATGACCTCAATGGTGATGCCACATGCCTAGGTTCTATCATTCCAGAAGATACTTCATGTAGCATGGGAGTAAAAAGAAAGTAATTATCTTTGCTTATTAGAGTTATATCTACTCTTATATCATTTTGAAATTCTTTTTGCAGTTTTGTAAGAACTTCAATCCCTGCAAATCCACCACCTAATATTGCAATTTTCTTTTGCTCTATAGGCTGTTTACGATGAACTAATTGTAAATGTTTTCTAATAATATTTATCCTAGAAAACGACACATTACAGATATTACATTTATATCGTGTACCAAACTTTATAGACAATACAGAAGATGCAAGACCAACTGTTATTCCAAATAATAAATTAATAAATAATGAATTAAATAAAATACTTACTTTATTACTTTCAATTTGTTGAGAAATTGCTTGTGTTGATAAACTTGGATCAATATTAGCAATAGTTCGAATATTTTCAGGGATTAAAACAAACTCATTTATTGGAATAGCCCATACTACAAATATTATTGTACCTGCAAAAATTCCATAAAAAAAACCATTTAGAGGTTTACTTATATTCAAAAGATTTGTTTTATATAAGAATATACCGGTGATTAACCCTATGGAAACTGCTGTAATTAAATGAATTATAAATCCAGCGATAGCAGTATAGGAAGAATAAATACCTATTACATGTCCATATGTAATCCATGATATGTAATACGGTTGACCAGTTAAGAATTCATAAATAGTTCTAGGAAGAATCATTGTTATAGCACCAATTAGAGCACCTATTATAACATACAATATTTCTCTTTTTAGAGAGAAATCAATTTTTATCAAATTAAGATCATTATGAACATTTTTATCTTTTGTATTTCTTAATTTCATCTTTTAATATCTCTTTTTACTTTTTTATTTTATAAAATAATAACTCAATTAAAAAGACTGTCAATAACAGTAGTGAGTTTTTATCTATTATATTCTTTATAGTTTTCAATCACGAAATCAAATTTAGCTTTTTTAGTTTCATTTGTTTCAGTAGTATTCATTACTAATGATTTATCCTCCCGATCAGTAAGATAAGGATCTCCCTCAAAGTATAATTGAGTAGTAAGCGTTGGCTGATTTGGAACTCCAACCTTTAGATGTATATGACCCGGACGAGTTATATCTCCTTGACCATATTCTTTAGGAATTATAGTATCTATAATATAGATTCCATCGTTATTTGTTTTAACCTTGCCTCTAAGTGTAAATCCTTTATTGTCATATTCTCCAGTTGAATTAGCTTGCCATATATCTAATATGGCACCCTTCAGCGGTTGGCATCTCATATCCATAACTTTTCCTGTTATTATTAGTCGTTCTCCTTCAATTCCTTCACCAAGCCTTTGCTTAAATGGAGCATTCTCTTTATAGAAAGGACCTAGCATATCAGATTTTGTTAGTTTACAAAAGGAATTTTGTTGTTGTTGTTGTTGTTGTTGTTGTTGTTGTTGTAGTAATGTTGAAGTCTGATGGGATTGTGCAAACGTGATAGTAGAATAAATCAAAGATATTACTATTAATAACATCATTGTTATTAAGCCAATAACAGTATTTTTCATTGTATAAATAATAAATAAATAATATTCTATATAATAATTGAAGGGTATTATTTATCAATTTTTATTTATAATA
>Ga0126311_10001402_pt1 | contig 11704 bp, 8 predicted proteins | sample Plot61_FD_92539 | JGI IMG/M metagenome (GOLD analysis project Ga0126311, IMG submission 92539) | Serpentine soil microbial communities from UC McLaughlin Reserve, CA, USA - Plot61 | ecosystem: Environmental > Terrestrial > Soil > Grasslands | place: USA: UC McLaughlin Reserve, Lake County...
TCGCTCTCGCCACGGAAGCCTTCTCCCGAGATTTAGGCTGTCTGGTCTCGCTCCGCTTCATGTTTCGTCACCTCTCTAGAACCGAATTGTTTAGTACCTATCTGACCTGGTACGCCCCGAGTCTCGCAGATCACTCTTGAACAACCCTTGATAAAAACTTGAACGGTTTGATAATCTACGCAGCCTTACGTAGAACTGTCTTAATGGATATACTGTGATACTTCAAAACAGGTTGTACTGTTTTACCTCCCCCGTTCACCCGCCCCCGCGGCCTTCCTGGAGTGAGCGTGCGCCTAATCTGTCTCATCTTCTTGCTACCGTGCCCCGCGGAGCTCGATTTGTGGGGGATAAAATCGGTGCCGTAAAGGAACGTCTTTTGCTTGAAATAGATTGCCCACGTATTGACGCCTCACCATCTCAGAGTCGGGAACTATCTGCGGGTAGGCACATGGATGAAATGATTTGCCGCAGCACGGCGACTCGGATCACGCCGAGGCGGCAGTTAAGCAAGGCCGAATTTGGGCAGATATGTTTTGAGGCGTCAAAGAGCAACACCTATTGCGCCGCCTATATCAGTGTCGTGCACGCAAAGCTCTGTACCTTTTTAGGTATACACGAGCCTCTTGAAGCCCTACCGATGAGAACCGAGACGGGTCTGGAAAACGTGCAAGCAGTCGTAGCGGGCCTCTATTTCCTCTTGGAGGAGAGGTGCGGGTGTGATTTTGATGTCGCTGAAGTCCTCAACTCATACGAGACAGACTCACGAGACAGACTCAGTTCGGGACTAATACTCTGAGCAGGTCTTTGATTAGAGTATGTTTTTACAGGCAGTAAAGGAACAGTCTATAGGCATCCCCCGATGGGGAGTAGATGGGGAGAGGAAGAAAATACTAGAATGAAGAGCCCTTTCCTCGGCTGCGGGAGACACCAGCTACCCCTTACGGATACCGGCAACATCCCCCGCAGTTTAGTGGAGCAGTTATAGAGTCGTTTTCGTTGTGGTCTAAGGCATATAATCGCGCCCTGTTGTTTAAATCGTTCGGGCGACGACTGCGGCGAGGTGAGAAAATGACCGATCAGTCCGCAGGCGAAATACCGAGTAAGAGAATCCTCCTGGTCGAGGATGATGAAGACACCTGCGAGGCACTTGCTTACCTACTCGGCATGTCCGGGCACCAGGCCGTAACCGCTTATACTGTAGCCGATGGACTCAGGTTTGCCCAGGGGGGCGACTTCGATCTGATCATCCTGGATAACTGGTTTAAAGTGGGCGGGGGGATCGAGCTATGCCGGCAGATAAGGGAGTTTGATGCCGACACGCCGATCTTGTTCTACTCGGCAGCGGCCTATGACGTAGATATTCGGGAGGGGTTACGCGCGGGGGCTGATGCCTACATAGTTAAGCCTTGCTTCGGGGAATTTCAACACGCCGTGAATGAAATTCTTAACTCCACCCAAAATAAATAGAGTTTACACCGCGCAGGCTCAATCTATGACGGCCCCTAAACGCCAGGCTTATGTGGCCAATATCGAGCTTCGACCATCTGCAAGACGGCCCATCTTTCTTGCCTGTCTAATACCTGGTTTATCTCCAACTTAATACTCCCATATCATAGGTCACAAGGCTGATAGCTGAATAGGGACGATCGGTTAAAGGGACTGATCAAATCGGAAGCGCCGTACTGTTTTTAAGTATGGCTGTATACACCACATACAGTAGATACACTTACGTCTGTGAGACCAGGGGCCTCCGCCTGGGCCTGACTTTTCAAGTGATTTCACCGGCCTGCAAATCACGGGAAATTGGGCTGACTATTATACGGGATTGGTGTCTCCGCATCGAGGGGTGAGGACTCGGACCCGAGGGTCGAAAGATCACGTTCGGGCAGCGCCCTTCGATGCGCGGCCCGCCTCTTCCTTTTGTAGCTTAGGGATAAAATCAGTCTGCTCGTCGAGGGCGAGCCAGCCGCCGGACGCTCCTTATTATCCGGTCCTTGATCGCCTTTCTCCGTGCCCGCCTACTCCGGTAGAACGAGAGGTTCATACTCTTGATGATCCCGGATATAACTGGCCACGAAAGGGCACTGAGGAACAACCTTTACGTTCGTGGATCGGGCATGCTCAAGGGCTGCTTTGACCAGCTTGCTTCCGAGCCCACGTCCTTCCAGCTCGGGCGGCACTTCAGTGTGCGTTAACACCATTGGCCCCCCGCTTTTGTTGTACTGTAAAAAGGCCATTTCCCCTTCCGCTTCCGCTTGAAATCTTCCTTCGGCCTCGTTGTTTATAATGGCTATTTCATCAGGGTTTTTACTCATGGGTTTAGCATGATGATCTGGGCGAGCAGGTGTCAAGGCGGCTTACGCCGCGCATAACCCACCCTCACCGAGGGAGTGCCGGACTCGGGCGTGGAGCGCGACCGGCGCCTGCTCGTATCCGGGGGCAATCATCGGGCCCCCCTTGAAGAACAGGCGGGCCATCGCTTCATTAATGATTATCACTCCCGGAGCATTTCGAGTGCGTTTGAGAGAAACTCTTCTACCTCTATCGGGGACCGCAAACGTATCACGTTTTTGCTTTCCGAGTGCTCTCTCAACATCTTCATGATTTTAGGCTTCGTCCTTTTATGGTAGCCCCAAATCCATGCAAGGAATTTTACGTCGAGTCTCTCGTGGCACCCTTCAGCCATATCCGGCCTGCTGCGTTTCCGGTATTTGAGCAGCCTTTTAAATACACGCCAGACGCAAATCAGGCGCGATATATCCAGAAATACCACCGTGTCACACGCTTGCAGCCTGACATCAAGCGTTCCCGAATAATTCCCGTCCATAATCCAGGAGTCTCGTTTCAGAATGCCTTCAACCGTCTTCAGCCACTCGGCTTTCGGCGTCTCGACCCACCCGGGATTCCAGTAAATGGAATCCAGATGAATCACCTCGATATTGAGCCGCGCGCCAAGCTCTTTTGCGAAAGTAGTTTTGCCGGCTCCCCCCGAGCCAATCACCAGGACCTTCTTCATATCGCTCTGACTGCCTCACCATTTTATATCGGGCTCGCGTTCGGACCCGTCGAAGGTTGGCTCGCCCACGCCCGATTAAGGCGCCTTGTATTTGTAAGCGACAATGAAGGCTATTACGGCGATGAGCACGCACAACGGAGAGAATAGCCACGTATCCCAGAAGGCGAACTCGGTGGCGCGAACCTGCTTGAAGAACCCGACCAGGCGGAACTCTCCTACCGCCCTGAGAAAGAACACGGCGCTGATGGCCCAGGTGGACCAGCGGAATAGCCGCGCGGGGACCGCCTGCCCGAGGATGCCGACCTGCCCAAGTATTACGAGCATCGCAATCAGAAATGCAACCGAGACGAGTACCGTTCCGACGGGCGAAGGATGGAACGCGGGCTTGCCTCCGACACTTGGCACGGTGGCCCCTTTCCCGAAGCTCCCCCCAAACGCCCAGAAAACATGAAGGAGGCTCAGCCCGGCAAATATCGCTGCCAGGAAAATGCCCGATATTTTGGTCATATCTTCTTCCACCGGCGGGGCCTCGTCTCTGCCGGGCCCGCCGGTGATTTTCGGATCGAGTGGCGACGGAGTTGTTTCTAGAGGATCACCGGGTCTTCAGGTACTCCACGATGGCCCATCGCTCTTCGTCCGTGAGCGCGGGGCCGATCACGCCGTTCCTTCGGGGGCCGTCGCTGTACACGTGCCCGGAGTTCGAGTTGCCCACCTTCGAGGTGTCGAACTTGAAAGCGCCCGGAGTCTTGCCGGTCTTGTACCCGACGCGTTGCGTGTCGAATTCCATATCTTTCACGTAGAAAGAGCGGCTTCGCTGAGAAGCCGGCAGCAACAGCTCGTAGAGGTTCGGCACCGAGCCGTTGTGCAGGTAGGGAGCCGAGGCCCATATCCCGTTCATGTTGCGTGCTCTGTACGATAGTGTCGGCCGCAGTTTGTTCGCCCGGAAGCCGTTCATCTCGATTCGCTGCTCCGGCGTGAGGCCCAGCTCGTCATATTTTTTCTTCTCGACCGCGGATGCGACGGCCTCCAGGGCGCCCGCCGCCGACAACGGGTTCGGCAGCGAGAGCCCCGGCGTGAGCACCGTCCGCCTGTTGAAATTGGTGGCCGCCGTGGGGTCCGTGCCGATCACATCGAGCGGATACATCTGGATATGGAGAAAGCGCTTGCCGAATTCGTTTGGCGGGCCGAGCTGGCTCTCGTGACACCCGGCGCAGTGTTGCGTGTAGAGCGCCTCGCCCCTTGAGGCTTTCTCCCGGTCTATGTTCCCGAGAATTTCTTCGGGCCATTTGGGCGACCGCAGCTTCTCCAGCAACAACTCGACCCTGTGTAGGTTTTCCACAGGCACTGTTGAATTAAAGAGCTCCTGACCGTCGCCTTTGAGGTTGATCGGGGCGTTGACTCCGAGGGCCTCGGCGATATTTCGCGCCATGGGCTGTTGTATCGAGCCGTTCCACTGCACCCAGTCGAAGCTCGGCGCGTCCCAGAGGTTGGGCAGGCTCACGGGCCCGTTGGCGACGGCGAAGTTGCGGTTGTCCAACTCCGAGCCGAAGATCAGGTTGCCGCCCCTGCCGAGCGCGTCAAGCCGCCCGAATCCTTCTTCGAGCGGATAAAGGTGCTTTGCCTTCCCGAGCAACGCATCGGCGAAGACGGCTTCGAGAGTCTTCGTCATCTCGATCTTCAACTTGAGCCTCTCCGCCAGGCTGTTTTGATCTCCTAGAACCTTCTTCGCGAACCGGCTGAACTTTATCGGGTTCAGCTTGGTCTCAAGCAGGGCTTTGAACATGGTTGCGCTGAATGTATTCGGGCTGCTCATCGCCGCGCCGCCCTCGATGCGAACCTTTTTCCCGTTGAAATGGATCTGACTCGTGTGACAGGCGGCGCAGGTCAGGCCGATAAACTCCCCGTCAGGCGCTACATTCTTGACGAGCCCGACCGGCAAGCGGTCCGGGTTGTTGGTGGTGTCCGAATCGGAGAGCAGGTTATACTCGTCGAGAATCTTGTCCGAGAGGAACGGCTTTCCCGAGAGGCCCGGCTGTTCGAGAGCCAGGAACCAGTTGTAGGGAATCAGCCTCGTCCCCTGGTCGGCATGATAATAAGCCTGCCGGTCGGCGGAGCTCCAACCCTGATCGAGAAAAATCACATCGCCCTGCGCTGCGACGGGACCGGCGGGCGGGCTCGGTTCATTCGAGTGAGCGCGAACAGTTAAGACACCCAGTGCGAGCAGTAGTATGACGCTGACCTTGACCTTATTCATGTCGGTCTCCCTTCTGAAAATGCGATTGGCGGACCTTCGGAGCCATGTGGCCTTCCCGATTCGATTGCTTAATCCAGGGCCGTTTTCCGAGCGCGCCTCGTACTTGATCGAGGTGCCGATTTGGTGTGCCCACTCTATTCCCGGCCGGTCTCCGTGTCAACAAGAAAGTGTGTAAATGATTACAAGAGCGGCGTGAAATGATCCCTATCTCGCCGCCCGAGCGGGGCTCCGAAACTGCCGGCTCCAAAAGCAGGCGGCGACTCCGAAGAAGAAGATGGCAAGGGCGACGGGCGGAATGGTTTTACGAAGCGTCGGGAAGGCAGCGTCGCCGGTTAATATCCCTTTAACCCGAAAGCGTGAATAGAAGGCGGCAGCCTGATCGCGGGGCTTTACGCCTCTCTATTTTCGGCCTCGTTCCAGGCCCCGGCAATGAGCGTAGCAAGTTTTCGCATGCCTTCGGGAATCCCCCTTTCGAACTCTTTGGCGGCCTGTTCGACGAAGATGTCCGCGCCCGGCCCCGCGAGCGTGACACGCTGGGTGATTCGCGTACCTCCTTCGACTATCTCCTGGAAGGTCCATTGAAACTCCAGGCTCGCTTCGGCCAGAGAGAACTCGACTATGGCTCCTTCTTCTGCGCGAACGTCTCTTAATATCCAATGCACGGGGGCGAGCCCCGGCGATTTTGTCGCTCCCTTCGTCCCGCCCGCGAACGGACCATCGAGCCGGACCCATTCGATGCTGCTATCGAAGGCCCAGTTGGACACGTCTGTCCAGAAGCGCCAGGCAAAAGCTCGGGGCGCGGCCGTTTCGACCGTGTGCTCGAATACCCACATCCTGATCTCCTTTCGCGCGGAATGGTCATGCGGTCTCGGGCGGGCATTTTACCATCGTTTTGCTCACTGGATAACAACGGAAGCCCAAAGTCTTCGGAGCTATACCGTCCCGATTGCCTCTACGAAAAGCCCAAGAGGGCCTACGCGAATGAATAGAGGAACGAGTGCCGCTCAATAAAATCGCCGTGGACCTCCACGGCATTCAGATGATTCGAAATCGAGCCCGGCGCGTACCCTTTGGCCGCAAGCATGTTCCGCATGCGCTCTCTCCACGAGGCGAGAGCGTCCTCGCTATGCCTGGCCTTGAGGTAGCCTTGCGCGATGGTGTCCCAGTCGCGAAGTCGGGCCACGTACGACCTGTTGAAGAAGAGTTGAAGCTGCGGAAGGGTCTCGATCTTCCTGAGGGTCTTGCCGTAGGAAGTCTTCATAGCCCGGTCGAAGACCTCTTTACCTTCGATTACCGTCTCTTTCCTCACGCGGTAGATGGTGTTCAGGCAATCGACCGAGCCCGTGAGGCGGCGGTCGCCCTGCCACGCTCCAAAGAAGGAAACGTCGTCGGCATTCATCGACTCAAGCACGCCCAGAGATTGAAGATCCCTATAGGCGGGGTTGATCACGTTGAGGTGGTCGTTATCCATGAAGATGATCTTTATTCTCCACTCGCCGCGCTCCCAGCATGTTCGCAGTCCGACGTTCGCGGCGGCGAACGATTCGCCTTTCGAGTGGCCTCTCAGGCCGAGCAGCGTCCCTCGAACAGCGCCGGAATCCCGCATGACCGACAGGTAATTGTGGTCTGCGCGGGCGCGGTTTTCAGGCAATGAGAAGGCCGCTCTCAGGTATTGCCTGTGGCTGCGGTAAGGAGCGTCCGGAGGCTTATAAACGCATAAGACCTCTTCCAGTATCTCATCCGCGAATTGTCTCGCTTCGAGATTAGATGTCCTGGCCCGTAGCCCCTTCTTGAAATATACCTCCGCGCCATTATCGGAGAGGTAAGCCGCGAGCTTGTCGAGGCGGAATGAGCTCGTGCCGGAAAGGATCCCCTGCGTCGGACTTGTATGTGAGAGGAAGCGTACAGTCAGCCCCATATCGCCGGGCAATTCCGCCTGTAACCGCTTCCCGCCCGCGTCGAATGACTCGACCGATTCATTCATAGCCGCCCGCATCGCGTCGTAGCCCTCGCCGAAAATTCGGGGATCGGTGAAGTAATTGAGAAGCCGTTCTTCCCCGCTTCTGACGGGGACGTTATAGATGAATGACCTGCATATCACCCTGGAAAGTGGCGCCTCGCCGTCGTGCACGAGGTGATAGAGGCGGGAGAACTTCGCGGACATCTCGGCCTCCCTCCTCAACACCTGCTGGCCGGTCCCCCCGTCGAGGCCATGCGGCCCGGGCACCGTCTTCTCATCTCGCCGGAATACGATGCCGAGCGGGTTGCTTCCTCTGCGCCCGGCCCTCTTGATCGCGAATTCGACATCGCTTCCCGGAGGCTTTATGACCAGCACCGAGGTCGTCAGAGGGTACTCGATGAGGGAGTTTATCTCGGAGCCGGTCGTCTCGGAGACCCAGTATATCTTACCCGTCTTGCAGAACGACCTGAGAATCCTGGCCTCGAAATCCGGCAGCCTCGCGATCGACCGATTAGCTTCTTCTTCGATGAAGTACGGCTGGAAGGGGTCTAAATCCGGGACCCCTCTCGAAAGATGTACCCGCGATAATATGCGGGCGACGACCTCTTCGGGACGGAACAGGTATCGCGCCAGCGTAAGCTTGCAGTCCCTGCGAGACAGCCTGATGAAATCGAGCAGCGCGCTTCGAGAGCTTTTCCAGCCCTTGATCCCATCGTGGACTCGGTCGAGTCTTTTAAGCCGTCGCCGCAGTTGCAGGACAAAGCCTCGAAGGTCGGTTCGAGAGAAACCCTCTCGAAGCATGGATTCGTGAGCTTGCCGTCCGGGGGCGAACTTCAGCTTTAACCGGTCGAGCAGAAAATCCCATTCGTCGATCTTATCCGCGGAATTCTTGAGCAGGTGATTTTCGAGCATCAAAATCGCCAGACGCCTGATCTCCCATCCGTCGCCTTCTCTCCCGCTCGCTACCTGTATGAGCTGCAGAGCATGGCTTCTCACGTAGGCTCCCTGGTCCAGGAACTCTTCCAGCAACTTCGAGGCTCGCGCCGAGTCCTCGAATTCCTTCGCGGCGAGACTGGATAAGCGGGCTGTGGCCTGCGGACGCAATAATCTTAGTTTAGGTTTCATTCTTAGGAACTGTATGGCCTGACTACACCTCGAAAAGGGATCGCGCCTCACCCTCGCGGGGTGCCCGGCCCCGGATCGCGAAGCGGTTGGACATTCGCGTCAGAATTAAACGAGACACTGAGACCCGCCGGCCGGCCGCTCTCGGTCTCGGGCGCGGCGTTCATCGAATGAAAGGGCGAGCCCGGGAAATATTATCGAAGGGTTCATTTTCCCTTGCCCTTTCCAGAGATTTCGCCAGTCTTAGACCCGCCACCGGATTTGCCTTCCCCTTCCTTCCCGCCCTCTACGCCTCTCTTTATACCGCTCGGAGTGGTGCCGAGCGCTATATAAATTGCGTTCAGGAGGTCCATCGCGACGCTCCTTTCCAGCACCACGTAGACTACGTCAGGTGAACTGCCACGGCCGCCTTTTCCGCTCATCCTTCGCCTCCTTAACCGAGCTGCTAACCGGGAAAGTCGATCTCTCTATTACCGGTGTTATGAATCGATCTTTTGAACCATCGGCTTGATCCTGAGCTGGTCCAGAAGATCCGGAGGACTCGCTGCTGCGGCGATTGGCAGCCTGCTCGTTCAGAGTGATATCCATACGTGTGGTTGCTACTTTATACACGCTCGGATGCTTGCCTCCGGCCACCACGCCATAGTTGATCCCGAACCCGGCCCGCCGCGACCGCTTGCGGTACGGCCCCCGCTTTTAACGCTTCGACCACCTGCACGGCGGAGTTGAGTACGCTGTCATACTTCGCGGTAATCTCGCGATAGGGCTGTTCCTGAGTCTCGCGGACTGCTTCCCGGGACTCTTGAGCAAGCGTTTGCGGATGAGGGGAGAGCCGGATCGATAATACCGCTCCTGCCGTAAGAATACGTGCCGGAACCGACTCTACGCCGGGTCGTGGCATTTCTCCTGACCGGCGCCGGGTGACCGGTAGCCCTCCGAGACCAAGAGGAGTGTTGAGAGTTCTGCCCAATATTTTGGCCCGCGCGCGAGATGCTGAACCTTAAAAGTGGGGTGCCAGTGCCGTTAATATGATCGATGTTACTACAAAATACTAATGTTCAAGAGCCGGAACTTGCAGGAAAAGGGAAGGGCCGCAGGAAAATGACCCGATACCTACTCCGTAATAACAACCAATCAATCCAGGAATGGCCTGCAATTCCATAACGTGGGCGCAATGCTACCACATCGATTGAGCGCATGCAATAATTCTATAGCGTAGATTACAAATTAGACCTGCTCGCGGCCGAAGGGCCGGGCGCGGGCGGAAGTTACGCGGGAAAGGTCAACGTGAATCGAGTGATCTTACGGATGCGCCCGGGGCAGAGCAAGCTGCTTTTCGTCGGAGCTTGAACTCTATTTCTAATATCGCGTGAAACTGGACCCGGGTTTCGTCCTTTTAAGCCGGGCGTGCGTATTCGGCAGCCCGTATCATATGTTGCGCCGAACCAGCTGCCCCATTACATACAATACCGCTGATGGTAGCCATACCCATTTGAGCTCGCTCAATATAACTCGCAAGCCCCGCTCGGAGAAAAAGGTGCCTACTCCTATCGGCGAGACCTGTATGACTCTCCGGGGAAAGAAATACCTGTTATTGCTAAAGGGCGCAAACAGCGCTACGCCCAAACCTCCGTTCGGGCGGCTCCATGCTGCGGTATCCAAAACTCTTCCTCGAAATGTTATAGTCATGAGGCTCACGAAGGCTGTATATCGAATCAACGAAAAGGCGAGGTAATGTGAATGGCGTTAAAGCATTTGCCGGAGAACTCTCGAGGCGAGGCATGGGCCTGGAACCTGCAGCTGGGAGTCCCCGGTTTCAAGTATGCTGACCTTAACCGCGTTCGGCGATTGGAGGCTCTGGACCGGATGTTTCTCGCCCAGCTCGAAGAGGCAGCCCCGGTGCTCGCGGAAGAGCTTCGCGCGTACAGAGGATCTCAGGGCGCCGACCGGGGCCGGCTTCAGGAATCTGAGCTTTTGATTCTCGTCGCGCCCCACATAGGCACGTTCGTCTCTCGCCTGTTCAATATCGAAGACGAATACAGGGCGCTCTGCGCGCGTATTCAGAGCGAGCAGATAATATTTAAGTGGAAGCGCCAGTTTCTTGAGCGGCGCATATTCAAGAACCCGCCCGCGCCTGAAGCTCTCGCCAGGGTCGATCTCGTGGAGCTGGAGTTCGGCTACCGGGAAGTGGTCGACGCCTTGATGCCTGATGCTTCGCTGACGGCGGACCCCGAGCGGGAGCTCGCGGTCGTCTGCACGTCGTTGCAGGAAGCCTCGGATGCCGTGACCGACCCCGAAGAGCGCGCATCGGTTCAGGCCAAGCTCGCACGCGTGGAGGCATGGATTTCGGCCCTGGCCTTCCACCCCTCGCTTGCGCAAAGAAGGAAACAGATCGCCAGCTTTCACTTTCCTCACAAGATCGACCATAACCACCTGGTGCCGCTCATCCGCCCCCGCCCCGACCTGCCCGAGTTTTTCATGGGGCCTCCGGAAGATCGGAGGCATCGAGACGGATTCGACCTGACCGACCCCCGCTACAGCCGGAGAGAGAACCTGAGGGAATCGCATTACTGCCTCACCTGTCACGAGCGCGGCAAGGACTCCTGCTCTACGGGGATGCACGCGAAGGACGGCTCCACGCAGCGCAATCCCCTCGGCATCCCGCTGGAAGGATGCCCGCTCGACGAGAAGATATCGGAGATGATCGAGCTCTATCGGGACGGCCACGCCATCGGCGCCCTGGCCGTCATCATGATCGATAACCCGATGGTCGCCGGGACCGGCCATAGAATCTGCAATGACTGCATGAAGTCGTGCATATTCCAGAAGCAGGAGCCGGTCAACATCCCTCAGATCGAGACCGGAGTCCTTACGGAAGTGCTGAATCTTCCCTACGGCTTCGAGATCGTCTCTCTCCTGACGCGTTGGAACCCGATCAACGCGAGGCGGCCCTACCCCCTCCGCTACAACGGCAAGAACGTCCTGGTTGTGGGCATGGGACCGGCCGGCTACACCCTGGCCCACCACCTGCTGAACGAGGGCTTCGGGGTTGTCGGCGTCGAAGCGCTCAAGGTCGAGCCTCTGGCCTTTCAGCTTAGGGGCTCGAAGCGGCGGGTGCCCCGGCCCATCCGCGAAGTGTCGGAGATCGTCGGCCCCCTTTCCGAGCGCCCGACGGTCGGCTTCGGGGGAGTGGCCGAGTACGGAATCACGGTCCGCTGGGACAAGAACTTCCTCGACGTAAACTACATCATACTGATGCGGCGCAAGAAGTTTCGCTTGCTCGACGGCGTGCGCTTCGGGGGGACTCTCACCATCGAGGACGTTTGGAACCTCGGCTTTGATCATATCGCCA
>Ga0126311_10001403_pt1 | contig 11697 bp, 4 predicted proteins | sample Plot61_FD_92539 | JGI IMG/M metagenome (GOLD analysis project Ga0126311, IMG submission 92539) | Serpentine soil microbial communities from UC McLaughlin Reserve, CA, USA - Plot61 | ecosystem: Environmental > Terrestrial > Soil > Grasslands | place: USA: UC McLaughlin Reserve, Lake County...
GAGCGTGCGAAGTCCGCTGACCTGGTGCTCGCTTCGTTGTACGGGCGCGTCCGGTCAGGGCAGGCGACCAGTGTGGGCATACCTGAGGCGGGTGCGCGTGCGTTGTCGGCGCTGATTGAGGCGAAAGCGCCGGTTGTGGGGATCAGTTTCGGCAATCCTTATTTACTGCAGACCTTGCCCGGACTGCGCACTTACGTCGTGGCGTACGGCGACATGCCGGTGCTGCAACACGCGGTCGCGCGCGCCTTACTCGGCGAGATCGATGTCGTCGGTAAGCTTCCGATCTCCTTGCCGGGGCTTTACCCGCGCGGGACCGGGATACAGTTGAGGGTGGCAAGATGAATATTGGACGCGGATTAACGCGGATTTTTGTTCTGATCGTGGTTGTGCAATCGGCGGTTGCTCAGGTGCCGATCGCAAAGCCGGAGACGGTGTCGCTGTCCTCTGCGGCATTGGCGCAGATGGATGCGGTCATTGCCGCGGAGATCGCGAATAAGCGGCTGCCCGGTGCGGTTGTGCTGGTTGGTCGTAAGGGGCGTGTCGTTTGGAAGAATTCATACGGCGACCGCGCACTCGAGCCCGCGCGCGAAGCGATGACGCCCGACACGATCTTCGATCTCGCGAGCCTCACAAAAGTTGTTGCCACCGCCACCAGCATCATGATACTCGTCCAACGCGGCGGACTGCGTCTCAACGATCCGGCTTCAGCTCACATTCCCGAGCTGAAAGGCGAAGGAAGAGATCGAATCACGATCGAGCAACTACTGACGCACGTCTCCGGTTATGCGCCTGACTTCGATCTGCGAGAGCGCTGGACCGGCTACGACGAAGCGATGAAGAGACTGGCCAAAGAGTCGCTCCGCAATCCACCCGGCAGTCGTTTCACTTACAGCGATATCGGATTCATCGCGCTTGGTGAGGTCGTCGCGCGCATTAGTGGAATGCCGCTCGATCAGTTTGCGCAGCAGAACATCTTTGGACCACTGCGCATGCACGACACCGGCTTTCATCCGAGCCCGTCGTTGATAACGAGAATCGCTCCAACTGAAAAACGCCGTGGTCAAATGGGTTATCTCGGCGACAGCGGCACGAATGCCGGAGCCGAAGGCGATGTATGGCTGCGTGGCCAGGTCGACGATCCGACTTCGTATCGCATGAACGGCGTTGCGGGTCACGCCGGCCTTTTCTCCACCGCAAACGATCTCGCGATCTACTGCCAGATGATCCTGAACGGCGGAAGTTATGGCGGCGTGCGTATTCTGTCAGCACTGGGCGTTGCTGAGATGACGCGCCCGCGAGTGATTGCGAGTAATGGTGCGACGCGTGGCCTCGGCTGGGACATGAACACGACTTTCTCCACCAATCGCGGCGACTTGTTTCCACTCGGCTCGTTTGGCCACACGGGTTTCACCGGCACGTCGATGTGGATCGATCCGGCAAGCGAGATGTTTATCGTGTTTCTGAGCAACCGCGTGCATCCCGACGGCAGGGGCGATGTTGGACCACTGCGCGGGCGCGTGGCGTCGATCGTCGCGGCTGCTGTTACTGATACCGTCGCCGTCGAGCGTGCACGCGAGCAGTCTGCGAAGTACTACAACGAGGTCGTCAGGAGCTTGCAGCAGTTTCCTTTTCGCAGTGAGGGCGGGAGCAGCTCGACGAGAGTACTGACTGGCATCGATGTGCTGGAACGAGACAACTTCAAGCCACTCGCAGGCATGCGAATTGGGCTCGTGACGAATCACACCGGTCGCAATCGCGAGGGCAAGCAAACGATTGACGTGCTCAGCAAGGCGCCCGGCGTAAAACTCGTCGCCCTCTTCGCGCCCGAGCACGGCATTCGCGGCCTCGCCGACGACAAAATTTCTGACTCGAAAGACGATGCAACGGGGCTGCCGATCTATTCTTTGTACGGCGAAACACGCCGCCCGAAACCCGAGCAGCTCAAAGACCTGGATGCGCTCGTGTTTGATATCCAGGACGTCGGCGTGCGTTTTTACACGTACATCTCCACGCTGGGCCACCTGCTCGAGGAAGGGGCGAAGGCGAAGATCCCGGTGTTTGTTTTGGATCGACCGAACCCGATCGGCGGTCTCGACGTCGACGGACCGATCGCCGACAGTGATAAACTTTCCTTCACTTCGTATCACACGATTCCGACGCGGCACGGATTGACGATTGGCGAGCTCGCGCAGCTCTTCAACAAGCAGCGAAACATCGGGGCTGATCTGCGCGTGATCAAGATGGAGGGCTGGCGGCGCTCGATGTGGTTCGACGAGACGAATCTCATGTGGATCAATCCGTCGCCTAATATGCGCAGCCTGACTCAGGCGACGCTTTATCCCGGTGTTGGACTGCTCGAGACGACGAATGTCTCAGTTGGTCGTGGAACTGACACGCCGTTTGAGATCGTCGGGGCGCCGTGGATTCAGGGAGACAAGCTCGCGGAGTACTTGAATCAACGCGGCGTGCCGGGCGTGCGGTTTGTGCCCGTTCGGTTTACGCCCCGCGCGTCGGTGTTCAAAGACCAGGAATGTGGTGGTGTGAACATCATCGTTACAGATCGCATGGCGTTTCGTCCGTTGCTGGCGGGGATTGAAATGGCCATAGGCCTGCGGAAGTTGTACCCCGAGGACTGGAAGATTGATAGCTACCTGCGGCTGCTCGTGAATGCAGATACGCTGGCGCGCCTGAAGCGGGGTGAAAGTGCGAGAGAGATTGTGTCGTCGTGGAATGCAGGGCTGCAGGAATTCCGCAAAGCGCGCGAGGGAATTCTGCTGTACTAGCCGCGGATTGAAACGGATTGCCATTTACGGATGGAATTGATCAGAAACAACTCTTTAATGCCGGCAAGCTCCTGAAGAGTAATCACGCGTTCTTTGATCTTTCCTTGCGCGAGCAGGTGATTTCTAAACGTTCCTGCTAACAAACCGCATGCGATCGGTGGTGTGAAGAGCTCGCCGCCAATGGGAACGACGACATTCGCTATGCTTGATTCCGTCACCTCACCTCTTTCATTCCAGAAGATCACGTTATCGCCGCCACGCCGTCGCGTCGTTTTGTGAAATAGAAACGGATCCGATGAATCGACCGGCTCCGTCGCGAGTACCACACAAGTCAAATCACCCAACAGCTCAACGGGTATAACGTGCGTTTCTATCCGCCCATCCTTCCATAACGTCAGCCGCACTTTGAGGGAACCCTTCGGATTCTCGACCGCGATCCGTTCCAAATCGGCGTCAATCCGTGTTCCACTAAACCCGAAATACTCAGCAGATTCGTTGAGTCTCGCTACATGATCTTCGAGCAAAAAATACTCACCATCCTCCAACAGGATCGACTCAAACAACTGAAACTCCACGGGCGCCGAATGCAAGAACCGGCTCTTCACCAGGCACTCTTCATTCTCCCGCTCCGCAGTCGAATCGATCGTTACACCGCCACCCACACCAAACGTCGCCACGCCCGATTCCGAATCGATCACAACCGTCCTAATAGCGACGTTGAAAACGCAATCACCACCCGGCTTCAACCACCCGATAGCGCCCGTGTATGCGCCGCGTGGAAAACGCTCGAGCTCGCGAATGATCTGCATCGTCCGGATCTTCGGTGCACCTGTTATCGATCCACAGGGAAACAACGCGCGCATGAGCTCGACCAAACTCGTTCCATCTCTCAGCGTCGATTCGACTGTTGACGTCATCTGCCAGACAGTTTCAAAACGCTCGAGATCGAATAGCGACGACACCCGCACGCTGCCGGGAACCGAAACCTTGCCGAGGTCGTTGCGCAGCAGATCGACGATCATCACGTTCTCGGCACGATCTTTAGCGGAGTATTTGAGCCATTCTGCCAGCTCCCGATCCTCACCCGGCCAACGACCGCGCCGCACCGTGCCTTTCATCGGTCTCGTAATCACGTAATTGCCACGACGCTCAAAGAACAACTCAGGCGACAAGCAGAGCACTTTATAACGACCGAGATCGAGATAAGCCGAATACTGTGCGCCCTGTGCTACGCAGAGCTGTTGATACCACGCGAATGCGTCGCCCTCGAATAATGAAGTTAAGGGGAATGAGTAATTGACCTGGTAAGTATCACCGGCTGCAATCAGCTCTGTGATGCGGGAGACTGATCGATCGTATTCGTCGCGACTCACCCGCGGTGTCCAGCTCGTTGAAGAACGCGTTGAAGAATACGACTCGGTGACAGTTGCACTCATGTCGTCGAACACTGCCGCCCACGCGAGGGGAAAGCCGGATGGTGGATGAGTAATGAATGCAGGATCGAATGCAGGCGCGGCTTCGTAACTGAGCATCACCGCCACCTGAGAACCCGCACGTGCCTCGCGCTCGGCGAACTCCAGCACTGCCAGCACGTCGTCAATTCGCTCTGCCGTCCTTATCGTCACGGGATTGAGCATACAGGATGTACAAGACTTTTCAGGATCGGCACGTATCATCGATTCTAATGGAAATGATAAAAATCTTTAGCTACCATTATTCCAAAAGCGATCTATAATTCGTCCGAAATTTCGTAGCTCAATCCTTAACTCCGAAACCGAGGAATGAAAATGAGAAAACCAATCTGTGCGGTTTTGTTCTTAGTGTTCTGTCTCGTCGCGGTTGCAAGCGGGCAGGGAACCACGTCTCGCGTAACAGGAACGGTGCAGGATGCGAACGGGGCTGCGGTGGCCGGGGCGATGGTAACTCTCACCAATGAAGCTACGGGAGTTTCCTTTACGACCGAGACCAGTGACAGTGGCGCCTATGCCTTCGATTTGGTCCAGGCTGGAAAGTACACGGTCACGATCGAGAAGCAGGGTTTCAAAAAATACATCAGCCAGGCAAACCCCGTTAACGTGAACGTGCCCGCCACCATCAACGCCGCGCTCGAAACCGGCGGCTTGACCGAGACGGTGACCGTACAAGCCGGAGCCGAGCAAGTGCAAACCAGCACTTCGGGAAATATCGGCAGCACGATCGAACAGAAAACTCTTGAATCGCTCCCCATCGTCGGCACTCGCGGACGAAATCCGCTCGACCTGTTGAACTTTCAACCAGGCGTCGTATTCGGTGGCAACACGGGCGGCGGAGTGAACGTCAACGGCTCACGCGATCGCGCGTTCAATTTCACACTCGATGGCATCGACATCAACGAGTCGACGGCCGGTGGCTCAAACTTCACGCCACTTCGTCCGAACCCGGACTCGGTGCAGGAGTTTCAGGTAGTAACGAGCAACTTCACGGCGGAGCTCGGACGCAGCAGCGGCGCTCAGGTAACGCTCGTCACGCGTTCTGGAACGAACGACTTTCACGGCAACCTGTTTGAGTACTATCGCACGCCGCGACTCGACGCGAAGAGTTATCCCAACACGATCGCCGGCTTTCCGAAGGATCAATTCGTGCAGCACATCTTCGGCGGCAGCGCGAGTGGCCCACTCTTCAATCCCGGTTTCGGCGAAGGCACGAATGCAGGATGGATGCGCGACAAGGCGTTCTTCTTTGTGAACCTGCAATTGCTGCGGGCTTACGACACCGCGCTGGTTACGCGCACCGTCTACACACAGGCCGCGCGACAGGGCCTGTTCCGTTATGTTGTAGGCCGTGCAAACGCGCCTGTCGGCGGCAATACGCCGGCGTCTGTAGACATTGCCGGCAATCCGGCCCTTCCGGCCTGCAATGGCTCAAACAGTCCTTGCATCAATTCCTACAACATCGCCGCGAATCCTACCGGCATCGGTGTCGACCCAACGCTGGGCGCATTCGTCAACGCGATGCCGCTGCCGAACAATTTCACTGTTGGCGATGGTCTGAATACGGCGGGATTCAATTTCGGTTCGCCGCAGCGTGAAAAGCAGTACGACTTTGTCACCAAGCTTGACTTCAACCTGCGCGAGAACAGTCTGCTTTATCTTCGCTATGCGCAGGGAAGCCAGAGCACGTTTGGCGATGCGGCAAATGCCGGCCGCCCGATTTTTCCGGACGCACCAAACTTCGTAGACACGTCTCGCACTCCGAAGAACCTCGCGGTTAACTGGCGCTGGTCTCCGACTCCAACCGTGACCAACGAAGCCATCTTCGGTCTCAGCAAATTCTTCTTTACCTTTGCTACCCCGTTTCCAGATCCCGCCCTGCCATTCGCTTTCATTAACGTGGCAACAGCAAACACAAACTTCACTTACAATGCGCGCGGCGTGCGCACGCTTCAGTTCATCGACAACGTGACGTCCGTTCGCGGCTCGCACACGCTGAAGGGCGGCCTCAACTTCCGCTTCAACCGCCACCGCGATGACCGTTCAAACGTTGCCGGCTCCGCGATCGAGCCGGTAGTGACGTTCAGTAACACCTCCGTTACGGCCGGACCGTTTGGTCTTCCGGGTACGGGTAACACCGGCATAAACGCGAACGACTTGACGCGTTTGCGAAACACGATCGCAGACCTGCTCGGAAGGGTCGGAAGCGTGTCGCAGGCTTTCGTGTCGGATCCGAATGCGAATGCGTTTCTTCCGGGTGGAACGCGTTGGTTGAACGAAGCAAATTACACGGAGCTCGATTTTTACTTTCAGGACAACTGGCGCCTCAGATCGAATCTCGTTTTAGATCTTGGTCTGCGCTGGGAACCAAAGTTTAATCCTTCGATTGGCAATGGCCGGCCCATTCTCATTCCGAATCAACCCGTGAAGCTTGGTGCGCCGCCTTCGAATACTCTCAAGTGGGTTGAAGGTGACTTGTTCCCGAGCGACTTCAGCAAAATACTGCCTTCGGTTGGTTTCGCGTGGGATCCGTTCAAGACCGGCAAGACTTCGATTCGTGGAAACTATCGCATCGCGTCAGATCGAATCGCGACGTTCCTGTTCGGCTCTTCGATTTACCAGAGTGCGCCCGGCAACGCCATTGGTCCTACAAACTCGACGTTCGGCGCCGGCGGCGGTCTCTATCGAAATCTTGGACCCGTGATTGGCGGTCTAACGCCGACGCAAACTCCAGAATCGTTGCGGCAGCCGCTCCCGTTCGGTACGGGTTCAATCAGCGTGATCGATCCCGATTTGCAGTTTCCGCAAATCCACGAATGGTCGTTCAGTGTTCAGCGAGAGATTGGCAACAACGTTGTCGAAGTGAACTACATCGGCAAGCACGCTGTTCACCTGCTTGGTGGTTACAACGTGAACCAGGTGAACATCTTTGCGTCAGTTCCGGGCGTCAGCGAAGCCAACTTCCTCGATGCCTTCAACAAGATCAGGGCCAGCTCTTCTTACAACAGTCCACTGATTAACCTGATTATGTCGGGGAATGCAGCGAACAACGGCGGCACTGCAAGGTTCCGCTCGCTTAACGCGACGAACATTACGCAGGGAAGCGCAGCTGCGGCAGCTCTGATCATTTCACAAAGAACTTGCGTAGCTCCAGATGATGTCACCGCTGGGATTTGTACGAATGCGCAGGTCGGAAGACGGCTGCTCGATCTGTACGGCTTCCCGTTCCTGCTGCAACCATTCCCACAGTTCACGGGCGGCTTGAACGTCTTCGACAGCAACGACTATTCAAACTACGGTGGTCTCCAGTTCATCTTCAAACGCCGGATCAATACCGGGCTGGGCTTCCAGTTTGGTTACACGTTGTCCAAGTCGAAAGACAATCGCTCGTGGGATCCGTCGCTGAGCACCGTCTCGACCGGATCGGTCCAGTCAGCTTCGAGCACGCCGTTCGATTTGCGAGATCGTCGTTTGAACTACACCTGGTCTGACTTCGATCGGCGTCACGTGTTCCAGGGCACTTACACTTACGAGTTGCCGTTCGGCCGCGGCAAGAGCTTCTTCTCCGGCATGCCGAAAGTTCTGGACCACGTCCTCGGCGGTTGGGAGACTGCGGGGACAGTGGTCTGGATGTCGGGAAGACCGTTCACTGTTTACTCGGGCCTCAACACGGTCAGCAACGTCGTGCAGTCGACCGCGGATTGCAACGGTTGCTCGAGAAACAGTGGACAGTTGGTTTTGGAGAGTGGCAGGAACTTCTGGTTTGACCAGGCCACGCGCAGCCAGTTTTCAGCGCCCGTGCCCGGTACGATCGGAAACACCGGACGCAACTTCTTCCTCGCGCCGAACTACTTCCAGTGGGATGCGTCGCTCGCGAAGAAGTTCAGGATCACGGAGCGCGTGAGTTTCGATCTGCGAGTGGATGCGCGCAACGTTTTGAACAACCCGTCGTTTGACAATCCGACAGCCGTCATCACCTCGACGATCTTCGGTCGCATCAACGACAGTGTGACAAACAACGCGCGCCGCATACAGCTCTCCGGCAAGCTGAGTTTCTAGCCACGAAGAAAAAGTAGCCACAAAAGGCACAAGAAGCACAAGAACATCTTTTGTGCTTTTTGTGCCTTTTGTGGCTAACACTTCGTTATCAGTAATTCTTATCAAACAGATAAGAACATTTAGCTTCTATTATTCCAGCCTGCGGCCTATAATCCTAAGCTCTTCGTTCCAGAGCAACTCAGAAACAGGACCAGTCGTGAAAACGAGTCTCTTCCTAAGGTCTGCAGCAGTGCTGTTGACTGCGCTCGCGCTCGGCGTCTTCCTGTTTGCACGTTTGGCCGTAGACGCTCAAGCTCCCGCGCCTCCTTTCGATCTCCTCATCACCAATGCACGCATTGTGGACGGCAGTGGCAATCCGTGGTTTCGTGCTGACGTCGCTATTAAAGATGGTCGCATCGCGCGTGTCGGTCGTTTAGGACCAGCGACAGCGAAGCGGACCATCGACGCCCGGGGACAGGTACTTGCTCCGGGCTTTATTGATGTCCACACACACGTCGAGTCGATCTACAGCCAGCCGGCTGCTGAAAACTTCGTGCGCATGGGTGTTACCACGCTCGTCACCGGCAACTGTGGATCGTCGACGACCGATGTGGCGGAATTTCTTGGCCGCATGAAAGAGAAGCCGTTGGCAGTCAATCTGGCCACGCTTATTGCTCACGGCTCAGTTCGTCGCAAAATCGTTGGACTTGACGACCGCGCGCCCACGCCCGAAGAGCTCAAACAGATGGAGAGTCTTGTCGAGCGGGGAATGCAAGAGGGCGCTGTCGGTCTTTCTACCGGACTGATCTACGTGCCGGGGACTTATGCGAAGACTGACGAGGTAGTCGCGCTTGCACGCGTCGCGGGGCAGTACGGTGGTCTATACGCGACGCACATGCGCAACGAAGGCGACAAGGTAGCGGACGCGATTCGCGAGAGTATTCAGATCGGCGAACAAGCCGGGCTGCCTGTCGAAATCTCTCACTTCAAGATCAGTAACAAGAAACTGTGGGGCCAGAGTCCGATGACGCTCGGTCTCGTGCGCGAAGCTCGTGCACGCGGACTCGTAGTCACAGTGGATCAATACGCTTACACCGCAAGCTCGACGTCGCTGGACTCGCGTCTGCCATCGTGGCTGCGTGCCGGTGGATTCGAGGAAGCGAAGAAGCGACTGGCTGACAAAGCCACACGCGAGCGCGCTATCAAAGACACAAAAGAAGCGTTGAAGCGGAGTGGTTTCAAAGACTACTCGTTTGCCGTCGTCGCTTCGTACGGCCCGGACAAATCGTTCAACGGCAAATCGATTGCCGAGATCACGAAGGAAGTAAAAGACAAGAAAGACGTCACCAGCCAGATTGAACAGATGCTCGAGATGTATGAAGCGGGTGGCGCGAGCATGATCTATCACGGCATGGGTGAAGACGACGTGAAGCGGATCATGCAGGAGCCGTTCACGATGATCGCGTCTGATAGTGGCGTGCGGCAGGTTGACGAGAGCGTGCCGCACCCGCGTGGCTACGGCAACAACGCGCGCGTGCTTGGTCGCTATGTTCGTGAGCTGAAGTTGATCTCGCTCGAAGATGCAATCCGGAAGATGACTTCATTGCCGGCGCAGACGTTTGGCTTTCGCGATCGTGGGTTGATTCGTGAAGGCTTTGCGGCTGACCTCGTGATCTTCGACGAGAACACGATCATCGATCAGGCGACGTACGATAAGCCGCACCAGTATCCGTTGGGAATCAGTTACGTGATTGTAAACGGCGCGCCCGTGATCGAGCAGAATCAATTGACCACCGCCCGCCCCGGCGTCGCGTTGTTTGGCCCAGGGAGTGAAGGGAAGAAGATTTCTCACGCAACGGCGCAAAGGCGCAACGAAAACCTTTAGAAACGCGGCAGCGCGTTGCGCCTTTGCGCCTTTGCGTGAGAAACATTTTCTTGAAACGCAAAAGGAGGAGTTCCATGTTAAATCTCAGGTATGTGGTATGTGCTGCGTTGCTTCTTTTCTTAACAGCCGCAGTCTCCGCGCAGACCGTCACCGGAACTCTTCAGGGGACCGTCGCGGACTCGAAAGGCGCGGTCGTTCCCGGCGCGGAGGTCGTCGTCCGCAACATGGAGACGGGCCAGGAGCGCAACCTGAAAACAGGCAGTGAGGGAACCTACGTCGCTTCGTTTCTTCCGCTCGGACGCTACACCGTGACCGCGTCAGGCCCCGGCTTCAGCAAGGTCGCGCAGGAGAACATCGAAGTCACTCTGAACCAAACGCGCGTCGTCAATTTCACACTCAATCCGAGCTCCGTTACAGAAGCCGTCGTCGTGACAGGCGAGGCCGCACCTATCAACACGACGAACGCCGAGATCAAAGGCTCACTAAACGCACAGGAGATTCTCGAAAAGCCGACGTTCAATCAGGGCAACTTCCTGACCCTTGCCGAAACGTTCACCGGCTTTCAGGAGAACCCAACCTCAGGCCAGAACAATCCGACCGCATCGTCAGGCTCTTCGATCAACTTCAACGGCACCGGCACACGCGGTGCGACGTTTCAGATCAACGGCGTCAACAATGACGACTCTTCAGAAAACCAGAACCGGCAGGGCGCATCGCTTTCAACCATCAAAGAGTTTCAAGTTATCACCAACAACTTCAGTTCCGAGTTTGGGCGTGGCTATGGCGCAGTGGTGCTGGTCCAGACAAAGTCAGGTACGAACAATGTTCACGGCGATGTCTACTGGTATCACAACAACAGTGCTTTGAATGCCACGAACAACATTTTCGCGCCCGGCTCGAAAAAGCCCGTCACGCGACGTAACCAGTTTGGGTTTACCTCAGGGTTTCCGGTGTTCAGAGACCGGCTCTTCAGTTTCATCAGCCTCGACCACCTCGAGAACTCAGGCGCAAATACTTTCAACCGCGACGTCTTCACACTGGCGGAACGCAATCCGGCCAACTGGTTCCAGCAGACTCCCGCGAATAATACGCCTGCAAATCGCGCTTTCATTCAAAACATCATGGACCGGTTCGCCAATGTTGTACCAAACGATCCGGCGTCTGGTCCACGCGTCTTTCGTGGTCAGCAACCATTCGACTTTCCCGCGCGTGATTATTCGGGCCGGCTCGATTGGAACCCGCGTGAGGCTGATAACTTTACCGCGCGCTGGCAATACACGCGGCAGAGGTTCACTGCCGAAGACATCATTCCCGGCGAACGCGCAGACCAGAACCACAAACAGCAGAACGTTGGCACGACGTGGACGCATTTGTTTTCACCCACGCTGGTCGGCGAGTTTCGTTACGGTCTCGGTCTAAGGACCACGCTCGTAAATATCGCAGCCGGAAACGACACGCCCATCATTCGTTTCTTCAATCCGACTCCGATCACAACACAGTCGAGCCTCGGCAGCGCGGGCAA
>Ga0126311_10001404_pt1 | contig 11695 bp, 7 predicted proteins | sample Plot61_FD_92539 | JGI IMG/M metagenome (GOLD analysis project Ga0126311, IMG submission 92539) | Serpentine soil microbial communities from UC McLaughlin Reserve, CA, USA - Plot61 | ecosystem: Environmental > Terrestrial > Soil > Grasslands | place: USA: UC McLaughlin Reserve, Lake County...
CGCGCGGCTCGTAGACGGTCATCCGCCCGCGCACGCGCACTAAGAGCCCGTCCGAAGGGCGGAAGCGTATGCGGCAGTTGACGCCCCGGAAGCAGGTCGCGCGAAGCTGCGCGCCCTCGTCGCGCACGGTGAAGTACCAGTGGCCCGACACCGCCTGCTTGAAATTCGAAATCTCGCCCTCGACCCACACGGACGCAAACCGGCTCTCGATAGCGCCGCGCACCTGCGACGTAAGCTCCGACACCGTCAGCGGCCGGCGCTCCGACTCGTCGAAGAGTGACATGAGAAGGGGGCGAGTCATAGCAAGACGGAAGGATGAAGGATGGAGGATGAAAAGGCAAGGAAGCAGTTTTCAGTTTTTAGTTTTCGGTTTGACGGCGCGCGGGCGCGGACGTGCCGGCGGGCGCGGCGAGGGCGACGCCGGAAGTCTGAAAACTGAAAACCGACTACTGCCTCGCGTAATACCCCTGGCGGTAGAAGAGGCGGAGTTTCTGTTTGCGTAGCTGGGGGTTTGCGATTTCGAGTTGGACTGCGCGGTATGAGCCGTCGCGGTTGCGGTTGGTGGAGGTGTAGGAGATGAGGTATTGCGAGCGAAGCTCCTGCTCTATCTGGGAGAAGGAGGCGGCGAGGTCTCGCGCGTTCCTGGGGAAGAAGGCGCGGCCGCCCGTCAGCTCGGATATGCTGCGGAGGAAATCTTTGCGCATCTCGCCGTCGGGGAATTTTTCGTCGCGTATGCCTATCGAGTAGACGACCGTGTTGGCGCGCACGGCGTACTCTATGGCCTGGTAGAGGCGCAGTTTGCTTATGGTGTCGTCGCCGTCGGAGAGGAGTATGATCGCGCGCCGCGTCGTCTCCGGCGTCTTCGAGAGGACTTCGCGGACGGAGACCGCGACGGAGTCGAAGACGGCCGTGCGGCAGCGCAGGGTCTCTTCGGGCGGCGCGTCGTTGTCCTGACAGACGGGGTTCGCCCGCGTGTACTCGACCTTGAGCTTGTCGATGGCGGAGAGAAGGAGCGGCGCGTCGCCCGTGGGGGGCCGGTCTATGCGCGTGATGCCCGTGAAGGAGAGGACGGAGGCCGTGTCCTTGCCGGGCCTGAGCACCGAGCGCACGAAGGATGTGGCGGCCTCGCGCTCGTCGGCCATGACCATCTCCTGCGAGGCCGAGGTGTCCACGAGCAGCACGAGCGAGAGCGGCGTCTCGGTCTCGCGCTGGAAGTAGGTTATCTGCTGCGGGACGCCGTCTTCCAGAAGCCGCACGTCGTCGGCCGTCAGCGTCGTGACGAAGCGGCGCTTCTCGTCCGTCGCCGTCAGCAGGACGTTCGTCACGTCAGACTCTATGCGCTCGACCTCCTCGTCGGGCGCGGGCGTTGGGGTCGGGGATATCGCCGGGGTCGGGGTCGGAGTCTGTTGTCGGGTCGGTTGAATCTGTCTGCCGGACTGCGCGCGCGCGGCGGCGTACGCGCAGGCGAGCGCGAGCGTCGCGGCGACGATTGAGAGTAGAAGCCCGGCCCGCCTCGTTCGTGTATGCGCTCTGAAGTCCATCCCCCACCCGTCCGACTAAAATCGTTTCGGGGAGATTTTAACTCAAGGGGCCGCCGTGCCGCCCGCCGCCGAAGCCTCCACCGAGACGGCCGGGCTCAGGCGCACGGTCGCGCCGTCGCGCGCGACGCGCACGCGCACGCGCGCCTCGCGCCTCGCGGCGGGCGCGGACTCGTATGTGATCGTGTAGGCCGTGCGTAGCTGCGCGGCCACGTCGTCGTAGGCGCGCTGCAACTGTTCGAGGCGGTTGATGGGGTAGTAAGTCCCGCCCGAGACTTCCGCGAGCCTGCGCCCCTCTTCGTCCGCGCGCGAGGTCAGTTCCAGGTAGCGCGTGCGCGTCGGGTCGAGCGCGCGTGTGGCGTCGGGCGCGCTCGCGGCCGGTATGAGCCCCGAGGGGACGTAGAGCGGGTAGATGATGGCCCCCGTCTCGTAGACCGTCTCAAGGATGGAGGCGAAGGAGAGGAACGAGCGGTTGTCGTCGCCGTCGGAGAGTATGACGACGCCCGTGCGCTCGCCGCGCAGGGGTCGCATCGTGTCCACGAGCGAGTAGCCGAGCGCGTCGTAGAGCGAGGTCGCGCCGCCCGCCTGTATGTCCTTGATTCTCTCGGCGAGGAGTCGCCGGTCGCTCGTAAAATCCGAGACGAGTTGAACGTCGTCGCGGAAGGAGACTATCGCGATTCTATCCTGCGGGCTCGCGGTGTTGAGGAAGTTGAGCGCGGCCTTGCGTATGAAGTCTATGCGCTCCTCGACGCTCCCCGAAACGTCGAGCAGCAGGACTAAGTTGAAGGGCGCGGTCGCGGGCTGCACTTCGCGCACGGCGCGCTCCGCCCCGTCTTCCGTGACGGTGAAGTCCTTCGCCGTGAGCCCCGAGAGCGCGCGGCCGTTCCTGTCCGTAACGCGCGCCTGCACGCGCGCGAGTCCCGAGCCCGCGTCGGCGCGCGCCTCAAGAGGATTCCCGCGCGAGCCCATCACGGGCGAAGAGCTTCGGCCCGGCAGCGTCTCCACGTAGTCGCCTACGAGCCGCGGCGCGACCTTGCGTATGGCGCTAATCAACTCCACTTCGCCGCTGCGTATGATCGCGCGCGCGGCGTCGGTGAGTTTGCGCTCGCGCAGGTCGGAAGGCACGTGGCTCTCGTCCTTGACGCCGAAGAGCACGACGCCGCGCGCAGTCTCCAGGCTCAGGCGGACGCGCAGGTCTCCGGCGGCCTTCTTCGCCTCGGCCTTCTCGGCGCGGGCCTTCTTCTCGGCCTCTTCCTTCTTCTTGCGCTCTTCGCGCTTCGCCTCTTCGGCCGCACGCCGCGCGGCCTTCCCGTCGCCCGCGGCGTCCGGCTCGGGCTTCGTCGCCTCGGCCGCGCCGAACTCGTCGGCCTCTTCGGCGTCAACGCCTTCGGCCTCGCCCTTCTCCTTCTTCCCCTTCTTCTTCTCGGGGAAGCGCCCCGAAATTTCCGCCGCGCCGCCGCGTTTGATTTTTACCTTCGGGAGTTCCACCTCGCTGAAGAAGCGCGGGCGGCTGAGAGTCCAGCGGAAGCTGTAGCGCAGGTCGTCCATGGGCACGTCGGCGCGTATCGTGCCGGTGTCGGTCTTGGCCTCGGCCTCTTCGACGTTGCCGACCACGTCAACCGCGCCCGCCTCGGTCTCTACGAACACGCGCGAGCGCGAGGGGACGCGCACGACCAGGTCTATGCGCTCGCGCTCCACCTGCGCGGCGCTTAAGACGACCTTGCGCCCGTCGTCCGGGCGCGCGCCCGCGGCCTGCTCGCGCCCGACCTCTATCTGAACTGACGCGCCCGCGTTCGTGACGCGCACCTCGCGCTCCGTGACGGGAAGCCCCGCGGCCGACGTGGCGCGTATCGAGACCTTCCCCGACTCGTCCTCGGCGACGACCGTGACGCGCCCCATGCGGTTCTTCACGCGAAGCTCGACGGGCGAGGCCGCGTCCAACTCCTTGACGAAACCCTGCGCGCGCGCGCTTGCGTGCGAGCCCGCGCAAACAAGCGCGAGCACGAGCAGCGCGAAGACTTTCGACTTTTTAAGACGGATGACGCCGGCCGCGGCCGCCGCAGGAGGGAATCGGTAAAACATAGGCTGAAATCTTGCCCCGACGCGCGGGGAAGGTCAAACGGAGGGGTGAAGGATGAGGGGTGAGGGATGAATAAGAACTCGTCTTAACTTCATCCCGCATCCCTCCGCACTCATCCCCTCCTCTTGTGTATGTACTCGCCGATGGCGTCGCGCAGCTCTTCGGCCTGTGCTTCGGAGAGCGCGCCCGTGACGGCGCGGCCGTCCTGAAACCCTATGATCGTGACGCGGCCGTCCATCTGGAAGTTGAAGGTGAAGCGGCTGCCGTTCTCCAGCTCGAAGACGAGCGCGGGCGAGACGCTGGCGGCGCTGTTGGATTCAAGTGGCATCGGTTGCCTTCTCCGTCCGATTCAGAAAGATTCGCGGATAGCGTTCGCCGCGCGCGCGCAACTCCTGGGGACGCGGCCCGCGCGGCGGCGCTAGTCTATCACGCCCGCCGCGCGCCGGTCGCGCAGCCTGACCGTAAAGTTTAAGGACGCCCGAAAGGCCGTAAATTTCCCGCGCGGCGACGAACCGTGACGCCTGCTCGGGCATCTGATATTTTGTTCGCGTGGAGTATAACCTCACCCCTTTTTCGTTCCGTTAAAATTCGAGAGTCGGGGCTTACCATTAGCTTAAAGATGAAGCAGAAGAAGGCACACGTCGCAGTTCTCTCTTGCGTAGTCTTCGCGCTCGCGGCGCTCGCCGTGATGGCCGCGCGGACCGGCTACGGGCAGTCGCAGACGAAGGACGAGGGCGCGGCCCCGGCCGTAGTCGTCGGCGGCATCCACTTGCAGCCGACCGCGGTCGTGAGCGAGAGGCGCGCGGCGGGAACGCCGGGCGCGTCCGCCCCTTCGAAAGATTCCAGAGCCAGCGCCTTCGGCGCGTCGGCCGCGCGCAACACGGCGCTGCGTTACGAGCTGAGCTGGGCCTTCGGCGGCAAGCAGCAGCGCGGCTGGTACCTGTACGTGCCCCTCATCTCGCGCACGATTGAGACGGAGAAGGACGCCGTGACCGGCGACTTCGCCGGCGCGCTCTCGCACTGGCAGAAGACCGCGGGGCTCGAAGCCAGCGGCGTGCTCGACGACACGACGCTCTACAAGTTCGTCTCCGAGTGGCAGTCCGCGCGCCTCAAGGAGAAGACGCCCGCGCGTGCCGACCAACTCCTGCTCGCGCCCACGTCGGACTTCTACGACCCCTCGCGCCCCGAAGAACTTCGGCAGGTCGAGCGCGAGACCTACGCGGCCTACAAGCGCATGGTCGCCGCGGCGCTCGAAGACCCGGCGCTCGGGCTCAAGGGCACGGCCGACGGCGGGCTCGCGCCCGAAGAGAAGTTCCTGAAGATAGTCTCCTCCTTCCGCTCGCGCGAGTATCAGGAGAACCTGCGCCGACAGTCGCCCAACTCGGGCCGCGCCGGGCTGGCAGTCAACAGCCCGCACTTCACGGGCCGCGCGCTCGACATATACGTCGGCGGCGAGCCCGTCGAGACGAAGGACGCGAACCGCAGCCTTCAGGTTCAGACCAAAGCCTACCGCTGGCTCGTCAAGAACGCAGACCGCTTCGGCTTCAAGCCTTACTATTACGAGCCGTGGCACTGGGAGTACGTCGGCACTGCGGGCGTCTCCGCGAAGTAAGTCTCAAGGCCCGAACGCGAAGACTAAAAAGTCCCGCCGACCCGTTCAAGGGTGCGGGACTTTTTTACGCGCGCTTTAAAACCTCTGGCGCGCGCACGCCCGTCCGTCTTATACTCTCGCCCCGAGGCCGCGCGCCCGACGCCGCGCACGCCCGACTCCTTAATTCACAGACCACGGGACAACAAAATGAGACGCCCCCTTACGCAGACTCTTCTCGCGATTCTCTTCGTCGCCTCGGCCACAGCGCCCGCGCAGCCCACGCGGCAGAAGGCCGACCCGCCCACGCGCCCCGGCCCCATCGTCCTCGGCGACCCGAAGGTCGAGCAGCCCTTCGACGCGGGCAGGGTCGAAGGCGGTACGTACTCGAACGACTTCTTCGGCTTCTCGATGACGCTCCCGAAGGGCTGGGCCGTGCTCGGCGCAGACGACAACAAGAAGATTCTGGACACGGGCAAAGAGATGGTGCAGGAGGGCGCGAGCGAGAAGAAGAAGCAGGGGTTAGAAGCCTCGCTCGTCCGCACGCACTTCCTCGTCACGGCCTCCAAGTACCCTACGGGCACGGCGGGGCCGGAGTTCAACGCGCTGCTCATGTGCATCGCCGAGCGCATACCGACCGCCGTCATCAAGACCGGGGCCGACTACATCTCCGTCATGCAGCGCACGTTCGAAGGGACTTCGACGAAGCTTGAGCTGTCGAGCCCCCTGCGCACGCAGAAGGTGGGCGGCGCGGACTTCACGGTGGCGGACGTGAAGCTGACCGTGGGCCCCGTCGTCACGGCGCAGAGGTACTACATAAGAATCACGAAGGGCTACGCGCTCGCGGTGGCCTACACCTACTACGACGACGCAGACCTCAAGACCTTCGACGCGCTGCTCGGCACGGTCAAGTTCAGGCAGTGACGGCCGCCGCCCTCTGACCTCCGACGCGCCCCGGCGCTTCGCTCGCCCGCCCTCCCAGAGCCGGGCGTCAACGTCAACACTTTAGCCCCCGACTGAAAGGACACCCCCATGAGATTAGCACTCGCCGCACTCGCCCTCCTTGCGCTAAAAAGAAGATAGAAGACGACGAAAAGAAGGCCGCCAAGCTCGGCGCACGCTAACCCCTCAACCCTCGTCCATCACCGCGCGCGCACGGCGGCTCGCACCGCCAAATGTGCGTGTGCCCTTTCTGTTGGTCGTGTGCGTGGTTTAGTCGAGTTCGATGCCGAGGCGGTCGGCGGATTTGAAGAGGGAGAGGCCGAGGACGCAGGCGATGACGAGGCTCGTGTAGAAGGTGACGAAGCCGCCTATGAAGCGCGCGGGGACGTTGCCGACGAAGGGCATGTCGAAGGGCGAGGTGGCGAAGGCGACGACCGCGTTAAGGATGCCGCCCGCGGCATACACGGCCAGATACATCGCGAACGCCTTGAAGTAGTTCAAGCCCATGTGCCGCATCGTGTCGAGGCCGACGAGCGGGTTTATTATCGACTTGAAGCTCTCGGTCCAGCCCGCGACGAGCAGCGCCATCGGGTAGTAGAAGGCCGCCCACGCGAGCGCTACGAGCGCGAGCAGGAAGAACAGGCCGGGGCGCGCGAGGAGCGTGCGCACGAGCGAGAGCGCCGAGTCGTCCTGCTGCTTCTGCTTCGCCGCCCTGGCCTGCTGCGCCATCTGCCCCGACGGCGTCATCGCGTCCACCTTGCGCTGTAGCTCGGCCTCCTGCTCGGCCGTCCCGCCGTTCTGTAGCACCTCCATGTCTTGCGGCGTCATCCCCTGCGGCCGCTGCGGCGCCTGCGCCTGCGCGCCCCCGCCGAACATGCCGAAGACGAGCACGGCGGTCAAAAGCAGTACGGGGCCGAACGAGACGAGCGTGATTCCCCAGCCGAGGAAGTACGGGACGAGCATGTCGTCCCAGATGGAGAACTCGCTGAAGTCGGGCAGGAAGTCCCTGTCCATGGTGCCGTACCCGACGCGGTGTATGACGAGCGAGATGCAGCCGAAGACGAGCGCGGGCGCGAGCAGGTGACCCCAGAGGCCGCCCAAGAGAAGGAAGCTGTAGAGCAGCGCGCCGCCTATCAGGCTTCCCGAGTGCTTCAAGGGGTAGGCGAGCGCCTGCTTGAAGTCCCCGAAGCCGAAGCCGGAGGCGGCGCGCTCCAGGAGCGCGATGCGCTCGTTGATGTCTTCGAGCGGGTCGCAGAAGTTCCCGCAAGAGGGGCACAGGAGCACGCTACTCGTGCCCATTCGGTTCGGGCACGAGCGGCAGAAGGTCTCGCGGCACGTGCGGCAGATGAGCGACGCCGCGTCCGTCGGGTGATTCTGACAGGTGAAGGCGGGCGCGGGCGCGTCCGCATCCGGCTCGGGGCTTATGTCGGGGAGGACGCCGGGGAAGTCTTTCGTGGAGACGGCCTCTATGAAGCCGCCCGCCGAGCCTTCGGCGAAGGGCGACGCGCCCGCGCTCAGGCCGAGGTCTTGCGCGTGCCCCGAGGCGTTCGACGCGTGCGCGCCCGTGGACGCGGCGTGCGGGTGCGAGTCGCCGAGTGCGGCGTGCGCGTGCGGCGTGTCGGCGGCGGTCGCGGCGGCGTGTTCCCGCGAGGGCTCGGGCACTTCCTCGCCCGCGAAGACGCGCCTGAGCGAGGGCGCGCGCCCGGCCTCTATCCAATTGAGTGCGCCCTTTCGAACCTTGTCGGTCGGGAGCACGATACCCTCCGCGACCCACTGTTTGAGCGTGGGCAGGTCTGCCTGGTAGACGCCGTCGTGCGTCATCAACTGCCAAAGTTCCGTATCGGCCTTCATTCTGTTTTGCTCCGTGAGAATTAGGGCAGGCGCGCGCGCACCAAGCGCACGCGCTCTGAGAAGAACGCAGACCCCTTGCACTACCTTTTGGCTGATTCGTGAGGTCGTCGGCGGGCGACAAGGCCCTCAGACGCGAACTGCCTAAGCGGCCTTTAACAAAGCCGCCTAAGCAGTATGAAAAACGCGCGCGCCGCCTGTCAACAAAAAAGCGCGCACGGCGGGCGGCCACTCGCGCCGTGTGCGCGCGCCCTTTACTCGTTTACGCCCATCTGCGTGAGCATGAAGGCGTAGTCGAAGGCCGCCTCGCGCAGCGCGTCGTAGCGGCCGGAGGAGCCGCCGTGGCCCGCGCCCATGTTGACCTTGAAGATGAGCGGGTTCTTGTCGGTCTTCATGGAGCGGAGCTTGGCGACCCACTTGGTCGGCTCGTGGAAGAGCACCTGGCTGTCGTTGAGCGAAGTCTTGACGAGCATGGCCGGGTAGTCTTTGGCGGCGACGTTGTCGTAAGGGCTGTAGGAGAGCATGTACTGGAAGTTCTCCTTGCTCTTGACGGGGTTGCCCCACTCCTCCCACTCGCCCGCTGTGAGCGGCAGGGTGTCGTCCAGCTCAGTGTTGACGACATCGACGAAGGGGACGTAGGCGACGACGGCCTTAAACAAATCCGGCCGCATGTTCACGACCGCGCCCATCAGGAGGCCGCCCGCCGAGCCGCCCGTGATGACGAGGCGCTCGCGGGAGGTGTACTTCCGGTTGACGAGGTACTCGGCCGCGGCGATGAAGTCTGTGAAGGTGTTCTTCTTCGTCATCATCTTCCCGGCGTCGTGCCACTCCTTGCCGAGGTCGCCGCCGCCGCGTATGTGCGCGGTGGCGAAGACGACGCCGCGGTCGAGGAGCGAGAGGCGGTTAGAGCTAAACCCGACGTTGCGCGGGATGCCGTAGGAGCCGTAGGCGTCGAGCAGCATCGGGCGCGAGCCGTCGAGCTTGAGGTCTTTCCTGTAGACGAGCGAGACCGGCACCCGCGTCCCGTCCGACGCGGTCGCGTAGACGCGCTCCGAGTTGTAGAGCTTCGGGTCGTAGCCGCCTAAGACGGGCTGCTGTTTGAGCAGCTCGCTCTTGCCCGTCTTCACGCCGTAGTCGTAGACGGACGAGGGCGTGACGAAGGACTGGTAGTTGTAGCGAACCTTCGCGGCGTCGTACTCGCGGTTCGTGGAGAGCGAGATCGAGTAGACGGGCTCGGGCACGGCGATGTCCGTCGCCTTCGCGCCCTTGTAGTCGAATATGCGCAGGCGCGGCGTGGCGTTGCCGCGCTCCGAGACGACGTAGAAGTCTTTGAACAACTCGACGCCGCCCATCATCACGCCCGCGCGGTGCGGGATGACCTCTTTCCAGTTCTCGCGGCGCGGGTCTGACGCGGGCGCGGCGACGAGCTTGAAGTTGCGCGAGCCCGCCTCGTTCGTGCGTATGTAGAACGTGTCGCCGTGGTGGTCGGCGTAGTACTCGTGCCCGGCCTCGCGCGGGAGGATGAGGCGGAAGGCGTCCGAGGGCTTGTCCGCGGACAGGTAGCGAACCTCGCTCGTCGTGTGGCTCCCCGCCGTCAGGAAGATGTAGCCGCGCGAGCGTGAGCGCTCGACGCCCACGCCGAACATCTCGTCCTTCTCTTCATAGACCAAATCGTCGCCGCCCGCCTTGCCGAGCGTGTGACGATATAAACGATAAGGGTTCTTGTTGACGGGGTTGTCCACGACGTAGAAGAGCGTCTTGTTGTCGTTGGCCCAGGCGACGCTCGAAACGCGCTCGGCTATCTTCGTCACGGCGCCCGTGCGGAGGTCTTTGACGCTGAGCGCGTACTCGCGGTAGCCGGTCGAGTCTGTGGAGTACGCGAGCAGGTTCGTGTCCTCGGAGACTTCGAAGTCGCCGACCGACATGAAGGTGTGGCCCTTGACCATCTCGTTAAGGTCGAGCAGGACTTCTTCGGGCGCGCTCATCGAGCCCTTGCGTCGCGCCCAAGTGGCGTACGACTTACCCGCCTCCGTGCGCGTGTAGTAGAGGTAGCCGCCGAGGGGCCAGGGGACGTTCGTGTCCGTCTCCTTTATGCGCGAGAGCATCTCCTTGTAGAGCCTCTCCTGGAGCGCGGCCGTGTGCTTCGTCAGCGCGTCGGTGTAGGCGTTCTCGGCTTCGAGGTACGCGATGACCTCCGCGTTCTTCTTGTCGCGCATCCAGTAGTAGTCGTCCGACAGGGTAGTGCCGTGGACGGTCACGGTGCGCGGTATCTTCTTCGCGACCGGCGGCGCGGGCGCGTTGTCTGTTTGTGCCATCGTCTTAACGTAAGCGACCGGTAGCAGCGCCAGCATCATCAGGGCCGCCGGAAAGAGTCGTCTCATACGGGCCTCCGTTTCGTGTCTTGCGTGCGCGGAGATTATACAAATCAAAAAACGGAACCGCGAACGGTAGTGAGCGGGTAAGTCTGCCGCAGAGACACGGAGACACGGAGAAAACTACAGCGGCGTTCACACGTGCGCGCCTACTCCCTGGGAGCGCGGGCATCCCTGCCCGCCTAAGCGTGCTACTGCACGCTTGAAGTAGAAGCGCCTTCACTCAACATTGAGTTACGGCGCTTCACAGTCTTCGCGCTCTCGCGCTCAAGGCGGGCAGGGATGCCCGCGCTCCCGGCTTTAAGGGTCGCATTCATCTGCACGCCGCTATAAGTTTAAATCTCTGTGTCTCCGTGTCTCCGTGGCTGTCCCTGTAGCAACCCGCTCACTACCGTTCGCGGTTCCGTTTTGCCTTTTGCCTTCTCTGGTTGTACGCTTTTGCCGCGAAGGCGGCCTCACGTGTCGCCGTTAAATTTTTCAGCCGCACTCCCCGAAGGAAAGTCGGAACATGCCGAAACGCCGGAGGCTCTGGATGCACTTGAGGGCCGCGCGCGCCGCGCACGCGTTGGCGCTGCTTTTGACGCTCTGCGCCGCGCAGGCGCTCGCGCAGAGGGAGGCCCCGGCGTCCGTCGCGGGGCGCGTGCGCGAGGGCGAGCGCGGCGTCGCGGGCGTCAACGTGGTCGTCATGTCCGCAGACCCCTCGCAGCGCTTCAAGCCCGCGGGCCGCGCGCGCACGGACGCCGAGGGGCGATACCGCATCACGGGCGTGCCGCCGGGCAAGTACGTCGTCACGCCGATGGCTCCCGCGTACGTCCTGCTGGACGTTACAAACTTCCCGCCGGGCAAGCCGCTCACGCTCTCCGCGGGCGACTCCGTAGAGGACACGGACTTCCGAGTCATACGCGGCGGAGTCATAACGGGGCGCGTGCTGGACGAGGACGGAAACCCCGTCGTCATGGAGCCCGTCAGCGTCACGCCCGAAGACCCGAAGTCCGAGCAGCAGCGCAGCCGCTTCTTCGCCGTAGACCAGCGCGACCTCGCGACCGACGACCGGGGCGTCTACCGCGTCTACGGCATACAGCCCGGCCGCTACCGCGTCAGCGTCGGCAGCGACGGACGAACCATGCGCGCGCCCGGCGTGAAATACTACTGCCTCTCTTTCCGCCCCTCGACCACCGAAGAGTCGCAGGCGAAGGTCGTCGAAGTCGCACTCGGCGGTGAAGTCGAGAACGTTGACATCACGCTCGGCCCGCCCGAGAAGACCTTCCGCGTCTCGGGCCGCTTCGTGTACGCGGGCTCGAACCAGCCCGCGCAGGTCTCTTCGTTC